>BNJT01001471.1_pt1 | contig 102764 bp, 183 predicted proteins | sample 8540491 | NCBI WGS metagenome assembly BNJT01 (sample SAMD00202455, study PRJDB9452) | human saliva metagenome | host: Homo sapiens | reverse complement strand
TAGGTTGGGAAAGTGGTGCGGCAAACTACTGTGCCGCCAACGGTATTCTTCTACGGAGGCGCTTGCACACGGCTACGGCTAGCGGGGCCGGAAACAGGCGAAGCATAAAATGTAAAGATTCTTTACATAATAAAGCGGTCGATTTTACAGGAAGCAACCTGTTTTTGCCATACTGCCGCTTGGTTTTATGGTGAATACTTAAAGTGTTGGGAAACGGAATACCAAAAGGCCGTCTGAAAAACATGGCTGTCATACATTTAAAACCTCCAGCCGGTTTTCAGACGGCCTCCCCGTCCTCTCAGTCCCTCTGCCAAACCACCGGCGCTATGTTAGAATCCGCACGAAACAAAAACAACATCGGGCCAGTCTGAAAACTGCGGCACAACTTTATTTAAAGGATACCGCCATGTGCCAACTTCTTGGCATGAACTGCAACACCCCCACCGACATCGTCTTTTCCTTTGAAGGCTTCCGCAGGCGCGGCGGGCTGACCGACCACCACGTGGACGGCTTCGGCATCGGCTTTTTCGAACAAAAGGCGTACGCCTGTTCCACGACGACAAACCCAGTGCGCAATCCCCGGTGGCCGACCTGATAAAGGCCTACCAAATCAAATCGGAAAAACGTCATCGCCCACATCCGCAAAAGCCACCAGCGTACGCACCTCACTGGCCAACACCCACCCCTTCGTGCGCGAAATGTGGGGCATTACTCGATGTTCGCCCACAACGGCCACCTGCAAGGCTTCCACCCGCCCGTCGGCCAATATTACCGACCCGTCGGCGACACCGATTCCGAACGCGCCTTCTGCCACATCCTCGAGCAACTGCGCCAACGCTTCGACCAACGCCCCGATGACGACACCCTGTTTCAAGCCGTTGCCGGACTCGTGGCCGAAATCCGCCGCCACGGCCTGTTCAACTTCATCCTTTCAGACGGCCTCGTCGTGTTCGCCCACGCCAGCACCCTGCTCCACTACATCGTGCGCTAAAGCCCTTTCGGCGAAGCACGCCTGCTGGACGACGATGTCGCCATCGACTTTTCCGCCGTTACCACCCCAAAACGACTCGCGTCGCCGTCATCGCCACCCCGCCGCTGACCAAAAACGAAATCTGGCACCAACTGGCCTGCGACGAACTCGTCATGTTCCGCGACGGCCTGATTGAAAAACGCGATCTGCCCGCAAACCCCCGCCACTGAGCGCGGAAGAAGGTTTGGCTGCCGCCCGCGCCGCCGGTGCACCGTCTGAAGAAAGTATCCCTTTATGAAATGTCCCTTCTGCCAGCAACCCAACACCCTGGTTACCGATTCGCGCCTGACCGACGAAGGCAGCAGCATCCGCCGCCGCCGCCGCTGCCCCTCGTGCGACAAACGCTTCATTACCACCGAAACCCTCGACGTCCGCCTGCCCGATATCATCAAAAGCAACGGCAGTCGGGTTCCCCTATAACGCGCACAAACTACGCACCAGCCTCGAGCGCGCCCTGCACAAACGCCCCTTCGGCAGCGAAGACGTGGACGACTTGGTCGCCAAAAATCGAAGGCCGCCTCTACCGACTGGGCGAAAAAGAAGTCCCTCCCCGCCTCATCGGCGAAATGGCCATGCAGGCATTGCTGGACACCGACCAGTGGCCTACGTCCGCTTTGCATCCGTTTACAAAAAGTTTCAACGACGTATCCGAATTCACCCGCGCTATCGCCACCCCTGCCCGCCCACACCAACGCGGACAATCCTCCCGCCGACGGGCAAACATCATGAAATCCGCCTTCCGCTTCTGCCGCAGAGTCCTGGTCGACCTATTCTTCCTTCTGGTTGCCTACATAGCCGCCGTGTTCCTGCTGCCCATGATTAAAATCGACAGTGCAGGCCGCCGGCAACGACGACATACCCTCTACCTGATTTTCCAACGGCATCCACACCGACATCGTCATGCCTTCCCGCAGCGGCGACATCCGACTGACGGCAACCTTTCCCGCCGCCGACACCACGGGCGGCCAAAAGTGCCGACTGGATTGCCGTCGGTTGGGGCGACAAAAACTTCTACCTCAACACGCCGACTTGGGCCGACCTGACCGCATCCACCGCCCTGAAAGCCGTATCGGGCCTCAGCGAATCGGCCATCCACACCACCTACTACGACAGCATGGAAAACTGCGGTACCGCTGCGCCAAATTTACCGTCAGCCGCCGCCAATACCTCGAACTTGCCGCCTCACATCCGCAGCAGCCTCGAAATGGCGGGACGTACTTCGCACTCATCCCCGTTACCGCCGACATCCATTACGGCGAAAGCGACGCCTTCTACGAAGCGAAAGGCAGCTACAACCTCTTTTTACACCTGCAACACTTGGGCGAACGATGCCCTGAAAAGTGCCGGCGCGAAGGCGGCATTGTGGACGATACCGAAGGCGGCATCTTCCGCCATTACACGCCGTAAGCCGCACGCATTGAAAAGCCGTCTGAAAACCGTATCTCCACACGGAAAAACGGTTTTCAGACGGCCTCAACCTTGATTGCCGCCGATTATTTAAACCAACGCGACAACGCCGGAATCCGCAACAGCAAAGCCGTATCCAGCAGCCAAATCACGGCGATGGCGATGATGGCGGTCGAACAATCGCCACAACCAAAAAGCGGCACCGCCATTGCCCACCATACCGGCAGCTGATTTTTCTGCGCCGGGGAACCAGCCCGCGCGCTTCGGACGGACGGCGTTTCCACCACATCACGCAGCCATGACGCAGATGAAGATGACGGCCAGGCAGAACACGACATTCGCCAACACGCTCCACCAGCCCAGCGTCCCCATGTGCAGCGCGATGCTGACCGCCGCGAATTTTGCCGAAAGAAGTTGTAATCGTCGTAACGGATGTCGGCCAGATTTTGCCGCTGTACCGGTCGATGTGCACCGTGCGGTCGGCGGTCGGGCTGACCATGTCGTAGCTCATCGAATCCTGCGACAGCGTCCACACGCCCGTTTCGCCTTTGGGCAGGTTGAGCTGGTAGCGGCCTTTGAAACCGATTTCGCGGGCGAAGCGGTCAACCGTTTCCAAAGTCATCGGTTCGCTCGGACTGATGCCGTTTTCACCCTTCGTCGTACCGGAAACGGGCATGGGCGTGAGCTCCAGAATCCACGGTGCTTCTTTGGTTTTACCGTCGTTCAGCACATCGCCATGGGTCGGCAAGGTCGATACGGGGTTCGGCTCCACCCCCATTTGCCGGCGGAAACTGGCTCCAAGACTGAACGAACTTACCGCCCCAAAATGCCCGCCCAAAGCAACACCAGACAGGCAGAACAACAATAAAAATCAAAAGAAACCCAAGTGCCGAATGCGCCGTGCATGCTGCGCCACCACGAGCGTCCTTTGCCCGTTTGCAGGCGCAAGCATGGCTTTTCAGGCTGCGCTGTTTCGCCCACCACAAATAAATCCCTGTAATCATCATCAAGATGAGTCAGCGACGCGGCGGTTTCATCAGGTAATCGCCCGCCGTGCCGAGCATCATATCGCCGTGATTCCATCCATCGTGTGATACCAGCCCTCATTGCGCGGCATGGAACTGACGACTTTCGCCGTGTAAGGATCGACGGCGACCATGGTCGCTTTGTCGTCGTTGTTCACGCGAACACGGCAAACCATATCGTCGGCGCGCGGCGCGATATTGCACCACCGAAGCGGATTTTTGATTGACGAACTGCCGCGCCGCCTCCGCCTGTGCCGACAAAGGCTGCGCCTGCGCCTGCGGGGTAACGTGCAGGGCGTTCGCCCTCTTTGCCGGTGATGTTGGCGAACAGCAGCATGCCCAGCCCCGTTACGGCAAGCAGGGTCAGGAAGGGGACGACCAGCAGCCCGAAATAAAAATGCCACCGCCACACGGTCAGGTAGCGGCGGTTGGCTTGTTGAGCCGGTGTCGGAAGGGTTTTGTGTATTCATAGTATTCACCTTTTTTTATTGAGTGTATTGGCAGCGGATGTGTGTGCAAGCGGGCAGTAGGTAGCGGCTACATCCACTGAGGCCGTCTGAAAACGCTGTTTTGTTTTCAGACGGCCTTTCCGATGGTGGTACTCAGTCGAACGTATACCTCAGCGATGCCGTGATGCTGCGCGGCGTGCCGTAGACTATGAATATCGGGCATGGTTTTGTAATATTTGTTGAACACGTTTTTCAACATCGAGGTGCGACGCAGGGTGCGCTTGCCGATTTTGTATTGCGCGGTCAGGTCGAGGGTGGCGTAGGCGCGCTGTGCGAGGAGCCTTGCGCGCGGTAGGTTCGTAACTTCCTCGCGGTCGTCGATGATGAAGCTCTGCCAGTTGACATTGCCGCCGACAGTCAGGCGGTCGTTGATGTCGTAGCCGGTGAAGAATTTGAACAGATGCACGGGATACGTGGTTTTAATCTGTTTGCCTTTGCTGTTTTTGGTTTTTGAACGGGCATAAGAGGCGTTGAGCAACCAACGGTCGTTCAGACGGCCATTAATCAGCTCGCCGCCGGTGTTGGAGGTATGGTCTTCGGCCTTATAGTAGCGTTCCCCGTTGGGCAGCCTGCCCGCAGGCACGCCGATTTTGTCGCGTTTGTTGCGGTATACGGAAACGGCGGCGTTCAGACGACCTTCATACCATGAAGCTTTCAATCCGGTTTCGTAAGTTCTGCGCGCGCTGCGGGGCAAGGGGTTGCCGTTTTGGGTCGATAAGCGCACCTGCGGACGGAAAACCGTGGTATAGCTTGCATAAGCAGTCAGGTTCGGCGTGATGTCGTAAGTCGTACCCAAGTAGGGGATGAAGGCTTTTTCGCTGCGCCGTCCGTCGGCAAAACGGTTGCGCTCGGTGCGGTAGGCATACTTCCAGTTCATCAGGCGCATACCGCCTATCAACGACTCATTTGTCGGTGAGTTTGAAGCGTGTCGAGCCGTAAACCGAGAGTGCTTGCTTTGCTGATAACCGTCTTGCAGGGTAAAGGCAGTTCGGGGCGGGGCGATATTGCCGTCGAAGCGGCGGAGGTCGGCAACCGGCACGTCTTTGTCGCCGTAATACGGGCCCGTAATCCTTGCTGTTTAGATAGCTGATGCCGGTATTGAATTCGTGGCGGCAGTAGAGCAATCCGTAATCGCCGTTAAGATTCAAGTTGAATTTGTGTTCGTTGGAGCGGCTCTTGTCCAAATCGACGCTGACGTAGCTGGAATAATCGGCATTGATGTTATATGTACCCGCAATGGCCGACAGATTGTCGTTTTTGCCGTAAAAGGTGAGGCATAGCTGCCGTCCAACTGCCAACCATTGTCGAATTCATGCCGCAGGCGGGTAAAAAGTTCGGCGCGGGTTTCCTTGCCGTAAGCCCAATTGGCCGACGAATTGTTGCGCGGGTTGGCCCTCAAAGGGGATAAAACCGTCGGTTTCGTTGCCGGCAATCGTCAGATAACCGAAGCGCGAACTGCCGGTATTGCGGTTGACGTGGTTTCGGTGCCGAGCTGCACTGCGTTTGCGGCTGTACGTTGTAAGACAGGATGCCGTAAAGCGTATGGTTGTGGTCAGTACGGGTACGCGGAAGGTAGTCGCCGCCGTGGTCGCTGACGAATATGGCACGACCGCGCAGGTGTTGTCGGCATTCAGCGGGCTGTTGGCATCGGCAATGAAGCGGTAATGCCGCCACGAACCTGCCCCGCTTCCAAAAACGGTAAAAGGTTTGGCCTGCGGTTTTTGCGCTCAAGGCAATCATGCCCGACGGTTCGCCGAAGCCGCCGTTGGTCAGGCCGCTGGAACCGCGCACCACCGCCACCTGTTCGTAAAGCGCGCTGTCGAGATTGTTGGTGCTGCGGCGTATCGGGAATTGCTTTCATAAAGGAATTTCGCCGCGCCGTCCACGCTGACGCTGTCGATGGCCGAGCCGCGCGCCTGAAATTGGCTGTCGCCCGTGGCATTGTTGCCCATTTTGCTGTGGTACACGCCGGGCACTTGTTTCAAAACGTCTTGCAGCGTATCGAGCCGTTGGTCGTCAATCTGCTTTTCGGTGATGACGGACAGCGATTGCGGCGTTTCGCGCTGGGTCAGCCTGATGCCGGTGGCAACCGAAAGAGTGGGCACGGTGTAATTGGTTGCGGTCTGTTTGCCGATGCCGCGCACTTCAACCGAAGCCACTTCCGCATCCAACGGTTTGTCCGCACTCTGTCCGGCTGCGGCGGCATAAGCGGAAACGCCAGCAAGAGTGCTGCCGTTAGCGGTAATAGTCTGTTTGTAAAAGCATGTTCCATTGATTTATCCGATGTTTCTCGATTTGAAATAATCTTTCGGCATGCCCAAATCGGCCAACAATTTGTCCGGCCTGCCGCCCAAAACGCGGAATTTTCGCGACCATGCGGCCATTTAGTCAAGTTATACCATCAACTTGATATGTTGATTAAGTTGTAAAAACGAGACAATTCAAATCAAGCTGATTTTAAGCACCGCATCCATGCGCATCCGCCCTTCTGCACGGCAAAAGCTGACGGCAGGGTGATTTTGCCGCAAAACGGAACGCCGAAAACAATCGAGGGCCGTCTGAAAACCAAGCGTTCAGACGGCCTCGGATAGTAAAAGCATCCCTACACCAGCAATTCTGCCAGCATCCGTTCGTAGACTGCCGACAGTTTCGGCAGGGGCGGAAAGTTCGACGTTTTCGTCAATCTGATGGATGGTAGCGTTTACCGGCCCCAATTCGATGAGTTCGCGCGCAATGGCTTTGATGAAGCGGTAGTCCGAGTGCCGCCGCTGGTTGAGAGTTCCGCGCGCACGCCGCAGATTTCGGCAACGGCGGCCTGCGCGGCTTCGGTCAGCCTGCCCGCTTCGGTCAGGAAGGGTTGGCCGGACAGGGATCCACTGCAAATCGTAATTCAGACCGTGTTTGTCCAAGATTTCGTGTACGCGCCGTTTCAGGCCGTCTGAATCAGATTCGGTGGAGAAACGGAAATTAATTTGACGTTCAACTCGCCGGGGATGACGTTGGTCGCACCCGTGCCGCCGTTGATGTTGGAAATTTGGAAACCGGTCGGCGGGAAATAGGCGTTGCCCCGATCCCATTCGGCGGCAGTCAGCTCGGCCAGCACAGGGGGCGGCTTTGTGGACGGGGTTTTCCGCCAGATACGGGTAGGCGATGTGGCCTTGTTTGCCTTTGACGGTCAGGTTGCCCGACAGCGAACCGCGCCTGCCGTTTTTAATCGTATCGCCCAAAGTATCGACGGCGGTCGGCTCGCCGACGATACAGTAGATCTATGGTTTCGCCGCGCGCTTTCAAAACGTCCACTACTTTTGTTGTGCCGTCCAGCGCGTCGCCTTCCTCGTCCGACGTAATCAAAGGGCGATGCTGCCCGCGTGGTCCGGGCGGGCGGCCACGAAGCGTTCGCAGGCGGTAACGAAGGCGGCGATGCTGCTTTTCATGTCCGCCGCGCCGCGTCCGTAGAGGCGGCCGTCGCGCTCGGTCGGCTCGAACGGCGGCGATGTCCATTTGTCCTCCGGCCCACTGGGGACGACGTCGGTATGTCCGGCGAAGCACAGCAGCGGTGCGCCGCTGCCGCGCGCGCCCAAAATGTTTTTGGTTTGGCCGAAATCCAGCTGTTCGACGGTAAAGCCGATTTTTTTGCAGGCGTTCGGCCAGCAGTTCCTGACAGCCTTGGTCGTCGGGGGTAACGGATGCGCGGGCGATGAGTTGTTTGGCCAAAGCCAAGGTGGCGGTTTCGGTCGTCATGTTGTTTTACCTTTGTCTTTATGTTTCAGGCCGTCTGAAAGTGTTTTTCAGACGGCCTCTGCGGCTTTCCCGCCTATTGGATGTAAACGAATTTCGCACGTTTGACGTTGCACAGCAGTTCGTAGGCGATGGTGCCTGCCGCGGCGGCGACTTCGTTGATGCTGACGGTGTCGCCCCACAGTTCCACTTCGCTGCCTACACCTTCGTGGGTATCGGCCAATTCGACGGTCAGCATGTCCATCGAAACCCTGCCGAGGATGCGGCTGCGGCGGTAGATTCACGGCCACGGGCGTGCCGGTTGCCGCACGGCGCGGATAACCGTCGGCATAGCCGCAGGCCGCCAGTCCGACGCGGGTGGAGCGTTTGGTGTAGAACGATGCGCCGTAGCCTATCGGTTCGTGCGGCTGCAAAACGCGTTCGGCAAACACGCGGCTCACCAGCCTCATCACGGGCTTGATGCGCGGGTCGTTTTCAGGAACGGGTCGATGCCGTACAAAGGCCAGCCCGCGCCTGCCCCCAATCGCGCCGCGCCTGCGGTAGGCAAGCATGGCGGCGGGAATTGGCCAGGCTCTCTTCGCCCGCCAGTCCGGCGCAGCCCATATCGAAGGCTTCAAGCTGCATTTCGGTCATGCCGCGTTCTTCTTCGTCGGCACAGGCGAAGTGGCTGATTTTTCACGATGTCGGAAACTTTGCCACTTTGCGCGAGCGCGGTGTGAGCCGAGGGCGTAGTTGTGCGGGAAAAAGCCGGCGCGGTGCATGCCGGAATCCATTTTCAGCCACACTTTCACCGGTGTTTTCCATTCGTGTTTCAACAGGGTTTCGAGCTGCCATTGGTCGGCCACCACCGGCCACAGGCCGTATTCGTCCACGGCGGCGTATTCGGCGGCATCGAACACGCCCTCCAGCAGCACGATGGGCTGCGTGATGCCTTGTTTGCGCAGTTCGACGGCCTCTTCGAGAAAGGCGACGGCAAACCCGTCGGCCAGATCGGCCAGCGCGTGGGCGCAGCGTACCGCGCCGTGCCCGTATGCGTCCGCCTTTAATACGGCCAGCATCTTGCCGCCGTGCAGCCGTTTCAGGGTTTGGTAGTTTTTCCCGCAGGCGGTCGAGGCGGATGTCGGCGCGCAGTGGTCTCATGTTTCGTCGTCCTTTGTCGTTTTCGGTGTCGGTGGAAATACAGGCCGTCTGAAAGCGGTCGGCCCGTTTCAGACGGCCTGCGGATTATCAGGCCTATCCGCATGCTTTTTAAACCCGCCGCCCGAGGTTTCCGGCAGGGCCGTCTGAAAGCCGGGCGCGCGTGCGGATAAAATCCCCATCAAACATCGCGATTGCACGATAATTTATGGCATAATCGGTAGTCCGCCTTTTTGGGAAGAAACCATGTCCATTTCACTCGTCCAATACGGCCAATACCTGCAATATATGTTCGCATCCGTGCTGATGCTGCGATTTTCGGCACGGTTTTACCTGAAAAATCACGCCGGTGCGCGAACTGAAGCTGATTAAAAACGGCAACCTCGCCTGCGCCCTCTCCTTCGGCGGCGCACTGGTCGGATTCTGCCTGCCGCTGGCATCCAGCATCGCCCACAGCGTCAGCCTGCCCGACTTCGTTTTTGTGGGGCGCGGCAGCAGCCGTGTTGCAGATTTCTGGTGTGCTTCGCCGCCACCCGCCTGATTCCGCAGGCATCCGAAGACTGGCGGGCAACAATGTCGCCGTCGGTACCCTGTTCGGCTCGATTTCCACCAGCCATCGGCCTGCTCAACGCCGCCTGTCTGTCTTAACGAAAGGACTCCTCCATGTTCAACTTTATCAAGAAGCAGTTCATCGACATCATCCAATGGGAAAAATCCCGACGAGGAAACCCTGGTATGGCGTTTTCCCATTGCCGACCAGGAAATCAAAACGGTGCCAGCCTGACCGTGCGCGAGGGCGCAGATGGCGATGTTTGTGGACGAAGGGCAGAACCGCCGACGTATTCCCCGCCAGTACTACACGCTCAACACACAAACCCTGCCCATCCTGACCTACCTGAAAAAAACTGGGACAAAGCTCTTCCAATCCCCGTTCAAATCCGACGTTTACTTCTTCAACGCAAACAGCAGCTCGGCGCAAATGGGGCACGGCGCAACCCGTTACCGTGCGCGATGCCGAATTCGGCGCGGTACAACTGCGTTCCTTCGGCATGTACAGCTATCGCATCGCCGACCCGGAAAAATTCTTTAAAGAAGTCAGCGGCGTTGTGGAAAGCTACACCGGCGCACAGCTCGAACAGCAGCTGCGCAACCTCGCCGTTACCCAGCTTGCCACCGCCTTCGGCACTTCCGGCATCCCTTCCTCGACATGGCCGCCAACCAAGTCCTGCTGTCGCAGCAACTGACCGACCTGCTCGCGCCCGAATTTGCCAAACTCGGCCTCACGCTGGAAAAACTTCACCGTCGAAAGCATCAGCCTGCCGGAGAACATCAAAAAGCACTCGACAAAAATCTCCATGGGCATCGTCGGCGACATGGGCAGTTGCCCAATACCAAACCGCCGAGTCCATCACCGCTGGCGGCGCAAAACGAAGGCGGGCTGGCCGGCATCGGCGCAGGCTTGGGCGTGGGCGCGGGCATCGGGCAAACCGTGGCGGGCGCAATGGCCGGCATGATGCAGCCCGCGGCGGCAGGTGCCGCCGCAGCCGCAACAGCAACCGCCGCCCCGGCTGCCGCAGAAGACCCTCAGGCCAAACTGCAAAAACTGAAAGGCCCTGCTCGACGGCGGCCTGATTTCCGCCGACGACTACGAAAAAGCCAAAGCCGAGGTATTAAAACAACTCATCAATTAAACGGCGGCAAAAGGCCGTCTGAAAAACCGTTTCCTTTTTTTCAGACGGCCTCACATCTACAACAAACAAACCGCAATACGCAAACAGGGCCGGCCTTCCCCATCATTTCGGCGCATGAGGAAAAAGCAGCAAAAGGCAGCCCGTTTGCCAACCGCCCTTCAGCGGTTAATACCGCCAAAATCCGTTTTCAGACGGCCTCACATTCAAAAGGCCGTCTGAAAAAGCTCAGCCGACCGACAAAACAAGGAAGCCTCCGTGCCGAAACATCCGCCCACCCTGCCGCCCGAAGTCCTGACGGAAAGCAGCCGCCAAATGCTGCAACGTCGACGCGCGAACTAGAAGCGAGCGCAGACGCATTATGGTTTGCCTGCCCGTCGCCGTACTTGGATGCCGCAAGCGGCAGGAAAGTTTCCCCGCATCATACTGGCCGCCGACGTATTGCTGCTGGCGGCATGGATGCTGCCGAAAACGCCCCAGCTGTTCGGGCTGCTGATTTTTATTGTCCGTCGTAGCCGCCGTATTCAGCCTATTTTTGGTTCGGCGGCAAAATGGCGAGACGGCATCCCTTACTTGATTCCCGACTCCGGAAACCTCAGGACGGAAAACATGTATTCCTTCCGGCCTCAGGATTTCGTCCGCCTCGAGTTTGGCCAACGCCCGCCTGCAACGCTACCACCACAACAAAAATCGGTGAAACGCTGCAACTCGACGGCCATTTCGGCCCTATGGCTGCCCAAAAGGCGGCTGCATCGTAATGCTGACCCACGCCTCGGTAAGCGAAAAAGGCTACCTCATGATGCCCTACGGCGCGGATTACGCAGAAACCGCAGCCTTCTGCCGCCTGCTCTGCCTGCGGCTGGGCCTGCGCGACAACCTCGACGTCGGCAACACTCCGCCCGACAGCGGAAACGTCCGCCGCGACAAAAAGCGCGAAAATTGCCGTTATCTGCATCATGGCACTGCTTGCCGCCGTCGGGCTGGCCGTCATCGCCGCCGGCATTTCCCACCGCCGGCAGGAAATAACCGCGCCCGACCGCGAAATCCGCATGACGCAGGCGCTGGCTGAACGCCCAGTACACCTGCTTCAAAAACCCGCCGCACCGACAGAACCGTCGTCTGCCGCCACCGCCTGATTGCCGAGGGACGCGACGGCGAACTGCGGCAAAATCGACTACCTCGGTTTTGGAAGACAGCCTGTGCGGTAGTGAACAACCGGCCCACTTCGGCCCCGCCGACCTGCGCCTGCTGAGCCACGCGGGCACGAATTATTTGATAGAGGCCGACTACCGCCTCCCCGAAACCGGTACCAACGCACATGAGACAACCGTGCCACCTGCCCCGAACGCTGTCCGCAACGGCGGAATAACTTTTCAGACGGCCTCCTGCCGCATACAAAGAGGCCGTCTGAAAACCAGAACCGTATAATTGGCCACCCGCCCGCCTAGGAAATACCGACCATGAGCGAACCCTTCTTCCATACCGACTGCCCAAGCTGCGGCGCACCCGTACACGCCCATTCCCCACCTCGGTTACGCTGGTCTGCGGCTACTGCAACAGCATGTTGGTACGCCAAGACGGCGGCATCATCGACAAAGGCCGCGACTCCGCCCTGTTGGAAGACTTCAGCCCGCTGCAAATCGGCACGCGCGAGTACTACAGCACGGTCGCGTTCAACATCATCGGTAGTTTACAAATGCACTACGACGCGGGCGTGTGGAACGAATGGCACATCCTGTTCGACGAAGGCGGCACGGGCTGGCTGTCGAATCCGGCGACATCTATTCCCTGACCCGCCCACAAACCGAATCCGCACTCCAACTCCCCCTTCGACGACATCCGCGCCGGCTTCTCCACCCTCGACTACAACGACAAACGCTTCGTGGCCGCCGACGTGCGCCGCGTGACTATGAAAACACGCCGCCGCACAAGGGCGAGCTGCCGTTTGAATTCAACCGCGACATCGAAAGCCGAACCGCAGACTGGCGTTGCGAAAACCTCTTCCTCACCACCGACTACGGCGACGACCCGCCGTCCCTCTACGCCGGCAACACCGTCAAACTCGACGACCTGCAACTGGAAAAACCTGCGCACCGAAGACCAAATCACCGCCGGTGCAGAGCCGTCTGAAAGGCACGCGCCAATCCGAAAACTGCCCCAACTGCGGTTCTCCCGTACACTGGGTGGACGGATTGGCCAACAACATCGTCTGCCCGAGCTGCGGCAGCGACCTGGAAGCCGTCGACGGCAAAGTCGAACTCATCGAAGCCGACGCCATGCGCGCCGCCCAGCAAAAAGCACTTACCCTGCCTATCGGCAGCAGGGGCAAAACTGCGCGGTACCAACTACATCGTCATCGGCGCGGTACACAAAGAAGAACTCGAAGCCCAAACCGCCTTCGACCTGATGTACGCCTTCAAACGCCCCACCGGCGTCGTCCCCGAAGGCTATTGGCGCGAATACCTGCTCTACCATCCGACCTCAGGCAGCTTCCTCTGGCTGATAGAATCCGACAGCGGCTGGGAAATCGCCCAAACACTCCACGATTGGCCACGCCTCGACCGCCACGGCCAGCCCCAGGGCGGCGACAAACTTTATGACTACGGCAGCCGCGTCGGCTACGCCGCCGGCGCGTTCTACTGGCACGTCCGCCACCGCGACCTTACCTTTCACAGCGACTACAAAAAGCGGCAAAGGCAAAATCGGCTCCGAACTATCCGTAAACGAAATCGCCTGGAGCCGCAGCGAACCCGCAAGCAAACGCGAAATCGCCGAAGCCTTCGGCCTGAAAAACGGCAGCGATGAACACCCCGTCCGGCGACGACAGGCAAACCCGTCGGGCATCGTTTGGATTACCCTCGCCCTCCTGTGCGTCCTCAACCTGCCAGCCTTTTTCTACGGCGACAGCGGCTGGGCGGCTTCGACGGTCGGCGTCGCCGGCTTCTATCTGTATAACTTCGGCATGGCATCGGAAAACGGCCCCGTCCCTTCATCTCGCGTTTCCTCACCGTCAGCCTGATAGTCGTCTCACTGGCCACCGGCCTGAACTATATGTTTTCCGACACCGACAGCAGCGGTTACAGCGGCTACAACAGCAGCGGCGGCTATTACGGCGGCAGCTTCTCCGGAGGCCACAAATGACCCGCAGCCTCAGCCGCCACGGCCTGCTCGACCTTTACGGCTGCAACCCCGCACTCCCTGCGCGACGAAGGCCGTCTGAAAACCATCCTTGCCGCCGCCGCCGAAGCCGCTCAGGCCACCAGTGCTGACAGCCGCTTCCACACCTTCGGCGGCGCGGGCGGCGTAACCGGCGTACTGCTGTTGGCCGAATCGCACATCAGCATCCACACCTGGCCGGAATACCGCTTCGCCGCCGTCGATGTCTTCCTCTGCGGCCGGATGCCGTCTGAAAACGCCCGCCGAGTCCTCGAGGAAGCACTGGGCGCAAAACGCGCGGAATGGCGGAACATCCCGCGAGGCAACGCCGCATCCGCTGCCGAAAACCCGCTTTCAGACGGCCTCACCACCGAAAAGGCCGTCTGAAAGCGCGGCTTCGGCGAAGTTCGAACCCAAGCATCCCGGCCGAAGGTGTAAAATTGTTGATAATTTTACCTTTCATGTTTATATTGCGTGCCGTCCCATTTTCCCGCCATTTCAGGAGCAGACCATGTCCGTCAAAGACGTTATCAAACTGATAGAAGAACACGAAGCCCGCTTTGTCGATTTGCGTTTTACCGACACCAAAAGGCAAACAGCACCACTTCACCATTCCCGCCCGCATCGTATTGGACGACCCCGAAGAATGGTTTGAAAACGGCCAGGCGTTCGACGGCTCCTCCATCGGCGGCTGGAAAGGCATCCAGGCTTCCGACATGCAGCTGCGCCGACCCGCAACCGCCTTCATCGACCCCTTCTTCGACGACGTTACCGTCGTCGTACTGACCTGCGATGTCATCGACCCGCCAACGGTCAGGCTACGACCGCGACCCGCGCTCCATCGCCCGCCGCGCCGAAGCCTATCTGAAATCCTCAGGCATCGGCGACACCGCCTTCTTCGGCCCCCGAACCCGAATTCTTCGTTTTCGACGGCGTCGAATTTGAAAACCGACATGCACAAAAACCCGCTACGAAATCACGTCCGAAAGCGGCGCATGGGCCCAGCAGCCTGCATCTGGACAGCCAAAACACCGGCCACCGCGCCGGCGTGAAAAGCGGCTACGCACCCGTCGCACCCGTGGACGCAGGGCAGGATTTGCGTTCGGCCATGGTGAATATCCTGGAAGAAATCGGCATTGAAGTCGAAAGTCCACCATGCCGAAGTCAGCTCCGGCAGCCAAATGGAAATCGGCACCCGCTTCCAACACGCTGGTGCGCCGCGCCGACCAAACGCAGGACATGAAATACGTCATCAAAACACCGCGCACAACTTCGGCAAAACCGCCACCTTCATGCCCAAACCCATCGCATGGGCGACAACGGCAGCGGCATGCACGTCCACCAATCCATCTGGAAAGACGGCCAAAAACCTGTTCGCAGGCGACGGCTATGCCGGCCTGAGCGACACTGCGCTTTACTATATCGGCGGCATCATCAAACACGCCAAAAGCCACGAACGCGATTACCAATCCGTCCACCAACTCTACAAACGCCTCGTGCCGCATTTTGAAGCACCGACCAAACTGGCCTATTCCGCCAAAACCGTTCGGCCTCCATCCGCATCCCGTTTGTAAACAGCGTGAAAGCCCGCCGCATCGAAGCCCGCTTCCCCGACCCGACCGCCAACCCCTACTTGGCCTTTGCCGCCCTGCTGATGGCCGGTTTGGACGGTATCAAAACAAAAATCCATCCGGGCGACCCGCCAGCAAAAACCTCTACGACCTCCCGCCCGAAGAAGCGCACAAGTGCCGCAGTCTGCGCATCGCTGGAAGAAGCACTGGCCGCCCTCAAAGCCGACCACGAATTCCTGCTGCGCGGCGGCGTATTCAGCAAAAGACTGGATGAAAGCTACATCGCCTTCAAAGAAGACGTACGCCGCATCCGCATGGCGCCGCACCCTTGGAATTCGAAATGTATTACAGCCTGTAAAACAAACGGCAGCCCGAACACACGGGCTGCCTTATTCTAATAAGGCCGTCTGAAAAAACGGTTTTCAGACGGCCTCAATAAACTATAGTGAATTAAATTTAAATCAGGACAAGGCGACGAGCCGCAGACGGTACAGATAGTACGGCAAGGCGAGGCAACGCTGTACTGGTTTAAATTTAATTCACTATAAAAACTCTCTGAGTCCCCATGACCACATTGGCCAACAAAAACTCGCCGTCCTCATCGACGCCGACAACGCCCCCGCCGACATCATCGACCGCCTGCTCGAAGAAATCGCCAAATACGGCATCGCCAGCGTCAAACGCATCTACGGCGACTGGAGCCACGGCCTTTCCAAATGGAAAGCCGCCCTCCTACCACGCCATCATCCCCGTCAACAATTCGCCTACACCAAAGGCAAAAACGCCACCGACATGGCCCTAGTCATCGACGCAATGGATTTGCTCTACAGCAGCAACTTCGACGGCTTCTGCATCGTATCCAGCGATTCCGACTTCACCCGCCTGGCCAGCCGCCTGCGCGAAAGCGGCCTGACCGTATACGGTTTCGGTGAAAAGAAAACGCCCGAAGCCTTCCGCAAAGCCTGCGACAAATTCGTCTACACCGAAATCTTCCGTCCCGAAAAAAACAACGCCAGGAAAAAGAAAAAACAACGGCAAAAACCACCCCTGCCGCCGAAGAATCCGCCGCCGCACCCGACGCGCTGCCCTGCTCAAACGCGCCGTGCGCGAAAACGCCGACGACCTCGGCTGGGCCAACCTCGGCCCCATCGGCAGCTACATCAGCAAAAATCAACCCCGATTTCGACTCCAGGCTTTACGGCTACGGCAAACTCTCCGACCTCATCAAATCCTTCGACATCTTCGAACACCGCACCGACAACAACCAACTCCAAGTCCGCCGCAGCAAACCCGCCGACAAGCCCGCGGAAAAACCGGCGGAAAGGCCGTCTGAAAAACCCCGCCGCAGCCAATCAGACGGAAGAAACCGTTTCAGACGGCCACAACGCCGCACCGAAACGCAAAACGCGCGGCAAAAATCAAACCAAGCCAAAAACGAAAACGCCGCACCCGCCCAAACGGCAGACACCGCACAACCGGCAGCCAGCCAGACCCGAACCCGCCGCCAAAAACAGCAAACTGCCCGTTACCCGCATCATCGCCACCGTACAGCAGGCCGTCGAAGCGGCTGCCGACAGAACAAGAGCTGGGCGCGGTTGGGCGACAGTATCGAAACAACTGGCCGCACAAGGCACCGACCCGCAGCAATACGGCTTTGAAACCATCACCAACCTCATCCACGCCATCTACGCCGACTGGCTGGAAATCAAAAAGCCAGTACGGCGAACGCCTGCGGATTAACAAACGCTTTACCGCCAAAGGCTGAATGAAACCACCGCCCGTTTCAAAGCAGGGGTACAATCTGCCCGCTCAAACCGTCCCAAGAAGAGGCCGTCTGAACACCGCAAATCGTTTTAACTTCGTTGAAGCTGCGCTTTCAGACGGCCTTCGACCATTCCCAAACCACCTATTTCCGCCCATACGGCAATAGCGGCAAACCTAAAATGACCACCCTACATATACACCCCAAAACCCGACATTCTGCATCGCACTATTGGCGTGAGGCCTGCTGACCGCAATAAAGTCGAACAGCATTCCGCCCGAAGCCGGCATTTGGACATTGCGGCTGCCGAAAAATTACCGTCAAATCCTGCCCTACTGCACGCCGGAATTACAGAACATCATCAGATGTTTCGACGAATTGGACGCACTGTCCCAACTCGACACCGCGGCATCACACAAACCATAAACCGCCTAATCGGCGATTTGCAGCACATCTTGGCAGAACACGCGGAACAATATGAATTGCATCTGACCATCAGCGCATCAGAACAAATAAACCTGCCCGACCTTATCCCGATGCAAGACGATCCACTATAATGGAGCCGTCTGAAAAAACGATTGACAATAAAATCCAGCCGAAAAGACCAAGCACATGACTCAAACCCCGCAAAAATACGCCCGCAGCCTGCACGCCCCCATCAGCTTGGGCACAACTGCAGACGACCGCTTTTATGCCGCGCGGCTACCTCGCGCATTTCGCTACTCTGCCGCAATTGGTATTGACCGAAAAAGCTGGACGGGCAAAACAACTGCTTCGCCGCCCACAGTCTTTATGCCCGCAGCCATGCCGCTTACCCAACATCCGTGGGACAAACCGCTGCTGCAACGCTGGCAGCACATCAAAAGACGACTTGGGTGACCTCGAACTTTTCGGCGAAAACATGTACAGTATCCACTCCATCGCCTATTCGCAGTTGGAAAGCTATTTTACCTGTTTGCCGTCCGTCGCGGCGGACATTGGCTGTCGTGGGGAAGAAGTTAAATTCTATGCCCAGCTGTTCGATTTCCCCACGGTTCCCGAACTTCCCATCGTGCAGCCACTTGCCGACTTTACCCAAAAATACGCCGACGAGGACACCGCTTTGGCACAATGGCTGTCCGCCAATTTAGGGCGCGACATGGACAGAACAGCGTGCAAACCGCAGGCAAACTCGGCGGCTACGACCCGAAAACAGGCGAGGCGTGCAGCGAAGGCTTCGTCATCCGCAACGCCGCCGACTTCGCCACCAACAACGGCAACCTGCCCGTACAGTCAACGGGTTTGACAACCTGAGACCTTTGCAAAAAGCCTTTCCTCCAACAGCCGAAGCCCAAACACAGGTTTTCGGCTATTTCCCCCCCCAATCACTCCTAATTCTACCCAAATACCCCCTTAATCCTTCCCGGATACCCGATAATCAGGCATCCGGGCCGCCGCTAGGCGGCAGCAGGCACCTTAGCCTGTTAGCCGCTTTCAACAGGTTTAAACACATCGCCTTCAGATGGCTTTGCGCACTCACTTTAATCAGCCCGAAAATAGGCTGCCCGGGCGTAGCGGAATTTACGGTGCAGCGTACCAAAAGCTTTGTTCGACCACATAACGGGTTTTCGACAAATATCGGTTACGTTTGGTTTGCGCTTCCGTCAGCGGACGGTTACGCTGGGCTTTGCGCATAATGCCGTCCAGCAACCGATGTTCTTTCAGGTGTTGCCGGTTTTCCTTACTGTCGTAGCCTTTGTCGGCATAGACGGTCGTATCTTTGGCTATACCTTCCAGCAAAGGCAACAGGTGGTTGCACTCCTTGGGTATTGGCGGGAGTGATGTACAGTTTCTCGATATAGCCTTCCGCATCGGTACGGGTATGTTGTTTTGTAACCGAGTTTGTAGAGGCCGTTTTTTTCTTTGATCCAACGGGCATCTTTGTCCTTTACTCGGTGTGGTTTTGGCCGCTGACTTGTCCTTCTTCATCGACTTCTATGGCCTGACGCTGTTTGCTGCCGGCGGTTTGAATAATGGTGGCGTCAATGACGGCGGCGGATGCTTTCTCTATTTTTAGGCTTTTTTCGGTCAGTTGGCGGTTAATCAGTTCCAGCAATTCTGACAGGGGTGTCGTCTTGCGCCAGCCAGTTGCGGTAGCGGCATAAGGTGCTGTAATCGGGGATGCTCAACTCGTCAAAACGGCAAAAACAGGTTGAAATCGATGCGGGTGATGAGGCTGTGTTCGAGTTCGGGATCGGAGAGGCTGTGCCATTGTCCGAGCAGGACGGCTTTGAAACATGGACAACAGGGGATAGGCGGGACGGCCGCGGTGGTCTCTAAGGTAACGGGTTCTTTGACGATTCAGGTACTGTTCGATCGGCTGCCAATCAATCACCTGATCCAACTTCAATAGCGGGAAGCGGTCGATGTGTTTGGCAATCATGAGCTTGTGCGGTTTGCTGGAAGAAGGTGCTCATGGGAAATCCCTAAATGTCTTGGTGGGACTTTAGGGGATTTTTGAGGGGATTTGCAAGGTCTCAACCTCTTCAAACTCGTTCGCGCCAAACACGTTAAAACCGATGTGCATTGGACAAAAAACCTGGAAACCCGCCCGCCTTATCGACTACGACAAATACCATTGGCAAAAGCTGGCAGTTTCAGACGACCTGAAGTCAAACCATCCAATAATAAGAAAGACTACCATGTGGACATTTCCCCACTACACCAGCAAACTCCCCGACTGGCAAGCCTTGGAACGCCGCTTCATCTGGTTTGCCGACGCATGAAAAACGTGCCGCAGGATCCTGAATGGCACGCGGAAGGCGATGTATTCATCCATACCAAAAATGGTATGCGAAACCCTGCTGCAACTGCCCGAATTCCAAAGCACTCGGCGAGCAGGAGCAGCATATTCTGTTTGCCGCCGCCATGTTTGCACGACGTGAAAAACGCAGCACCGCAAACGCGAGATCCAAGACGGCAAAGAGCGGATTGTGTCGCCTAACCATGCCAAAAAGGCGAATACACCGCACGCACCCTGCTTTATACCGAACTTGCCGCGCCGTTTGCCGTGCGCGAAGCGATAGCCAAACTCGTGCGTCTGCACGGGCTGCCGCTTGTGGGCAATCGACAAACCGAGTCCGGAACGCGCCGTTATCGCCGCTTCTTTGCAGGTCAATACCGCTCACCTCGCCATGCTTGCCGAAAGCCGATGTTCTGGGCCGCATCTGCCGCGACCAACAGGATATCCTGCTGCGCATCGACTTGTTCCGCGAGTTGTGTGAAGAAAACGGCAGCTGGGGTAAAGCGCGCGATTTCGTCAGTGATTACGGTCGCTATCTTTACCTTAACGACCGCAGCGAAATGCCCGATTACCAACCGTTTGACGACCGAGACCTTTGACGTATACGCCATGTGTGCCGCGCAGGCAGCGGCAAGAACAGCTATATCCGGCGGCACCTCGCCCATCTGCCCATGCTGTCGCTGGACGACATCCGCCGCGAGCACAAACTCGACCCGCTAACCCGAAACACAGCGCAGAAGCCGTGCGTTTGAGTAAAGAGCGAGGCAAAAGAATACCTGCGCGCCCGCACGTCATTTGTCTTCAACGCCACCAACCTCAACCGTGACCTGCGCAGCAAGTGGCTGCCGATGTTCGCCGACTACGGAGCGCGGGTACACCTGATTTATTTAGAAGTGCCTTACACGCAATTACTGTCGCAAAACCGTAACCGCGAATATTCCGTGCCGAATGATGTGATACATCGCATGATCAATAAGCTGGAAATTCCCGATTACAGCGAAGCGCATACGGTGGATTTTGTGGTTGGAAATTGAATATTGAGGCCGTCTGAAAAACACCTCCGCCCATCCTGATAACCGAAAACAAATAATAATATGCACATCACACGCAAACACCTTTTTCAAATTCTTACGCCAAGCCCTTGCAATGGCGGCAACTTTCATCATCGTCAGCCTTGTCCTAGACTGGTGGCGCGCGCCGAATGTGCCGCCCGGGGTGCCGCTTTGCCGCTGCAAACCATACAGGGGCGGCAAACCACGCTGGCCGAAGTCGGCGGAAACCGTACCGCCGTGCTGTATTTCTGGGGGCTCTTGGTGCGGTATCTGCCGCCATACTTCGCCTGCGGTGAGACAAACTGTCGCGCCAAGGCATTCCGGTAATCGGCGTGGCTTTGCGCTCCGGCAGCGACGAAGAAGTGAAGGCATACCTGCAAACGCACGGCTGGCGGTTTGATACGGTAAACGATGCCGACGGCGCATGGTCGGGGCAATGGCAGGTTCGGGTAACACCGACCATCGTTTTGGTGAAAAAGCGGTAGCGTGCGCCACAGCACGACAGGACTGTCCGGCTATTGGGGTTTGCGCACGCGTATCGGATTATTGGATTTGCCCGATTCTTGAGCATCAGGGCAATCAAAAGGCCGTCTGAAACCCGATTTCAGACGGCCTTTTCAGTTTTCCACATCCTTTTGCCCATTATCCCTGCAAAAAAACACGAAGCCGACGGCAACGGACGAACACTGGCGCGGCGGCAAAACATCAGGCCGTCTGAACATTTTTCAGACGGCCCCTTATCTACTTCGGCGTATAACGTCCCGCCATCGCTTTATACACCATATTTTTCGTATTTCAGCGTTTCGTACCGCTGGTTCAGTACGTTTTAGGCGGAACCGTATTCCGTGTTCAGCGCTTCGAGCCAGTCTTTTCAACTCGTTTTTGCCGTGTTGGTAGCGCACTGGTAGTAGCGGCTGTTTTTCTTGTCCAAGGCGTAACGCTGCTCTTGGTTGTTAAGCGCGGCTTGGGCGTTTTGGTAGAGCGAGGTGGTTGGTGTTGACTTCGTTCAGCGCGGTCGTCAGAGCTTTTCAAAGTCGAGTTTGGCGCTGTCGAAATTGGCTTGGGCGGTTTTGTCTTTCCATTTCATGGTCTGCCAGTTGAGGAATGGCAGGTTGATGGTGGCGGAGCCGCCCAAAGAGCAGGATATTGAACGTGCTTTTTGGCTTTTTCAGACGACGTGCTCAAGCTCGCGCCCAAGGTAATCGAGGGATACCAACTGCGTTTTTGCGCTTCGACGGACTGAAGCGAGGATTGCAGGCGGTATTCGGCGGCGCGCAGGTCGGGGCGGTTCGCCAACACGGTAATCGGTACGTCGAGGTTCACGCCTTTGACGGACGGTAGGCGGGAATGCGCGGGGTCGGCGGCGATAGCTTCGTTCGGTTTGAGGTTGAGCAGGTTGCGTAAAAACCTGTTTTGCGTGTCGAGACTGTTTTTCAGGGAAATCAGGTTGTTTTGCGCACTCAACAGCGATTGTTTCGCCTGCGTCGGCTGGCTGGAATCAGCTCTGCCGTAGCGGAACTGGCATCGGCAATGCGGTTGATTTCCTGATATTGCTTGAGGGATTTTTGCGCCAATTCGATGGCTTCGTTGAGGGTAGGCAATATTGAAATAGGCGTCGGCGACATTGTTGATCAAAGTCAGGCGCGTGTTTGCCATATCCTGCTGTGTGGCTTGGTATTCCCAGACTTGCGCGTCGGCGGTGGCACTGAGTTTGCGCCACAAAGTCCAATTCGTAGCTCAAGCCGAGCTGGCTGCTGAAGGTGTTGCCATGGCTGCCGGTTTTCAGGTTTTGGATGTGGACGCACTCAACGAGCCGCTGAACGACGGCACCAAATCCGCCCCCAAAATATTCGCCTGATATAGGGGCTTTATTGACGCTGATGGCCGCCTGTTTCAAATCGATATTGTTTTCCAAAGCCTGCGCCATCAGGGCGTTGAGCTGCCGGCTTTGGTAGATTTCCCACCAGTTGCCGTTCACGTCGTAGCGTTCGGCGGTCTCCGCCGCACTCATCACCTGCCCTGTCGATTCGAGGCGTGAGGGTTTTTGTCGGTGCTGTGGACAACGCACGCACTCAGTGCAGGGGCGAGCGACAGGGATAAGGCCGTCTGAAAAAAAGGTTTTGTCTGCATGTTGTGTCTTTCGGTTTTAAATTTTCAGACGGCATAGAGGGTTGGTTGGGATGTCGTCTGAACAATATTGGAAGTGCCATTTGCCGTCATTCCCGCGCAGGGCGAGGAATCTAGAAGGTTTGAAATTGCAGCATCCCAAAATATTCTTTAAATGCCTAGGTCTGAATTCCCGCCTGCGCGGGAATGACGAAAGCATGGGTATTTTATTTGAATCCACTATGTTTATCGGCTAAAAACACTTTTCGCTGTTCCGTAAAAATGCCACCACGACTTTGGTTCGTTCCCCGCGCAAAATCAACCAGCGACAGAAAAAAATGTCGATCATGCGGGGATCGTGTCGGGTTGCGGTCAGGCTGCACAGGCGGTCGTACATTTCGTAAGCGTCCTGCCCCGCCAAATCCTGCGGCTGCGTGATGCCGAGCAAAAGCCAAATCCTCCGCCACGGCTTTGCCGACATTGAGCAGGTCGGTCAGCGTGTTCAGCTTGCTTCGTTGTACTTTGTCGGGACTCATGTTTTTAGCCTTTGGTTTGGAGGCCGTCTGAAAACCTGCAACCGGACGTATCAACTTGCTTTTCGCAGGCGAAGCCCACGCTACTTTCGCCGCCGTCATTCCCGTGCAGGGCGGGAGTCCAGAAGTTTGGGCTAGCTGTCATCCCTAAGCATTTCTGAAAACTTTAGATCTGGATTCCCGCCTGCGCAGGGAATGACAGCAAAACATTTCTTATTTGAATTTATGTCGGATACAAGTATCCGACCGGCTGTTCAGACGGCCTGTTGCCACTCAAAAAGGCCGTCTGAAACCTAATCCTAGAACAAGGCATCAATCGGATTGAGTTTGGAGGCTTTGTTGGCGGGCATAAAACCGAACGCCACGCCGATGGCCGTCGAGCAGACAACCGCGCCGATGACGGAGCCGATGAAATTTCCATCGGAAATTCGGTGACGAAATGGTTGAACACAAGGCTGATTGCCGTGGACAGCCCCTACTCCGACCAAGCCGCCGATGATACAAATTAAGACCGCTTCAATCAGGAATTGTTGCAGAATGTTGTTGCGCCGCGCACCGATCGCCATGCGCACGCCGATTTCTTTGGTGCGCTCGGTTACGGACACCAGCATGATGTTCATCACGCCGATACCGCCGACCACCAATGAAATCAAGGCGATGGAGAAATCAGCAGCTTCATCGTGCCGGTGGTGGTTTCGACCATCTGCTTGATGCTGTCGCTGTTGTTCGTGAAAAAGTCTTCCGTACCGTGCCGCGTTTTGAGCAGCTCGGTCAGTCCTTTTTCGGCGACTTGGGTGTTGGCGTCGTCTTTGATTTTGACGGTAATGGAGTTGGTGTGGCTCTCGCCGGTAATTTGGTGCATCACGGTCGTATAGGGGCGACCAGAGCATCAATACGTCGGCGTTGCCGAAAGAATTTTCCTCTTTTTCATCACGCCGATGACGGTCAGCGGGCGTTTCCTGAAGAATTGTTTTACCCAAAGGATTGGTGTCTGTGCCGAAAAGTTTGTTTTTGGTATTTTTGGTCAATCACGACGACTTGCGCGTCTTCTTTCACATCGGTCTCGTCAAACAGACGGCCTGATTCCAGCTTCAGCCCGAGCACGTCGAAATATTGTTCGCCCACGCCGTAAAGCGGGGCGGACAAGTCAGTAATGCGGTAGGTCGGCGTGCCGCCGGAGGTGGTCTGCGGCGTGGCGGAAGCGACGTAACTTTGTTTGGCGATAACTTTTGCGTCGTCAATGGTGAGGGGTTTTAATCCTGCCGCTGCGCCTGTCGCCGAATCCGCGTCCGGGAAGATGCTGATGGTGTTCGTCCCCATCGCGCTGATGTCGGCGAAATTTTCTCAGAACCGTTACCCAGTGCGACGACGGACACGACCGAGGCAATGCCGATGATGATGCCGAGCATGGTCAGGGGCGAACGCATTTTTGTGCGCCATAATCGCCTGCACCGACATTTTGAAGGCCTCGACGAATTGGTCGTAATAAAACAACCACGAAGATTTTTCTTTGATGCGTTCTATTTTGCTTTCTAGGGGATTTCAGGGATTTTTGAACTGTCGAAATGATTTCGCCGTCGCGGTTTCGATGATGCGATTGGCGATGGCGGCGACTACCGGGATCGTGTTAACCATAATCACGGTATGCCCTTCTTTTATGCAGCTTTTGGATGATTTCAATCACATTTTTGCCGCTGGCGGTATCGAGTGCGCCGGTCGGTTCGTCGGCGAAGATGATTTCGCCGCCGTTCATCAGGGGCGCGGGCGATGGAGACGCGCTGCTGCTGACCGCCGGAAAGTTCGCTGGGTTTGTTGCCCTCTTTGCCTTCAAACCCAAATCCTGCAACAGTTTCTCCGCGCGCGTCGAACGCTCTTTGCCGCCCATGCCCATATACACGGCAGGCAGGGGCGACGTTGTCCACGCCGTCAGCGAACCCAAAAGGTTGTAGCGTTGGAAAAAATAAAGCCGAAGCGTTCGCGCCGCAATGCTGCCAATTCGTCCGGCTCCATTTTTGGCGGTTTCGATGCCGTCGATTTGATACGAACCCGAAGTCGCGCTATCCAAGCAGCCGAGGATGTTCATCAGCGTAGATTTGCCCGAACCGGACTGCCCGATGATGGCGACGAAATCGCCCTTCTCTATCGACAGGCTGACATCTTTCAAAAACATGAACGCGGTTCGCGCCGCTGCCGAAGTAGCGGTTGATGTTTTTACATTCGATTAAGCTCATAAGTATTTCCGACCGATAATGATGTGTGGAGTGGAAAGGTCGTCTGAAAGCGGGATTTTGCTCAGAAACAAAACTTTCAGACGACCTGTGCCCTATTTATCTCGGCGGACCGCCCTGCATGGCGCGTTGCGCCGCTTCAGCCTGCTCCGCCGCGCTCATTTCCGACATCACCACCTTGTCGCCTTCTTTCAAACCGCTTTTTCACTTCGGTGTTCATCCTGTCTTTCAGACCGACCGTAATCTCGCGTTCCGAGCTTTACCGTCCGCACCCAAAACGCTGACAAACGATTTGCCGTCGTGTTTTTAATCGTCAGCGTCGGCACGAGCAAAACGTTTTTTTCACGCCGTTGATTTCAATCGTATTCTGCGTCGTCATACCGATAGAAAGTTTGCCGTCGGGATTAGGCACCAAAGCGCGGGCGTAGTAGTAAATCGCATTGGAAGTCGTGTCCGTGCTGGTGGTATGGCTGCCCAACGACATCGTGGTCAAGCCCGGGTCGACGCTGTCGAGCTTCGCCTTAATCGGCGTATCCGGTTCGGACAAAATCGTAAACGAAATGTCCTGCCCGCCTTCACCTTCGTAATATCGCCTTCGGCAATCTGCATTTTGTTCAACATCGTATCCAGATTCGCCAATTGGATAATCGTCGGCGTGGACTGCACCGCGTTCACGGTCTGCCCTTCTTCCACCGGAATCGCCACCACCGTACCGTCCATCGTCGCGGTAATGCGGGTATAGCCCAATTCCGATTCGGCGGTATTGATGGAAATTTTGGTTTTGCTTGATGGAAGCCTTCAGCTCGGCAACGTTTGCCTTAGCCGCAGCCAGCGCATCCTTCGCGCTTTCCAAATCCTCTTTGGACGTCGCGTTTTTCCTTCCACAAAGGCCGCCTCGCGCTTGTATTTCTTCTCCGCGCTGTTCAGCGCGATTTCGGCGAGAAACCAGCTTCGCCTGATACGTTTCCAGCTTGGATTTTTCCGTATTCAGCGTGTTCACCTGAGTGGTCGAATTGATTTCCGCAATCAAATCGCCTTTTTAACCTGCTGTCCGAGCTTGACGTACAGCTTCTTAATCTGCCCGAAAGCCTGCGCGCCCACCGACACCAGATTCGACGGCGAAATCTCGCCCGTAGCGGATACCGTCTGACTAATGTCGCCGCGTTTGACCGTTTCCGTGATGTAAGAAGTTTGAGGTTCGGGCTGGAAATAAGACCATACGCTATAGGCTGCAACCAATGCGACTGCCGGAATCGCAATCCATTTCACAGTTTTTCATCATTGACAACTGCTTTCTTCCAAATTCGGTTTAGATTTAAGAAAAAAACGGCGGGAAGTGTACTGTAAAGCTGGAAGGCAGCCAACAACCAAAACCACGCAAGAACCCTATTACCTTATTGTCTCAAAAAGTATTTTTACTTTTTGATTTACACGAAGCCGAATAACTTTTACATATAACACAATGATACCGGTTACATAGCGCATCCATATGCCGGCTGATAGATACGATGTAAGGCATTCCCGTTGTTTCACTGCAACGGAAACGGATTTTTCAATACGCCGATTATCACTCAAAAACCGCCTGTCATCAACTTATCTGTACAAGCCCTAAACTAAACGGAAATCCGCTATACTTACACTGTTGCACTGCAACAGCTCAGCCTAATACATCACATTAAACGGCGGCTTTCATTACAGGTTGAAACATGATGAACAAACATTCTCTACGTGGCTTTACTGTTTGATTGAGGCAATGATTGCCGTTGCCATTGTAGCTATTCTTGCTGCAATCGCCTTTCCCTCTTATGACCGGTTCGTCCGCAGCTCCCGTTTGGAAAAATGCCCGCGCCGATTTGTTGAACAATGCACAGCGATTAGAGCGCTATTATGCTCAAAATCGTAAATTTACCGGCTTTGACAAATTGAAAAACGACAACCGTTTTTTTCACTATTGAAGGCTCTTACGAAGCCAACCATTTTTACTTTAACAGCCAAACCCAACAGCACCAGCAACAGCAGCAATGAAACTCGTTTCCTGCAGTTGAGATGACAGCGGCACCGTCGTCATCTGCGAAGATACTGATAACTGCGTAATGTATTGATAAAATTATCCTTTACAAATCATACCAAATACATAATACTGCTGATTCGCTTTTACTCATTTTAAAGGGGAATAAAAATGAATCAGCAGTATTCCATTCCGCTTCAGTTTGTATGAAATATTGTTTGCCGTTGCAATAATGGCTGTTTGGCTGCCATTGCCCTACCGCCTATCAGCGTTATGTTAAAGACGCCCGATTAAAACAGGCGGCTTCGGCCTTGCAGGACAATGCACATGCACTCGAACAATTTTATGCCCAACATAAAAGCTTTAAAATTCGACTACTTGGGCTGATTTGGCTGTCAAACAAAATGACTATTTCTGCTTCAGGATGCAGGGAAATGCACGAGGGCGCCCTTCCGGACAACTTTACCGTCAAAAGCCGTCGCCTTAAACAAAGACAGCGAACCGAGGGTATTGAAAATCAATCAGGATATGATACTGACACTCTGTGAAACCAGCACTTCCTCCTGTTCCGGAAAGCAATACTTATTTCAGCAATGCCAACGGCACCGACGAAACTGCATCATTTATGAATAAAAACGTACGGAAAATATTAAAGAGGCCGTCTGAAACTTTATTTTCAGACAGCCTCTTCTGCTCTGAGTATATCTCAGTTTTTCCGCTATGGCTAACGCCAAAAACATGATTATCCTCATCGCTTAGGCTCAAATGTACGCGGCGGATGCCTTGCCCGTCAACCAGTTTTGCAGCGGTGCGGCGTAGAAATATTCGGGCTTGCCCAACACATCGTGGCCGATACCGATATGCTGCAGCGATACCGCCCCCAGAATGCCGGTGCCGACTGCTTTGGCGAAAAGCCTCTTTGGCGGCAAACCGTTTGGCCAAAAACCGACGGTACGCACGGCAGCGGAAAACTCCGTCAATTCCACCGGATGCAGGATACGTTCGGCAAACGCACGGTACGTATTTCTGATGCAGCTTTTCAATACGCTTCACATCGGTCAAATCGGTACCTATTCCGTAAATCATCTTCATCTTTTTCCTGCCGTTTGCCCGGCATCCATTATGGGTACTTCACGCCGTCTGAAACCAATTTAACCGTTTCAGACGGCTTCATCTTCAGTCTTTGGCTGTTTTATGAAATCTCTGTGACTGGCGCAGCCATTCCGGCTTGACGATGCCCTGCAGTTTGTTGGCCGGCAGGGGTAAAAGTGAGGCCGTATTCACATAGCCGCCGAGGAATAGGGATTAAAAGGCGAAATAGAGGCCGTTTTTATCCAAAAGCCCAGTTAAAATCCGTTTTTGATAATCTTGCTCGAAACCGGAAGGCAACATTTCCAAGGCTTCTTGGCGGTTTTCGGGCTTTGCCTGCCGCCACATATTCATCAGCCACTCCTTCTTTTACCAAGGCAATGAATGCGGCTTTCTTGCCGGGCAGAAGGATGTCGTCCGTTGACAGTTTTTCTACTTTGCCTCGACGCGGAACCGTGCTGAAATATTCGCCGCCATTGCCATGCGCGCCGCCGCCGTAAATCCACATATTGGTGCGTATGGTTAAGTAGTCGGGCGAATAGCCGAACAAGGTGTTGCCCGCAATGTATTCCAAACGCAGGTAGTTACCCTCGTCATCCTTGGTTTCATCTATTGTTTCTTTTTAATTTTTTTCCGCACATGGCTTGGCGAGAAATCTGCCAGCTCTAATTCGTCAAGACTGTCATACAACAAGCCGTCGGAGAATGCCGTCAGGGGCCTGCTCGGTAAACATCAGGCGGGTTATCTCGATTTTTCCGCATTCCTGTTTTTCAGACGGCCTTGGGCAGTATTCCGCTTTAACGGTTTCGCTTTTGGTTTTCGGCGTTTGCGCCAAAGCCGGAATAGCAGCGGCCAAAAAGCAGAAATTAGAATTTTCTGCATTTTTCCTCACAATTAACAACGGTTTTTACTTTTCAGACGGCCTGCCTTTGGAATAAGGCAGGCCATTCGTTTACTTCAATGGGCGGATGCCGACGGCGTCGCGTACTTTGTCCAGCAGTTCGCGCGCTTCTTTGCGCGCTTTGGCTGCGCCTGCCTGCAGGATGTCTTCGATTTGCGAAGGATTGGCGGTCAGCTCGTTGTAGCGTTCGCGCGGTTCTGCCAGCTCGGCGTTGATTTTGGCGGCCAAGAGTTTTTGGCTTCGCCCCATGCCAGAGCCTTCGGCAAGCATTTGTGTGAACGCTGCGGTTTCAGACGACGTGGAGAAGGCTTTGTAGATTTCGAACAAGGGGGGCTTTCGTCGGGCTGCTTCGGCTCACCCGGCTCTTTCATGTTGGTGATGATTTTGTTGACCGATTTTTGGGTTTTCTTGTCGTTTTTCCCAAAGCGGAATGGTGTTGCCGTAGGATTTGGACATTTTGCGTCCGTCCAAGCCGACCAAGAGTTCGACGTTTTCGTCGATTTTTCACTTCGGGCAGGGGTGAAGACTTCTTTGAAGCGGTGGTTGAAGCGGTAAGCGATGTCGCGCGCCATTTCGACGTGTTGGATTTGGTCGCGGTAGACGGGGACTTCGTTGGCGTTGAACATGAGGATGTCGGCGGTCATCAGGATGGGGTAGCTGTACAGACCCATTTTCTACGCCGTGGTCGGGGTCTTCCTGATTGTTTTTCTGCGTTTTGCCTGCACGGCGGCTTTGTAGGCGTGGGCGCGGTTCATCAGGCCTTTGGCGGTGATGCAGGTCAGAATCCAGTTCAATTCCATCACTTCGGGAATGTCGCTTTGGCGGTAGAAGGTGGTGCGCTCGGGGTCGAGTCCGCAGGCAAGCCAAGTGGCGGCAACGGCTTGGGTGGATTGGTGAATCATCTCCGGCTCGTGGCATTTGATGATGCCGTGGTAGTCGGCGAGGAAGAGGAAGGATTCGGTATCGGGGTTTTGCGCCGCGCGGACGCTGGGGCGGATGGCGCCGACATAGTTGCCCAGATGCGGGATGCCGGTGGTGGTTACGCCTGTGAGGACGCGTTTCTTGCTCATTGTGTAATCCTTCTTGCTGTGCCGCGCGGTGTACCTTTTTCAGACGGCTCCCTATATATTTTGGCCGTCTGAAAAACGCTTCAGACGCACGGCTGTTCGGTAAAGCGGAGATTGTAGCAGATTCAGCGCCTGTCCGCGCGGCATCTGTCGGTGGTTTTCCTGCCGCGATTGGTATATAATCCGCCGCTTTATACAGTTTTCAGACGGCCTCCCCTGCAAAAATGCAGCCGCTGTGCGGTGTTATGTTTTCAGACGGCCTTTCGGATGGTAAAGATGGCTCGATCAAACCAAACCCAAATGACTCCCGAAGAATGGCGTGCCAGCACTTCGTTGTCGGGATGTGTACGCATTGCGGATGCTGGGGATGTTTCTGGTGCTGCCCGTGCTGGCATTGTATGCCGACGGCCTGCCCGGCGCGGACAACAACAAAACCCTGGTCGGCCTGGCCGTGGGCATGTACGGCCTGACGCGGGCTTTTGATGCAGCTTCCGCTGGGCATCGCTTCCGACCGTTTCGGTAGGAAGAAAACCATTTATTTCGGCCTGCTGCTGTTTGCCGCCGGCAGATTTTCTTTTGCCGCTTCGACCGATTCGCTGGAAATGCTCGTCATCGGTACGCGCATTGCAGGGGCGCGGGGGCAGTGAGCGCTGCGGTAACCGCGTTGTTGGCCGACCTGACGCGTGATGAAGTCCGCACCCGTTCGATGGCGATGATGAGGCTGAGCATAGGCATCACCTTCTCCGCCAGCCTGATTCTGTCACCGATGCTGACCAGCGTCATCGGCGTGAAAGGCCTGTTTATCATGACGGGCCTGCTGACCTTGGCCAGCATGGCCGTGGTGGCGTTTTGGACGCCCGACCCCGCCGTGTCCAAACTGCACGAAGACGCGCAGGCGCAGCCGTCCCGTTTCGGCGAAGTGTTTGCCGACCGCCGCCTGATGAGCCTCAATTTCGGCATCTTCGCCCTGCATTGCGGCATGATGGCTCTGTTTACCACCCTGCCCTTCATCATGGTCGATTTGGGTTTGGACAAAAACCGTACATTGGAAAAATTTATTTCCCCGCCACCCTGCTCGGCCTGATACTGATGGTTCCCGCGATTATCGTCGGCGAAACGCGTAACCGCCTCAAACAGGTTTTTCATCTCCGGCATCGTACTGACCTTGATTGCGCTCGCCGCCCTGATGTTGTCGTTGCATTCACTGTGGCTGATTGCCGCCTGCCTGATTGTGTATGCTTTATCGGTTTTCAACATCTTGGAAGCCAGCCAGCCTTCCATGGTTTCCAAAATTGCCCCCGCCGACTTGAAAGGCACGGCCATGGGCGTATACAACACCCTGCAATCGATAGGCCTGCTCTGCGGCGGGCTGGCAGGCGGAATGCTCTACCAAAATTACGGCATGTATGCCGTCCTCTCGTTACACTCGTATTGACCGCCGCCTGGCTGGTCAGCGCCATCCTCAGCCCCGCGCCGAAACCGGTTAAAAACATTGCCTTTAAAATTGGCACATCTTGGCACGGACGGCAGGAAGCCCTACACTTCGCACTCGGCAAGGTAGCCGGCGTGGAGCACATCAGCTTCAGCAGCGACGGCGAAACCGTCTACATCAAAGCCCTGCAAAAAGGTTTCGACGAAGCCGCAGCCAAAAACATCATCTCAGGAGTATAAAAATGTCCTAAATAAAGTCATCCTTATCGGCAACCCTCACTGCGACCCCGAAGTGCGCTACATGCCCAACGGCGAAGCCGTCTGCAACTTTTCCATCGCCACCAGCGAAACATGGAACGACCGCCAAACAGGACAGCGTCAGGAACGCACCGAATGGCACAACATCACCCTCTACCGCCGCTTGGCCGAAGTGGCAGGGGCAATACCTGAAAAAGGCAGCCAGGTTTACATTGAAGGCCGCATCCAAAGCCGCAAATACACCGGCAAAGACGGCATCGAGCGCACCGCTTACGACATCATCGGCAGCGAAATGAAAATGCTCGGCGGACGGCAAAGCAGCGGCAGCAGCGCGCCTTTACGACGAAGGCTACCAGCCTGTACCGCAACAACAATATCAGCAACAGCCCTACCAAGCACAACAGCAGCCCGCCTACAACAGCGAGCCGCCCGCCGCGCCGCGCCGCCAGGCTCCGGCTGCACCCGCCCAGCCCGTGGACGACATCGACGACGACATCCCATTCTGAGTTACATATAATTTAAAACTGTAAAATAAAAATCTCTATAAATATAGAAACCCTTTATTTTAAAAAGGGTTCTCTTTTTACATTTATTTGACATGGAAAGCTTATTTTTGGTATTATTTATATATATTTAATTTGTAAATTAAGTGTTATGTATAAACTAATAACAATCCTTTTTCAAATAGTGAAAGCGCAGATAAGTGGAAAAGATACCGACGCGTATCTCTGGTGTCCGCACAAGTCGGCAACCGGCTGATTGCTCCGATGGTTTATCAAAAATACGATGACCGGCGTCTTTTTTTGAAGCGTGGTTTCAGCAATGCCTACTGCCCGTATTGACTCAAAAATCGGTGATTATTTTAGATAATGCACGATTTCACCGTATGGGCGTCTTACGGGAAATGGCGGAAAAATTGGGACATAAGGTATTGCCTCTTGCACCTTATTCACCTGAGCTCAACCCGATTGAGAAGGTGTGGGCGAATATTAAGCGGTATCTGAGAACCGTTTTGTCTGATTACGCTCGATTTGACGATGCACTATTATCCTATTTTTGATTTTAATTAACTATATCAAACAGAAAAATCATGCCGGACAGTATTGTTTATACCGATAGCCTGGGCAGCTACGACAAGTTGGACGTGAGCGGTTTCATCCATTACCGCATCAACCATTCCAGAGAATTTGCCGACCGCCGGAACCACATTAACGGCATTGAGAATTTTTGGAATCAGGCAAAAACGCGTCTTGCGCTAATACAACGGAATTGATCGCAAATCCTTCCCGCTGTTCTTGAAAAGAATGCGAATTTCGGTTTAACTTCGGCACACCGTCTCAACAGCTTAAAAATCCTGCGGGATTGGTGTGAAATTTAGGGCTAATCTAGTACAGTCCCAAAAGAAAACCGCCCGCCGCTGGTGGGAATTGGTGGGATTAAGGCCGAAAGCCGTCTGAACAGTATGCCATTGGCTGCTATACGCAGGTAGTGGAGTAAGGTTTGATATTTGAAATTCAATGCATATTGGCCATAAAACCACACCTTGACCTTGGCGGTTGGAAGGATGTTCAACTTTTGAGGTGTACTTCACTACCATTCAGACGGCCTTTCACCACCAATCCTCCCAGCTTGACCGCCCCCGTTCAAACTACCATACCCACCCCATCGTCATCTTGGAAATACCCGACCATGACCGCCCGCCAATCCTACCACCTCACCTTCGCCCGATTCTCCCCTCCCTCTCCGTCAAATCCTTCACCGCCTCCGAAGCCGCCAACACCGCCTACCGCGTCGAAATCACCGCCACCTCCACCGATTCCTCCCTGCCGCTGTCCTCCTACCTCAACCAGCGCGCAACGTTCGAAAATCCGTCCGCAGGAGGCCGTATTGTCGCAAGTGGCCGCCGCCTTTTTCAGCCGGTTCGGACGAATCTCCGGCGAAGCAATGGCAGGGCATTATCACCTCATGCGAGAAACTGTCGGTTTCCAAGGGATGAAACCGTTTTACCGCTTCGTATTAGAGCCGCGCTTCGCTGGCTCTAAAAGCATTCAATCCTCCCGACTGTTTTCAAAACCAAAACCGTCCCCGACATCGTTGCCGCCGTCTTCAAGCACCACGGCTTCTCCGGTGTCGACTACCGTTTCAAAAAGCCGCAGCTACACCGTCCGCGAGTATGTGACCCGAGTATCTCGAAAGCGACTTCGCCTTTATCAACCGTCTGTGTGAGGAAGAAGGCATTTGGTATGCCTTCGAACAGAATGAAACAACATGGCGACGTGGTCGTCTTCGGCGACAGTCCCGAACACTACTTCCGCGACCCAAGCCTGCCGTTTCCTACCGCCCCCATGCCGGACTGGAAGCACCGGTACCGAAGCATTATTCAACAAGCATCCGCCACAACCCCGTCGTCGAAGGCATACGCAGTGCCGACTACAACTACCGCAGCGCCGATGCCAGACCTCTTTGCCGAAACCGACAACAAACAATCCGAAGAGTCCGCCGACAACACCGTCTTACTGGGCAAACAACAACACTGGGGACTCCATCCCAAAACCCCGACGAAGCCGAAGTTCAGACGACCCTGCTGAACGAGCCGTCCTCTGCCGCCAAACCGTTGCCAACGGCAGCGGCAATGTCGTGCCCTTTCCCCGATGAAAGTGTTCCAAACCGATACCGCCTTCCCCGAAGCACCCGACGGCTGGCTGGTACTTTCCATGGAACACAGCGGCAGCCGCGATAGCGCCCTACACCATACCTTTACCGCCATACCCGCCCAACACACCTTCCGTCCCGAACGCACCACCCCGCGCCCCCATATCGCCGGCACACTGCCCGCACGGGTGACCGCGGCGGAGAGCATACCTACGCCTACATCGACGACATGGGGCGCTACCGCGTCAAACTGCCGTTTGACCTGGACGAATGGAGCCCCGGCGGCGAAAGCCGTCCCGTCAACTGGCCAAACCCTATGCCGGTCCCGAATACGGCATCCACTTCCCCTTACACGAAGGCACCGAAGTCATGTTGTCTTTCGTCCAAGGTAATCCTGACCGCCCGTATATCTCCGGCGTCATGCACGACAGCGCCCATCCCGACCACATCCCTGCCGACTGGAACACAGGAACGTCATCCGTACCTGGGCGAACAACAAACTCAGGATGGAAGACCAAAAAGGTCAGGAACACATCAAACTCGCCACCGACTACGCAAAAATCCCAACTCAACCTCAGCCCACATCGTCGACTCAAGTCGGGAAAAAACGCGGAGAGAGCGGCGAAGGCTTCGAACTCAGAACCGACGGCTGGGGCGCCGTACGGGCGGGTAAAAGCATACTCGTCAGCGCACAAAAACCAAGACGCCAACGGCAAAGTGCTGGATATGGACGATGCCGTCGCCCAACTCGAACAGGCACTCTCCCTCGCCAAAAGCCTGAACAAAGCCGCCCAAACCGCCAACAACCACCACACCGATGAAAACGCAAAGGGGCCGTCTGAAAGACGCCCTCAAAGACCTGAAAGAGGCCGGTTTGATCCAAAACCGCCCCGCCGGTATTGCTACCGCAACAGAACAAAAGCCAACTGCACCGCCAATGAAAACATCCACCTCGCAAGCGGCAACCATACCGACATCACCGCCGGCCAAAGCCTGACCGCCCATGCGGCGAGAGAGCCTCAACTTGTTTGCGCAAAGCAGCGGCATCAGGTACAGGCCAATCAGGGCAAAGTGGAAGTGCAGGCACAGAATGACGAGTTGCAGCTGAACGCGCTGAAAGACGCAACATTAACCAGTAGCGCGGGGAAAATCACCATAGCGGCGAAGGAAGAATACTGATTACCTGCAAGGGTGCGTATATCAAGCTGAGTAACGGGGAGGTTGAGATCAGGGAGTCGAAGGTGGTGCAGGTGAGGGCGCCGTTGGTGGTGAGTGGGGCTTCATCAATGGATATGACGCATCCGTCATGGCCGAAAAAGCTTTGCCGAAGCGGACGATGAAGATAAATCTGATTCCTTCCCCTCATTCCAGCGGTACATACATCGGTGTGCACTTATTCCGTTTATGTCAATGAGACAAAGATTAAGGAAGGAATTATCAACGGAAAAAGACGATTTAATCATAGATCCTTTGAAAATTTCGACAGAAAAATATCGGGTTGTTTTAGGTAACGGGGAAGAATATCGTATCCATATGGTGAATGAATTTAACGATAATACCGCCAAAAACAGCAGAACCAATCAAGGCTTCCATCCGAGGAATTTAATGATAGGGAGATTTCCGACAAGGATTACGCCCAAAAATATTACAAGTTGGTACATAAAGATGATGGCAAAGAATAATCTTGCTTTTTATCCGTTATCCATAGAAACCGAATTTGAGGAGTTATGATGACCAAACAATCCGGCAATGCGCCCAAAACTCATTCTGCGGCTACAATCGCTAAACCGAATACGACTATCGCATCCAATGTCTTCGATACAAAAAGCCCTTTGCCGAGCGACTCCGCTTTGGAAGTTTTGGTTAATGGTGAAAAAGCATTTGGAAAAAGTTTGTGAAGCAATAAACAATGCACTAAAATTCGGTAGAAATCGTTTGTTAGGTTTCAACCGTCAATGTATTTCATTCGGGGAAAACAAGCGAAAAACATAGGGGAGCTTCTGCTGCAGAAAGCGGAAGAAGGAAGGAAATCAAGATTATGTGCTGGCAGACTCCGTGGGGGACAGAAAAAATTGCTGGAGGACAACACGCCGGGACGCCATACCTTGGCGACGCCGCATCAAATATTGATTTACAGTCATTGGATGGCATTTTTGAGATCGGATGTCCGGACGATGAGGATTTCGAACGATTTGTGAAAGCGAATGAAAGCAGGTTTTGCAGGGTGCAAATATTAAACAAGGTTATACTGGGACTCAGGCCCATTATGACTGGGTATGGTTCGATTTGGTGGAAGGTGGTATCAGCCTGGTGAGAAAGAATATAAGTCATCTTTTGAAAAATTCAAAAATCAAAGCAAAATATCTCATTGAGGGATGATTAATTATATAGACGACAAAATAGGATCGTGGGCAAAGAGGTGGGAAACTGGAAATATGACCTTACACCGGATTTTTCTGCGTAATTTGGGTTTGAAATGAACCGATGGACATCCGGAAGCAATAGGAAGGCAAGTTACAGTATTTCCCACGAAATATTTGATACCACATCAAGCAATGTGGCAGGACAAATATTGGGGGTCATTAGTGGATCGAGGATAGATATACTGTGAAATTTACGACGGCGGAACGGAAAGCCTGGCAACGAGTTTGAAAAACGCGGCGGGGAAATTTCCCGAACGACACTGCGTTTAATATCCATGAAAAATTACCTGGCTCCGTCTTGGCGTTCCTCTATCCATACAAGCATATTTGGGAAAATATAAAACAGGATGGTGAGATTCTTTTTCAAGGATGTCGCGGAGTTTATCGACAGTTATATCTACTGCGTCCATTACGCCTAAAAACAACACCCCGAGTTTCGTCATGCGTTTTGACATGATGACGCTCAAAAATACAGAGGTAACACTCGTCGGTAACGCACCCGAAGCAAATGGACGGAATGCGGCGGCATCCGAAGAAACCGTGGCGGGGAGACTGCAGAAACCGCTGTTGCTGCTCAATCTGAGCTGCACCTTGTGATTAAACCCAAAAAGCGATTTCTCAGATTTCATGTCCGCGAGATGCCATTTGAGGCGGTCAAAAATACCGTTTTTGACGACAAAGGGCTGGGCGGTACGGCAGACAAGGCACTGCGCATCGGTCCGACCCACCACCAAAAACCGTCCTAATCGATTACGAGCATCCCGAGCGCGCCGTAGGATTCGTGATGGGACACAATATGCTCGAGGCATATTGGGATACCGAACGGCATGCCAAACGCGCTACCGCACCGGATTTGGGGGCATATTACCCCGTTCCCAGAGAGGACGTATCGAGTATGGTTACCGGCGGCGTATTGTACGATTTGAATGAAAACTTCGTCCGTTCTTGGGAAAAATCCCTATGAGCACCAGGAACAAGAAAAGAAGCCGAAGAATTTGTGCGGCAACGAAGGGAAATCAAACGCAGCGTATTCAAACCGGATAAAACAAAGGGAACTGTTTTGAACGCGCAAATCCTCTGTACACAGCCCGAATTTGGTTTGGAAGAAATCAAAGGTTTTTATTACCGGTTGTCGGAACTGTCAACCAGCTACCTGTATATAGAAAACCAATATTTCCGCTGGCCGCCTCTGTGGCTGAAAAAGCTGGCCAAATGGGGGCAGAGGATGTCCGAACAGGGGCGGGAAGACCGCCTGTGCGTCTTTGTGGTTACCAATACCAGCAAAGAAGGCCTGGGCAACCGGGAGGATCAATACCGACAGGATGCTCGACATACTCGGACGGCGCGACGTGATGCCCGGCGTCGGCAAACAGCGCGAAATCGGAAGGATAAAGAAAGAGCTGGACGAAACAGGGCGGCAGCTCCCTGTGGAAAAGGATAACCGGCAGGACGGAAGAAGAAAAGCGGCAGGATGCCAAACGGGACAGGGTTGCGGCAGGGAAAAGGACAGGCTGACCAAACTCGACCCGCAAAAACGAAAGACCGCAAAAATTGCGGCAGATCTTCAAGCGCGATATCCCCAACGTCTCCGTCCACATTTGCCGCCTGATGAGCACCGAAGTCAGCAACCGCGACCGGCTCGACAAAGTGAAGGACGACCCCGGCGCATCAGCGAGCGAACGCAAGGCCAATTACGAGGAACGCTGGCGCATCGGCAAGGACGTCCGAAGAAATCTACATCCATTCAAAGTCGCCATCGCCAACGACGTCTTCATGACCATAGGTTCGGCCAACATCAACACCCGTAGCATGGAGGTGGACAGCGAACTGAACATCGTAACCGAATGCGGGGGAGTGGCGCGTAAGCTGCGGCGAGCTGTGGCGCAACCACACCGGGAAAAACGCCGCCGTCCTGAACCCCGAAAAATCGAAAACCTGGATCAGTTGAAGGATTTGTACAAAAAAACTGGGGGAATTAATGGAAGACAACAGAAAACTGATGGAGGCCGAAAAGCCCCTTTACCATGTCCCTGATGGAATTTGAAATGTTGGACGAGGGCATTGTCCCCCACCTGTATGATTTGGATTGATAATGCGGAAATATTTGCAAACGATACTGAAACCGGTAGTCTTGGCGGCGGCGTTGCTGCCTGCCGCCTGCGGCTGCTTCAAGGAGAATCCCATGAGCCACGACGCACTGGCCAAACTCGACTTTGCCTGCGCGAGGAACAATACCCCGAACTGCCCGCCGAAGCGGACATTCTGTACCGCTATGCCCTATACCACGACCTGCATAACCGCAAACGCCCGTCGCAGCGCAAAAACGTACTGGACTACCTGCACTACTACCGCATTGCCGCCGCCAACGGCCACTGGCGCGCCAACCTGACGCTGCAGAAACACCTGGCCGCCAACGACGCCATAGAAGTGGAGAATTCCTTAAACGAAGGCATCGCCTACAACCTGCTGCTGGAAGACACCCTGCCCGCCACCGCCGACCTGTGGTGGAGCCGCTACATCCTGGCGGGCTACGACCCCAGCCACGAGAAGGGCGATTCCACCGCCTACCTGCGCCGCGCTGCCGAACGCGGCAATGCCGAAGCGCAGTATATGATGGGCGGACTGTTGGATGCGGTGAAGAACGAACTGCATACGGACGATCCAAGATATTGGAAAAATCATGGTCATTGCCGAGAAATTCTACTACTGCTCGGCTTCGGCGGGACACCGCTTCGCCAGCCCGGAAGGGGCGATGCAAGCAAAACTTGCCTATCAAAAACGATGCTGATACGCTGATTACCAAATGGGAGGGCAAAAACCGAAAAAGCGACAAAACCGTTGCCGAACTGGACCAGCTCTCGCTGCAAGCGCTGCAGCAGGGGATGAAGGCCGGAGGGGGAGTGCCGCATATGCATTACGTGCAGCCTTTGACCCCGATTACCGCCATCCGAATGCGCCGCCCCGCTATACCACGGTCACGCCCTGACGCCGAACGCGCTAAGCGTTACAGGAAGATTGGTTATTATATAGACTCACGGTTGGAATTCATGCCCGAAATGACAGTGGAGGATTTGGACGACATCGTGCCGCTGCCGCCGGCGCCGCTGCCCGCATGGGACGGCACCATCGCCTTCCAGCGGTTTTTACGACGGCGAATCCCCCGCCAAACCTTCGGACGAACTGATGAAGAAACTCGCCGCCGCCAAAGGCCTGGACCCCGCCACCGGCCTGCCGGTCAAAAAGACGGACTGCCCGCAGTCCGAAGCTGGCAGAACTGGTGGGATTAAGACCGAAGGTCGTCCGAAAGCAGGCAAAACCGCCTTTCAGACGGCCTTTGAAACACAAAGAGAAAAAGAACATGCCCAAAGTCCTTGCCGTCGTCCTGACCGCCTTCTTGTTGCCTGCCGCCTGCGGCTACTTCAAGGAGAACCCTATGAGCCACGACGCACTGGCCAAAAAGGATTGAAATAAGAGCAAATAAAGGGTTGGCTCTTAAAAAGCAATTCATACAAATTCTGCACTAATTGTGTAAAAATATAGGGCTATTATTATCCAATTGCGTGTACTATTTTTACGTATTTCAAATAATTATTTTTGATTTTTATTCTATAATATATTGAAAAATATTGTAATTTTATTTTTGCGGTTTTATATTATATAGAAACAACCATTCTGAATTCTTGCGCACACATGCTGCCGGGTTGGGCAGGGCGGCGCATATTCGAAACCGTGGCACGCCATCAGTTCGTCCACTTTGGGGCGGAAGTATTTGTAGAAGTCTTTGATGTTCTTCGGCAGCCATCTGTTTTCCTGCCGCCACTGCCGTTCTTCGGCTTCGCGTTGCCGCCGGTATGCCGTAATTCCGTCTTGGGTTTCTTGGTCGGGGCATTCCCGTACGTCGTACAGCACGAGGCTCAGGCTTTCGCTGCGGCAGGTCGGTATCGGCATCAGCTCAAGATAATGTTCGTACAGCTCGAGTATGGCGCGGCTTTTCAGTTGTTCGCCAAATTGGGTTTCTATATCGGCGCATCCAAGTTTCGTCGTTTTTCAGGCGGTTTTGACGATGGTTGAAAAATCGACCACGCTAAATGTGCCAAATCCAGCACCTCCGAAGAGGCACCCGCATCGAGCCAGTATTGTTTCGCGGTACGGGAGCAAGGTTTGGATATGTTGCAGTGACAACTGCCGCGTAATGCATTCACGCCCTGCCGCGCCGCCGCAGTTATGCACCCAAATACCGTACCGCACCAACAAAAATAAGTATGCGTATCTTCCACTTCGATATTGTAAACATAGGCGCAGTAGTTCTTTCCCTTCGTCTTCTGCGATTTCAACGGGTTCGCCATAATATTCAGGTTCTTCACCCGGCATATAGCAGCAGACTTTTTCGTTGGGCAATAACATACTTGGTTCCGGTACAACCTACCTCACTCCATCAATAATATCTATCCCATAACCCTGTTTCCAAATGGTGTAGTCGTCTTCGGTTACGGTAATAAATTCATCTGCATACTCACCATAACCGTTATCCCATAACCCGATACAATTCTTACCAAGAATACTTGTTGCCTTTTGAAGTAGTTTCAAAGCTCGCAATAAAAAGCAAGACTATTATCAACCGTACGCAGCGCGTGATCATCATACGAAGAAAGATAGATTGCCGGTATCCAACCATCATGAGTACGCTCGGGAATCAGTTTGCCGTTTTTCATCTTCAACTTCACCCTTGAAATGATCTGCCCAAATCAGATGGTCTTCGGTACAGAACAAATAGCCATCTCCTTCCTCTGTAAGATATTTCTGATGAATAATCCGCTTCTTCTCCGCCGATTTAAAAGTGGAAACCACGCGCTTGTACACATTTTTCGGCATCGGGATTGTTTTCATCTCGTGATAGCACCCTATCGCCAACCTTAATTTTATTGATGGGAACCAGACCTTTGTCGGTATGCACCAATGTTCCCGCCATAAAGCAGGCATGTTGCGCCATCTCTTTTTCAGACGGCCTGGTATCGGATATTTTTGATGCAGGTCATAGAGCAATTTGTCTGTTTCTTCCGAAAATCAGCATATCAATTTTTCCTTTCTATTATTTCTTTGCGAAAAATTTTTAAGTTGCATTTTATTTTTAGATATTTTTATTTAGTTTTACAGCGCATTACCTTCATTTTAGCAGCCCGACATAGCGGCTAAAAATCTAAGTCAGCCCTAAATAAGTTGAAGGAAGCATGTACAGTATAAACGGGATTTGGCGGAGTTTCGGTTAACCGCCTACTGCAATTGCTGCTGCAAAATCCAATGCAATCATAGCCAAAAACAAACAGGAAACGAACTACTTGAAACGAATTGTAAAGATAAATCAACAGAGTAATACTGAAGAAAACTTATTGATTTTTAAGAGACAAAAAATAAAACCCTTACTATTTTTCAGTAAGGGTTTATTCAAAAACTAGCACGCCCACGGGGGAATCGAACCCCGGTTACCGCCGTGAAAGGGCGATGTCCTAACCGCTAGACGATGGGCGCGGATAAAAATAAATTTTTCTTTGGCGCACCCGGAGCGATTCGAACGCCCGACCCTCTGGTTCGTAGCCAGATACTCTATCCAACTGAGCTACGGGTGCGAGAAAGATGCGGATTATAGGGATGCAAAACCAAGCTGTCAACATTTTCTGCTGAATATTTTTCTAAAAAGGTTAAAATCCACCGTTTTTTTCTTGAATATAAAAAGAATTTAAATGATGGATACCACGCGTTGGCCTCAACTTGCAGCCGCTTTTTCGGCTTTCAGACGGCCTGTCGTCATCATCGATTTAGAAGCCACGGGCGGTAATCCCTATGCGGACCGCATTACTGAAATCGCCTTCCTCCGCTTCGATGGCAACGGGGTTTCAAGCTACCGCCAACTGGTGAACCCCCAACGGAACATCCCCGAATTCGTCCAGCAACCTGACCGGCATCGACGATGAAATGGTGGCCGATGCGCCGCCGTTTGCCGACTTGTCGGACGATTTGCTGCACCGGCTGCGCGGCACGCTCTTGCTGGCGCACAACAGCAAATTCGACTATACCTTCCTGCGCCACGAATTTTTCCCGCTGCCGGCTTTTCTTACGCCGCGCCCACACTCTGCACCGTCCAGCTCTCGCGGCGGCTCTATCCGCAATTTTTTTCAAGCACAATTTGGACAGCATCATCGAACGCCATCAGATTGCCGTCAGCTCGCGCCACCGTGCCATGAACGACGTATTGGCACTGGCAGACTATTTGAGCTGACGGCGGCCAGCCACGGCATCCTGCCTTTTTGTCGAACAAGGCAGTGCGCTGACCCTTCCCGCTGCCGCCTGTCGGGCTGCATCCCGAACTGGCCGGGCAGCTGAATACCCTATCCGACGGCGATGGTGCCCTGCTGTGGCTGGATTCAGACGGCCTGCCGCTGTATGCCGACGCACACACCAAAAACCTTTCGCGAAGCAGTGGAACTGCTGCACCGAAATCCTGCCCTGCAACAGGCGGCATCGCTGCGCTTCCTGCCGGTACCGTCGGCCCGCTGCATGCCTTGATGCTCAAAGCCAAACTGTCACTGAACACGGATTCAGGCCGTCTGAAAACGATGTACGCCCGACAGATTACTTTACCGTCCGATTCCATCCGAACGAAAAGGGTCAACTTCAAGCGCAAATCCGCCCGCTTTCAGACGGCCTCTATCCCGACCGGCCCAACGGACTGTTTCTGCACAAAAAGCAGCCAAGCGCGCACTAGATGCCTGGGCGCGCGAACAGCAATTCTGCCCGGTACCGAACTGAATATTCTGCCGCCGGGCCACGACAAAAAAACGCCCCTTGTCCTGTTGTCACCGTCACTAGCTGCCAAGGGCAATGCGGCAACATCGGGGAAGCTGCCCGGCAACGGCAGCGCATCGAAACGGCTGCCCGCCTGCTGCCCGTGGCCGACTGGGGCAAGGCGCACCAAATCGAAATTTGCGAAACAGATACGTTAAACGGTCGGCGGCTTTCCTTCCATTGTGCCGGCGGCGCACTGCAAATGCCCGATGGCTCTTGGTATTTCGACCGGAAAACTGCCTGCCGTGTTCAAAGAAAAAAATTCAGGGCGCACAGGAACGACATCGCCGTTTCCTTCTGAAAACGGCAGGCCGTCTGAAAAGGGTGGTTTCAATCGTTACAACCGGCGGCAGTTGTACTGAAACCATTTTTCAGACGGCCTTTTATGCCATAGATTTTCAGACGGCGTTTGAGGCCGTCTGAAAGTTTGAAGTTTTCCGTAGGTCGGATTCTCGAATCCGACATTACTTTAATCGTATTCAATAGAAAAGTCCGCATTGCCGCCACCCCAATTATGCGGATAAATACCCTGTTTGACATAACGGTGAAACGTAGAAAACCGCCAATCGGAAATTTGTCCTACATAGCCATGTTTGACCGGATTGAAATGCAAATAATCAAAATGGCAGGCAAAATCGGCCTCATCACGGATAGTATGTTCCCAAAAGCGTTTTTGCCAAAGCTTGAGATTGCCGCCGATTAAATATTGGCTGTGCCGCTTGATCTGCCGCCAGCGTTCCGAATAAGCAGAATCATTGTCCGGCAGCCGCCATATGGTATGCAGATGGTCGGGCATCAACACCCATGCCAAAATTTCAAACGGATACCGTTCGCGCACCGCCATTACCGCCTGCCGCAAAGCCAAACGCACCGTATCATCGGTCAAAAATCTTCTGCCGTTTATTGGTTACTACTGTAAAAAGTAAGTGCCGCCATTACTGTAAAAACGACGGTATTTCATAGTGTTATACTCGGAATGATTTTTGTAGGTCGGATTCTCAAATCCGACATTTTGGGCATTGCTGCAATGGATTGCAACGACAGGAGTGTTAAAGGTTTTGTCGGATACAAGTATCCGACCTACGGTTGCTGTATTAACATTAGCATTTTTCCCATCATTTCAAGAAAAAGACAACTCCATGAAACCCTTATTTATCTGCATTGCGCTACTGTGTTGCCAAACAACCTCTGCCGAAATCATGTTTTCCTGTCGTGCAGGCAAAGACCTTTACGAACTGAACCGCAACGGCAGCCGTCTGATACTTTTCCGGCAACGGGCAAATTTTGTCGGACACCGTAGCCACATCGGCATTACAAAGTTACATAGGTACTCATTCCATCAGCCTATTGGTGCAAAACAACGACAGCACCGATAATATGTATCAAATCACGGATTACAAAAACACCTCTTCACAACCTGCAACCATCGTACATTCCTATCTAACCGACCGACATGAAAGAAAATCACAAAACCATTTCATGTAATCGAATTGTCCGCAGCCTTTACCGTGCCGATTTATCGGACATTCCTCGCAACGATTACACAGAATTTTGGGATTTTTACAAAGATCCTGACAACAATGAACAAAAATAAGCTGATGCAGGTCAGATTTTCACTCGATATTTCGGACATTACAACAATAGATTGTAATGCCGCGAACGTTAACGATTTTGTCGGATACAAGTATCCGACCTACGGTTGCTTTTGGGAATGTAAGGCAGACATTTAGCCTACGCAGGTGCAGGCTGCCTCACGCAAAGAACGCGTGCGTGCGTACCGCACACACCCTACATCTTGGTTTTTAAAGTTTGTGCCATCCGCAGGTGGTGTGTGGCGCAGCCATGCATGCGGTTGGTGGAGATGCAGGCTACGGTTTGCTAAAAAAATTTAGTTAACAAAATAATTTAAGAAGTTTAAAATTCTACACCATGATAAAACCATCCTTTAGGGAGAAATTAAAACATGAATGATGAAATTGAAAAATACAATTCTGAACTTGCTGATTTACAAAGGAAAATGCATGAATTACTTGCAAAAAGTAGAAGCCCATGGAAAAATTATCCAATCTCAGGGATTGGAGATTACTGATTTACAACAACGTGTTTCTGCTCTTGAAGAATATCGTGACGCGGCTATTAAAGCTGATTTGTTAAATGGTATGAAAAGGAAAGGATGTTGCTGAAAAAATATAAACTAAGCCCTTCAAGGATTTCCCAAATTAAAAACAGTGACAGGAGACATTAAAATGTCAATTCTAAAAAATATTCCCAACCCTATTGTTTTTATAGGAAATTGCAATAGAATTAAGGAATTGAATGAAATAGGTTTGCAGGGATGATGCTATTGCACAAGAGTTTCGTAAACAAGGCGTTCCTATATCAGTAAATATGGTTCGTGCAGTATTAAAATGATGAAATAATTGCGATGGGCACGGTGGCTTATTCCAAGAAAAAAAGTGAAAGATATACGCGATAAGATCAGTCAAATTACTACTGGTATCACTGCAGAGCAGTAAAAAGAAACAGCTAGTCTGCCTAGATGACTAGCTGTTTCTTTTTACTCCGCCCTCAAACAACAACCCTTCCTTAATCCCTCGAATCCTATCCCTCAACACCGCGGCTTCTTCAAACTGCAAATCCCTAGCTGCCTGCTGCATGGCTTTTTCAAGTTTGGCGATTTCTTTAATCGCGTCTTCTTCGTTGTGAATCTCGCCGACTTTAACCTTGTTCTTACTTTACCTTTCAGACGACCTTTGCCGCCGTCTTCTTCGTGGTACACGCCGTCGATGATGTCTTTAACCTGTTTTTTTGATCTGCTGCGGTACGATGCCGTGTTCTTCGTTGAATTTAATCTGTTTTTCGCGGCGGCGTTCGGTTTCGTCGATGGCGGCTTTCATGGAGTCGGTGATTTTTGTCGGCGTACAGGATGGCAACGCCGTTCACGTTACGCGCGGCGCGGCTCTATGGTTTGAATCAGGCTGCGGTGCGAGCGCAGGAAGCCTTCTTTGTCGGCGTCGAGGATGGCGACGAGGGAGACTTCGGGGATGTCCAAGCCTTCGCGCAACAGGTTGATGCCGACGAGTACGTCAAACAGGCCGAGCCGCAAATCTCTAATGATTTCAACGCGCTCGACGGTGTCGATGTCGCTGTGCAGGTAGCGCACTTTGATGCCGAGTTCGCTGTAATAGTCGGTGAGTTGTTCCGCCATGCGTTTGGTGAGGGTGGTAACGAGTACGCGTTCGCCTTTTTGGATGCGGTCGTTGATTTCGCTCATTAAAGTCATCGACTTGGGTGGCGACGGGGCGGATGATGATTTGGGGATCAACCAGCCCTGTGGGACGGACGACTTGTTCGACCACTTGTCCGGCGTGTTCTTCTTCGTATTTGGCGGGGTGGCGGAAACGAAACGGTTTGCGGCATGACTTTTTTTCAAATTCGTGGAATTTGAGCGGGCGGTTGTCGCGGGCGGAAGGCAGGCGGAAGCCGTAGTCGACGAGGTTTTGCTTTGCGCGATGCGTCGCCTTTGTACATGCCGCCGATTTGGGTAACGGTAACGTGGCTTTCGTCGATGAACATGATGGCGTTGTCGGGCAGATAGTCCATCAGCGTGGGCGGCGGTTCGCCTTCTTTTTGCCGGAGAAATGGCGGGAGTAGTTTTTCGATGCCTTTGCAGAAGCCCATTTCGTAGAGCATTTCGAGGTCGAAGCGGGTGCGCTGTTCGATGCGTTGTTGTTCGACGGGGCGTTGTTCGCGGGCGAAAAAATTCGATGCGTTCGCGCAGTTCTTCTTTGATGGACTCGCAGGCGCGCAATACGGTGTCGCGGGGGTAACGTAGTGGCTGGACGGGAAGACGGTGTAGCAGTACGGACGCGCTGGTGCAGGCTGCCTGAAAGCGGGTCGAACATATCGAGGCGGTCGATTTCGTCGTCGAACAGGCTGATGCGCAAGGCGTTTTCGGAGCTTTCGGCGGGGTACACGTCAATCACGTCGCCGCGCACGCGGAAGCTGCCGCGTTTGAAGTCCAAATCGCCGCGTTCGTACTGCATGGAAACGAGCGTGGCGATGATGTCGCGCTGCTCGATGGTGTCGCCTTCTTTGACGGACAACACCATTTGTTGATATTCGGTCGGGTCACCGATACCGTAAATGGCGGACACGGTGGCGACGATAATCACGTCGTCGCGCGTCATCAGGTTTTTGGTGGCGGAAAGGCGCATCTGCTCGATGTGTTCGTTGATCGCGCTGTCTTTTTCGATGAACAAATCGCGGCTGGGCACATAGGCTTCGGGCTGGTAATAGTCGTAGTAGGAGACGAAATATTCCACCGCGTTTTCGGGGAAAAATTCGCGCATTTCGGCGTAGAGTTGGGCGGCAAGGGTTTTGTTGTGCGCCATGATGATGGCGGGTCGGCCGCTTTGGGCGATGACGTTCGCCATGGTGTAGGTTTTGCCCGAACCGGTTACGCCGAGCAGGGGTTTGATAGGCAAGGCCGTCTGAAAGCTCTTCGAGCAGGCCGGCAATGGCGGTGGGCTGGTCGCCGGCGGGTGGGAAGGGTTGGTGGAGTTTGAAGGGGGAATTTGGGTATTGGATGACTTCCATATTGCCGCCTGTACCTGTTTTCTAGTTCGGGAAAAGGGAAATTATAGCAAGCGGCTTGCGCATTGGCGTTTTGTCTTTTATGGGGGCGGAATGAAAAATCCGCCGGGTTTCGGCGGATTTGGTTAATCGTTGAGGAGGCCGTCTGAAAAACGTTGCGCGGCAGGTTTTTCAGACGGCCTTAAGGTTAGGATTGATGGCTTGTCGGCAATATCTTTGCGGTATTGCATGCCTTCGAAAATGGATCTTTGCCACGGCCTCATATGCTTTGGCTTTGGCCTCTTTCACGTCGTCGCCCAAACCGACCACGCATAACACGCGTCCGCCGTTGGTTACCGTGTGGCCGTCTGAAACTGCCGTTCCGGCGTGGAAAAACCTGCCGATTTTATTGGCGGCTTCCACGCCTTTTCGATGGCGTCGCCTTTGCGCGGGCTGTCGGGATAGCCTACCGCAGCCAGCACCACGCCGACGGCGGTTTGCGGGTTCCATTCCGCTTGTAGCCTTATCCAAACGGCGGTCAAAGCGGCTTGCACCAAATCGGCCAAATCGCTGTCCAAACGGCTCATGATGGGCTGGGTTTCCGGGGTCGCCGAAGCGGCAGTTGAACTCGATGGTGCAGGGGCGCGCCGTCGTCGTCGATCATCAAAGCCCCGCATCAGAGAAACCGGTAAACTCGCAGCCGTCCGTCGCCATGCCGCGCACGGTGGGCAGGGATGATTTCGTCCATCGTGCGCGCGGTAGACCTCGGGCGTAACAACGGGCGCGGGGCTGTATGCGCCCATGCCACCGGTGTTCGGGCCTAGGTCGCCGTCGAGCAGGCGTTTGTGGTCTTGGCTGGTGGCCATCGGCAGGACGTGTTTCGCCGTCCACCATCACGATAAAGCTGGCTTCCTCGCCCTGCAAAAAGTCTTCGATGACCACCCGCGCACCGGCGTTGCCCATCTTGTTGCCCAACAGCATGTCGTCGATGGCGGCGTGCGCTTCTGCCAAAGTCATGGCGACAATCACACCTTTTGCCCGCCGCCAGGCCGTCGGCCTTGATAACGATCGGGCGCACCTTTCGCGTCCACATAATCATGCGCGGCTGCGCGTTGTCGAACGTTTGATATTGCCGGCGGTGGGAATGCCGTGCCGCTTTCATAAACGCTTTGGCAAAATCTTTCGAACTTTCCAGCTGTGCGGCAGCACGGGTCGGGCCGAAAACAGGGCAGTCCGGCGGCGCGGAAATCGTCCACGATGCCTGCCGCCAGCGGGGCTTCAGGGGCCGATACTGGTGAAGCGACGTTTCTTTCCGGCAAAAAGTCGATTAGGTCGGTATGCGCCGTGAGCGGCAGGTTTTGCAGCTTGGGTTCGGGCGCGGTGCCGGCATTGCCGGGGGCGACGAAGACAGTGGCGACTTTTGGGCGACTGTGCCAGTTTCAGGCCAGTGCGTGTTCACTACCGCCGCCGATAACGAGCAGTTTCATGGGGATTCCTTAAATTGATCTCGGGTTTTGTCGGAAAGGGACGCCGGATGTGCCGGAGCCTGTCGTATGGAAGCCGTCTGAAAAAGTGTCGTTGGGTTTTCAGACGGCCTCGATTCATTTGCTCAAAAATCAAACCTTATGGTTTGTTTGAGGCCGTACTTGAGCGACCATCAGCATTCATAACCGAAGTGTCGGCCAAACATTAAAAACGGAATCTTAACATTTTTGACCGTATCGACCAATCGGCCAAAAGCGGGAAGGCCTCAATATTTCCCTTTAGGCCCTATCGGCATTTACTTTTTCCAACTGCGCTGCAACGCTTCGAAAAACTCATCAAAGCCGCTTCGATATTTTCAGAGACCTTTGCAAAATTCCCAAAATCCCCTAAATTCCCATCAAGACATTTAGGGGATTTCTTATGAAACACCTTCTTCCAACAAACCGCACAAGCCATGATCGCCAAACACATCGACCGCTTCCCATTATTGAAGTTGGATCAGGTGATTGATTGGCAGCCGATCGAACAATACCTGAACCGTCAAAAGAACCCGTTATCTCCGAGACCACCGCGTAGTCCCGCCTATCCCCTGTTGTCCATGTTCAAAGCCGTCCTGCTCGGACAATGGCACAGCCTCTCCGATCCCGAACTCGAACACAGCCTCATCACCCGCATCGACTTCAACCTGTTTTGCCGTTTTGACGAACTGAACATCCCCGATTACAGCACCTTATGCCGCTACCGCAACTGGCTGGCGCAAGACGACACCCCTGTCCGAATTGCTGGAACTGATTAACTGCCAACTGGCCGAAAAACCTAAAAAGTAGAGAAGGCATCCGCCGCCGTCATTGATGCCACCATTATTCAGACCGCCGGCAGCAAACAGCGTCAGGCCATAGAAGTTGATGAAGAAGGACAAGTCAGCGGACAAACCACACCGAGTAAAGACAGCGATGCCCGCTGGACAAAGAAAAACGGCCTCTACAAACTCGGTTACAAACAACATACCCGTACCGATGAGGAAGGCTATATCGAGAAACTGCACATCACCCCGCCAATGTCCATGAGTGCAACCATCTGTCCCCCTTTGTTGGAAGGTATTACCGAAGGTACGACCGTCTATGCCGACAAAGGCTACGACAGTAAGGAAAAACCGGCAACATCTGGAAGAGGCATCAGTTGTTAGACGGCATTATGCGCAAAGCCCACCGCAACCGTCCGCTGACGGAAGTGCAAACCAAACGCAACCGCTATTTATCGAAGACCCGTTATGTGGTGGAACAAAGCTTCGGTACGCTGCACCGTAAATTCACTACGCCCGGGCAGCCTATTTTGGTCTGTGTAAAGTGAGTGCGCAAAGCCATCTGAAGGCGATGTGTTTGAACCTGTTGAAAGCGGCTAACAGGCTAAGTGTGCCTGTTGCCGCCTAAAGGCGACCCGGATGCCTGATTATGGGGTATCCGGGGAGGATTAAAGGGGTATTTGGGTAGAATTAGGAGTGATTGGAAATAGCCGAAAACCTGTGTTTGGGTTCCGGCTGTCAGTGAAAAAGGTGAAGAGAGGTATTTTGCAAAGGTCTCTTTCAATGATTTCATCGGCCAAAAATATCAGGGGGCGGGCAGATTGTCCAAGTCGGTTAAAGAATGGTCTTTCAGCCAGAAAATATCCAAGCTTGTTTTTTCTCGCTGATTGATTTCATCGATACTAAATTTACGCCAACGTCCGTCGGGATTGTTTTCGGCATGATAGGTTTCTGCGCGCTTTGAACGGTCTTCGGGGCAATAGCAGGTAATGAAATCCCGCAAATCCTGCCAACTGCATCGGTTTTTTCTTCAGCGTGTGATGCACGTTGGTGCGGTAGTCATAGATCCCAGACTTCTTGGGTAACGGCTTTTCTCTGTGCGGGGCGGTTATCAAAAGAACAACACATTTGCTTTCACGCCTTGGGCGTAGAAAATACCGTTGGTAAACGCAAAATCGTATGCAAATCGGTCATCTGCAATAGTTTCTTACGCACGGTTTCGCCTGCGCCGCCTTCAAACAGCACATTATCGGGCACGACCACCGCCGCACGCCCGTTGTTTTTGAGCATGGTGTAAATATGCTGCAAAAAGTTGACTTGTTTGTTGGAGGTGGTTGCCCAAAAGTCTTGGCGGTTATAGACAAAATCTTCGGTTTCAGCTTCACCCTCGGCATTGGTAATAGTCATGCTGCTTTTTATGCCGAACGGCGGATTGGCCAAAAACCAAGTCCACTTTGCGTGCGCTTGGCGCAGCCAAGGAATCATCGGAGCTGATCGGGCTATCGCCGTCCATTTCGCCGATGCCGTGTAAAAACAGGTTCATCAAACACAAACGGCGGGTATTGGCGACGATTTCATTGCCGAAAAAAACGTCCCTTTTTTAACCGCTCTTTTTGGTCGGTGTTTAGATTGGCGTGTTTTTTTCCAAATAACTGTATGCCGCCAATAAAAAGCCGCCGGTGCCTGCCGCCGGGTCGGCAATCAGGGTATCTGCCTGCGGGCGGACGCATTCGACAATTGCTTGAATCAAAGCACGCGGCGTAAAGTATTGCCCCGCGCCTGATTTGGTATCTTCGGCATTTTTCCAAAAATGCCTTCGTAAATATCGCCTTTCACATCCACGCCCAAACGCGTCCATTTGGTTTCATCAATCATTGCCACCAAACGGGATAATTTGGCGGGTCTTGGATTTTGTTTTGCGCCTTGGCAAAGATTTGACCAAAGCAAGCCTTTTTTACGCATACTTAAATCGCGCAACGAAAGCAAGATAATGACTTTCCAATTCCGCGCCTGTGCGATCGGTCAGACTTTTCCAGTTGTATTCTTCCGGGAATGCCGACATCACGATTGTAGGGCGGCTGGCTGTATTCAAACGCCATCTTCAAGAAAATCAGATAGGTAATCTGTTCCAAATAGTCGCCGTAGCTCACGCCGTCATCGCGCAGCATATGGCAGAAACTCAAACCTTTTTGGACGATGGTATTTGAAGTGTGATTTTTGCGTTGTGGTCATATTCGTTTTCTCTTTTAATTTATTTATCCAAAAAGGTTACCTGAAAAAGCCGCTTTTAAGACGGCCTGTTTAAGTAGCTCGGCTTGTTTGAGTTGTTTGGCAAGTTCGGCGGCGAGTTGGTCGCAGGCGGTGAGTTTGCTTTTCTAAAATTGCAACGATTTGGGTTTGTTCGGTTGAGGGCAAGCAATACGGAAACGATTAAATATTCTCTAAAGTATTTAAATTTAAATGTTTTTTGTGCTGTTGCAGGAGCATAAGATTCGATTTTGGTTCTCGCAGACTTTTATAAATAATTCTAGATATTTCTGGTAATACTGCTATTTTGCAGCTAGAACAATCCCGACAATACTGATCGGGAAAACAAGCATCAAATCCTAAAAAGGCAGTTTCAGCAATATTTGCCGCGATCGTGATACAAAGAGTCCCTTTTCGGCAAAGTTTGCTTTTGGTAATAATCCAAATTCACTTATGTTTTAAAGTTCATATTTTTAATAATTCGATTTGCAGCACGAACTCTCCCCAGTTTGAATAAAAAGGATATTTCCCTCCAAAGAAAGTTTTTTATCATTTTCTTGGAGCGATGTTTCATGGATTTTCCACGAGCTAAACTCTCCTAGATCTGATAATTTTCCCCATATCCACCCACTAGGCAAAGTCTGCAAAATTGTCCTCAAACTTAACCGCTTGTGTCGACGCTTTGGGCTTGCTCGGTTTTTCCCTTCTTTTTCCATTTTGTTCCCATTGGCTGACGGCTGTTTGCCAGCTCGGCAAGCTGTTGGGCGTGGTGTTGCTCGCGGGTCGTCTGAATTTGGGCGAGCAGTTCGTTTTCAGACGGCAAGGTGTCCGCGTGCTTGCTGCGCCATTCTTTGGTGAGTTCGCCGTTAAAGGCGTTTTTAAGCAGGGATTGGCGGTATTGTTGGATTTGCTGCACTGCGGTTTTCAGACGACCTATGCCTTCGTCGATTTCGTCAAACAGGCTTTCGATTTTTATTGACGATGGCTTGTTGGGTTTCAAGTGGGGGAATGGGTATTTTAATTCTTTCATACTCTTTAAATTTGAGATTTCTTAGATTATTACTTCCCGCCTGATATGAAATAATTTTTCCTGATAAATAAAAATAGGAAAGATAGTAGTTTAAAAAGTAGAATTAATTTTTTCATTTGGTCTAATTAAACGTAAAAAATTCGTGCAGACAACAGGATTGTTGAAATTTGACAGAACTTGTTTTGTAATCAATGCCGTTCTTCCAACGGGCTGCTCAGGTCCACCACCTGAAATCTCAATTAGAATATCGTTTTTCTTGAATTTGGCGATTTTGAAGACTAGATATTTTTATATTTTTCGTAGAGCTGCCGTTGAAGCTTTATCATTTTTCAATTACGAATTCAGCACCACGAATACAATTAACGAGAATAAAAATTTTCATCATTATAATTTTCATCTTTTCACAAACTCGTCACCAATAACATGACTTAGTAAGTCTTTTGTAACGGCTGCGTTTTTCCCACCCTTCAGGCAATTGCTGTTCTGTGGTCATTTTTATGCTGTCCATTGTCGGTTAATCTCGTTTAATAGGGCGTTAAAGTCTTGGTCGTTGGCGGCAATTTCACTCAATACATCATAGGCTTGACCTAATCCGCCGTATTGGTTGAACGGGGTAAGTTCAAAGTCGTTTCTCTTCGATGGCAAAGAAGTGATTATGTGGTCACGAATCATGGTCAGCCATTGCATTTGCGCTTCGGTCAGCGGTTTGTCGGCGCGGGCGTTGTGTTCAAACGTCCATGTTTGGAAGTTTTTACGCACGGTTTTGCTAAATGGGGTGATTTTTGTCATCAATGCCAATCACTCGGCGAACAAGGCTGACTAAGGCGGTGAGTTCGCTTTCTGCCTGTTCGCTGACGTTATCCAAACGCGCGTATGCCTGCCAGATATGACTGAATGCCAATTTCGGTTTGGCTTTTTAGATGGCGGTTGCCAGCTCTTTAATCATCGCAAGGCTTAAGGCTTGGCGTTGATAAGGCTGATTATAGAAAATCTGTAAGGCGGTGATTTCGTCTTTGTTGCTGCGTATCCATTCGGCAAAAATCTTGGGTCAGGGTTTCATCATTTTTCCGCCCAGCCTGCGTGGATGACTTCATCAATCTCGGCGTCAATTTTCTGCTCGTTTTGTTTGCGGATGTCGTCAATGTGGTGATGAGTTCCATGGAAAGCGGACGTGTGGCGGCTTTGACGCGCTGTTTTTGTATCTGTAAAACGGTTTTTTCAGACGGCGTCTCATCAATGGAAATGCCTTCTTGCTCGCAAGCTGCCCGATGGATTTCATCGGCATTGATGGCATGAAACAGGTCTTTGACCAATTGCGGTAATGGGACGCCGCCTGTGATGGCGGTGATTTGCTGCTGTTGTTCGTCATCAAGCTGTTTGTTTAAACGGGCAAGGCGTGCGGTCAGTGAGCTGATGCTGTCGCTATCAAATGCGCCGCCGAAAACGACGGCTTTTCCTAAATCGGAGAAGCTGACCGAACGCTTGGTGTCTAATTGTTGGCTTGCCGTTTTGAGCGATTTTGTAACACCGATGGCATCGACAATCACATAATGGGTTTTGGCTGATGATGCGGAAGGGCTGACTTTTTGCAGGCCTTCTTTATCAAAGCGTGCGTGTGCCGCGCCCTTTCATTTGCTCGAAATAGTTACGGCTTTTGACATCGCGCATAAACAGTAGGCATTCAAGTGGGCGGACATCCGTTCCTGTGGCAATCATATCGACGGTAACGGCGATGCGCGGGATTGTAGCTGTTGCGGAAATTCGCTAAGACAGTTTTGGGTTCTTCGCCTTGTTCAATGATTTCGCCGTTTTCACCCACAATATCGTCTTTGGCTTTGTAAGTGATTTTTTTGCAAAAATTCGTTGCTTTGCCCGAACTCTTCCCGCACCATTTTGATGATGTCGTCGGCGTGGCTGTCGTTTTTGGCAAAAATCAAGGTTTTGGGTACTTCTTGACGATTTGGGGAAACATTACGGGCAAATGGTCGCGGAAACGTACGGATAATGGTGCGGATTTGGCTTGGATTGACAACATCCCTGTCGAGTTGCTTTGGCGGTATAGGCCTCATCGCTATCTTGCTGCTGCCAGCGTTTGCGGCGTGTGGTGCGTTCGCGGTGTTCGACCAGCTCTTCTGCTTTTGAATTTGCCGCCATCCAGGCTGATTTTGGTATTGATCAGATAGACTTCATTGCCTACGTTTACCCCATCGGCAACGGCTTGCTCGTGGCTGTATTCGCTAACCACGTTTTGATTGAAAAACCGAAAGTGCGGTTGTCCGGTGTGGCAGTTAAAGCCAATCAGATAAGCATCAAAAATAATCCAACACTTGCCGCCAAAGGTTGTAAATGGAGCGATGGCATTCGTCGATAAAGATAAAATCAAAAAAATTCGGGTGGCAGATCCGGTTGATAGGCAACGGGCAAAGGTTCTTTTAAGCGGTTTTCCCATTCTTCCAATTCCATGCTGTCATCCGGTATCGACAGTTCTTCCCCTTTTAATAGGGAATACATGCGCTGAATGGTACAAATGCAGATTTCTACGCCGTTGGGAATGTGCGGCGATTTAATCACTTGAGCGTTGTAGAGTTCGGTAAATTTTGCGGTTGTCGTCAGACGGTGTAAAAACCAACATTTCCTGCTCGGCCTGTTCGCCCAAGTTGACGGTATCTACTAAAAATAAAATGCGGCGTTTGCCTGTGTATTTGAGCAAACGATACATAATGCTGATGGCGGTATAGGGTTTTGCCTGCGCCTGTGGCCATCTGAATCAAGGCACGCGGCAAATCTTTTGCCAAAGAATCTTGCATATTTTCAATGGCGGTTAATTGGCAATCGCGCAAGCCAAGTTCAGACGCAGATAGATGATTGGGATTAAGTAGCGGGATAGCCTTGAGTTTTGGCGCGTAGGGGTGTTTTTGCCTTCGCTTTGCCCATTTTTGCAATGTCTCAGGGCGGTGAAAGTTGAATACTTCACGGGCACGCGGGCAGGATCATTGCGGTTGGTAAAACGTGTTACTACGCCTGTGCTTTCATATAAAAAGGCAATCTCTGCTTGCTGAGTATAATTGAGTTCGCTATCGGCACAGCGTGCGCTTTGCTCTTCCACCGTATTAAGCTTATGTCCAAAGTTTTCCGGCTTTGGCTTCAATCATGGCAACCGGCTCGCCATCAACAAATAACAGATAATCTACCGGACCGCTGTCGGTTGGATATTCACGCACTGCCACACCTAAACTGCTGTTGCGATTAAAGTTCTTCACCGATCTGTACCGCCCAGCCCGCCTGCTCCAGTTTTTTTGGTCGATGATGTCGCGGGCTTGCTGCTCAGGGGTGTTGGTTGTAGGTTGTCTGTTGAGTCATATACTCTCCGGATGGCGCGGTCATTTTTCAAAAAAATATAAAACAGGGTTTTTGATTATATTCAATTCAGCCGAATCGGATAATCAAAAATCAGGAAATATTTAATTTGAACGAGGGTTCCCCTCCTATTCGGCATAAGCATTCCTTAACGGCGGCATTGTCGTCATATCGTGCCTTTCAGACGGCCTATCATCAAAGCGTGTACAATCCCACCCCATTATGAGTGAAAAACTGTTTCCACTGCGGCCTGCCCGTTCCCGATGGTACCCATTTGCCGATTGTCTATGAACAGCGGGAAGAGCCTGCCTGCTGTGCGGGCTGTCAGGCTGTGGCGCAGGGCATTGATTAATGCCGGACTGGGCAATTATTACAAGCAGCGAACTGCCGAAGCGGAGCAGGCCGGGTTGCCTCCGCCCGAGATTCTGGCCCAACTGAAACTGCTACGACCTGCCCGACGTGCAGCGCGAATTTGTCGAAACGCTGTCGGAAAAACGAGCGTGAAGCATCGTTGATGCTGGGCGGCGTTACCTGTGCCGCCTGCGTCTGGCTGATTGAACAGCAGCTATTGCGGCAAAGCGGTATTCTGTCAGTGAAAGTTGAATTACAGTACGCTGAAGGCCCACATCAAATGGGACGACAGCCGGGTAAAACTCTCCGACATTTTGCTGAAAAATCCGACAAACGGGTTATTCGGCCTCGCCTTACGACGCGCACAAGGCAGACGAATCGGCGCGGAAAGAACGTAAAAAGGCCATCGTCCGCCTGGCCGTGGCCGGGATGTGCATGATGCAGACCATGATGTTTGCCCCTGCCGACCTATCTGTAGTGACGATATCGAGCCGCAATTTCTCACTATTTTTGCATTGGGGCGCATTTTTAATGGTGCTGCCCGTTATCTTTTTCGCCGCCGTCCCCTTTTGATCGCGGCTGCCTGCGCGATCTGAAAAACCGCCGCCCCGGCATGGACACGCCGATTGCGTGTATCCATCTGGCTGGCTTTCGGTGCCGGCCTGTACGCCCTGTTGCGGAAATGCAGGACAAGGAATGTATTTTCGAGGGTTTGGCCATGCTGGTATTCCTGCTTTCGCTGGGGCGTTTTTATGGAGCAGTCCGCACGGCGCAAAGCAGGGGATGCGGCGGAAAGACTGGTCAAACTCGTACCGGCCTTCTGCCGCAAACTGCCGAACTATCCTGACGACGAAACGGCTGAAGAAGCCGCCGTGGTACAGCTTCAACGCGGCGACGTGCTGCTGGTGAGGGCGGGCGAGGTGATACCTGCCGACGGCTGCATCTTGTCAGGCGAAAGCGAGGCCGACGAAGCCATGCTGACCGGTGAAAAACCTGCCCGTACCCAAACAGCCGGGCGACAAAGTTACCGCCGGCACGCTCAACACCGCCGGCCCGATCATCATCCGTGCAGACGGCGTGGGCGGCGATACGCGTTTGGCGCACATCGTCAAACTGCTCGACAAAGCCTTATCGCAAAAACCGCGTTTGGCCGTTTTTGGCAGACCAATACGCCTCGCGCTTCGTGTTCGGTATGATTGTCTTCTCACTGCCCGTCTTCATCGGCTGGTGGTGGTATAGCGACATCCATCAGGCCTTATGGATTACCGTTTCACTACTGGTCATTACCTGCCCGTGCGCCCTGTCGCTCGCCACGCCCACCGCCCTGGCCGCATCCACCGGCAGGCTGGCCGCGCAAGGCGTATTGGTAGCCGGCCCGCAGGCTTTGGAAACTTTGGCCGTTGCCACCGATGCCGTGTTCGACAAAACAGGGCACGCTGACGGAAGGCCGTCTGAAAAGTAAAACAAACCATCTGCCTAGGCAGCCTGACAGAACAAGAGGCGGCACAAATCGCACAAAACGCTGAAGCCCAATCCGAACACCCGATTGCCCGCGCCATCGCCGCCCTACCCTTTTTCAGACGGCCTCCATATCGAGCCCGGACAAAGGCTGAACCGCGTCGGCCACGGTGTCAGCGCGATGCTGGCCATCAACGGTCAAACCGACCTCTGGCTGCTGGGCAAACCCGAATACGTCGCCGAAACCGCCGGCAACCTGCCCGATACCGTTACCGAGGCAAAACATACGGGCACACTCATCACCCTCGGCAACCGCTACGGTTTTGAAGCCGTTTTCCTGCTTGAAGACCAAACCAAATCCGGCATCCCGCAAATGGTTGCCGAATTGAAACAACAAAGGGTTAACCGTCCACCTCCTCAGCGGAGACCGCCAAGCCGCCGTGCAATCGCTGGCGCAGAACCTGCGTCTGGACGCATTCCGCGCCGAAGCCGTTCCGGAAGACAAACTGGCCTATGTCGAAACCCTGCAACGGCAGGGCAAGAAAGTGCTGATGGTGGGCGACGGCATCAACGACGCACCGTTTTGGCCGCCGCCGACGTATCCGTTGCCGTGGCGGGCGGGGCCGACGTTGCCCGTGCAGGTGCAGACATCGTATTGCTGAACGACGATATGGCCGTGATTCCGCAAGCGGTAAACCAAGCCAAACGCACCGCCGCAATTATCCGTCAGAATCTGATTTGGGCAGCCGCATCGCTAATCTGATCGCCGTCCCGCTGGCCGCAGCAGGATTCGTTACCCCCTGGCTGGCCGCATTAGGGCATGAGCGGCAGCTCCCTGTTGGTATTAGCCAATGCGCTGCGCTTAGGAAACATGGCAAAACCGGTTTAATTTTCCGATTTGATTTCCGACTGTGCCGCATCAAAAGCTGAAGGCCGTCTGAAAACACGCTTGACGGACTCTCAGCAAAACAAAACCGATGCGGCATTGCCCTCCTTGCCCGAATGCAAGCTAATCCGCCGCCAATCCAAATCAAAAAACAGTGAAACCAAAAATATGGGGCTGACAATCGTCAGCCCCATTATGAATCCGGTTTGAAACCCGATTATTTATTTACAATATTTCGCTACTTTCTGATTGAAACGTTGAATCAATGCTTCACGCTTGTCGGTACGCGCATTTTGCGCAAAAGACAAATTCATCTGTGCGGTTTTACAGTTTGCTTCCGCCGCCTGTTTGTTCTGCTCTTCAATTTCTTTATTGCGCTTTTCGGCTTCTTTATTCTGCTGTGCAATCTGCTCGCTCACTCTGGCCTGTTGCTCTGCCAAAGACGGTGCGGCGTTAGGATCCCCCACGGTTGTAACGGAAGCGGGCTGAACGGTCGAATTCGCCGGCGGCGTTACTTTGTTGGTACGGATATTGATAGTGGTACTGGCTGTCGGCTTCAGTTGATAAGGAACGTCGGAATAAGCGTTTACCCCACTTTTTCCTTCAACGGTAAACCTCGGAAGAAGCTGCGGAAACGCTGCCCGACACCAACAAGCTGCCCAACAGCAAAACTTTGGCAATTTGAGTAATGTCATAATTCGACTCTCTCTTTTATATCGGTATGAATGAATAAGATTGTACTGTATTTACCCTTATGCCGCCATGTTATCGTCTGCACTGCCGCCAAATCTGTTGGGGAGGCGCGGCAAATTTGATACAATGGCGTGCATCTTGCACAAACTGAAAGTTGAAAGCATCATGCGCATCGTAGAAAAAGCCTACACCTTCGACGACGTTCTGCTCGTTCCCGCCCATTCCCAAGTGCTGCCGCGCGACGTTTCCCTAAAACCAGACTCACCCGCCAAATCACCCTCAACCTCCCTTGCTTTCCGCCGCTATGGATACCGTAACCGAAGCCCGTCTGGCCATTTCGATGGCTCAGGAAGGCGGCTTTGGGCGATTATCCATAAAAACATGTCCCCCGACATGCAGGCTAAAGCCGTGGCCAAGGTAAAAACGCCACGAAAGCGGCGTGTCAAAGACCCCTGTTACCGTCGCACCCAACGTCCTTATCCGCGAGCTTTTGGAACTGCGCGCCCAACGCAAACGCAAAATGTCCGGCCTGCCCGTCGTCAAAGACGGCAAAGTGGTCGGCATCGTCACCAACCGCGACCTACGTTTTGAAAACCGCCTCGATTTGCCCGTTTCCGCCATCATGACCCCGCGCGAGCTCTCGTTACCGTGGCCGGGGCACCAGCATCGACGAAGCGCGCGAACTGATGCACACCCACAAAGTCGAGCGCGTTTTGGTACTCAACGCCGCCGACGAACTCAAAGGCCTGATTACCGTTAAAGACATCGTCAAAAACCACCGAATTCTCAATGCCAACAAAGATGCCGAAGGCCGTTTGCGCGTCGGCGCGGCAGTCGGCACGGGTGCGGACACGGAAGAGCGCGTCAGAGCGTTGGTGGCCGCAGGCGTGGACGTGATTGTGGTCGATACTGCGCACGGCCACAGCCAGGGCGTACTCGACCGCGTGAAATGGGTAAAGGAAAACTTCCCCGAAGTACAGGGTTATCGGCGGCAATATCGCCACTGCGCAGGCGGCACGCGATTTGGCCGCTGCCGGTGCGGACGCGGTCAAAGTGGGCATCGGCCCGGTTCCATTTGCACCACGCGTATCGTGGCCGGCGGGGCGTGCCGCAACTGACGGCGATTCACAACGTTGCCGAAGCCTTTGAAAGGCACCGGCGTGCCGTTGATTGCCGACGGCGGCATCCGTTTCTCGGGCGACATCGCCAAAGCCTTGGCAGCCGGCGCGTCATGCGATGCTGGGCGGCATGTTTGCCGGCACGGAAGAAGCCCCGGGCGAAATCGAGCTGTACCAAGGCCGTTCGTACAAATCTTACCGCGGCATGGGTTCGCTGGGCGCGATGAGCCAAGGCTCTTCCGACCGCTATTTCCAAGACAAACAGGAAAGCGCCGACAAATATGTGCCCGAAGGCATCGAGGGCCGTGTCCCCTAAAGGCCCGATTGTGAACATCATCCACCAACTCACCGGCGGCCTGCGTTCCAGCATAGGGCTATCTGGGCTGCGCACGATAGACGAAATGCACGAAAAAGCGGAATTTGTCGAAATCACTTCCGCAGGCATGAGGCGAATCGCACGTTCACGATGTTCAAATTACCAAAGAAGCGCCGAACTATCACCGCTAAGGTAAAGTGAAAAAGGTCGTCTGAAAAAAGCTTTTCAGACGACCTTACTACAAAAATTACAAATCGTTATTCCACTTCAACTGGCTTGCCTTTGCTTATCAATATAAAAGAATTCATCCTCACTATAATCTTCGTCTTTAAACATATTCTTCATATTAACAAGTGCCACACCATTTTGAAAATCATTAAAAGTGCCAAATTTGAATGGTATGACCACTTTGCCGGTTTTTATCTAAATAGCCGATTTTACCGTTTAATTTTTGCACCAATCAAACCCTCACTCAATGAACCCATAAATTCATATTTAAAGGGGATAACCACCTTTCCCTTTTTATCAATATAACCGTATTTATCATTTTTGTGAAACCCTTGCCATACCATCCTCAAAATTAGAAGCACTTGAATATCGGGCAGGAATTACCCACTTATTTTTCCTTATCAATATAACCCCATTTATCAAGAATCTGAACAGCAGCTAAACCTTCATTAAAATAAAAAGCCTCTTCATATTTTTGGTGGAATAACCATCTCACCTTTTTGCATTGATATAGCCATATTTATTTGTATCAACAGTAGCGACCGCAGCGAGTCCTTCACTGAATGAATCAGCTTTAACATATTGAAATGGGATGACAACTTTACCCTTTGTATCAATAAAAACCCCATTTACCTTTTTGTTTGGCAGGGAGCAATACCTTGTTCAAAAATCACCAGGCAAGTCTTCAAATTTTTAAAGGAATAACTTCTTTGCCACTGGCGTTAATATAACCACATAAAATCTGATCTGATTTTCCTACTGTTTTACATACTGCTGCCAATCCTTCAAAAATCTATGGGCAGCGTAATATTTGAGTGGAACAACAACCTTCCCTTGCCGATTGACAAAACCATTCAAAAAGGATTCTTCTTGTTACCCGGCTTCACAACCATAGAGACAAGCCTTCTTCATTAAGGCACTCAACCATGCTATAACCTTCTCTACCGGTTAATTTTGGTTTTCGCTGGTATCCGCCAGTGTAACAGGCATATACACTGAAGCGATGAAAGCACCTAAAAAATATTTTTCTTCATATATTAACCTTGTCTCAAAAATGATACATGAATTTTTATAAAAATTCATAAGGCATGTCCATATTCGAAAAACAGTCAGAGACCTTTGCAAAATACCGCTCTTTACCTTTTTCTCCCAACAGCCGAAACCCAAAACACAGGTTTTTCGGCTGTTTTCGTATAAATATCCCCTGTTTTTCTCTCCGAGTACACCCGCATAATCGAGCATCTCGGGCCGCCTTTAGGCACAAACAGGCGTACTTAGCCTGTTGGCGGCTTTCAACAGGTTCAAACACATCGCCTTCAGATGGCTTTGCGCACTCACTTTGCTCAGAGCAAAACAGACTGCCCAGGCGTAGCGGAATTTACGGAGACTTTTACAAAAATCCCTAAATTACCACCAAGACATTTAGGGAGATTTTGGGGGATTTTTGTAAAGGTCTCAGGCCGTCTGAAAATCCTTTTTATACGGGTTTCAGACGGCCTTTCGTGTCTTCAAGAACAAGTAGTTTACAATGAAATATTCTCCGGCCAAACAATGAACAGGCCATATTGCCCTTTTTAACCAACGCGCCCTATCTGTTTGCCCGCTTCGGTTAATCTGTAAAATTTACCATCCGCTTCCTGCAAACCTGCCTCACATAATTTTTGATTACACTCTGTCGTCGTTATATTCAATCGCTTTTGCCAAACCTGATGCTGTCAACATATCGTATTGTTTATCATCCCAGAACATTGGCCGGCACACCAACAGGTCTGTCTTTATCTACAACATCCAATGAAATCTTAACTTCATCACTAATACGGATAATCCGTTGTAGCTTCTTCATATGCATCCCTATAAAACATCTTCATCGTCATCACGTCTGATCAAAATACCCATTTCATTATTATTTACTTGACTGAATGTATACAAATTCAGGCTGGTAATAACACAGGTGAGATTCACTGATATAGCACTTGGCATGCAGATTATCGCAATAGCTCAGTGCACATAGTCCAACCCTTTAACCATGAGGTTTCTGCCGGTTGCAGCTCACTCTTACCATAAACCAGCCGCACATCAATTTTCATCCTATTCTTATCCTCCAAAAAGCTCCTTTTATCCGATCATTTAATTTTAAATAAGGACTAATTAGATACAGCCTTTCTTTTTGCAGTTTTAATAAGCTCTTCCAAATAATAAGTTGTGCCGCTGGTATTGAGGAATTTCGCCATTTCATTCTTCCTTACAAATATGTTTGGAAGATTGATTTTACCATTTCCACAATCTACTGAATCCAAAACAATACCGTACTCGTTTTCAGACGAGTCTTTGCAGGATAAAGAGTATAATCGCCGCCGACCACCCGGCCTTAGAGGCCGTCTGAAAACATCATCCATCCCTATCGACCACAAAAGGAAGAAAACATGAGCGCCATCATCGACATCTTCGCCCGCGAGATTTTGGATTCGCGCGGCAACCCCACCGTAGAATGCGACGTGCTGCTGGAAAGCGGCGTGATGGGTCGCGCAGCAGTGCCCAGCGGCGCGTCCACAGGCCAAAAAGAAGCCCTGGAACTGCGCGACGGCGACAAATCCCGCTACTGGGGCAAAGGCGTATTGAAGGCAGTCGAGCACGTAAACAACGAAATCGCCCAAGCCCTGATCGGCATCGACGCTTCCGAACAAAGCTACATCGACAAAAGTCATGATCGAACTGGACGGCACCGACAACAAAAGGCCGTTTGGGCGCAAATGCCACGCTAGCCGTTTCCATGGCCGTCGCCCGCGCCGCAGCCGAAGATGCCGGACTGCCGCTCTACCGCTACCTGGGCGAGTGCCGGACAAATGGCTGCCCGTACCGATGATGAACGTCATCAACGGCGGCGCACACGCCAACAACAGCCTGGACATCCAGGAATTCATGATTATGCCCGTCGGCGCGCCGACCTTCCGCGAAGCCCTGCGTTGCGGCGCGGAAGTTTTCCACGCCCTGAAAAACTGTGCGATGCCAAAGGCTTCCCACCACCGTCGGCGACGAAGGCGGTTTCGCACCCAACCTCGAACAGCCACGAAGAAGCCCTGAAACTGATGCAGCAGGCCGTTGCCGACGCGGGCTACAAAACCGGCGAAGACGTACTGTTCGCCTTAGACTGCGCCTCCAGCGAATTTTACTAAAAGACGGCAAACTACCACCTCTACGCCGAAAAGGCAAAGCCCTGAGCAGCGCGGAATTCGCCGACTACCTGGCCGACCTGGCCGCCCGCTACCCCATCGTTTCCATTGAAGACGGCATGGACGAAAACGACCGCGAAGGCTGGAAACTGCTGACGCAAAAAAACTCGGCGGCACAGTCCAGCTGGTGGGCGACGACCTGTTTGTCACCAACCCCAAAATCCTGGCCGAAGGCATCGAAGACGGCATCGCCAACGCCCTGTTGGTCAAAGTGAACCAAATCGGCACATTGAGCGAAACCCTCAAGGCGGTCGAACTGGCCAAACGCAACCGCTACACCAGCGTGATGAGCCACCGTTCCGGCGAAACCGAAGACAGCACCATCGCCGATTTGGCCGTCGCCACCAACTGCATGCAGATTAAAAACCGGCTCGCTCTCCCGCTCCGACCGCATGGCCAACACAACCAGCTTCTCCGCATCGAAGAAGAATTGGGCGAAGCGGCCTACTATCCGGGCAAGGCCGCGTTTTACCAACTGAAAAATAAGGCCGAAACATGAAGTGGGTAACTTTGGTGCTCGTGTCCGCCATCGCCCTTTTCCAATACCAACTGTGGATAGGGAAAGGCAGCTATCACGACGTGGTCGTTACGGACGGCAAAATAGCGGCACAACAGGCCACGAACGCGAGTTTGCAGCTGCGTAACAACGCCCTGAGTGCCGAAGTTGCCGACCTGACCGACGGCAGCGAGGCCATCACCGAAAATCGCCCGCGTCGATTTGGGCTACATCGAACAGAGGCGAAACTTACTACCGCCTGATCAAACGGAACGATTAAGGCTTCCCGCCCTCCCGTCCCTTTCATCAAAGGCCGTCTGAAAACCCGCAAAACAAGGTTTTCAGACGGCCTCAATCCATATTTTCAGACGGCCTAACTTTGTTTATCATCTGCTTTCCATTTCCCCGACCAACATCAGGAGGACTCCATGCAGGGACACCGCCGCCTACGTCCGCGCCCAGGCCGCTGCCGCGCGCAACGCCTATTACGCCGCATCCGCCGCCGACAGCTCGGCCAAAAACGCCGCCCTGCTCCGCACGGTACCGAACTACTGGACAAACACCGCACCGCAATCTTGGCTGCCAACCGCCGGGACATGGAAAACGCCGAAGCAAAAGGACTGGACGCCGCCATGCTCGACCGCCTGCAACTTTCCGACGCGGGCATAGACAACATCTGCGAAGGCCTGCGCCAGATTGCCGCCCTGCCCGACCCCGTGGGCGAAATGGACGAATTCCGCACCCGCCCGAACGGCCTTCAAATCGGCAAAATGCGCGTACCGCTCGGCGTCATCGGCATCATCTACGAATCGCGCTACCGAACGTAACCGCCGATGCCGCCGCCCTGTGCCTGAAATCCGGCAACGCCTGCGTCCTGCGCGGCGGCAGCGAGGCCGTAAACAGCAACAGCGCGATTGCCAAACTGTTCCGTCAAGCCCTGCACGAAAACGGCCTGCCCGCCGATGCCGTCTGCTTTATCGAAGACACCGCCCGCGAAGGCGTGGGCGCGATGCTGCAAAGCCCGATTTAATCGACGTCGTCATCCCGCGCGGCGGCAAATCGCTGGTGGCGAGGATTACCGCCGAAGCCCGCGTGCCGGTCATCAAACATTTGGACGGCATCTGCCACGTCTATCTGGACGAATTTGCCGACCCCGAAAAAGCCGTCTCCATCGCCTTCAACGCCAAAACCTCGCGCTACGGCACCTGCAACACCATGGAAACCCTGCTGGTCCACACCGCCCGCGCCGCCGAACTCCTGCCGCCGCTGGCGGAAAAAATACCGCGAAAAAGGCGTGGAACTGCGCGGCTGCCCGCAAACGCTGTCGATACTGCCCGACATTCAGACGGCCTCCGACCAAGACTGGGACACCGAATACCTCGCCCCCGTCCTTGCCGTCAAAATCGTCGGCAGCCTCGAAGAAGCCGTCGCCCACATCAACCGCCACGGCAGCGGCCACGCCGACAGCATCGTAACCGAACACCTCGGCCATGCCCGAACTCTTCCTGCGCGCCGTCGATTCCGCCAGCGTGATGGTAAACGCCTCCACCCGTTTTGCCGACGGCTTCGAATACGGCCTCGGCGCGGAAATCGGCATTTCCACCGACAAAATCCACGTCCGCGGCCCCGTCGGCCTGCACGAGCCTGACCTCGCAAAAATGGATCGTGCTCGGCAACGGCCAGATCCGCACCTAAAACCCTGCAAGGCCGTCTGAAAAAGCAATTTTTCAGACGGCCTCCCAACCGCAAAACCACATACGGCAAACACATGGTGAACCAACGGGAAAAAAGCGCGTCAAACCGTCCAACAAACACCACAGCCAGCCCTTTTGGCAGGCCGACAAACCCTACCTGCACGACTGCCAGATTACCGACGGCGGCTTCCGCGCCCTCGGCTACCATCATGTCCTTCCTTGCAGGCGCAATCAACGCCGGCGGTTTCTTCGCCAGTCCAAAGCTACACCTCGCACATCACCGGCTCGATGTCGGGCGCGGCAGACGCGGCTCTATCTGGGCGACTGGCATGGCTTCTTCGCCGCCATGTCGTGCGTAGTCGCCTTCCCTAATCGGCTCCGCGCATTCCAGTTGGACGATACTGTGGGCGAAACGCCAGCGCTTCCGCAGCAGCTACGGCTTGTCGATGTGGCTGGAAAGCCTCTACCTGCTCGCCTTCGGCCTTTTTGGGCGTGGCCTTGTCGCACTACTGTACCGCATCCTCCTGCCGCCCACCGTGCTGCTGCTGTGCTTCATCATGGGGATGCACAACACCGTCATGACCGTACTCTCCGGCGGCGTCATCCGCTCCACCCACATGACCGGCACCGTAACCGACCTGGGCATCGAATTGGGCAAAGTGCTGTATTACCGCCGCAGCAAAACCCAGAAACTGCCCGACATCGCCGTCAACCGCCCGAAAATGCGCCGCTGCTGGCACTCCTGGCTCGCCTTCATTTTTCAGGCGGCGTAGTCGGCGCGTGGGGCTACCACCGGCTCGGCTACCACTTCACCCTCCCGTGGCCGCCCCTGCTGTTCTGGTTCGGCGCCGGATCGGTCGGCTACGACGCCAAACTGCGCTGGCGCATCTACTGGCGGCAGAAAAACGGTTTGAACGGTAGGCGGGGCGTAATATCAGTTAAGGCCGTCTGAAACACCGCACAATCGGCTATAGTCGCAGCATTTCCACACCCGACAGAAAGGACAATCATGAAACTGTTCAACACGATTACTGTCATCACCGTTTCCTCCGCCCTGATGCTCGGCGGCTGCATCACCTACCCCGACGGCACAGAGAAAACCAGCAAAACCGCCATGTACGGACTCGGCGGTGCGGCGGGCCTGCGGCATCATCGGCGCACTGACCCACGGCGGCAAAGGCGCGCGCAACTCGCCCCTGGCCTGCGGCGCGGTCGGCGCGGGCATCGGCGGCTATCATGGACTACCAAGAGAAAAACTGCGCGAAAGCCTGGCCGACACCGGCGTGGACGTGGAACGCAACGGCAACCAAATCAAACTGGTGATGCCTCGAAAACGTTACCTTCCCCACCAACAGCTCCACGCTGAACGCCAACGCGCAAAAACGCCTTGGCCGCCGCCGCGCAAACCCTGACCCAATACCCCGACACCACGCTGACCGTCAACGGCCACACCGACAACACCGGCTCCGACGCCATCAACGATCCGTTATCGCAACGCCGCGCCCAAGCCGTTGCTTCCTATCTGCAATCACGCGGCGTGAGTGCTTCCCGCATGAACATCTTCGGCCACGGCTCCCGCCAGCCGATTGCCTCAAACGCCACCGTTGAAGGCCGCGCGCAAAACCGCCGTGTCGAAATCTTAATCAATCCCGACCAAAATGCCGTTCGTGCCGCACAACAGCAACTGCGTTGATTAAGTTCATTTGCCGCATGACAAAAAGCGCCGTCTGAAAAACAACTTTCAGACGGCCTCATTTATATGCGGGGCATCGACCGCTGCCTGCGGGTTTTATACCCATAGATTTGCAATTTGCCGCATCGTTATCCTGCCGCTACCGAAAAATTGATTTCATCGTTCACCCTGCTGCATAACATAGATATGAAAAGGAAAACAAAAAGCTGTCTGAAAAGGATTTTTAGCTTTTTCAGACGGCCTTCCGCTATTTCACCTATTTCACCCACCAAGTCTGCAACGCCCAAGATGCCGCCTGATAGTATTTCGGCGGACGGGCGGGGATGCCCAGCGTACGGCGGTAAAATGATGCGGTAGCGGTCGCTGTACCAGTTGGGGACGACGATGTATTGGTGGCGCAATACGCGGTCGAGGGCGCGGGCGGCGGTAACCAGTTCGCGGCGGTCGGCAAAAGTGTTCAAACCGTTTCAGCAGTTGTTCGACGGCAGGGATCGCACACGCCCGCATAGTTGCCGCTGCCTTTGGTTTGGGACGGTACGCGCAGCCGAAATAGTCGATTTGTTCGTTGCCCGGGCTTTGGCTGTTGGAGTAAAGTGGCCATAATGATGTCGTAGTCGAAATCGGCCAGCCGCTTTTGATAAAGGGAGGCATCGACGGTGCGCAGGTTGAGGGTGATGCTGATTTTGGCCAGGTCGCGCTGCCATTTGCCCGCCACGCGCTCGAAGGTTTTTGCTGTTGGTCAGATATTCCAACACCAGCGGCCTGCCCTGCTTGTCGGTCAGCACGCCGTTTTGATAACGGTAGCCAGCCTCGAGCAGCAGGCTGCGGGCTTTCAGGCACTCGGCCGGATGCCGAGCGAGGGGTCGCTCTGCGGCGGCATCGGCACGGTTGGCGGAAGACGGCGGCAGGCAGGCGGTTGGCCAACAGAGTCAGCAAGGCGAGTTCGGCGGCATCGGGCAGGCCGGAGGCGGCCATTTCGCTGTTGGTAAAGAAACTGGGGCTGCGGCGGTAGGCACCGTACATCATGCGGCTGTTGACGTTTTCAAAATCGAAACTCAAAAACCAGGGCTTGCCGCACCCGGATGTCTTTCAATGCCGCACGGCGTTGGTTCAGGACGAAACCCTGCATGCCGACGGTGTTGCGGTGCGGCAGTTCGGCCTTTTCCAGCCCGCGCTTTTTTTCAGGGATGTCGGTACGGATAGGCGCGCGCCCACGAACGGGCGGCGGTTTCCTGCGTGAGTCGAAATCGCCCGCCTTCACGCCTTCAATCCGCATGGTCGGGTCGCGCAGGTAGCGGAAGCGCACGGTGTCAAAGTTGTACATGCCGCGCCGCGAGGGCAAATCGCGCGCCCAATAGTTTTTGTCGCGGGCAAACTCGCTCAGGCGGCCTGAATCGGTTTTCACCAAACGGTAAGGGCCAGAACCGATGGGGGCGGTGTTGCCGCCCTTTTCCAAACCCTGCGGGTAACTTTTGCGCGAAAACTACGGGAAGCTGCCCCAAAATCATGTGCAGTTCGGCATTGCGTTTTTGTGAAGCGGAAGCGGACGGTTCGGCTGTCGGGCGTTTCCACCGCCGCCACGTCCGCCCAATAGAATTTCCAACGCGGTTGCGCGCGGCTTTGTCCTGCGTCAGCAGTTTGAACGAGGCGGCCACGTCTCGGCCAGCACCGGATCGCCGTTGTGGAAACGCGCTTTCGGATTGAGCCGGAAGGTAACGGAGAGGCCGTCTGAAGACCAGCGAAATATCTTGCGCCAACAAGCCGTACATGGCAAAAAGGATCGTCGCCGCCCTCCGTCATCAGCGCGTATCCACCGTCAGCATCGCAACGCCCGACTCCGCCGAACCTTTCAAGGTAAAAAGGGTTCAGCGTATCGAAACTACCCTGCACAGGCAGGGTGAAACTGCCGCCCTTGGGCGCGTTCGGATTCACATAGCCGAAATGTTTGAAACCTTCGGCATACAACGGCGGCTGTCCCAGACCGTACCGCATAACCGGCAACGGCGGGACGGACGGCACTGAGCAACAGGACGGCGGCGCAAAAGGCGGAAACGGCGGACGGCTTCATGCGGATACCTTGCAGGCAGAAAGAAAGGAAAGCCGCATTGTAACCCGTTTTCAGACGGCCTTTTTTCCACCGCCGCGCAAACTCGGCTATAATCGCGCCTATTTTTCATCTCCCAACCAAGGACTATCGACATGGGCTTCCTGCAAGGCAAAAATCCTGATTACCGGCATGATCTCCGAACGCTCCATCGCCTACGGCATCGCCAAAGCCTGCCGCGAACAAGGCGCGGAACTGGCATTCACCTATGTGGTGGACAAACTTGAAGAGCGCGTACGCAAAATGGCCGAAGAACTCGGTTCGCAACTGGTATTCCGCTGCGACGTACAAAGCGATGCCGAAATCGAGCAACTGTTTACCGACCTGGGCAAAAAGCTGGGACGGCCTCGACGGCCTGGTACACGCCATCGCCTTCGCCCCGCGCGAAGCACTCAACGGCGACTTCCTCGACAGCATCAGCCGCGAAGCCTTCAACACCGCGCACGACGTTTCCGCCTACAGCCTGCCCGCGCTGGTGAAAAGCCGCCCGCCCGATGATGAAAGGCCGCAATTCCCGCCGTCGTCGCCCTCTCCTACCTCGGTGCGGTACGCGCCATCCCGAACTACAACGTCATGGGTTTGGCCAAAGCCAGCCTCGAAGCCGCCATCCGCTTCACCGCCTCTTCGGTCGTACCGCGACGGCATCCGCTGCAACGGCATCTCCGCCGGTCCGATTAAGACACTGGCCGCCTCAGGCATAGCCGATTTGAGCAAACTGCTCAAACACGTTGCCGACCAAAACCCGCTCGTACCGCAACGTAACCATCGAAGAAGTCGGCAACGCCGCCGCCTTCCTGCTGTCCGACCTCTCCTCCGGCATCACCGGCGAAATCACCTATGTGGACGGCGGTTACAGCATCAACGCCCTCAGCGAAGTCTGATTCCCGCACATCAGGCCGTCTGAAAAACAACGCAGGCACGGAAACTTCCGCACCTGCGTTTTTTTCATCGCCGAAACAGCAAAACCGCCGTATATTGCCCAAAACAACCGAAAATCATATAAATATAACGAAAAACGACGCATTTCCCTACACTGCCGCCTTTATTGATACACGGCAACATCACGAAAGGACAAAAATCATGTCAATCAAACAAGAATTCAAAGATTTCATCATGCGCGGCAACGTCGTCGACCTCGCAGTCGGTATGGTGGTCGGCACAGCCTTCTCAGGCATCGTCAAATCACTGGTAGACGACGTCATCATGCCCCCCATCGGCCTGCTGATCGGCGGCGTGGACTTTTTCAACCTGTTCCTCACTTTGAAAAAACGGCGCCAACGCCCCGGCGGACGGCTACCCTCACTGGCTGCCGCACGAGCGGGCGGCGCGGTTACCCTGAACCTCGGCCTGTTCATCAACAGCATCATCAGCTTCCTCTCATCATCGCCTCCGCCATCTTCATGGTGGTCAAAGCCCTGAACACTTTGAAAAACAGGGAAGCACCGGTACGAAGAAGCACCGAGTGAACCGAGCGAAGAAGTATTGCTGCTGCGCGAAATCCGCGATTCATTGAAAAATAATCCCCACGCATATTAAGAGGCCGTCTGAAAAACATTTTCAGACGGCCTTTTATCAGCGGATGGAAGTGATGCCGGCATTTTTTTCCCTTTGGCATCAAACGTTGCATCGCGATAGGAAACCAAATAATCAAACAGTCTTTTATAGTGGATTAAATTTAAATCAGGACAAGGCGACGAAGCCGCAGACAGTACAAATAGTACGGCAAGGCGAGGCAACGCCGTACTGGTTTAAATTTAATCCACATACCATCCGGCCAAACGGTATGCGGGCGGATGATGTTTACGATACCGGCCCGCCGTGATTTTTGAAAGGCCGTCTGAAACCTACTTTCAGACGGCCTTTCTATCGGGAAAACCTCAAGGGTAGGCGATATAGGGCGTAAAGCCGAGTGGTTGTGGATGCTTTCGAAATTTTCGCTTTCCACCGTGAAGGATTCTATCCTGTCGTCGCCGCGCAGGGCGACGGCCACGTCGCGCACCATGTCTTCGACGAATTTCGGGTTTTTCATAGGCGCGTTCGGTTACATATTTTTCGTCGGGACGTTTCAAGAGGCCGTAAAGTTGGCAGGAGGCTTGGTTTTCGACAATGTCGATAACCTCTTCCACCGATACGTTTTTCGCGGCACACCAGCGACACGGTAACGTGCGAACGCTGGTTGTGCGCGCCGTATTGCAAATTTCCTTCGAGCACGGGCAGAGCGAGGTAACGGGTACAAGCACTTTGAGGCTGTGGCGGTATCCGCCGCCGGCCACTTCGCCGCAGAGGGTAACGTCGTAATCCAACAGCGAGCGGATGCCCGATACGGGTGCGGTTTTCTGGCGGAAAAACGGAAACGCGATGCTGATTTTTCCCGCGTCGGAATCCAGCAGCTCCAACATGCGCTGGGTGAGGTCTTTCAGTTCGCCGTAATCGAGTTCGCGGCGGCGGTCTTCCATCAGGGCGACGAAGCGCGACATGTGCGTGCCTTTTTTGTTCTGCGGGCAGGCGGACGGTCATGGTGAGCCGGGCGACGGTGGACTGGGTGCCGGAGGCGGTGGTGATTGCAGGGGAAGCGGAGGTCTTTGATGCCGACTTGGTTAATCGGCATGTTGCGTAAATCTTTACTGCTCTGCACATCGGCGATGGCGTTCATGCGTTGTTATTCCTTAAAGGGCGTGCGTGTTTGAGAAATCCGCGAGTATATATCCGCAGCCGCGTGGCGGCAATGCGGATTGGGAATATCTATTGTTTGATAGCCTTTCGAGGCCCGTCTGAAAACCGCTTTCAGACGGCTTTGGCGTGTTGCCGCCGTTTTTTTCAGACGGCCTACAATCCCCGTTTCCCGTCAAACCATCGGAAGACGAGATGAAATACCGTTTCGACACCCAAGCCATCCACACGCCTACAACCCCGACGAGCACAACCGCGCCATCATGCCGCCGATTTATCAGAATTCGATGTTCGCCATGAAGGAAATAGGCGAGCAGATTCCCCGCCGCCCGTTTGAGCAATCCGACGCGCAAGGTGCTGGAAGACACGGTGGCCGCGCTGGAACACGGCGCGGCAGGCTTTGCCTTCGGCAGCGGCATGGCGGGCATAGACTGCGTGTTCCGCACTTTTTTGCGGTCAAGGGCGACACTCGTCGTCGCCGTCTGCGACATCTACGGCGGCGTATGATTTGCTGACCGAAGTTTTCACGCGCGTGGGGGTGAACGTCGTGTTCGCCGATTTGACCGACCGCCAACCTCGACCGCGCGTTGGCGGAAAATCAAAACAGTGAAACTCGTGTGGCTGGAAACGCCGTCAACCCGCTTTTTGCGGCTGGTGGACATCGCCGCGCTGGCAGCCAAAGCCAAAGCGGCAGGCGCACTGGCCGGCATAGACAACACTTTTGCCACGCCCTATCTGCAACAGCCGCTGGATATGGGCTGCGACATCGTTTTCCATTCGGCCACCAAATATTTGTGCGGCTACTCGGACGTTTTGATGGGCGTGGTGGCAGTGAAGGACGAAAAAGCTGGCCAAACCCATGCAAAAACATGATGGCGTGAACACCGGCGGCGTGGCCGGCCCCATGGATTGCGCGCTGGTGTTGCGCGGGATTAAAACCCTTGCCCTGCGGATGCGGCGGCACTGCGAAAACTCGCTGGAAATCGCGCTGCCGCCTGGAAAAACCACCCGCCGTGGAAAAAAAGTGTTCTACCCAGCCTGCCATCGCACGAACATCATGCGCTGGCGCAACGGCGCAGATGGACAAAGGCTGCGGCGGCGTGGTCACGCTGTATCTGAAAAACGACAGCCGCGAAGCCGCAAACAGCGTAATTAAAAACATGAAGCTGGTTACGATGGCTTCCAGCCTGGGCGGCGTGGAAAGTTTGGTGAACCACTGTTACAGCCAGTCGCACAGCGGCGTGCCGCACGATGTGAAGATGCAGCTCGGCATCAAGGTCGGCCTGCTGCGTTTCTCCATCGGTATCGAAGACGTGGAAGATATTTGGGCGGATATTTCCGTACGCATTGGATACCACGTTATAAGAGGCTTGCAGGCCGTCTGAAAAACTTTTCCGCTTTTCAGACGGCCTGCCGTTTTATAGGAAGTCGCTGTCCCGCTGCTGCCGATGACGCACCGGCAGCACGTTTTCTTTACCGTCAGCATGTTGGTGATGTACGACTGCCTGCTGTGGATACTGCTGATTTATCTAAGCGAAAAACACAACCGTTTCAAATAACCAAGGCCGTCTGAAAACCCGAAATACGGTTTCAGACGGCCTCGCTTCCTTCAACTGCGGATTACCAAATATCCGATTTGATTTTTCCGCTTCAGAGCTCGGATGTTCGGACAGCTTGAATTCCGGGTCTTTGCCCATTCTGAGTTTGGCCGAATAATCTTTCAGCAACAGGAACACCAGCGGCGACAGCGCAGGATGGCAACCAAGTTGATTAACGCCATCGTGGTCATGGTCAAATCCGCCATATCCCACACCAGCGGCACTCGGCCACCGCGCCGAAATACACCATGCCCAACACGGCCATGCGGAAGATGGCGATTGTCAGCCAATGGTTGTTGATGAACTGCATATTCGATTCCGCATAGGCGTAGTTGCCGATGATGGTGGAGAAGGCAAACATGAACAGGATGGCGGTCAGGAAGTCCGCACCCCAGTTGCCGACCTGGCTGACAATCGCGGTCTAGCGTCAGTTCCACACCGCTCAGGGTTTCGTAAGACGCGCCTGAAGCAAGCACGATAAACGCGGTGCAGGGAACAAACGATGATGGTATCGACGAACACGCCCAGCATCTGAATCATGCCTTACGACACCGGGTGCTTCACATCGGCTGCGGCGGCGGCGTTCGGGGCGGAACCCCTGTCCGGCCTCGTTGGAATACAGGCCGCGCTTGATGCCGTTGAGCATGGTTTTGCGAAATCAGGCCGCCGAGCAGGCCGCCTCCAGCCGCGTCAAAACGGAAGGCATTGCCGAAAAATCTGGCCGAACACGGTACGGCACGGCAACTGATATTCATCGCCATGACACACAACGCCATCAGCAGGGTACAAAACCGCCATAATCGGCACCAGCCCTTCAGCAATGCGCGACACGCGGCGGATGCCGCCGAAAAATAATCGGCGCGGAAAGGATGACCGAGGCAACGCCGACCGCATGGCTGTCCCAGCCTCACGACCCTTTGGCCGCCACCGCGATGGTATTGGACTGCACGGCGTTATAAACCAAACCGAAGCAGAAAAATCAGGCTGACGGAAAACAGCACCGCCATCCAGTTCTGCCCTAGCCCCTGACGGATGTAATAAGCAGGGCCGCCTCGGAAGTGGGCCGCTTTTGTGGTCGCGGACTTTGAAAAGCTGCGCCAGCGACGATTCGGCAAAGGCAGGCTCATACCGATGACGGCGGTTACCCACATCAAAAACACCGCACCCAGCCCGCCCAAATGAATGGCGATGGCCACGCCGGCGATATTGCCCACGCCCACGCGGCTGGCCAATCCGGTAACGAAAGCCTGAAACGGCGTGATGCCGTGTGGATCATCGACCGCATTGCGTCCGCCCAGCATCTCGCGGATGCTCGCGGTAGGGACAGGCGGATTTGGACAAAGCCGGTGGCCAAAGTGAAAAAACAGCCCCGTACCCAACAGCAGGAAAATCAGATAAACGCCCAATTCGCCGTTAATCTTATTGACCCATCTCATGTATCACACTGCCCCATTCGCCTATCGTAAAAATGTTTATCGCATCCATCATAAATTCCGAACCTCCCAAGTAGAACTCGGTAGTCGCCCATGCGGCGGACATACGACAGAAAAAGGCGCGGTGTAATATACTGCAAAGAAATTGAGGAAACTTGACATTGCAACCGCAGGCCGTCTGAAACATCCCCGCCCTTCAGACAGACCTGCGGCTGCTGCGGCCCGAGGATACGCCCGTGTTTACCGTCCAACGCATCTATGCCTTCCGCCCCGAATCCGGCCTTTGCGCCGTCTTCATCGACCGCCTCTATCCGCGCGGAATTACCAAAAGAAACATTCGCCGCTGCCAAATGGCTGAAAGACATCGCCCCGGCACCGCCCTGCGCCGTTTCTATCACGAAAATCCTGAGGAAAACTTCGCCGCCGCCGCCCGTTATCGCGAAGAACTAAGCGGCGGGAGCACGGCAGGCCGTAGCCGGACTGCTCGAACTGGAAAAAGCGCACGGCGAAGTCCGCCTGCGCCGCCGTCCGCCATCCGGGAACAATCGCACGTTTCCGTATTGGCGGACTTCCTCAGCGAAACCTTCGTTTTACCTCCGATAAAGCAGACGGAGCCTAGCGTCTTCGGCAACTGCCGTTTTCCGCCCGCTTTCACTCAAAGCGACATTTTCCGTGCTGGAAAATTCTCACAAAATATCCGGCCCGACTGCGGTTTCCGCCTCGAATTTGCCTCTCTTAGGTCAAAAACCCGCATGGAAAAGTAATTATCGACAGACCCTAATCCTTTCAGACGGCCTGCTATAATCCGCCGCCTATCCGTTCAAACTCGCATTCAGGCAAACACCATGACTGACATCCTGCAAAAATCCTCGTTACTAAAGCCGAAGAAGTCGCCGCCGCCAAGGCTACTCGTCCATTGAAACACTCCGCCGCCAAGCCGAACAAGCCGAAGTGCCGCGCGGCTTTATCGCCGCCATCCGCGCCAAAGCACGCCGCAGGGCTGCCCGCCGTGATTGCCGGAAATAAAAGGCCAGCCCGTCCAAAGGACTGATACGCCCCGATTTCGACCCGCCGCCCATGCCGCCGACTACCAACGCGGCGGCGCGCCTCTGTCGGTATTGACCGACGAACAATACCTCAAGGCGCGCCCGAATACCTGAAACAGGCCAAAGCCGCCTGTTCGCTGCCCGTATTGCGCAAAGACTTCATCATCGACGAATATCAGATTTACCAAGCGCGCGCCTGGGGTGCGGATGCCGTGCTGCTAATTGCCGCCGCACTGGAAGCGGGACAACTCGAACATTTCAGAACAAAACCGCGCACCAATTAGGGCATGGACGTATTGCTGGGTTGCACGACGAAAGCGGGTGGAAAAATGCGCCCGCCTCACCACCCCCTGCGCGGCGTCAACAACCGCAACCTGCGCACGTTTGAAGTCAGTCTTGACCAAACCCTGCGCCTGCTGCCCCGTTTGGACGGCAGCATCGTCGTGGAAAGCGGCATCCGCAACAAAGCCGACGTCGAATCGATGCGGAAACACGGCGTGCACACCTTCCTCATCGGCGGAAACCTTCATGCGTGCCGACGACATCGCCGCCGAAGTCGCCAAGCTGTTTTAACGCCCGCCCGTCCCGCCCCGGCACACGGATGCCGGACTAGCGATATAGTGCCCACGTTTTGCGATTCTCCGTAGTTTCCAGGCCGTCTGAAAGGAAGTTTCCCGCTTTCAGACGGCCTCTTGCTATCATCATTCATGAATCAAAAAGTTTTACGCCTCTGCATCCTGCTGTCTGCCGCCGCACTGGCCGCCTGCACAGCCAAAAACCCCGCCCCGTCTTAAAACCCGCCGGCACCACCAGTACAACCGGTCAACACCTACGCCCCTGCAGCCCGCAGGACAGCGCGCCGCCGCCGCGCGACCGTCCGCCGGCGGGCACGGCAGCGCGTCCTACCGCCGTCGACTACGCCGCACTGCCGCAATGGTCCACCAGCACTTCGCCAAAAGCCTCGAATCCTTCACTCAAAGGCTGCGAAAAACTGCAAAACCAACCCGGCTGGCGAGGCCGTCTGTGCTACAGGCCGCGCAAACCCAACGCAACAACCACGCCGCCCGCAGCTTCTTCGAACAATGCTTCACCCCTGGCAGGTCAGCGAAAACGGCCAACTCGGCGGCGATAACCGGCTATTACGAACCCGTCCTCCGATGGCGACACGCAAGCCTCCGCCCGCGCCCGTTTCCCGTTGAGCGGCATCCCCTACGACTTCGTCTCGGTAGACCTGCCCGCCAACCTGCGCGGCAGCAAAAGCCCATCCGTCGCGTCCGCCAAACCGGACAGAACACGGGCCGCATCGCCGCCGACAGCACCCACACCGCCAACCTCGCCGCCTTCCCCATCACCGAGGCGCACCACCACAGCCCTCAAAGGCCGTTTTGTCGGCGGCGGTTTCGTCTACACACCCGCAACGAAATCAACGGCGGCGCACTGAACGGCAAAGACACCGATGCTTGGCTATGCCGACGACCCAGTCGAACTCTTCTCTCCTCAAATACAGGAGGTTCCGGTAGTCTAGAAACCCCATCCGGCAGTCTACATCCGCCTCCGGGTTTGCCGACAAAACGAATACCCCTACGTCTCCATCCAGTGCTCACGCATGGCTGACCGCGGTCTACCTCCGCTGGCGCAAACCACCATGCAGGGCATCAAAGCCTATATGCAGCAGAACCCGCAAAAACTGGCCGAAGTATTGGGGGCGGAACCGCCATCGTCTTCTTCCAGTACCCTCGACGACAACAGCGACGGCCCCATCAGCGCGCTCAGCAGCCTCCTGATGGGCGAATACGCGGGCGCGGTAGACCGCCACCACATCACGCTCAGCGCACCCCTCTTCGTCGCCACCACCCACCCCGAAACCCGCCACGGCCTCCAACCGCCTGATTATGGCGCAGGATACCCGGCAGTGCCATCAAAGGCGCGGTGCGGTGGACTACTTCTGGGGCTACGGCGACGAAGCCGGACGCGTCGCCGGCAAGATAAGAAACACACAGGCTGCGTCTGGCGGCTCCTGACGGCGTCTCCCCGCACTACCGCCCTGAGCCGGAAACCGACAGGCCGTCTGAAAGCCCGCCTCGCATATTGATAAATGGGGCAACGCCGTTTCGGTAGTGAGACAGCGTTTCCGCATAACCGAACGGCTTTCAGACGGCGCTTAGCACTGCAACAAAAGATACAAAATGCCACTAAAAACCACACAAAACGGCGCGTCAAATAACAAACAACGCCGAAAACGGAAAGATTACAGCAATCTAATAACACAAAACCGCAAATTCCACCTTGCCAAGCCCCTGCCGTGGCGGCTATCCTTCCCGCCTGACAAAAACAACGCGACAACGGAAACAGCCATGACCCGCATGAACAAAACCGACGACATCCGCATCAACGGCATGAGACGAACTGCTGCCCCCATCGCCCCACCTCTACGAACTGCCGCTGGACGACGAGCGCGAACTCAGTCGAAAGCACCGCAACCAAATCGCCGACCTCATCCACGTAGCGACAACCGTCTGCTCGCCGTTATCGGCTGCTCCATCCACGACCCCAAAGCAGCCATGGAATACGCCCGCCGCCTGCTGCCCCTGCGCCAAAAATACGAAAAAGAGCTGCTCATCGTCATGCGCGTTTATTTTGAAAAACCGCGCACCACCGTCGGCTGGAAAGGCCTCATCAACGACCCCTATCTCGGACGGCACCTTCGACATCAACTTCGGCCTGCCAAAGCCCGCCGCCTGCTGTTGGATTTCGGAACAACCTCGGCATGCCCGCCTCCACCGAATTCCTCGACATGATTACCCCGCAGTATTACGCCGACCTCATCTCCTGGGCGCCATCGGCGCGCGCACCACCAAAGCCAGGTGCACCGCGAACTGGCCAGCGGCCTGTCCTGCCCGTCGGCTTTAAAAACGCGCACCGAGCGGCAACCTCAAAATCGCCATCGACGCCATCAGCGCGGCCTCCCCACCCGCACCACTTCCTCTCCGTTACCAAAGCCGGACACTCCGCCATCGTCCACACCGCGGGCAACCCCGACTGCCACGTCATCCTGCGCGGCGGCAAAGAGCCGAACTACAGCGCGGAACACGTCCGAGACGCAGTCGCCCAACTGACCAAAGCCGGGTCAGCCCCGCCTGATGGTAGACTGCAGCCACGCCAACAGCGCAAAGACTACACCCGCCAAATGGAAGTTGCTCAAGACAGTAGCGGCGCAAATCCGCAACGGCGGACAAAACATCATGGGCGTGATGGTGGAAAAGCCACCTCGTCGAAGGCCGTCAGGACAGACCCGAAACCTACGGCCAAAGCATCACCGATGCCTGCATCGGCTGGGACACCACCGAAGAAATGCTCGCCCTGTGTGGCCGACGCCGTCCGCAACCGCCCTGACGCACGCACACCGTCCGAGGCCGTCTGAAAAGCACCACCCGCATTTTCAGACGGCCTTCCACATCAGCCGCCGGACCAAACCGCAAATACCGATTGCCGTCGGACAAACGGCCTGCTATAACCGCAAACCTTTCTTTCAGACGGCCTTCAAACACACGGAACACCCGCATGAAAATCATACTGGCCACCTCCATGGGCGGGCTGGGGCGGCACCGAAACCGCCAGCCTGCGCCTCGGCAACCTGCTGGCACGGCACGGACACGACGTATTGCTGGCCGCATCCGACGGCAGCCCGCTGGTCTCCGACGCACAAGCCCGCGGCGCATGCGTTGGCAAACATCGACTTTTACGGCGGCGGTACTGCCCGGCTACCTGCGCCGCCCTGTCCTTCGCCCGCCTGCTGCGCCGCGAACGCCCCGACATCGTCCACTGCCAGATGGCGCGCATCGTCCCCGCCTGCGCGATAGCGGCAAAAATCTGCTCGCCGCGCAGCAGGGTTTTCTACCACGCGCGCGGCCTGAACCCGAAAACTTATCCCAAAATCGCCCGCCTGCTTGCCAGCTCGGCGTATACATCATCGCCAACTGCCGCCACGAACAGCGAAACTCATCCGCCACGGCTTTCCGCCGGACGCACCGCCTACACCTACAACGCCCTGCCGCCCGCCCCCGCCGTTTCGCCAGCCAAACGCCGCGCGCGGTTTCGTCATGCTCCGGCACATTGTCGCGCTTGGACAAAGTACGCGCCGTCCACCTGACGATAGACGTTTTCCACACCCTGCTGCAACGCGGCCTGCCCGTCCGGCTGCACATCGCGGGCACGGGCGAAGAACGCCCGCCCTAGAAGCGCAGGCCGGACGGCTGGGCATTGCCGACAAAGTTTTCTTCCTCGGCGCGGTGCGGGATTTTGAACGCCTATTTTGCCGACACCGATATTCTGGTAAACGCTGAGTGCGCAGGCGACCACGGCGCGGCGTGGGCAACAATATTTTGGAAGCCGGGCTGCGACCGCACCGCCGTCGCCAGCTACGACGCGGCGGGCATTGCCGGGAAATGGTGGAAGCAGCAAAACCGGTTTCTGCACCCGCTGCACGGCAAACCGCGCTGGCCGACGCGCTGGAGCAGCTCGTCCGCTCGCGAACTGCAGTCAAACCTTCGGCAACGCCCTGCACGAACGCGTTACCCGCCTGTGCTCGGACGACGAAATCTACCGCACGACCATGGCCGCCTACGCACTGTAAGGCACGTCTGAAAAACCGTTTCATCCAGCTAAACCGCGCTTTCAGACGGCCTCATCCGCAAAACCGCGCCCGACGGAAAACCAAGCCAGCGGCCACACGGATGCCGAAGCGCACATGGCGGCAAACTGTTTTTCAGACGGCCTCCCGCACACACTTTGCGGATAAAACCGCCGCCCTTACAATAGCCCCTCTTTCAGACGGCCTCCCGCACCATGAACATCACCATCGTCGCCCCTTTTCTGCTCGCTGCCGAACGAACCCTACTTCAAACCGTTTCCGCTATCTGGCCGAACGGCTGGCCGAGCGGCACGACGTTTTGCTGATTACCAGCAATTTCCGCCACCACGGCAAAACCTTCCGCCGCCCCGAAGACGCCGCCGCCGCATCGGAAGGCCGTCTGAAAGAATCATGCTGCTGGCCGAAGACGGCTACGCAAAACGTTTCCCCGCCCGCCTGAAAAGCCACCGCACCTTCGTCATTTCCGAACGCTGGCTGCAAAACTGCCCGCCGTATTCGCAGGACGTCGTCTATCCGCCTACCCGCTGATGAGGCAGCAACATCCTGCTGGGGCAACTACAAAGCGCGGCTGGGCTTCAAACCATGATTACCGACGTGCAAGACGCTAGCGCTGAATCATTCTCCGCCGTTTTGCCTTCATCAAAAACTCCCGCCGCGCCGACTGCCCTCGCCCGCCGCGCCGACCGCCGCTCTACGCCTGCGCCGACGGCCTGATCGCCGTCTCCGACAGCTACCTTGCCGCGCGCCGCGCTCGCCAATCCCGACGTGCCGCCAGAGCCGTCTACACGGTGCCGACTTCGGCGAAATCGCGCCATCGCGCCGCACCGCTTCGCCGAACGCGAAAACCCGCCTGTTCTACCTCGGCACCCTCAGCCACAGCTACGACGTCGAAACCGTCTGTCAAGGCGTTCAGGCTTCTCGAAGCGGCGGGCAGGAAACGGTAGAACTGCACATCTGCGGCGGCGGCTCCCGACCTCGCCCGTCTGCAACAAAAATTTTCAGACAGCGGCATCATCTTCCACAGCTACCTTCCATACCGCGAAATGATGTCGCTGGCCAAAAGGCTGCGACATCGCGGTAAACCCCATCCACAGCTACGCCATGCGGTCCGTCACCAACAAACTGTCAAAACTACGCTGCACTGCAAACTCCCATCCTCAACAGCCAGCAAAGGCCGAGTACACCCGGGCTGCTGAACCTACTGCGCACGAACACTACCGCTCGACGGCAGCGCGGGACTTCGCCGCCGCCTACCGCCGCCCTGACGCACAACCGCCAAGCCCTGTTCAACGCGACGAAAATCGCCCGCCGCTTCGACCGCGACACCGCCTACCGCCATCATTGCCATGATAGAAGGCTTCGTGTAAATTACCGCGTTCCCGCCGTCCGCGGCATAACAAACCAGGACTTCCCGCGAAAACCCGACCGCCATGCCGTTTTGGCGCCGTTTTAACCCGCTCCCGCCTTCGCCGCCGAACCGGCGCAAACCGCCGAGTCAACACAAGCCTCCGAAGCGGCAACCACCTTCTGCAAACTTTCCGCCACCATCGCCCATGATGCCGTATTGGCCAGACTGAACGGCGAAAAACGCGGACAAACCGAAAAAGACTGCTGAAACGCTTCATACCCTGCGGTGCCAAACACGTCAAAAGCACGCGAAATGGTTCAAGGGAAACCGTCACACGCCTGACCGGCTCAATCTACCAATCCAAAGCTGAACCAGACCTGGAAAAATCGGATTACAAATACATTTTGCCGAAGAAGTCGGCAAAGGCGAATTCCAACTATGCATGGAAGCCGCAATGTCAAAGGCTGATAGAATCCGCCATATCAGGCCGTCTGAAGACCCGAAAATCCCACGCTTTCAGACGTACCACAGTCGAGCAACAACCCGCCTACCCGCGTAAACACGATACCGACCGAAAAGGAAAAACATGAATACCGAAGCCACCCTCACCGCCGTCCTGCTGCTGGCCGCCTCCGCCACCTTTGCCGCACCGTCGAAGAGACAAACGAAGGCATCAGAAGCCTTCATCACCACGCAGCCGCCAACATGGCATACGACTCCATGCTGTCCGGCCTGAAGGCGAGCACGCCGCATACAGAAAAACTGGAGGCTCGATACCTCAAACCCTTTGCGGATGACAAAACGCAAACCTCAGGATCATGGGCGAGACAAATCAAATACGCACTGACCGAAGTCATCCTGAAAGAAGCCAAACAAAGCCCGACGCAGTAAAACCGGCAGAATACGAGGAACTGCCATGGAAGCCGGCAGGGCCGAAATAGAGTCTGCACGCAAAGGCATGGCCAGAATAAGCGATGAGAGGCCGTCTGAAAAAGCTTCAGGCGGCCTTTTTGTCAAACTCGGAATACCAATGAACACATCAAAATACGCCGCCGCCATACTTTTTGCGCCGCTTTTTCGCCGCATCCGCAGAGCCTCAGGAAGCCTCCGTCCAAGACAGATGCATCCTCACCCGGCCTGATGGCGCAAACCGCCATGGGCGAAAAGGCTGGCGGTACCGGACATCGGGCAGGCAATGGAAAAATGACCGGAACGCTATATGGTGGTTGCCCCAAAACGACGCCACCCGCGCCTTCGTCGAACGGCAAATCGCCCGCGTCGCCCGCAGAGTCTACGTTTGCCGCAATCGGCTCAAACGCTGTCCGAAATCGACTGTGAAATCTTCGCACGCGATGCGGGCAAGGCCGAATACCAACTGTGCTGGAGACGCGGACGGCAGGCCCGCGAAAAGCCGAATAAAGCCGCCACGCACAAACCATGACCGACCCCGTCAAACGCGCTACTCGACATCATCATCGCCGCCGCCGCACTCGTCCTGCTGTCGCCCGTCCTGCTGCTGCTCGCCCTGGCGATACGGCGCAAACTCCGCACGCCCGTCCTGTTCCCGCAAGTCCGTCGGACGCGGCGGCATCCGTGATGTACAAATTCCGCACCATGCGCGACGCGGCGGACGAAAACAGCCTGCCCCTGCCCGATGCCGAACGCCTCACACCCCTTCGGACGCAAACTGCGCGCCGCCAGCCTGGACGAACTGCGAACTGTGGAACGCCTGTTGAAGGGCGACGCGAAGCCCTCGTCGGCCCCGCCCGCCGCTGATGGAATACCTGCCGCTTTTACAACGCCGAACAACGCCGCCGCCACCTTGTGCGCCCCCGGCATCACCGGCTGAGGCGCAGGTAAACGGCCACAACGCCATCTCGTGGCCGGAAAAATTCCGCCTCGGGTATGGTATATCAGAAAACCGCTCCCTGCTTCTGGACATCAAAATCCTCTTTTTAACGGTTAAAAAGTCTTGAGACCGCAGCGGCATCAACAGCGAAGCGAAACCACCGCCGCCAGAATTCACCGGCAACGACGACGCCCGACCGTAGTCGAAACCGTTTTCACACTCCGCCGAGAAACCGCACTTTCAGACGGCCTGCCGCCTCAATCTTGAAACACCCATGCAGAAAACACAAACTCGCCATCATCGGTGCGAGGCGGCCACGGCAAAGTCGTTGCCGCCACCGCACTAACCGCCACTGCTGTGGACGAAATCGTCCTTTTCTCGACGACAGAAGCGGAAGAAATGCTCGGCCTGCCCGTCATCGGCTGCTGGGGCTGGCAGGCATGACCCGTTTACCCGCCGAATACGGTTGGCCGTGGCCGTCAGCGGCAACGCCGTCCGCGACACCTCTGCCGCGTTTTTGCCGCGCTGGGCTTTTCCTACGTTATGCATTCATCGAGCGCCGTCGACTGCGCCCGATGTCGAAATCGGCGCGGGCAGCGTGGTCTTCCCGCGGCGTCATCAGCGTGCTGCACGCATCGGCGACGGCGCAATCGTCAACACCGCCGCCACAATAGACCACGACTGCATTCTGGGCGGCTTCGTCCACATCAGCCCGGCGCGCGCACCTGGCAGGCGGCACGCATCGGTGGCAGCTCTTGGATGAGCATAGGGCGTGTGCACGCCAGCAAGTCAAAAATCGGCGCAAACGTCATTGTCGGCGCGGGCGCATGCCGTGAGTATCCGATGTTTCAGACGCAGCCTGACCGTCGTCGGCAATCCAGCCAAACCCTTAATCAGGCCGTCTGAAAACACTTTGGCGGCTAAGTCCGAACAAGCGGACGGGCAAAAATAAATCCCTCGCCGTATTCAAACAGGCCGTCTGAAAAGCTACAATCCGCCGTTTCGTTTTTCGATTAAAGGCCGTCTGAACGGCTTTGCAGACGGTAAAACTCGTCATGATCAACACCGCCCTCTCACCATGGCCGAGGCTTCGCCAAGAAGAAGCCGATGCCGTTTTCAAGTCCTGCTGTCCAACAAAGTGAACTACTGGACGGGCACCGAATACGCAATTTGAAAAATTTTCCGCCTTCGTCGGCACGCAATACGCCGTCGCCCTCTCAACGGCACGCGCTGGCACTCGATGTCGCGCCCAAAGCGATGGGCGCAGGCGCAGGCGACGATATCATCGTTACCTCCGCGCACCTTCCTCGCCTCCGCTTCCTGCATCGTTACCCGCAGGCCCAAACCCCGTGTTCGCCGATGTGGTTGAACAGCAAAACATCAGCGCCGAAACCATCAGAAGCCGCGCTGACGCCGAATACAAAGCCATCATCGTTGTCCACCTCGCCGGTATGCCCGCCGAAATGGACGGCATCATGGACTTAGCAAGAAGCATGATTTGTGGGTTATCGAGACTGCGCCAAGCGCACGGCGCGCAAATAAAGGCAAATCCGTCGGCGGCATCGGACACGTCGGCGCATGCGTCGTTCTGCCGAGAACAAAATCATGACCACCGGCGGCGAGGGCGGCATGGTGACCACCAGCGACAAGGCTGTGGAGCAAAATGTGGTCCGTACAAAGACCACACGGCAAAAGCTATGACGCAGTGTACCCATGAACACGCCCGGCTGCGGCTGCGGCTTCGGCGCAACTGGCGCATGATGGAAATGCAGGCGGTCATCAGTACGCATCCAGCTCAAACGTGTGCCCGAATGGACGGTGCGCCGCCAGGCGCACGCCGCCAAGCTGTCGAAAGGTTTGATCGCCAGCATCCGTCTGATTGAGTCGCGACTGCATCGAACACGCGCATACTAAGTTTGCGCCTTCCCAAACTCAGAACCACCTCAAAGAGGCTGGAGCGCCGTCGCATCGTCGGCAGAACTGAACGCGCGCAAGTCCTGCTATCAGGCAGCTGCCCGAGAATCCTATTTGGGACGCCTTCGACAGCGCCGTGGCAGCCCAAAGACGGCTGAAAAACGCCGTCGAACTGGGCGACACCAGCCCTGATGTTCTTGGTGCATCCGACGCTGACCGACGGCGAAATCGCGTTCTGCAAAGAACACATCGAAGCCGTGTTGGCTCAAGCCACGGCATAAACCAGTTTCTCTGAGACGGCCTCCCCGATTGAGGCCGTCTGAAAGCGCAAATGAGTACAATCCGCCGTTTCCGGTTTTATCCCTTACCGAGGACTGTCTGAAACGGGCGGGCGCGCGCTCAGACGGCCTCAACCGTTTTGACGGGCCGTCTGAAGACGACTCAAAGAGTAAAAAGGCATCCGCTGTGCAGGCATCCGGAAATCGAAACAATCCGCCATCGGCAGATTCCGCGACAAAAGCCGCCACAATCGGCATCGCGTCGGCCTGGGCTACGTCGGCCTGCCGCTGATGCTGCGCTACGCCGAAACCGGCTTCAAGGTACTGGGGTTCGACATCGACGCCGAAAGGTCGATAAGCTGAACAACGGCGAGACCTATATCGAACACATCCCTGCCGAAAAATCGCCGCCGCCTCAAACAGCCTGTTTGAAGACCACCGACTTCTCGCGCATCGGCGAAGTGGAAGCCGTGATTTTGTGCGTGCCGACCCCGCTGAACAAATACCGCAGAGCGGACGCGGGTTTCGTCATCGACACCACCGACGCGGTAAAACCGTATCTGCGCGCCGGCCAGAGTGTTGTCGCTGGAATCCACCACCTACCCGGGCGCGACCGAAGAAGAGCTGCTGCCGCGCGTGGAAGAAGGCGGTTTGAGAGTCGGCGAAAACGTGTTCCTCGTTTACTCGCCCGAACGCGAAGACCCGGGCAACCGCGATTTCGAAACCCGCACCATTCCGAAAGTCATCGGCGGCCACGCACCAGCCTGTTTTGGAAGTCGGCCTGGCGCTGTAATCAGCCAGCCATCGACAAAGTCGTCCCGTCAGCTCCACCAAAGCTGCCGAACTGAGCTAAACTTGGAAAACATCCACCCGCGCGGTCAATATCGGCTTGGTAAACGAGATGAAAATCGTCGCCGACAAAATGGACATCGACATCCACGAAGTCATCGACGCCGCCGCCACCAAACCGTTCGGCTTCGTCGCCTACTATCCCGGCCGGGCGGGCGGCCACTGCATCCCCATCGACCCGTTCTACCTGACTTGGAAAGCGCGCGAATACGGCGTGAACACCCGCTTTATCGAACTTGCCGGCGAGTAAACTCTTCCATGCCCGAATATGTGGTCAATAAAACCGCACTGGCGTTAAACGACCACCAACGTTCGATCAGAGGGCAGCAAAGTGTTGGTATTGGGCATCAGCCTACAAGAAAACGTAGACGACATGCGCGAAAGTCCGTCGGTGGAAGTGATGGAACTCTTGCGCGACCTCGGTGCGGAAATATCCTATTCCGACCCGCATGTGCCCGTGTTCCCGAAAATGCGCGAACACAAATTCGACCTGAAAAGCGTGCCGCTGACCGCCGGGAGCATCGCCTCTTACGACTGCGTGGTGCTGACCACCGACCATGACAAATTCGATTACGATCTGCTGAAGCAACACGCCAAACTGATTGTCGATACGCGCGGCAAATATTCGGGCAAACACGACAACATCGTTAAAAGCATAAAGAGGCCGTCTGAAAAATGTTCGAAAACCATCTCAAACCGCGAAAATCAAATTCGCCCTGATCGCGCTAGCGTACATTTCCAACAACCATTTCGGCTCGTTCGAATCGCTGCAAGACGAGTGCGAACTCGTTGCCGTGCGACACCGATCCCCGCCGCGCTTGCGAGCGGCGGTCAAACCACCGGTGCTAAAGGTTATGCCCGCTACGCGGAAATGCTGGCCGAAACCGATGCCGACGTAATCGTCATCACCACCCGTCCGGCCTGCACCCCGAGCAGGCAGTGCAGGCATTGGAAGCCGGTTTTCACGTCGTTACCGAAAAACCGATGGCCACCCGCCTGCACGACGGCGAACGCATGGTCAAGCCGCCGACAAAGCCGGCAAACGCTTGTTTCGTGGTGAAACAAAACCGCCTGAACGCCACGCTGCAGACTGCTCAAGCGCGCGGTAACGGAAAAACGCTTCGGCAAAATCTGCATGGTGCATTTAAACGTCTTCTGGACGCGCCCGCAGTCGTATTACGACCAAGGCAACGGTTGGCGCGGCACTTGGGGTTTGACGGCGGCGCGTTCGATGAACCAGGCCAGCCACTACGTCGACTTTGATGGAATGGCTCATCGGCCCAGTCGAAGACGTGCGAGGCGATGATTTCCACCCACCGCAACATCGAAGCCGAAGACACCGGCGTGATGAACATCCGCTGGCGCAACGGTGCGCTCGGCTCGATGGCCGTTACCATGTGCACCTACCCGAAAAACCTCGAAGGCTCGATTACCATTCTGGGCGAAACCGGCACGGTACGCATCGGCGGCATGGCGGTGAACGAAATTCAGGAATGGAACTTCGCCGACGAACGCGATTACGACGAACAGGTCAAAAACGCCAACTACGAAAACCACTTCGGTATACGGTTTCGGCCACCCGCTGTATTACAAAAACGTCATCGACGTACTGCGCGGCCAGGCCGAGCCTGTTACCGACGGGCGCGAAGGCCTGAAATCACTGGAGCTGATTATCGCCGCCTACCTCTCCGCCCGCGACCATAAAACAGTGGGCCTGCCGCTGGTTTACTGATAAACGGCAGCAATCATCAAAAAGGCCGTCTGAAAAACTGAACTGGCCCCCAAATCTTGGACACTCATAAAAGCCTTTTCAGACGCTCTGTGTAAGCTGGGTTCTGTATGCGACAGGACTCAGCTTTTTCAATTTCAAACTGCAACGCTCCCGGTTGTAGTAATCCATATAGTCATCTATCTGCTTCATCAATTCGTCTACCGTCAATTCACCTGCGTTATAGAAACACTCCGTCTTCAACACCGCAAAGAAGCTTTCCATCGGCGCATTGTCCCAACAGTTCGCCTTTCGCGATATGCTTTGAACCATGGAATGCTCCGCAAGCAATTCCCTATACCCCGCCGTACGGTACAGCACACCTTGGTCCGAATGAAGCATCGTTCCTTTAGCAGTCAGACGGGGGCGGCTTTTTCGAGCATTTCCTTCACCATTTCGCTGTCGGCTCTGCGGCTCATGGCGTAGGCGACGATCTCGCAGTTGAACAAGTCCAAGATTGGCGAGAGGTACAGTTTGCCGTCCTTCCTTTGAGTTCGGTAACGTCGGTCAGCCATTTTTCGTTGGGCTTTCGGGCTTTGAACCGGCGTTTGAGGAGGTGTTCCGATATCTCGCCCATGGCGGGATGGCGGTAGAGCTTTTTTCGCCCGTATGAGGGCTTTCAGCTCCCATCTGTTTCATCAACCGCGCCGCTTTTTTTGCGGTTCCAACCCAATGCTGCGGCAATGCGCCTTTGTCCCGTAGCGTCCTTTATGTCGTCGGTAGGTTTCGACAAGGAGGGCTTTGTCGGCTGCGTCAGGGGTCGGGGCGGTCTTGGTGATGGTAGTAAAAGCTGCTTTTGGGCAGGTTTGCGATGTGCAGCAGGTATTTGAGCGGGTGTTGCGCCCTCAGTGCTTTGGACGGTTTGGCTTTGTCCTTTTCGGTCCGCTTTTTGGCTGAGGGGCTTTTAACTCCTTTAGGTAGGCGACCTCTGCGCGCATATAGCACAACTCTTCGATAAGCTCTGCCTGTGTTTTTCGTGGTCGGGTTTGTCGGCGATGAAGGGGTTTTTGCGGTGGTCGGGTCATGGTTTTTGGATTGGGGGATGTTCAGGTGCGCCGATACCGCCTTCTTGATAGGCGCGTATCCATCGTCTCAGGTGGGTTCGGGAAATGCCGTAGTGGTCTGCGGTACGCTGCTGGCTGCGTATATGCAGGTAGTGGAGTACGGCTTGGTATTTGAAGTGTAATGTATATTTGCTCATAAAAACTGCATCTTGTGAGTTGGAGGGGATGTGTCCAACTTTTGGGGTGCAGTTCAGTTTCAGACGGCCTTTGCGCGCTTCTGTAAAACAAATTCAAACAAAACTTATAAAAACAATGCGGAACAAGTATAATCGCTATCGTTTTCAACTTTAACCACCACCAAGGACATCCTTATGAAATACCCGAAAAAGCCGTCCCACTCTGCTCGCGCTGGCGCTGATGCCGCTGTTTGCCTTTGCCGAAGACGAAGCCACCTTGGATACGGTCACCGTTACCGGCACAAAAACCCGCCACGCTCAACCAAGGTTATTCCACCGACGGCACTTACGCGCCCTTGGGCATCGGCATGACCCTGCGCGAAACGCCGCAGAGCGTGAGCGTAACCACCTCCAAACAAATGGAAGACTGGAAACTCGACAGCCTGCGCAAAGTGATGGAGCAGACCAACGGCGTCACCGTGAAAAGCGGCAGCGGCGGTAGCGACCGCTATGCCGGGCTGCACTCGCGCGGCATGGAGTGAAAAAAACTTCCAGATGGACGGCGTGCCCTACCGCAGCTCCGGTTTCAGCAAAGACTCGTGGACAGGCTGGGGCGGCGTGGATACCCGCGCGCTCGACCGCGTGGAAGTGTTGCGCGGCGCGTCCGCCCTCTTGGGCGGCACGGGCGATCCCTCCGCACAAGTGAGCCTCGTGCGCAAACGTCCCACCAAAGACTTCAAAGCCGAAATCGGCACCGAAATCGGCAACCACAGCCGTTGGGGCGTAAACGGCGACGTTTCAGGCAGCCTGAACACCGAGGGCAGCCTGCGCGGACGCATTGTGGCCGGACACGAGCGCAGCGGCTACGCTGATTGAAGACGCGAAAATGCGCAACAGCAGCCTGTATGCCGTTGCCGAATGGGATGCCGCCCCGCCACCACCCTCTCCGTCGGCACGCAGCTGCAAAACCGCCGCGAAACCGACACCCCCGTCTTCCTGCCCACCGCCTACGACAGCGAAGGCTACCCGCTGAAAAAAACGAAATCAGCCGCCACGCCAACAATTCGCCCAAAGGCACATCCTACAAATACAGCAGCCGCAACGTGTTCGCCGAAGTACGCCACCGCTTTTCGCCCGACTGGAAAAACCAAGCTCGAATACAACTGGACGCGCAACACCATACACGACCGGCAGGGCTACGCGGCGATGAAAACCGACCACGACACCCGCCAAATCGACCTGCTCGAAACCGATTCCGGCGAAAAAGCACCACCCATAGCTTCGTCGCCTCGGTGGACGGCAAATACAACCTTCTCGGTCGCAAACACGACATCCTGTTCGGCATCAGCGGCTTCAACACCAAAAACCGCGCCCCCAGCCGCTTTGCCCGTTACGACAACGCCTTCGGCCTGCACGACTTTTCTAAACAACCGCAGCCTGCGCCCGGCCAACCCTGTACCCGACGCGGAATATACCGCCGACGACGACATCCGTGCCCGCCAGTTCGGCGGCTACTTCGCCACCCGCTTCCGCCCCGTCGAACGCCTCGCCCTGATCGGCGGCGCGCGCTACAGCCGCATCACCATGCAAAAAGCCGAACACGTCGCAGGCACAAACGAAAAAAAGTAACCCGCAGCAAAGCCACCCCCTACATCGGCGCCGTGTTCGACCTGAGCGAAAACCTCTCCGCCTACATCAGCTACGGCACCTCGTTCGAGCCCGTGTTCGACAAAGGCCAAGACGGACGCTTCCTCAAACCCACCACCGGCCGCAACATCGAAATCGGCCTCAAAGGCGAATTTTTCGACCAACGCCTCAACGTCTCCGCCGCCCTCTTTGACACCCGCAAAAAAACGGCATGCCCAAATACGTGGAAAGCGGCGACTACTACGTTTCCGAAGACAACATCCGCACACGCGGCTTTGAAAACCGAAGCCGCCGGCCGCATTAACGACAACTGGTTCGTCAGCGCAGGCTACACCGTGCAAAACCGCAAAGGCGGCGAAGACTCCTACGAAGCCGACCTGCCGCGCCACCAAATCAAACTCGCCACCACCTATGATTTGAACGAGCGTCTCACCCTCGGCGGCAGCCTGCGCTGGCAGAGTAAAACCAGCAACATCAACAAAAGCGCGCTGGCCGACGAAAACGACGCTCCCTCGCTCGAACGCGCCCGCAAGTCTGCCACCCAGAAAGCTTACACCCTGGTTGACCTGATGGCCGCCTACCGCATCGGCAAAAACTCCGAAGCCACCTTAAACGTCAACAACGTCTTCAACACCCGCTACCGTACGCTTTCCACCTTCCTCGCCTACGGCGAAGCGCGCAGCGCAGTGTTGGGCTTCAAATACCGCTTTTTAAATGGGCACAGCCAACCAACCTGGCTTACGGCTGGAAAGAGTCGAATTTAGGCAACAGCTATGAGATGGTTCTAACTGACGAATCACTGAATCGCCCGACATTGGATTGGGCAGACGTACCGAACAACGAGAACCTGCTCGGACAACGGCATTACCGCCGCTGCCGCACCACTGTCTACAACATTGAGGTCGAGGATTACCACACCTATTGCGTCGATTATCAATGTATCCTGGCGCATAACCAGAATTTATGTCGCCCTGCGATGCACGCAGTTTCCGAACTCATTGCAGATGATGGCGTAGCGGGTAACGCGTCCAACCAAGGTCAGTAATGCGCTTTTCTGTCCTTTGCCGACGATGGTGTCGGCCTCCCAATCGCCGATGCGGGTTTTCTGGTCGACGATAGCGGGTCGGTTTTTCTATGCCGACGCGGTCGGGCACTTTGCCCTCTGGTCCATGTGCTGCCGTAGCGTTTGCGGTAAGGTTTGCTGCATATTCTGAGATGTTGCCACAAAGTGCCACCGTTGCTTTTGTCTTGGCGGAGGTAGCGGTAAACGGTGCTGTGATGGAGTGTGATCTGGTGGTGTTTATGCAGGTAGGCACATACTTGTTCGGGACTGAGTTTGCGGCGGATAAGGGTGTCGATGTGTTGAATCAGCTGCGAATCGAGCTTATAGGGTTTTCGCTTACGCTGTTTGATAGTCCGGCTTTGCCGCTGGGCTTTTTCGGCGCTGTATTGCTGCCCTTGGGTGCGGTGCCGTCTGATTTCGCGGCTGATGGTGCTTTTGTGGCGGTTAAGCTGTTTGGCGATTTCGGCGATAGTGCAGTAGCGGGACAGGTATTGGATATGGTATCGTTCGTCTTGGGTCAGTTGTGTGTAGCTCATGGCAATCTTTCTTGCAGGAAAGGCCGTATGCTACCGCATACTGGCCTTGAACTGCACCCCAAAAGTTGGACACATCCCCTCCAACTCACAAGGTGCAGTTTTTTTATGAGCAACATACATTACACTTCAAATACCAAGCCGTACTCCACTACCTGCATATACGCAGCCAACAGCGTACCGCAGACCACTACGGCATCTCCCGAACCCACCTGCGGCGATGGATACGCGCCTATCAAGAAGGCGGCATCGGCGCACTCGAACATCCCCAATCCAAAACCATGACCGACCACCGCAAAAAAACCCCTTCATCGCCGACAAACCCGACCACGAAAAAACACAGGCAGAGCTTATCGAAGAGTTGTGCTATATGCGCGCAGAGGTCGCCTACCTAAAGGAGTTAAAAGCCCTCAGCCAAAAAGCGGACCGAAAAGGACAAAGCCAAACCGTCCAAGCACTGAGGGCGCAACACCCGCTCAAATACCTGCTGCATATCGCAAACCTGCCCAAAAGCAGCTTTTACTACCATCACCAAGACCGCCCCGACCCCGACGCAGCCGACAAAGCCCTCCTTGTCGAAACCTACCGACGACATAAAGGACGCTACGGACAAAGGCGCATTGCCGCAGCATTGGGTTGGAACCGCAAAAAAGCGGCGCGGTTGATGAAACAGATGGGGCTGAAAGCCCTCATACGGGCGAAAAGCCTACCGCCATCCCGCCATGGGCGAGATATCGGAACACCTCCTCAAACGCCGGTTCAAAGCCCGAAAGCCCAACGAAAAATGGCTGACCGACGTTACCGAACTCAAAGGGAAGGACGGCAAACTGTACCTCTCGCCAATCTTGGACTTGTTCAACCGCGAGATCGTCGCCTACGCCATGAGCCGCAGAGCCGACAGCGAAATGGTGAAGGAAATGCTCGAAAAAGCCGCCCCCGTCTGACTGCTAAAGGAACGATGCTTCATTCGGACCAAGGTGTGCTGTACCGTACGGCGGGGTATAGGGGAATTGCTTGCGGAGCATTCCATGGTTCAAAGCATGTCGCGAAAGGCGAACTGTTGGGACAATGCGCCGATGGAAAGCTTCTTTGCGGTGTTGAAGACGGAGTGTTTCTATAACGCAGGTGAATTGACGGTAGATGAATTGATGAAGCAGATAGATGACTATATGGATTACTACAACCGGGAGCGTTGCAGTTTGAAATTGAAAAAAGCTGAGTCCTGTCGCATACAGAACCCAGCTTGCACAGAGCGTCTGAAAAGGCTTTTTATGAGTGTCCAAGATTTGGGGGGCCAGTTCATTTGTCAGCGGAACATCTGCAAGCACATGCCCTGCAATATTGGACGAAATCGGGCTATTTATATCGTCGTCAAACGCGATGGCGATGCCCTGCGCCGCCGCCCGTTCGCGCACGCCAGCACTTGCCCACACCAGTGCCTGCGGATAGCGCGCCTGCCATGCGCTAATGTGAGCGTAATGGATTTTTGTTGGGCGAGACCAAATGCCTTACTTCGCCCAGAGCGTCGATTTGCGCGAACAACTCGGGCGCGGGGTCGATGGGCGAGTGGCACCACAAACCGCCATCCGCGAGGCCGCACCACGGCCATGCGGGTGCTGAACGGGATTTTGACGCCGAGCGGAAACGCCATGCAGATTTCGCCGCCGTCGGTAATCCAGATGTTTTGATCGAAGGGTTTGAGGGTGTTCAGCGGGTGGTAGAGATGGATGGCGGACTTGGGGTGTTCTTTTTCAGGCTGTGTAATCTTCAAATTCCCAATCAAAAATAACGTATGAGGTTGGTAGGTCGTGCATTTATGCCCGACCTACAGTTTCGTCCCCCGCATCATCCACCGTTTCTTCCAGCCACAGCCGCACGGTTTTTGCCTTTGACAAAATCGGCGTTGCCTTCAAAGCTGCGGCGCTCGCAGATAACGCGGTAGTCGCGCTCTTGGATGTCGCCGTTGTTTTGGTGGCGGGTGGGTTGGGCTTGGCACTTGCCTGCGTCGGCGAATTTGGCGTGCAGGTCTTTCAGACGACCTTTGGGGCACGGCGGGTGCGGTTTGCCTTGTTTGACGAGCAGCAGGACGCGTTCGAAGTCGCGGGTTAAGGCGGGATGCTGGTCGGCGATGGGGGCGTGGGTTTTTGGTAGCGCGGGTTGGTGCGCGCGGCGATGCCTTCTGATGATGGTTTCGGTATCGACGCCGGCAAGGTTGGTGAGGACGACGATGGCGGTGCCGTCGCCTTCGTAGCGGCGCAGCTCGGTGCTGAAGCCCTGCCATGCGCCGGGGTGGCCGCTCGTGGGACTGCCGTCAGGGGCGGGCACGAGCGACCAGCCGAAGCCGTAGGGGTAGGTGTCGCCGTTGTTGAGGGCGGGCGGGGGTGAAGATTTCGCGCCAGGATTCGGGCTTGAGGATTTGGCGGGCTTCTACGGCGGCGAGCCAGCGGCGGTAGTCGTTGAGCGAGAGGTAGAGCGAGCCGTCGGCGGTTTTGGTTGTGATAGGGGGCGACCCATTCTTGGTTTTTCAGGCTGCCGTCGGCGTCGTCAAGCTCATAACCTGCGGCGCGGTGGGGGACGATGTCGCGCTCACTGATAACGCGGGCGGAAGTCATGCCCAGCGGGGCAAACACGCGCTCTTGCAGGATTTCGCCGTAGTGTTTGCCGGAAACGCGGGTGATGACGGCGCCGAGTAGGGCGTAGCCGTTGTTGTTATGCCCAGCGGCTGCCGGGTTTGAATTGCAGCGGGGCGGCGTAGATGCGGCGCAGCATGTGTTTTTTTCGCTGCTGTTTTGCTGCCAGTCGGTTTCGGTGTTGCCGATGCCGCCGGTGTGGTTGAGCAGGTGGCGGATGGTGATGGGTTGCCAGCTTTTGGGGGGCTTCGGGCGGGTAGGTGCGCACGGATTGGTCAAGGCGGATTTTGCCGTCTTCCACGAGGAGCATCACGGCGGCGGCGGCGAACATTTTGCCGATGGAGGCCGTCTGAAACACGGTGTCGGCGGAGAGGGGGATTTGGTGTTCTACGTTTGCCAGCCCGTAGCCCTGTTGTTTGACAATGTTGCCATTGCGGTAGATGCCGACGGCAAGGCCGGGGATTTTTGCCGCTCAAAGCTCGGCTTAGGGCGAAGTCGTCGACAGGGTCGGCGGGGGGCGGGGAGAGATAGGGCGAAGAGCAGGGGAGGATGAGGGTTTTTCATGGGATTGCCTTTTTGAGTTGGGACAGGGGTGGGTTTTTCAGGCTGCCTTTTTGGGTTTTCGGACGGCATCAAAGGCAGCCTGAAAAATAGGGAAACGCTGTTTCAGGCTGCCTATTTTGCCTGTATTTCTTGGGCGCGTTTTTGCCAGTATTCGGCTTTGGCTTCGCGCTCGTCTTCGGGCAGGTCGGGCAAGCCGTAGGCGCTAAATTGGTAATACTCGGTAAGGCGCTTTGCAGCTTTGCGGCTGCCTTGCTCGGCTAGGGCGGTAACGGTGGCAAGGTCTTGCGGCGAGAGGTCAAAATACTGCGGCGTGGCGGTGGGGGCGTCGGGTTGGTAGTTTTTTTGCCAGCTCGGCCAGATGCGGCAGCAGGGGTTTCGCCCGCCTGCGCGGCTTGGTAGGCAAGATAGGCCGCTTGGTATTTGTAGTAATCGTCGTATTGCTGCCGGGCTTGTTGCAGCAGGGTTTTGCCGTTGGGCTGTTCGGTTTGGTCAGGGGCTTGGCTGGGGCTGGCGGTCATGGCGGGCGGCTCGTGGATGTTTGGATTGGAATCGGTGCAGGCGGCGAGCAGGATAAGGGCTGTGATTAGGGGTCGCATGGGGTTTTCTTTCAGGGCGGGGCTGCTTTGATGCTGGCGGATTCGCATTTTGAAGTGCAACTTTCCATAACAGAAAAAAAGGTGAACTGGCCCCCAAATCTTGGACACTCATAAAAGCCTTTTCAGACGCTCTGTGTAAGCTGGGTTCTGTATGCGACAGGACTCAGCTTTTTCAATTTCAAACTGCAACGCTCCCGGTTGTAGTAATCCATATAGTCATCTATCTGCTTCATCAATTCATCTACCGTCAATTCACCTGCGTTATAGAAACACTCCGTCTTCAACACCGCAAAGAAGCTTTCCATCGGCGCATTGTCCCAACAGTTCGCCTTTCGCGACATGCTTTGAACCATGGAATGCTCCGCAAGCAATTCCCTATACCCCGCCGTACGGTACAGCACACCTTGGTCCGAATGAAGCATCGTTCCTTTAGCAGTCAGACGGGGGGCGGCTTTTTCGAGCATTTCCTTCACCATTTCGCTGTCGGCTCTGCGGCTCATGGCGTAGGCGACGATCTCGCGGTTGAACAAGTCCAAGATTGGCGAGAGGTACAGTTTGCCGTCCTTCCCTTTGAGTTCGGTAACGTCGGTCAGCCATTTTTCGTTGGGCTTTCGGGCTTTGAACCGGCGTTTGAGGAGGTGTTCCGATATCTCGCCCATGGCGGGATGGCGGTAGCTTTTTCGCCCGTATGAGGGGCTTTCAGCCCCATCTGTTTCATCAACCGCGCCGCTTTTTTTGCGGTTCCAACCCAATGCTGCGGCAATGCGCCTTTGTCCGTAGCGTCCTTTATGTCGTCGGTAGGTTTCGACAAGGGAGGGCTTTGTCGGCTGCGTCGGGGTCGGGGCGGTCTTGGTGATGGTAGTAAAAGCTGCTTTTGGGCAGGTTTGCGATATGCAGCAGGTATTTGAGCGGGTGTTGCGCCCTCAGTGCTTGGACGGTTTGGCTTTGTCCTTTTCGGTCCGCTTTTGGCTGAGGGCTTTTAACTCCTTTAGGTAGGCGACCTCTGCGCGCATATAGCACAACTCTTCGATAAGCTCTGCCTGTGTTTTTTTCGTGGTCGGGTTTGTCGGCGATGAAGGGGTTTTTTGCGGTGGTCGGTCATGGTTTTTGGATTGGGGATGTTCGAGTGCGCCGATACCGCCTTCTTGATAGGCGCGTATCCATCGTCTCAGGTGGGTTCGGGAGATGCCGTAGTGGTCTACGGTACGCTGTTGGCTGCGTATATGCAGGGTAGTGGAGTACGGCTTGGTATTTGAAGTGTAATGTATATTTGCTCATAAAAACTGCATCTTGTGAGTTGGAGGGGATGTGTCCAACTTTTGGGGTGCAGTTCAAACCGTCAATCAGGGTTTCAGACGGCCTTCCGTTGTTTGCCACCCTCTCCTGCCAAGCCGTGCAGCAGCAATCCCAATACGTCCTGCGGCAACTTTTGCGGCGCAGCGGCATAAAAGCGCGGCCAGTTGCGGGTGGCGCATCAATATATCAGCCTGACGGATGAACAGGGTCGATGAGTTCCACCGGCAAATCGGGCTGAATCAGGTGGCGTTGTTGCAGGGTGTGGAAGAAACCGCGCATAAAGGCGTATTTTTTTCTTCGTTCAACTCATGGAAAAACCGCTCCAGCTCCAAATCGGTATTTTCTTCGATGTCGCGCAGGAAGGCGGCGGAATAGAGTTCTTCAAATGATTGTTTTTGTAATGAAAAACAAGGCTTCTGCTGCTTCGCGCAGGCTGCATTGCTGTGCAAGCAGCGCCTCAAATTCGGCACGGACGCGGTTTTTCTGTTCGGTAACGATTTCCCTGCAAGAGCGCGTTTTTGCCGCTGTAATATTTGTAAAAGGTAACGCGGCTGACGGCGGCCTCGGCGCAGATTCCGCCCACGGATACGGCGGAAAAAGCCGTGTTCGCGGAACAGGCGGCAGGGCGGTGTCGGCGATGGTTTGTCGTTTGGCGGTGGTCATTTGTCTGTTTTTGTGAAATTTTAAAAGCTGTATCAGCCGAAATATCCGTCCAGATGCGCCAGATAGCCTGCCGCACTTTTGCGCCACCAGCCTTTCGGCGGCTTCGTCATAGCCCGCATTGCTGTCTATGGTGTGGAAGGCGAACGGCGGCTGCCAGTCGGCATTGCAGTAACGGGCGGTCAGCTCGAACGGGCGCAATACATCGTCCAACCCGTAACCGACTGTGCCGTTCGGGCGGTAATCTTCGGCAGGCGCGCCCAGCGATACGGCAATGCCTGTTTTACGCCCGGCAAACGCCCTGCCCGCCGGAACCGTAGGCCCAGCCGTAGGTCAGCACGTCGTCAAACCATTGTTTCAACAACGGCGGACAGTTGAACCAGTAAACGGGAAACTGGAACACGATGCCGCCGTGCGCCTCCACCAAAAGCCTGTTCGCGGGCGATATCGATTTTTGCCGTCGGGATAGGCGGTGTAAAGCCGATGGACGGTAAAGCGGTCGGGATGTTTGGCCAATTCGTCCAACCAGCGTTTATTGACGACGGACTGCGCGATATGCGGATGGGCGGCGATGATTAGGGTTTTCATCAAAATTTTCCTAATGGTTGAAACCCCGCCCTTCAGGGCGGTAGGATTCGGGTTTGTTTGGGTGGGGCGTTACCCCTTCAAAATCAGGGCAACACACGGGGCGGCACCTTTATGTGCAGCCCTGTGATGGAAACATAGAAATAAGCCTCCTGATGACGGGTTGTTTGAACGGCTGCCGCCATCCTATATGATTGTACCGTTTTTCGCAAACCGCGTTTGCAGGCGGTACGGCTTTATATGCGGAGAATTGATAACCTCTTGCATTTCATCATTCCTTTCCTATAATTTACAAAAAAATAGTAATTTTAATGTAAATCTGTAAACCAATATAAACTTATCTGGAAGGATAGAGAAATGCCGACCCCGCGCCCGTTGCCCCTGTTGATTGCCGCTGTTTTTGCGTCTGCCGCCCATGCCGCCGACCTGCCCGCCGAAACCGAAGACGGA
>BNJT01001284.1_pt1 | contig 103061 bp, 161 predicted proteins | sample 8540491 | NCBI WGS metagenome assembly BNJT01 (sample SAMD00202455, study PRJDB9452) | human saliva metagenome | host: Homo sapiens | reverse complement strand
TGGATCAGAAAAGATTTTGTAAAAATTAATAAACATAATTTTTATCAAACTTTTATAAAAACCGTAGCAATAGCTGATTTGAGAGATCCAAGCCCTCCGGTGTGAAGAAATACCTTGCGTTCTTATGAATCAGGTAGCCTTCTTCGACGAGTTTGGAAAGCGTTTCTCCGTAAAGTTTATGAATGTCTACGGAAAAAGCGCGCAACAAAGTCCATTTCGCTGATGCCTTCGGTGCGGCGAAGTCCCAAAAAGAAGAATTCTTCCATTTGCTCCTCCTTACTTAAGATATGTTTATCTTCGGTAAGGAGCTTTTTCTATAGTCTGGGCTTCCGTAAAGAGGGAATCCGAAGCCTTCTGCACAATTTCAGAAGTGGATGCTTTGACTTTTTGCTTCGTTAGTATCTTTATCAAAGGGAATTTCCATATATTTTGCCAAGGAGTTCAGATTTTTTTCCAGCGTGTCTTCTGAAAAATAGGGAAGAGGCACCGAGTCCCGAATCCAAGGTAAGGAACATCGGACCAGTAATTGTAATTGTGAATGGAGGCAAAGCCTTCTTTTTGAGAAATTACTGATTTCATACTCTCCATTCCCATTTTTTTCAGTCCAGATAAGACTTAGACGGTCCATTTCAAAAAGCTCCTCTTCATCAGGGAGAGCGAGAACGCCTTCCTTATGCATTCGAAAGAAACGGGTCCCATTTTTCCACAATTAAGTTATAAATCGAGAGATGCTCCGGGCGGAGCATGCTGATACTTTTTAGACTTCGCTGAAATGATTTTGCGGATTGCAGAGGAATTCCATTCATTAAATCCACACTGATATTAGTAAAACCGGATAGCCTTGCATCCTCATAGGCCTTTAAAAAATCAAGATAACGGTGTGTTCTGCCTAAAAAAACTCCAGTTCGTCATCATTTGCGGATTGTAGACCGAAGGAAATACGGTTGAAGCCGACTCTTTTGTAAGTTAGCAGTGCCAGCTTCATGGTGGACGAAGGATTACATTCTATTGTGATTTCCGCATCCTTTTCTACAGGAAAATGAGCATGAATGAGCTCCATGGTTTTCGCTATTTCCGAAAACGGGACAAAGCTGGGGGTTCCTCCGCCAAAAAAAATAGAAACAATTTCATAGGGGGATTTAAGGAGAGGCTGACTGTCCGACTCTATCCCTGAGGGGCTTTACAGAGCGAAAAAAAGCAGCTCCTTTCTAAGCTGTTCCATATAACTTCGCATCTTAGTCTCTTCCGAGGGGAAGGAGAGAAAGTCACAGTAAGCGCATTTCCTTGCGCAAAAGGGTATGTGTAGATATAATGCAAGTGGTTTTTTCTCCCGAGCAGAGAGAGAATCCATATATTTTTTATATTGTTCCATAGGGAAAATCCTTTTCGTTTTTCCCACACTTTAGCACAGAGTTTTTTTTTCGGCAAGGAGGATAAATGGCGGGTAAACAAGAGGAGAGAGAAGAGTTTTCCAGGGCACAAAAAGTTCTTGCGGAGGAATTGAAAAACGGAGAGTTTCGTCCGCTTTATCTTCTCTACGGGGAAGAGCAATATTTGCATTCCTACTATAAGAAGCTGTTTCTAAAGGCCTTTTCCGAAAATGAAGGAATTAATATTACGTTTGGTTGAGGATATCACCGACAGCAAAGCTTTAAAGGAGATTGCAGAGACACTGCCTTTTTTTGCACCCTATCGTCTGCTGGTGTTTGACGGCAGGCTGTCCGGAAGAAAAAAGCCTGACGAGAATTTTGTGCAGTATTTGGAAACAAGTCCGGAATCTACAGTCATGCTTTTTCTGGAGGAAAAGGTGGATAGGCGTTCCGCCTTTCTATAAAACTATAAAAAAAGAGGACTAATTCTTCCGTGTGTGGAGCAGGATAATATATTTTTACAAAAATTCGCTCTGCGAATTTTTAAAAAAAGAGGATAAACTGATTTCCCCATCCCTTATGCAGGAGCTTTTACAGCGTACGGGTACAAATATGTTCCGTATCGAAACAGAGTGCAGAAAACTGGCTTCTTACCTCGGGGAGGAAAAAGAGGTTACGGCGGAAAGTATAGAGCTTTGTCTGAAGAAGCTTCCCTGAGGATCGTGTTTTTGAATTGATTGAGGCAATAGGAAGGGGTGATAGAGAGAGACTTTTCCGCTATTATGGGGATTTACTGCAGCTTGAGGAGAGTCCTACGAAGATAAGGCTCTTGATTAAATCCAATGTGGAGAAGTTGCTGCTTGTTAGAGAAAAAGCTGACGGAAGGCCGTTCTGAAAGAGAGATGACAGGAGAGCTTTCCATGGAGCCGTGGAGAGTAAAAATACACTGCGGAAGCAAGACATTATACTTTGAGGCTCTACGAGATCTTTTTCATTCCTTACTTCGTTTGGAGGAGGAAATCCGGCAGGGGAAAATAGAGGATCGTCTGGCTTTGGAAATTCTTCTTTCCGGAGAAGAGAAGGCTTTTTGCATAAAAAGCCTTTTTTTGAGCAATTATATTTAGAGGAATGTAAGAGAAATGAAAGACATTTTCTTAAAAATCTGTGCTAGAATCCGAAAAAAATAAGGAGGATAACTATGTTTAAAAATAGGAAAAAGAAAAAGTTGAGTTTGTTTTTAGCTCTGACTTTTGTACTCTTCTCATTTCCTCTGACCGTAATGGCAGAAGAAGTAACGGCACCACAGGGTAAGGGAGAAATTATTGAGTATGAATTCAATCCCGATACCCTTCAGGCAAGCAATTTAAGTATAGAGAATCAAGGATATACAAAAGGGGAGTCTTTGGGGATTTTTTTCAGCTTGTCGGATACAGCGGAGACGGAATGACCTATTCCGGCGCACCGACAAAAGGCAAATCATACCATTGCCGCGGATTTAACAGTTCTTCCCTTAGGAACAAAGGTTTTTGTAGGAGATACAGTATATACGGTGGAGGATATCGGTTCCGGTGTAAAAGGGAAAATGATTGATATCTATTTCGCTACTATGGCGGAAGCAAGAGCGCTCACACATTCAGGCAGGGTGTATAGTGAGGTTTTTGCAGCTCTGCCTAAGAAGTAATTATAGAGTGGAAATTATTCGGTTTTTTTACCGAAAAGAAAAGAGGGTTTATATTTTGTACATTGAAAAAAAGAAAAAGAGTTTTTGGGAAGCGTTTTAGCGATTTGTTTTTGTTTTTTATTTTTAGGGCAAAAGGTTTTTGCCGAGAGCATTGTCGGTAGCTATAAGAGCGAAAGTTTGGGAGATGTCCTCTACTTTTCCACGGAAGGAAAGGAAAAGACGGAGGTGGAAAAAAACAGGCTGAGGGAGGCTGTTTTAGAATCGGAGGCACACACAGAGGCGGAAACAAGCCCTGTTAATGCACTTACGCCTCTCGGCAGCTTTAAGATTACCGGATATTGCCCCTGTTACAGCTGTTCGGAGGGCTATGGAAGAAGAACCGCATCCGGAAGACTGGCTATTGCGGGAAGAACGGTTGCTGTAGATCCCAGGGTGATTCCGCTTGGAACAAGGCTATTGATTGACGGCAAGGAATATGTTGCCGAAGATATTGGAGGAGCAGTAAAAGCATAAAGCATATCGATATCTATTTTGACAGCCATAAAGTAGCGCATCAAGTGCTTCGCTATGCCGAAGTGTACCGCATAGGGTAGAATACTTCGATATAGTAAACAAACTCAATTTCTGAGAATAAGAATTTGATTAAGTTTTTGAACTGATTTTCAGCTTCATAGGGGTATCGTGTATAAAAATACTGCCGTGATGCTTTATCGACACTAAAAAAAGTCCGGGCTATTGTTCCGGACTTTTTTTAGTGTCTGATGAAAAATGAGCAGACTATATTATGATAGAGATAATATTAGATACTGTGCTATTAGAGAAAGAATCTGAAGAATTAAGAGTATATCTAAAGACCGGAATGGATTTTTGGAAAAAAGTATTTTCATAATCGAGAACTAAAGGGGAAATGATATGGGATTTACGGAGGAGCAAAAAAGAGCAATAGAGTCCAAAGCGAGGGCTGTTCTTGTTGTGGCGGGACCGGGCTCAGGGAAAACCACCGTACTTACGGAGCGTCTGGTATATCTCTTAAAAACGGAGCAGAAGCGAAGTCCTGCCTTCTTCTTTCCTTTACAAGAGCATCCAGTAAGGAAATGGCAGTCCGCTTTTACAAAAACAGGGGGCTTTCGGGAAGCAGCCCCTATTTTTTTCCACAATTCATGCCCTCTGCCTCTCTTCTTCGTGAAGGGAAGGGGATGCAGAAGGAAGGGCTCGTCAATCTTTATGAGAAAAATGGACTGGCTCTCCGCTTATTTTTCTGGAAAAAGGGGATTGCAAGGGAGGAAGTGGAGGAACTACTTCTAAACTACTGCAACCAGATTTCTTATTTTTAAATCTATAACGGAAGAGGAAAAGGCTACGCTTTCTGCATGAGGAGAAGAATGAAGATTTTTCTTCCCTTATTTCAATACTATGAGAAGATGAGAAAAATCGAGGGGAAAAGCTTGACTTTGAGGATCTGTTGATAGAGGTTCTTTTTGGAATTACAGAAAAAAATACAGCACTTGCAGATAAGTGGAAGAGTCGTTTTTAGATATATTCTGGTAGATGAGTTTCAGGACTTGTCCCTCATTCAATATGCTATTTTAAAGTCTCTTTCAGAAAAGGGAGCCTCTTTTTGTAGTGGGAGATGAGGACCAGAGTATTTATGGCTTTCGAGGAGCAAGCCCCGATATACTCTTTCGTTTTGCAAGAGACTTTTTCCGGCTGCGAGAGGATTTTCCTAACAGATAACTTCCGCTCAAAGGAAGAAATTGTGGAGCTTTCGAAGCGCCTTATCGGAAAGAACAAGGAGCGTTTTCAGAAGCCTTTAGCCGGAAGACGGGGAAGGGGAGGAAAAAGCAAAGTATTTCGTTGTGGAAACGGGTGTGGAAGAAGCCATGCTCCTTGCAGAGCATGTGGGAACGCTTTTACGGGAAGGTTGCCCTGCAGAGGAAATTGCGGTGCTTTGCCGGAGCAAGATGCAGATTACCCCTCTTCTTCCGGAGTTTATGGAGAGAGGAATCCCCATTGTTGTCATGGAAGAGCTTAGCAATGTTTTTCAGCATTTTATCGGAAAGGATATCTTAGCTTACCTTAGACTGGCTAAAAACAAGGAGAGCAGAGCGGAGCTTGTACAGATTCTTTCCAAACCTTATCGCGGACTTCGAAGGGAGAAGATATTACATGAAGATGCGGGACTTAGCGATTTAAAGAAAGCGGCAAAATCTCTTCGGGAGCGCATGGAAACAGAGAGACTGGAAAAGCATTTGGAGACACTTTCCAAGCTCTCTCCGAAAGAGGCCATTCTTTTTATCCGAAAGGAAATCGGCTACGAGAAGTATTTGGAGGAGTTTGCGAAAAAGAAAAAAACAGGGACTTTACGGAATGGTGGGAGAGCTTAGAGGAAATCACGGCAATGAGCGAGAGCTATACGAACCTCGATGCCTTTTTTCGCTTTATTACGGAGTTTAACAGAAGAGCACTGGAAAGACGGAAACCGGAGGAAGAAAAGGGACTTCGCTTTATGACCTATCACAGTGCAAAAAGGTTTGGAGTTTGACGAAGTATTCCTTCCGGATTGCATAGAGGGAATTATACCGGACGGAAGAGCAAAGAAGGCGGCAGAACTTGAAGAGAGAGAGAAGCTTCTATGTTGCACTTACTCGGGCAAGAAAAGGAATTCACATCTATGTCACAAAGACGAGGTACAGTAAAAAAACATTGCCGTCCAGATTCATTCCTGAGTTATTGGAAGGCAGTTAAAGAAGATAGAAAAGGGAATGGATAAAAGAGAATAATAAAAAGAGAATAAAAAGCCGGATTGTTATGCCGGAACAGGATAATCTTAAAAAGGGGAGAAAAATGGAAAAAAACTGAAGATTTTTAGTAGTGGATGATGAAGAGCGTATGCGGAAACTTTTGCAGGATTTTTTTGAAAAATGAAGGACTATGAGGTTCTTCTTGCAGGAGACGGAGAAGAGGCAATTGATGTATTTTTTTCAAAAAAAGAGATCGCACTTGTTATTTTGGATGTCATGATGCCAAAAGATGGATGGTTGGGAAGTCTTAAAAAAACGATTCGGGAGCATTCCAAGGTGCCTGTGATTATGCTCACGGCACGCTCAGAGGAAAGTGATGAGCTAAAAAGGTTTTGATTATGGGGCTGATGAGTATATCTCTAAACCATTTTCTCCCAAAAATTCTTGTCGCAAGGGTGGAGGCTTTACTTCGTCGCACCGGCGTACAGAAGGAGGAGGTTCTCGAGGTGGGTGGAATCCGTATGGACGAATCCGCACACAGCGTGAGTGTGGACGGAAAGGAAATTGAACTTAGCTTCAAAGAATACGAGCTTTTGCAGTACTTTATTGAAAATAGAGGCATAGCGCTTTCCAGAGAGAAAATCCTGAACAATGTCTGGAATTATGATTACTTCGGCGATGCGAGAACCATTGATACCCATGTAAAAAAGCTGAGAGCAAAACTCGAAAGTAAGGGAGATTATAAAAAAACCGTATGGGGTATGGGCTATAAGTTTGAGGTAGAGTAAAGATGAAAAAGCACTATTTGAGGAAGAAGTTCTCCATGATTTTCGCAGGAGTCTTTTTTGCTTTAATCGTGATTATGCTTATAGGAGATAATTTCTTCCTGGAGCGATTCTATGAGTATAGGAAAGAACATGTTTTAAAGAATGCTTACCTTGAGATTGACCGCTATTTACAGGAAGGGGGATCTTTCTCCTCTGTTTTTCCGGAAGAGGGAGTAGAGAGCGGGACAGAAAGCGCTGTTACGCGCTATATTTCGAATCTTACGGAAAAAGAGAATATTTCCGTGATTATCATGGATAATACCAGCTCTCGTTCTTATACCTCTTCGGCAAATCCGAATGCCCTTTTACGGCGTCTTTCCTCTTATATTCTGGGAAAAAAAGCGGAGACAAGAGAGAATCTCTTTTTCCGAGGAGAGAATTATACAATAGTGAAGACGGAAGGAAGAGGCGATGAGGGCGGATACATGGAGTCCTGGGGATATTTTTCGGATAACAGTACCTCCTTCATTATGTCCATGCCGCTTTCCAGCTTAAGTGAGGCGGTTTCCGTGTTTAACAGCTTTCTCCTGTTCCTTGGACTAATCACGATGGGGCTTGGAGTGATTATCGTCTACATTGCAAGCTATGAAGTGACAAAACCGATACAGGAGCTTGCACAGCTTTCTCTTAAGATGAGTAAGCTCGACTTTTCCGCTCGTTTTGAAGGAGATTCCTCGGATGAAATTGCAACACTCGGAAATTCCATGAATATCCTTTCGGAAAGGCTGGAGGAGACCATTTGCGATTTAAAAAAAGCAAAACAACGAGCTCCTAAGCGATATTGAAAAATAAAAACACTGATTGATAAAAGAAGGCAGGAGTTTGTTGCGAATGTGTCCCATGAACTAAAAACGCCGATTGCCCTCATTATGGGCTATGCAGAGGGACTTTCAGAGGGACTTTGTGAGGACAGCGAAAGCCGGACTTATTACAGTAATGTCATTCTGGACGAGGCCAAGAGAATGAATCATATGGTAAAGGATTTGATGAATTTATCGGCTATTGAGCAGGGAAAAGGACCTTCCGGATTTTACTCTTTTGGATTTCTCAAAGCTTTTACAAGGGGTAATCTCCAATATGGATATCCTATTGAAGCAAGAAGAAATACAGCTGGAGGTGGACATTCCGAAGGAGCTTTACCTTTACGGTGACGAGTTTAAGATTGAAGAGGTCCTGATGAATTACCTGCAAAATGCGATTCATCATGTGAAAAGAACCTAAGCAAATCAGCATATACACCGAGAAATCGCGGAAAAAAATCTGGTAGAGGTACATGTCAGAAATACGGGAAATCCTATTCCGAAAGAAGATATTGACCATATTTTTGAAAAGTTTTACAAGGTAGATAAGGCGCATACCAGAGCTTATGGAGGATCCGGTCTCGGACTAAGCATCGTAAAAGGCAATCATGGATAGCCATCACCAGGAATGCGGTGTAAAAAAATACGCTGACCGGAGTGGATTTTTGGTTTACATTGGAGAAAAGAGAAAAAAAGTATCATAGCTTTGTTCCATATCGAGTATGGTAATCCTGCAAGCAGGAGAAAAGAGAATAAAGGAGAATAAAGGAGAATAAAAGGAGACAAGAGAAGAGAAATAATTATTTTAATGTAAAAAAAGTAAATCTGTGATAAAATTAAGTGTATGCCTAAAGACTTTGGAAAGGAGTAGGAAATATGAATGAATGGAATGAAATGAATAATATAGAAGAACATGGAGGCGTATCTGCTTTTTACGGAGGGACCCTTTCTAAAAAGAGCCTATAATGTAGCTATCGGGGTGCATCTCTTGGTAGGATTGATTGTTACTTATTTCTTGGCCCTTAGAATGCCCTATATCTTTCCCTGAGATTTATCATGTACACCCTGATTGTTTTCTCTATCGGTTTTTTTGCTTGTGGGGACTTGCCGTGGACGCATTGCGGCAAGAGGAAATTATGCACTATCTATACTTGGATATGCACTAAATATTTTTGGCCTTCGGTACGCTGTTGTCTTTTTGTTACAATTTTGTATCCCGTGCAGTTTATTGTTTTAGCGGCACTTTTAACTACTGTGATAGTACTGACGATGACTGTAGCTGCGGTTATTTTCCCGAATGCATTCCTATCTATGGGAAAAAAACGCTTTTTATTGCCTTGATCGGCCTTGTTGTTGCTGAATTTGTGAGTTTATTGATGGGGCTTTTTACCCGAATATTTTCGCGATTATAGGCATTTTTATCTTCTCTCTCTTTATCGGTTATGACTGGGCGAGAGGCCAACAGTATCCAAGTACGGCAAGCTATGCCTGCTTTACGGCATTACAGCTCTATCTGGACATCATCAATCTTTTCCTAAAAATCTTAAGACTTCTTGGCAGAGGCAGAAGAAGATAGGGAACACGGACTTAGAGGCGATTATGGATAGCATATTCGTTAATACTTGTCCGGGACTGCCACATTAAACGGGCGACAGAATACTACAGTTTTATAGGAGAGGATGTGGAGAAGAGTTTACTTTTTCACATCCTTTTTACGAGGAAAGCTATGGATAATTTAAAAGCGGAGATACGAAACCTTATGCAGGAGATGCTTCTTAAAAAGAATTTTTCTTCTGAGGAGGAATTTCAGCATTGGTGGATTGATGAGGGCAACGAAAAACGATATTTTGCCCTGCAGGGACGCTTGGAAGAACTGGAGGAAGAGGAGAAGAAAAAAAGCTGCTGCTATTCTCTTACCGGATGGATACGGAATGAATATCGAGCTGAGAGTAGCTTCATTTAGAGACTCCTAAGAGAGCTCCGGAAGGAAGGGACCTATGATTTGCAAGCATTGCGGACGGGAAATAGCAGGAAACAGTAGCATCTGTCCCTACTGTAAAATTCCGATTATTCGCATAAAAGCCAAAGAAAAATATGCGCTTATTGTAAGACGGAAATTAAAAAGGAGACAAGCTTTTGCCCGGGTTGCGGAAGAAATGTGCGGAGAAAGTAAGAGAATTATTGGAAAAGGATGAAACGGAAAAGCACTTTTAGAATTTCTGAAAAGGAGATTTTTTTGGAGATAGAGATGCATCCTTTTTCGAGCAAGAGGAAGTGAATTTGGAAAAGGGGAATGTTGACTTTATTCTTCTCATGCTAAGTCTGTTGCCGCCGATTTTTTTCTATTTTCTCCAAAGTGCTTTTTTTGCTGAAAAGGGATTTTTACCCTGGTTCATTACGATTATCATTGTGTATTTTGCTACTTCTATCTTGATTTCCTATTTTTTTGGATAGGGAAATAAAGAGGCTTTGGGATAAGGAAACAGGGAAAAAAAGCTTGGAGAGCTTATGCGGCTCTTCTTCTATCTTTTTCCTCCCTATACTTTTATTCTTTCTGCTCAGAAAGAGAAAGGATAAGGCTAATCCTTCTGTTTTTTTCCTGGCGATGCATTTTTGCGCTCGTTACCATTTGCTTTTATATTTAAAAAAAGAAAGTTTGAAAAGAAATATATAAAAGCGAGACTAGAGAAGGGATGGCCGGAAAAAAAGGCAGGGAGTATAGCGAATTCCAAGAGGGACAAACAAGAAAGAGATAAGGATCAAATAGGAAATGGAGAAGAGAAGAAAAAGGAGAGAAGAAGAGAGATGAGGATTGTTTAAGAAAGTCCGACAGTCCTCTATTTGCAGAGGAATCCGTTAATTGGACTCTGCTTTCATTTCCGGAGGAAATTTCTCTCGATAAAATGTAGCGCAGCGGGCAATGCTTTCGTCCGAAAGAGATTGCTCCGTCTTGTTTTCGCTTTGTTTCAAAAAGAATCGATACTGTATCTTAAGCAAGTCTCCGAGAAAAAAGCTTGCTTTTTTTCCGTCCATGAAAGCGCATCTGTGATAGAACAGGGAGAGATGAATAAGGGCTTCCCTCAAGGAAAACTCGGCGGGAAGTGTTTCTAAGGACTTGGAAGAGTGGAAGAAATATCTGGCTTCCTACTTTGACGGGAAAAAGAAAAATATAAGAGGATAGAAAAAGAACTGCCGTGGAGATCTTCATTTGCAAAAAAATGCATGGACTTCTGGAAAGGCTTAAGAATATTAAAAGCAGGATCCCTTTGAGACTTTAATCACCTTTTATTCTATCCCAAAGAAAGTCCATTCCGGCTATTCGTTCTTCCGTGGAAAAGCTCTGTGAACAGTTTGGAGAAAAACGCTATAGTAAAGTAGAGGAGAAGGAGATATATTTGTTTCCAAGTCCGAAGGCTCTTTATCATGCCGATTTGTCAAACTGCTCTTTAGGGCTACAGGGCCCCCTTTGTGCAGGATGCGGTAGAGAGAATTGTGGAAGGGAGACTTGACTTATCAGCTTTGGAAAAACTGCCCACAGGGGAGCTTTTAGAGGCACTGATGGAAATTCACGGTGTGGGAATCAAGGTGGCTTCCTGTGTGGCTCTTTTTGCCTACGCTCGAATGGACATTATTCCGGAGGATGTTTGGATGAAGCGCATTTGGGAGTGCCATTATCAGGGAGATAATCCGTATAGGGAAGACTCTGACGGAGGAATCATCCAGCAGTATCTTTTCCACTATGCTATACATCACAAGGAGGAATACTAATGTCCTACTCATACTTTGCATTGTTATCCAGAATGAAATATATCAACCGTTGGGCTTTGATGCGGAATGCCAGGGAGGAAAATCTCTCCGAGCATTGCCTGGAGGTTTCGATTTTAACCCATGCGCTCTGCATAATCGGGAATCAAAAGTGGAATAAAAACTTATCCGTGGAGAAGGCGGTGCTTCGTGCACTTTATCATGACGCGGCGGAAATCTTGACCGGAGATATGCCGACTCCGGTAAAGTATCGAAAAGAAGAATTGAAAAACAGCCTATAAAAAGGTGGAGAAGGAAGCGGAGGAACGCTTGCTTTCTACACTTCCCTCGTATCTCACGGAAGACTTTGAAAAAGTATTTTTCCGGAAGACTATGAAACTTTAGCCTATGAAAATAAATTGATTAAAGCGGCGGATAAACTCTCTGCTTTAATCAAGTGCGAGGAAGAGCTTCGCGCGGGTAATCAGGAATTTTCTACGGCGGCAATGTCCACTAGAAAGAAGGTGGAGGAAATGGCGGAGGAGCTTCCGGAACTAAAATGCTTTTATGAAGGACTTTCTTCCGGAATACGGGAAGACCTTGGACGAACTGACAGAAGAGTAGTTTATTGGTTTTGCATGAAGACGAAGGTATAAAAAAATATAATGAAGCTCATTTGTGATTTGGAAGAGAGGAAAAAGCGGAAGTAATAGAGAAAGGGGATTTCGGCAAGAAGAAGTCGAAGTAAGGAAATGTTTTTATTTGAAGAAGTCGAGAGGAAGGGAGAAAGAGGGCATGTACTTACAGGTTATTCAGGGAAAAACAAGAGTCTTATCCGTTCCGGCGTATTTGGAAAAATGAATGCGGAGAAAAAGCTTCCGGTACTGGAAATTGCGGCACATGCCTTTGACGGGAGAGAGGATTTAGAAAAAGTGGAGCTTCCGAAAACCATTCGTGCTTTACGGGCATTTTCCTTTTTTAACTGTAAGGCACTTCGGGAATTTACGCTTTGGGACAGTGTGGAAGATTACTACGACGGATCTCTCCGGCAATGTCTTGCTCTTTCGCGTATCACGGTTTATTTTTGAGAGGGAAGAAAATTACCAGATTGTAAGAGATATTCTGGGGGATAGTGACAGAAGGCTGCAGTTTCATTTATATTTGTTGGAAGCTTCGCAGAACACAAATACGGATTCCGTGGTGACTTCCTCTGGAACTGCGACTTCCTCTAGAGAAAAAAAGCTGATTTCGTATGAGCGGAATAGTTCTGTGTGTTCTTCAACTAAGGAGCTTTCGCTGCTCTTCCCGGTTATGTGGATAAGGTTCGGGAAGACACCATGGCGAGGCAGATTCATGATACGATTGACGGCTGCGGCTATAGCTATCGGCAGACAGTCGGAAGAAGGAGAATAGATCTTCGGCTTTATGATAAGCTTTTTTTACGAGCGATTCACGATACGAAAGGAGCAGCGGTCTATATTGCTCTTGGACGCCTGCGCTACCCTGCTGAACTCCTTGATAAAGCGAGGGAAGACTATCTTGCTTTTTCTTAGCGAGGAGGATAGCTTTTCCTTAAGTCTTCTCATTTCTGATGAAGAATGGGAATGGATAGAGTTTTTATATGGATTTACAGATTTTTTTCGGAAGAAGCGGTAAAAACAGCATTGAAGCTTTTGGCAAAAATACCGGAATGCGGAGCTTGCAGCAAGATTTTTTTGGACTATCAAGACAGACATTTTTGAAAAGGCGGGAAAAAAAGCCTATATTTGACTTGGATGAACTGTAGTGCATAAAAAAACTGAAGTGCATAGAAAAACTGTAAAGTATAGCAAAAAGTTGTAGAAATATTTTTCGGAGATTAGGGTAATTGCTTCTTGTCAACGAACGAATTGGAGAAGAATGGGAGAAAGAAAAAGGGACGGCACAAAGGGGCATTAAATAGCCTTTGGGCTTAGAATTTTAAATCAGTCGAAAAATAGAGCTCAGCTTATCCATGCGATATCTTAGTCGCGCTTTGGATAAGCTCTCTTTTCAGATGGATTTTTAATACAAGGCGAATCGGTACGGAGGGGGAGAAAAATTCATTTTCACCCTGAGTTTATTTTTTTCAGCTTTATGTGGAAAAGTCCGCAGAAGCTGTATCGTCTCTATATGCATAGCCTTCTGCACTGCCTTTTTCCGCCACATGTTTAAGACAGAGGATAAGGAAGAGGAACTGTGGAATCTGGCAACGGACATGCATGTGGAATATGTTCTGGATTCTATGGATATTCCGCTCCTCTATCGTCCGGCCTATCCTTTTCGGGAAAATTACTTTCAAAAACTCGAAAAAGAAGTGAAAAGTCTAAGTGCTGAACGCATCTATGCTTATCTTTTAGAGCAGAATTTAAGTTATGAAGAAAAAGAGCGTTTGGAGTCGGAATTTGTAAAGGGATGACCACTCCTTTTTGGGGCAAAGCTCGGCGAGGAAGAAAGACCCGTAGATACGGAAGAGGCGGAAGGAACGGAAGATACGGAAGGAACGGAAGAGGCGGAAAAAACGGGAGATACGGAAGGTAAAAGAAATACAGAAGCGGTTGAAGATACGGGAAGCCCTGAAGCAGAGAATGAGCCAAACAGTCCAAACAAGCCGTCCAATCCAAAGAAGCAAGGAAATCAAGAGGAAAAAGAGGGAAGAAAAAGAGGAAAAGCAGTCCAAATGACCTGACAGAAGACCGGAACTCGCCATCTCAATCAGCAAAAAGACGGAGACAGTCAGTCCGATACGGAAAAAAAGACGGAGAAGGGCGCGAAAAGGAGAATAACGGAGCGCAAGGCTCCGGAGAATCCAAAGAGCCGGAAAAGGAAGGGCAGTCGAATAAGGAAAAGGAAAGCTCCGAGGATGCGGAGCGCCGAGAGGAAAGGCGAAGAGCCTTGGATAAAGACTGGGAGGATATCGGAAAGCGTACGGAAGAGGAAATGAAGGATGATAAAGAAGGGGATAAGAGTGAAAAACTTTCCTGGTTCCTGCATTTGGAGCATAAGAACCATACTCCTTTTCAAGATTTCCTCAGAAAGTTCTCCGTAGATCGGGAGGAGTTGAAGACCGACCCGAGTCCTTTGACTATGGCTATTATTATTTTGGACTCTCCCAGTACGGCAATATGCCGCTTATTGAGGAAAATGAATATAGAGAGAAGCGAAAGATTCCGGAGCTTGTAATTGCGATAGATACTTCCTATTCCACTAAGGGCGAAATGGTGAAGCGTTTTTTAGAGGAAGCGCTGGCAATCTTAGCGGATAAAGGAGCCTTCTTCAGCAAATGCCGGGTACACATCATAGAGTGTGATGATAGAATTCGGAAAGATCTTTTGATAGAAGACGCTGAGGAAATGGAACGCTATCGAGAAAGATTTCGAGGTGAGTGGCGGATATGGGACGGATTTTCGCCCTGTATTCCACTATATAGAAGACTTACAGAAAAAGGGGGAATTGAAGGAACTCAAGGCTCTTTTGTATTTTACGGATGGAAGAGGAAGGTACCCGAAATATGCGCCGAGTTATACCGCTGCATTTATTTTCCCTAAAGGAGAAGATATTGACGATGAAAATGCTCCTTTCTGGGCGTTGAAGTTATATATTTAGAGTGATGAAATGATGCATAATTAGAGGAATGAAACGATGCATAATTAAAGAGATGAAACAATTTATCTTTAAAGTAATGAAATGATATATCTTTTTATACTAATTAAACGATGAAAATAGAAAAATGGTGCATAGAGAAGAACTTTTTAAAAATCGGATTTTTATGGAGTAGAAAATGAACATACAAGAAGCAAAGGAAGAAATAAAAAGAACGGTGGAAGCCTATCATAAGAGAGATGAGGACGGAAGCTATAAGATCCCCGTCGAGAAAACAAAGGCGCTCTTTTCTTATGGGGCCTCCCGGAATCGGAAAGACGGCAATTGTGGAGCAGGTGGCAGAGGAACTCGGTATCAACCTGATTTCCTATACCATTACTCACCATACCAGGCAGTCTGCCATCGGGCTTCCCTTTATTTCCAAGAAAAATATATGGGGAAAAAGGAGTATTCGGTTACGGAGTATACCATGTCGGAAATCGTGGCATCCGTATATGAGCAGATTGAGCGGACCGGCATTGAAGAGGGGATTTTATTCCTTGATGAAATCAATGCGGTTTCCGAAACACTTTCTCCGACTATGCTGCAGTTTTTGCAGTATAAAACCTTCGGTATGCACCGTGTGCCCGAGGGCTTTATCATTGTGACGGCAGGAAACCCCAGCGAGTTTAATAAGTCGGTGCGGGACTTTGATATCGCAACCTTGGACAGACTTCGTAAAAATCGATATTGAAGAGGATTTCCAAAGCTTTAAGAGTTATGCCTATCAGGCGGGAGTCCATAGCGCCATCACCTCTTATCTGGAGATTAAGAAGGACCGCTTTTATTTTGTAAAGCAGGACATCGAAGGGAAACGCTATGTGACCGCGCGCTCCTGGGAGGATCTTTCAAAGCTTTTTGCAGGTCTATGAGGAATTGCAGTATCCTTTGGAAAAAGGAGCTTTGTCAGGAATATCTTGCCGACCTGGAGGTAGCGGAGGATTTTACGCTTTATTACAGTCTTTATCAGAAATACAGAGAAATATATCATGTGCCGGATATCTTGGAGGGAGCGGAAATTAAAGAAACCAGGCTCTTTTTGGAAGCACCCTTTGATGAGAAGCTGAGCTTACTTTCTCTTCTTACCGATGCTCTGCAAAATGCCTTTACAAACTATGTGAAAGAGAAAGAATTGCTTTCCCGTGTCTTTCCGTTTTTGAAAATACGAAGGAAAAACTTTGGCTAGTATCTCTGTTTGACAAAGCGTTTGGAAGAGGAGATAAAGCGCCAGAGAAAGAGAATGGCGACCTTAAAGGAAGCGAGAATGCTTTCCAAAAAGGAGGAGAGTCTTCGTTTAGGGTCTAATTCGAATTTTGGAAGAATTTGTAACGGCTTTAAAAGAACATACACTTTATAAAGTGAGTGATAAGGTAGAAGAGGAAAAAATATATCTATCTATAGACAGGAAAAAGTCGGAAGGGAGTGTCTCTTCAGATAAAAAAATTCTGATTTTTCGAAAAGAAAAACGAAGAGAAATTTTCCTTTATAAAAGATTGCTTTAGTAAAAAAGAAGCAGAACGGCAGCGGGAGGTGGAAAAAGACCGGAAAAAAATGCTCAGCAATGCCTTGAATTTCCTCGGAAATACCTTTGGAGAGGGACAGGAGCTGTTACTTTTTCCTTTCGGAGCTGACAAAGAGTCGTAATGCGCTTAGTTTCCTTTCTGATGTGGGAAATGAGACCTATTCACGCTATAATCAGTATCTTCTTTTAAAGGATAAGCAGAAAGGCTCTGCAGGAAGAAGCGGAGGAGGCATTGAAGAGATAGAATGAACAGTATAATTTTTATCATGGAAATGATTGGCACGGTAGCCTTTGCTATTTCAGGGGTACTTGCAGCTAAAGAAAAGAGAATGGATCTTTTTGGGGCAATTAGCCTAGGGGTGTACCACGGCAGTTGGTGGTGGGATGATTCGAGATTTGATTTTGGGGCAAACCCCACCCCTTATGTTCTTAAAAGCCAATTTACACCGAAGTGGCATTTTTAACCAGTGTCTTATATTTTATTGTGGCGAAAAAGAATAAGCAGTATAGTGGAGAGTATATCACATTTTTACTCTATATTGCAGACAGTATAGGTCTGGGGGTTTTTGTTGTTGTGGGAAGTCTTGCAGCTTTTCGCGCAGGCTATCAAAATAGTCTTTTTCTATGCACTTTCGTGGGCGTTTTGACCGGGATTGGGGGAGGACTTCTACGAGATATGCTTTCTGCGGAGCTCCCTATTATCATGCGAAAAAGAGTATATGGGGTGGCTGCAATTTTAGGAGCACTTTCTTTTTCTCTTTGTATGCAATGGAAAATAAAAGAGGGAGTGGCCGTTTTTATAGGGGCAAAGTATGACTGCTATTATCCGATTTTTAGCCATTTACTATCATTGGAATTTACCATCCTTCAAGGATGATTAGGATGTAATATTAGACATATTTGGATTAAAGCAGAAAATTTCGATAACAATTATGAAGATAATCCACTAAAAAATCGTCGTTTCTCAATTTCGAAACGACGATTTTTGATTCTTAACCAGTGGTATAAGATAGATTCTAAAAGATTATGTGTATAACAAGCATCAGGTTAATAGTTTTACCTTTTACTCTCCTTGTTTCTCTTCTTTTGAATAAGTACAAAAGATAAAGCGGTAAGAGAGAGGAGGAAGAAGCTGAGATAAAGATATACAGCACCGTTATCGGATGTTTTGGTCCATCCTCTTCCCTGACGGAGTGCTTTTTCACTCTATCTGCGCCAAGCACCTGAGGGAGATGGTTCTGTAATATTGGAAGGAGTAGTTCTATCCGCCCCTAAAAACCTCACCGGGAGTCTCTATGGTAGAGGGAGGAGGTGTTGTTCCGCCGGCAGGAGGAGTTTCCACCACTCTTGGAGGAGTACTTCCGCCACCGCCGGGATTTCCGGGAGTATTACCGCCCCTACTCGGGGTAGGAGGATTGCCTCCGTTATCATTTGGGGTTTAGGAGGAGTATTCTCATTGGTACCGGGAGTGGGAGGATTGTCATTTCCCTTTGGCGGGTTCAGGGGTATTTTCTTCTTCCGGAGGGGTATTACTGGTGTTTGTTATGATGAAGCCGCGCCCGGAATCCAAACGATTCTCTATAGTACTGGTATAGCCGTGAACTTCTACTTCTTTTCACTGTGTACTCTATTTTTTTCGCCGTTCTTTTCTTTCAGTACAAAGAAATTGTGCTGCCAATCGTTTAAGGCATTTAAAGTAGCTGAGTCAAGGTATGAACCATTTCCCCAAAAGTTCAACAACGATTTCTTTCGGACGCTTTCCTTTCCCTTCCCAAATCTTGGTTACCGGGATAACGAAGCTGTCGTCTTCATCATAGTAGTTGGTAATAGTGAATTTTGTGTCTTGCGTACCGGATATAGCAGCTTTATATCCCTTTTACCGGCTCTTCCTTAACACTATAAACAATGTCCTTTTCCGTCTTCGCCTTTTTCTTGGCATTTCTTCAAAGGTATGCTGCCAATCGTTATCATCGGAAAGTATTGCGGAAAGATCCTCTTTCTTTTCTCCGTTCACCAGAAGATAAACCTTAACCCTACTGGTGTCTGAAGTGAAATTATCCATCAGGACATCGAGGGGCAGCCAGCAGCAAGACGGTTATTTTCACTATCATTCGTAAAATCATCATGAGAATCGAAATCCGCCGTATCGCTTAAAAAGACTGTCATGCAAGGAATCATCGAATAAAGGAAGTCTTCCGCTTAAATAATCATCAAGAAGAGAAGCGGGAGAGGGAGTACCGGGTTTTACGGTTAGAGCCCATTTCTTTTCTACAATGATATCTCGAGTGTTCGGATTTATTTTTTTGTTTGTAAGATCTAAGGGATATACCGCTTTATCGTCCGCCTCTTGTATTGATACATTGTGTACGGTCTTATCTAACTTATAACCGGAGGGCGGATCTACCTCTACAATCTCATACTCACCGTCTGTCAGATTGTCAATAATAACTTCTCCGTTATACCAGGTGGTGACCATTGTATTGTAATTGGAGTATTTCTTTGTGAGCATGAATTCCGCACCCTGTAAAGCTTCTCCGCTCGCTTTATCGGTCTTTTTAATATTGATACTATGCTTTTTCCCTTGGAATGCATTCAAATTTTGCTTTACAGTGTAAGTGCTATTAATTTCTTTGGTATCGATTCCTACGAGTTTGGCAAGGTTGTTGTAGGAGGAACCGTTCTCCGGGAATTCGTGGAGCTCCACAAAGTAGCGTAATTCAAAGCCTTCATTCGGAGCAATATGATCCAAATTGCATGTAAAACCGACAGGGATATCTTTTTCCGTCATGCACAAAATCCGGATAGATGGTTTCTTCTTCAGCAGGCTTCAAGCCTTCGGAATCGGATCTTAAGGAATAGATGGATCCGGGATTTGCATCATCTCTTGCAGGTTCGAAATATTTTTTTCCATTTTGAGCCACTTTCCATTCACCGCTTCTCCATACTCCTCTTCGTAGAACGGGCTGGTATAAGGAGCCGTCATCAATGGAGTATCCCGAATAAAAAGCTGTACGGCATAAAGTATCCGAAGTTGCTTGCTCCTAAACGGTCCACAAAACTGAACGGAATCATAACCGTTCTCATTATGCATTCCTTCGAAGCTTTTTTTGCGTCGAAACGAACACGATATTCCATAATATAATGAAAGTTCCCGTCATAATCTTTTATTTCCTGCACTTCTCCACGAACGGATTTGGAAAAACCTTGAGCAGAGGGATAAGCATAAGAGTTATCTTCTTCTTGCTCATTTCCTTCAAGAAGAGCGTTTTCCGTGTTGTAATCGGAGAGGAACTCGTTTGTCGCATTTGTCATATCTGTTACGGCTACAGCACTTTCCTCCGGCGCTGTGTTGTATAAAGCTTCATTTTCTTCTAATGTAGAAGAAAGCTTATTGCTACTGTTTTCCATTTCCGTGCTTTTCGACATGCTCTTCTGAAATAAACAGGGGCATTTCCCCTCCGCTCTTGCCAGGGAATAGCCCTGCCAAACCATAAGCACAGAGAAAAAGAAAAGCTAAAATTCTCTTTTTGGCTTTCAAACTGCTGTCCTCCTATTGTAAAGATTAAGTTGTGCAAAATTTACTGATTATGTTTACCATAGATTGTAAGATTCGGCAAGCAAGTCATAGAATTTTTTTATAAATATAATAAAAAGCTTGATTTTTAAAGAATAAAAACAGAGGCGCTACCCCAGCAACTCGTAGCCTGGTCCTACCCGCAACCTCTGTTGTTAATGCTAATCTAGCACTGTTTAAAAGTGATGTCAACAAGATTATTCAAAGCTTGTTCCCATTTTTTTAGACCTTTGCAAATACGAAAAAAATTTAAAAAGGCTTATTCTTCCTCCACAATCTCTGCCTTAAATACCATGATGAGTATCGCATCGGAACAGCAAAAATTCTGCTGTTCCTTCTTCTTGCCCGGGAATCTTTCCACCATAGCGTAATATATCAATATAGGGAAAGGCACAGTGCATAGCCATGGGGCAAAGCTCTCCCCGTTCTGTATCAAAGTCAAAAGTTTGCCCTATATGATGCCCTCTATGGCACCCCATCTTTCCTCTTCTGTCCGTAACCGTTAATTTAATTCTTGGTCTCTTTCCCATAGCGCCCTACCTACTCCTTCTCAACAAAAATGTATATAAAAACTGCATCTAAACAGCTTGGTTTATCTTCTTTATATTATGACAAAGAAAGAAAAAGGCTAGGAAAAGAAGCTGATGGGTAGTAATGTTGCGCTGTCAATCAGTTTTTGAAAAACGGTAAATTGCAAACACTACATCAGTTAGATATTTCCGAAGAATACTATAATAGTCTTGACACCATTTTCATGCTGACCGGCCTTGGCATAGGCTCTAGAGGACTAACTGCAGTAATATCCTCCTTATTTTTCATTAATAAAGGACAATGTTCAGGTTTCCGTTTTCGTATTCAGCCAAAAATACATCTGATACAGATTCAACTCCCTGTTCCTTTAGTCTTTCCAAAAAGCCATTCCTCTGTCTTATCAATACTATCCAAAGCCTGAGCCTGAATTATTCCATCCGTAATCAGAGGATATCTTGGGTTTTCTTCCCCCGACATTACTAGGATTAGCTGTCCGTTCTGCTCCAGTACCGCTTGCTTAACGTTTCGAATACTATAGACATTATTGCTTCGTAACTTAAACATAATTTCGTGAGCAGTAAGCCCTGCCTTTCTACAAGCCTCTGTATCCAGTTTCCCTCTGCTAATCAACAAACTCGGCTCCCCATCTATGGCTTTTTTGAAAAAGACGCTATTGGTTTTTAACCATCTTAAGCTCAAAACAAGGCAAAACCAAATCAATAAAATAATAAAATATTGTAAAAGCCCTATGTTCTCGTTATATATCATACCACCGATAATGCCACCAAGAACGTAATTCTGTACTTGGTCGCTGGCAGAAGAAGGGGCTAAATTTCCTTTTCCGGTAAAATTTATGACCATTACAATGGATAAAAGTCCCAATGCCAATTTAATGGCAATATTTATATAAGACATAATCATCTACTTCTCCTTCAAATTACATCAATACCTTATGACCCTTTAATTCTACATAATACTTTGAGATACTATTCTCTACTTCTCCACATCTACAATTTCTATCTGAGGATTATACAAATCCATTTTTTCCAAAAGTATGTTTCCATCCACAGAAATAATACGGTAAAACTGATCTTCTTTGGTCTTAATAATCGCTCCATCTCTTGCCGCCTGGGTATTGATATACAAGTCCGTTTTATCTTCCTCCAATTGAACAGATGCCTGCTCAATCACTCTTAGAGCAGTGCTGTATTGATCATCAATTCTTTTTATGGCTTTGATAGTTATTAATATGTACAGCAATTGTCACAAGCACCAAAAGTAAAGCAATTAAGGATAACTCTCTATACTTAGTGGTTTTTTTGTCTCGAAAAGACATAATAAGTGCAAACAACAATAGAAGTGCCGTAACGGCTGCAAAAAAGTATTTGCAGCCAGTTGGTCACTTCTATCCTACTTAATAGATATTCATAAGAATAAAAATTTCATATCATTATAACTCCGCAATAGCCTCGATTACAGCCTTAACATTCTTGCAGCTCTGCTCTTCCTGTGCTGCGATATCCGGTCCTGCAACTTCTCCTGTAGCAGGATCTACCGGAATCTGTCCGGAAGAAAAAACCAAATCTCCTACAACATAGCCCTGAGAATAAGGTCCGATGGCTGCCGGTGCAGTTGTTGTTGTTGATACGTTTTTTATTGTTCATCTCCCTTTCCGTAGAAAACAATTGAACATCCCTGATTTTATCGCAAATCTTTTATAAAAATACAAGAAATACTCATCGGCTTATTCGTGATTTTTCTGTAGAAGATGCCAAAAATCTATGATGAGATGGAGGCAAAGGTAAAGGCATATAGTCTGAAAAAGGTTTAAAAACGTGCTGTAAGTTTTTGCATAAAAAAATCGAGGTGACAAGATTCGAACTTGCGACCCCCTGGTCCCAAACCAGGTGCTCTACCAAACTGAGCCACACCTCGGAAATTCTTCATTTTTGGCGAAAAACTTACTGATTAACTATACAGAGAAGGCCCTTCCTTGTCAAGAAAAAAATTGATTGACTTTTGGCCTCAACTAGCCTATAGTGTTCTAGCGAGCAAAAAAGCTCGTCTTTCTTTATGTATACCTATAAGCAGGGTGGTCACATAAGAAGGAGAAAAAAATATAGGAAAGGAGACCAAAATGCCAACATTTAACCAGCTCGTTAGAAAGGGCAGAGAAACTTCCAAGAAGAAGTCCACAGCCCCTGCTCTTCAGAAAGGATTCAACTCCTTAAAGAAGAGAGCAACTACGAACAGCGCTCCACAGAAGCGAGGTGTATGTACAGCAGTTAAGACTGCTACACCGAAGAAGCCGAACTCAGCTCTTCGTAAGATCGCCAGAGTTCGTCTTTCCAACGGAATCGAAGTTACATCTTACATTCCCGGAGAAGGACACAACCTTCAGGAGCACTCTGTTGTTATGATCCGTGGCGGCCGTGTTAAGGATTTACCCGGTACAAGATACCATATTATCCGTGGAACACTGGATACCGCAGGCGTAGCAAACCGTATGCAGGCTCGTTCCAAGTACGGTGCAAAGAGACCCAAGGCGAAGAAAGCCTAAGTCGTAGTTGAAACAGCGCGTCGCAGTTGCGACAGCGTAAAACATGGTTTAGACATGGTTATGACGGAAGCATTTGGTCACAATTTCTTTTCAATAAAGTAGATGTGTCCAATTCCGCATGAACTCAAACGGATTAAGCCGAAAGAGAGTACCGTAGATCTAAATGAAATATTTAAGGAGGGAAGTAACGTGCCACGTAAAGGACATACTCTACACAGAGATGTGCTCGCAGACCCGATTTACAATTCCAAGCTTGTTACTAAGCTTGTAAACTCCATCATGTTGGATGGAAAAAAGGGTGTAGCACAGAAAATCGTTTATGGTGCATTTGAGCGAGTAACTGCTAAGGCGGAGAAAGATGCACTGGAAGTATTTGATGAGGCAATGAACAACATCATGCCGGTACTGGAAGTAAAGGCAAAGAGAGTTGGAGGAGCAACTTATCAGGTACCTATGGAAGTAAAGCCGGAAAGACGCCAGACCTTTGGCTCTTCGTTGGCTGACAGAGTTCTCCAGAAAGCGTTCTGAGAAGACACAGGCTGAGAGACTTGCAAAATGAAATTATGGATGCGGCAAACAATACAGGTGCTGCAGTAAAGCGTAAAGAGGAGATGCATAGAATGGCTGAGGCTAATAAGGCATTTGCTCATTACAGATTCTAATAGGAGGAAAGACATTGGCTGAAAGACAGTATTCCCTTGAGCATACAAGAAATATTGGTATTATGGCGCATATCGACGCAGGTAAAACAACACTTTCCGAGCGTATCCTCTTTTACACCGGTGTAAATCACAAAAATCGGAGAAACCCACGAAGGTAGTGCTACCATGGACTGGATGGCACAGGAGCAGGAGAGAGGTATCACTATTACTTCCGCCGCAACAACCTGTCACTGGATTCCGGAGAAAGAGCACAAGAAGATTGCCGGTGCACCCTGAGTACAGAATCAACCTGATCGATACTCCGGGACACGTAGACTTTTACCGTTGAGGTTGAGCGTTCTCTTCGTGTATTGGACGGAGCTGTAGGTGTATTTGATGCGAAGAGTGGTGTTGAGCCGCAGTCTGAGAATGTATGGCGTCAGGCAGATACCTATCATGTACCTCGTATCGCTTTCATCAACAAGATGGACGTAGTGGGAGCGGATTTCTTCCACTCCGTACAGACTATCGTTGATCGTTTAGGAAAAAATTGTATTATTACCCAGGTTCCGATGGGTAGAGAAGACACCTTTGTGGGAGTAATCGATCTCTTTGAGATGAGGGCTTATTTCTATAAGGACGATAAGGGTGAGGTAATTGAGATTACCGATGTGCCCGATGAGTTTAAGGATCTTGCGGAAGAGTACAGAGAGAAGCTCGTAGAGTCTATTTCCGAACTTGACGATGATCTTATGGAGAAGTATCTGGAGGGAGAAGTTCCGACAGAAGAAGAGCTGAAGAAGGCACTTCGTAAGGGAACCATCGAAGGTTCTGCAATTCCTTGTCTTTGCGGAACTGCATATCGTAACAAGGGTGTGCAGAAGCTTTTGGATGCGATTATTGAGTTCTTACCGGCTCCTACGGATATTCCTGATATTCAGGGAACCGATATGGACGGAGAGGCTGACAGCAGACCGTCTTCCGATTCTGCACCGTTCTCCGCACTGGCATTTAAGATCATGACTGACCCCTTCGTAGGAAAGTTAGCTTATTTCCGTGTTTACTCCGGTGTTTTTAAAGACCGGTTCTTATGTACTGAACTCTACCAAGAATAAGAAGGAAAGAGTTGGTCGTCTTCTCCAGATGCACGCGAAACAAGCGTCAGGAGCTGGATGAGGTTTTCTCCGGTGATATCGCGGCGGCTGTAGGATTTAAGACTACTTCCACAGGAGATACCATCTGTGATGAGCAGCATCCGATTATTCTTGAATCCATGGAGTTCCCGGAGCCCGTTATCTCCGTTGCTATCGAGCCGAAGACCAAGGTTTCTCAGGGGTAAGATGAGTGATGCTTTAGCAAAGCTTGCTGAAGAAGATCCCACCTTCCGTGTAAGAACCAACGAGGAAACCGGACAGACCATCATTTCCGGAATGGGTGAGTTGCATCTGGAGATTATCGTAGACCGTCTTCTTCGTGAGTTTAAGGTAGAAGCAAATGTTGGTGCTCCTGAGGTTGCTTATAAAGAGACCTTTACGAAGCCCGTTGATGTGGAAGGAAAGTACATTCACCAGTCCGGTGGTTCCGGTATGTACGGACACTGTAAGGTTAAGTTCGAGCCGATGGATCCGAACGGAGAAGAGACCTTCAAGTTCCAGTCCACTGTTGTGGGTGGATCTATTCCGAAGGAGTATATCCCAGCTATTGAAAAGGGTATCCGTGATGCAGCAAACTCCGGTGTTCTTGCAGGCTATCCTGTACTCGGCGTAAACGCAAATGTTTATGACGGATCTTATCACGAGGTTGACTCTAACGAGCGTGCCTTCGAGTTCGCAGGTTCCATTGCATTCAAGAATGCTATGCAGAAGGCTGATCCGATTCTTCTTGAGCCGATCATGAAGGTCGAGATTACCACTCCGGAAGAGTATATGGGAAATGTTATCGGTGATGTTAACTCCCGTAGAGGTAAGATTGAGAGCATGGATGATATCCCATCCGGTAAGCAGATCAATGCTTATGTACCTCTTGCAGAGATGTTCGGATACGCAACCGACCTTCGTTCCAAGACACAGGGTAGAGCAAACTACTCCATGTTCTTTGAGAGATACGAGAAGTGCCCGAAGAATATTCAGGAAAAGGTATTATCCGAAGCAAAGAAGTAATTTTACCGAACTTTTAGGAAGAGAAATTCGCTAAATGCGTTTTCTCTTCCATTAGGAAATAAAGTTCATTAAAAGGCTTTTAATTTGGAGAAAAGATGCAAATCATGACTCTACAAAAGGCTTGCTTAATGAATAAACTGATGATAAAATCATGAATACTGGGTTCGTTTTTTTCAGGGACTTGGGATGTATTGCACTCGCATGCTATGCATGCGTTGGTGCTTGGCATGATTTTTTTGTTGTATTACATTTATTAGGAGGGTATTGAAATGGCAAAGGCGCATTTTGAGCGAACCAAACCACACTGTAACATCGGAACTATCGGACACGTAGACCACGGTAAGACAACTCTTACAGCTGCTATTACCAAGGTTTTAGCAGACCGTGTAGCTGGTAACACAGCAACAGACTTCGCTAACATCGATAAGGCTCCGGAAGAGAGAGAAAGAGGAATTACCATCAACACTTCCCACGTTGAGTATGAGACTGAGAAGAGACACTATGCTCACGTTGACTGCCCGGGCCACGCTGACTATGTTAAGAACATGATTACCGGTGCTGCACAGATGGATGGAGCTATCCTCGTAGTTGCTGCTACCGATGGTGTTATGGCACAGACAAGAGAGCACATCCTTCTTGCTCGTCAGGTAGGTGTACCTGCTATCGTTGTATTCCTGAACAAGTGCGACATGGTTGATGATCCTGAGCTTCTTGAGCTCGTTGAGATGGAAGTTAGAGAGCTTCTTTCCGAGTATGAGTTCCCGGGAGATGACATCCCTGTAATCAAGGGTTCCGCTTTAAAGGCTCTTGAGGATCCGAAGTCCGAGTGGGGCGATAAGATTATGGAACTTATGGATGCAGTAGACAGCTATATTCCTGAGCCTGCTCGTGAGACTGATAAGCCGTTCCTTATGCCTGTTGAGGATATCTTCACCATCACAGGACGTGGAACTGTTGCTACCGGTAGAGTAGAGCGTGGTGTTCTTCATGTATCCGATGAAGTTGAAATCGTTGGTATCAATGAAGAGACTCAGAAGTCTGTTATTACCGGAATCGAGATGTTCCGTAAGCAGCTTGATGAGGCTATGGCAGGTGATAACGTTGGTCTTCTTCTTCGTGGTATCAACCGTGATCAGATTGAAAGAGGACAGGTTATCTGTAAGCCGGGTTCTGTAAAGTGCCATAAGAAGTTTACCGCTCAGGTTTACGTTTTAACTAAGGATGAAGGTGGACGTCATACTCCTTTCTTCACAAACTATCGTCCGCAGTTCTATTTCAGAACAACTGACGTTACCGGTATCTGCATGCTTCCGAACGGTGTAGAGATGGTTATGCCCGGCGATAACACAGAGATGGAAGTTGATCTTATCCACCCGATCGCTATGGAAGAGGGTCTTCGTTTCGCTATCCGTGAGGGTGGTAGAACTGTAGGTTCCGGAAGAGTTGTTAAGATTCTTGAGTAATCCTATATAGACTTTTAAAAAGCTGCTTGCTTTGCAAGCGGCTTTTTTGTTATACTATATTTCATAGCTGTTGTTATGGCTATGCTTATTGGTGGCATATTTGCCTATAAAGTATACAATGAATGACTTCTTTGACATTTGGACTATGGAGAAATTCCGGGACAAGGATTTTTACTAATATCTGCAGTGTACTTGGTAATAAGCACTATAGTTTTGGGCATCTGTATTATTAGAGAAAAATAAAAAGAGTTATTTACAGTGGAGGGAAAAACAATGAAAAATAAGCAAGGGCTACGTATCATCTTAGAATTAGTTGCGGGAATGGTATTCTCGGTAATTTTGTGTTACATTTTAATCTATTTAGGCTATTCAACTTTCTATAAGGATAATTTTAATGAATACACCGTGAATATCTTTGGCCTACCAATATATGAGATAGTTATGCAAAGTGGGAAAGGACAGGGAACAGCATTTAACCAGAACATGTCTCTTTGTCGGCATAATCTGCTCAATCATCACGATGATAGCGGTTGAAACAACTATTTTTATAAAAAACAAGAATAAACCGGAATAACTTCCGCTATGCTTGTCATCGTATCCTCCTTCAAGTTCTTCTTCCGAGAGCGACTTTTGATACTGTTTGTAGGATTTTACGACAGAGTTGGGAGCGTATGATAGGTCTGCAAATTCAGAGTCAATATGCGGATGAAGAAAGAATGAGTTTTCATCCGAATACAAACGAGAGATTGCACGCTACCCGTAGGATACTCGTTAAGAATAAAAAATCCCATTCGCAGAATTCTAACACAGAATTGCGAATGGGAAAAATCTCTTTGATTCAATTCTTTATTAAATCTTTCCAACTAAGTCAATTCCGGGCTTTAAGGTCTTTTTCTCCCGGTGTCCATCTTGCAGGGCAAACTTCATTGCCATGCTCTGCTACAAACTGACAGGCCTGAACCTTACGAAGAAGCTCATCCGCATTTCTTCCGATATTTCCGGCACTTACTTCATAGGTTACAATCTTTCCTTCCGGATTCACAATGAAACTTCCTCTTTCTGCAAGGCTTCCGTTCTCCGGAAATACTTCAAAGGCCTTGGAAAAGGCTATGGCTGGGATCGGAGAGCATCGGAAAGCTTAATTTTCCAATCTTGAAGATGCATCGTGCCAAGCCTTATGCACGAAATGGGTATCGGTAGATACGGAATAGATTTCACAACCAATCTTCTGAAACTCCGCATACTTGTTCTGCAAATCTTCCAGCTCTGTAGGACAAACAAAGCTAAAAATCTGCGGATAGAAAAAAAGAATACAGACCACTTTCCTAAAAATGTCCTTCTTCTCAACAGTGCAAAAGCTGTCCTTGTGGTAAGCGTTAACGGAAAAATCCTCCACTTCCTTGTTTAATAATGACATACTACCTCCTTTTTTTCTATAAGCTGTTACTACTATTGAGTAACAGAAGTTTTAAAACAATAATTATTATCATTATTCTATAGGGTATTCTATCATTGTCAATGCAAAAATACAGCCGACTTTTTATTTTTGCTGTTGCTCTTTTATTTTTTTAAATATAAAGTCGAGAAATCATAATTTGATATTATTAAATAAATAAATTTTTGAACAAGACGAAGGAAAAATATTCCTTGGCCTTGTTTTTTTAATGAATATTGCTTACGAAGTATGCCATACCTTTAGGGAACTGTCATACAGAGTATAAAGAAGTACTGACATCTTTTTAAGCTAAGTCTAGACATCTATATTTTTTTGGAAAAATAAGGTAAGATATAGCGGTTAAGTAAAAACAAAAAAAGGAAAGATTTATGGGTAAAAATGTAGATAATTTAGATGATGTGGCTCAGCTCCTTTCCAGGAAGTCGGAGCAAAAAAATCATATTGAAAAAAAGAGAAATCAAAAGTCAACGCATTTTGAGAAATAAAAAGAAAAAGAGAAGTCAATGAGGATAGAAAGATTATGCTGATTCCTATCCTTGTTGTGGTACTGATTTTAATCATTAAGTTTTTGGAAGCTTTGGGTATGGGCGGAACTTTCCCGGATAAACGAAAAGTTCCGGTTTCCGCCTCGGAACTCAGCTCAGCGTCCAATATTCCTGAGGAGGAAACAGAACCTGTTTTAAAGGAATATAACGATGATGTTTTTGGAGAAATTTTTTTCCAAGAGTATTTCCAAGCTAAGCTTGCTGCTGATGTAGATACCCTGTATCGTTTAAGCGGTGTTACAAACCAAAGTACGGAACAAAGAAATAAACTGCAGAGTCAGCTAAAAACACAGTCCGGTTATATTGAGTCCTATGAGGACATCAAGACCTATGCTGTTCCCGGTATAGGAGAGGATGAAAAGCTCGTATTCCTGCAATATAAGGTGCGTTTTCGTAGAGCAAAAACTCCTGCCCCGGCAATTATGTACTGCTACATGCGAGTAAATGAGGCAAATGCTTTTGAACTGGTTGAAAATAAAACACCGGAGCAGACAAAATTTGTCCATGAATATATTCAGACCCATGATGAGGTAAAAGATTTAATCAATGCGGTAGATTCTCAGCTCTTAGAGTCTTTATCTTCGGATTCTCGTCTTGCCGTGTTCTATGATGCTTTTCAAACCGGAAGAATTTACACGGAAGACCAAGCCTCAATAGACTCTGAGGTTTCTTTGATAGAAATGGACGAAAACGGACCGACGGAAGAGACGAGTGCAGGCGTTCCGGAAACAGCGGATGGAGAAAGTAACGGGAAGAATTCAGGGAGTCCAGCTATAGAGGCATCCGGCGGGCAGGAAGGGGAATCGGCTCCGTCAGAGTCGAACGAAGGAGCGTAGACTTTTAGATTTGCATGCCTCCCTGAAACAATATTGCAGGGAGCGGAAAGAGATAAGATGAATACCAAAGATTTTTTTATTATGATTTACCGGAAGAGCTGATTGCACAGGACCCCTTGTTAAAGCGTTCTGCCTCCCGGCTTCTTGTGATGGATAGAAAAAGTGGATCAATCGAGCATAAGCATTTTGAAGATGTGCTTAGCTACCTTAAGGAAGGAGATTGCCTTGTTTTAAACAACACCAAGGTGATTCCTGCACGCTTACACGGTGTAAAGGCGGGAACCGGAGCGCATGTAGAGGTCTTGCTCCTCACGAGAATCACGGATAAGAACTGGGAAATGTATTGTTCGTCCGGGAAAGAAGCTCCGTGTCGGTGCAGAAATTATTTTTGCGGAAAAATTTACTTTCGGGAACAGTTATCGAGTGTAAGGAAGACGGAAATAGGATTATAGAGTTTCATTTTCAGGGGATTTTCGAGGAAATCTTGGATAAGCTTGGAGAAATGCCGCTTCCCCTATATCACGAAAGCAGTTAGAAGATAAGACAAGATACAATACCGTCTATGCAAAAGGAAGAAGGGATCTGCAGCGGCACCGACTGCCGGACTTCATTGGACGAAAGGAGCTTCTTGAAAAGGTGCAGGAGAAAAGGGCGTGAAAATCGCCTATGTCACTCTCCATGTAGGGCTTGGGACATTCCGCCCGGTAAAGGTAGAGGATGTGAAAAAGCATCACATGCACTCGGAGCTTTACATTATTGATAAGGAAACGGCGGAGTTAATCAATAATACAAAGAAAAGCTGGGCGGAAGAATCATCTGTACGGGAACCACCTCCTGCAGAACGATTGAGTCCAATGCCGATGAGAACGGGTGTTCTTCATCCCGGCAGTGCATGGACGGATATTTTATCTACCCCGGCTACCGCTTTAAGGTAATGGACGGGCTCATTACCAACTTCCATTTACCGGAATCGACTCTCATTATGCTTGTTTCCGCCTTTTCCACTCGGGAAAAATGTCTTGCATGCCTATGAAGAAGCGGTAAAGGAAAGATACAGATTTTTTTCAGCTTTCGGGGATGCCATGATGATTAACTGACCGAGTTTTCGTGTTTTTGTAAATAAGATAAAGTTGGAGAAAACTATGCGAATCAATAAATGGCTCTCGGCAATGGGGATTTGCTCTAGAAGAGAGGCTGACCGCTTGATTGCGGAGGGGAAAATAAAAATAAACGGAAAGGCTCGCGAGCCTTGGTCAGGAAATCAGCGGTGAGGAAGAGATAGAACTGGACGGGAAGCGCATTTCCGGAAAAAGGAGAGAAGGAGAGAAGCCGAAAGAAGTGCTTCTTGCTTATTACAAGCCACGCGGAGTAATTTGCACAACAGGAGAAAAGGATAGAGGGAAAAATGTCATTGAGGATATCCGCTATCCTGAGCGCATTTACCCGATAGGACGGCTGGATAAGGACTCTGAAGGCCTCCTTCTTCTTACGAATCAGGGCGAGCTGGTAAATCAAATCAACAAAGTCCAAAAAGCGAGAAAAGAGAAGGAATATATCGTGACGGTGGAAGAAGATATCACGAAGCATTTTTTGCGGGAGATGAGTGAGGGGTGTATATCTTAAGGAACTTGAGAGAACAACGAAGCCCTGCCTTGTTTTTCAGGAGGAAAATATCCCTGTTATGCAAAAGAAAGAGGCAGTTTCATATCATCTTAACGGAGGGGCTAAACCGACAGATTCGGAGAATGTGTGAGACCTTGGGCTATACGGTAAAACGGCTAAAGAGAGTTCGAATCATGAACCTTACTTTGGATGGTCTTAAGCCTGGAGAGTACAGAGAGATAAAAAGAGAAGACCTAGGCTTGGATTAAATTGTTTTTTCGATAGCGTATTTATTTTTGATAAACAGAAAGAGAATGTATGGAAAAAAGAAAACGGATAGAGGAGCTTGTTCAGCTTTTAAATGAGGCAGGAAAAGCCTATTATCAGGAGGGACGAGAAATCATTTCCAACCTGGAATATGACAAAGCCTACGATGAACTGGTGCGTCTTGAGGAAGAGACAGGGATTGTCCTGTCTGCAAGTCCTACGCAAAATGTCGGATACAGCAGTGGCTACGGCCCTTCCGAAGGAGGAGCATGCGAGCCCGATGCTTTCTCTTGATAAAACAAAGTCCGTGGAGACTTTACAAAGCTTTCTCGGGGAGCAGAAGGGGATTCTTTCCTGGAAACTCGACGGTCTTACAGTAGTGATGACTTATGAGAAGGGAGAGCTTGTCAAAGCGGTTACCCGCGGAAACGGTAGAATTGGAGAAATAGTTACGGAAAATGCAAAGCGTTTTCGGAATCTTCCTTTACGGATTCCCTTTAAAGGAAGACTGGTTCTACGCGGAGAAGCGCTGATTCGCTATTCCGATTTCGCAAAGATCAATGAAGAAATTCCGGAGGAGGGGGCGAAATACAAGAACCCGAGGAATCTATGTTCCGGTTCCGTTCGGCAACTGGATCCGAAAATCACTTGGGAAAGAAGAGTCTATTTTTTCCCCTTTACGCTTGTATCGGTAGAGGAGGGAGAAGACGGGGCCTCCCGTGAGAGTGGAGGATTTCCCGACTTTCATAACAGCCATGAAGCGGAATTCGAATTTTTAGAGCAACAGGGCTTTCAGGTCGGGACGCAGGGCGGTAAATATAGAGGAGCTTCCCAGGGCTGTTTCGGACTTTTTCCGAACAGGTCAAGAAAAATGATTTTCCCTCCGACGGTCTGGTACTTCTTATGGACGATATAAGCTACGGAAAGAGTCTCGGGACTACGGCCAAATTCCCTCGAAATGCCCTTGCTTTTAAAAGTGGGAGGACGAGGAAGAAAAGACGATACTTCGTGAGGTGGAGTGGTCACCCAGTAGAACCGGCCTCATTAACCCTGTAGCGATCTTTGATCCGGTGGAGCTGGAGGGAACCGTGGTCGAGCAGGGCCAGTCTCCACAACATCAGCTACTTGGAAGATTTGAAGCCTTGGAATCGGAGACGAGATTACGGTCTATAAGGCCAATATGATTATCCCGCAGATTGGAGAGAATCTCACGAAGTCGGGGCAGCTCCCCATTCCAAAGCATTGTCCTGCCTGTCACGAGGAAAACAAAAAAATTGTGCAGGACAAGGAAGCAAAGATGCTTTACTGCGAAAAATCCGCATTGTCCGGCAAAAGCGGATTAAACAATTTGCTCTTTTTGTAAGTCGTGACGCCTTTAAAATATCGAGGGACTTTCCGAAATGACCCTCGAGAAGTTTATCGGGAAGGGATTTATTCAGGAATTTCCGGATTTATTTAGCTTGGAAGAGCATAAGGATGAGATTATCTCTATGGAGGGCTTCGGACAGAAGTCCTATGAGAAGCTTATTGAAAATGCGGAGAAAGGCAAGGGAAAAACGAGCCTTGCAAGACTCCTTTACGGTTTAGGAATCGGAGGTATCGGAGCAAGTAATGCAAGAGTCCTTTCGGAAGCCTTTCATGAGGATGCGGAGGAGCTTTGCAAGGCTCGGCTTAGTGAGATTCTATCCATTAAAGGGATAGGACCTATACTTGGGCGAAAAGCATTGTTCGCTATTTTTAAAGAAGAAGAAAAATCTTAGGCTTTTTCCGAAAAGCTCTTATCCGTTCTTCATTTACAGAAGGAGGAGAAGGAGGAAAATGCGGCTCTTTCCGGGAAGGTCTTCGTGATTACCGGCTCCTTAATCCATTTTCAAAAATCGAAAGGAGCTGGAGGAGGAGATCCGAAAGGCGGGAGCAAGCACGGCAGGTTCCGTTTCGAAGAATACCTCTTATCTTATCAACAATGACAAAAATTCTTCCAGCAGTAAGAATAAGAAGGCTAAGGAGCTCGGAATTCTGATTCTTTCGGAGGAGGATTTCTTGAAACTTTTAAAGGAGAGTAGAAGTGAAATGAAAGACCAATTTTGTACGAGTTTTTATATGAAAGAAATTTTTATCGTATAGGGAACTAAGGAAAACTTAAGGAAAATAATGAATAATTAAGGAGAATAAGAAGAACAAATGAATTTTCAAGACTACGATATATATTTTCCGCATCTAGAGATCGGCATCAAGCACCTCGTAAATCATATCAGCCCCTTTTGATTTACGATTGCCTTTTACGGCATCATTATCGGGATTGGCATGCTGCTTGGTATGCTTGTTGCGAGTAAAGAGTATGTGAGAAGCGGATACAAGGCGGACGATATCCAGGACTTTGCGCTCTTCGTTATCGTCCTTGGCGTAATCGGGGCAAGAATTTACTATGTCATTTTTGAATGGGATTACTACTCGAAGAACCTTATGGAAATCCCGAATATCCGGCAGGGAGGGCTCGCGATTTACGGAGGAGTTCTTACGGCTATTGCGACCTGCATTGTCTTTTGTAAGAAAAAGAAGCTGGACTTCTTTCCCATGGCGGATGCCAGTGTACTGGGACTCATTCTCGGACAGGCTATCGGGCGCTGGGGAAACTTCTTTAATGCCGAGGCCTTTGGAGGCTATACGAACTCTCTCTTCGCCATGCGGATAAAGGAAGCCATTGTAAATCCTTCGATGATCAATGAAAATGTGGCGGCTCATCTTCAGAATATAGACGGGATCAGCTATGTACAGGTGCATCCAACCTTTCTTTATGAAAGTGCGTGGAACCTCTGTGTTTTCTTCTTCCTTTTATGGTACTCCAAGAGGAAGAAGTTTAAGGGACAGATTTTCTTGCTCTATCTTGGGCTTTATGGACTGGGACGCTTCTTTATCGAGGGGCTTCAGGGCAGATTCTTTGATGCTCTTCGGTACAGGGAATTGCGGTTTCCCAGGCGCTTTCCCTTGTGCTTCTTATTGTGAGTATTGCTTTGCAATATATTTTTCTAAAAAAAGAGTAAAGCGTGAGGAAATACAGAGGTGAAAAGAATTACAGTGATGAAAGAAAAACCACCGACCTAAATTATGATGTGACCCCCAAAAAAGTTAGACTTTTTAAGCGTAGCAGTTTTTATGGCTGCTACGCTATTTTTTTATGCAGCCAAGAGGCGAAGCCTGTATTGAACAGGACTTAGCCATCCTAGTTTCTCCTTGATTCTATGTTCGTTATAGTACCTTATATATCGTTCTATTTCTGACTTTAATTCTTCATAACTATAATAGACAATGCCATAATAGATTTCTTGTTTAAGCAAACCGAAAAAGTTCTCCATAACTGAATTATCATGACAGTTCCCTTTTCTGGACATACTTTGAAAGATTCTTTCTTCCCTAAGTCGATGAGAATAAGCTTTCATCTGATATGCCCATCCTTGATCCGAATGGAATGTTCTGCGATATGGGCAATCAGATGTTACCTTTACCGCTTGTTCCAATGCATTCATTATATTTTGGGCAGATGGTTGTTTTGCTATTCCATAACTGATAATCTCACCATTACACATATCCATAAATGGATCCAAGTATAGTTTGCGCATTGTCATATGGCCTTTAGCATCGATTTCATAATACTTAAACTCTGTAGTATCTGTGGTAATCTTCTGATGAGGAATATGAGTTTTAAAACGTCTTCTTATGCGATTAGGAGCTACTGTGCCTACTTGGCCCTTGTATGAACTGTATTTGCGGCTCTTACGTGTGAAAGAAGTAACTTGCAGCCCAAGCTTCTGCATTATACGCTGCACTTTTTTCTTGTTTACAACATATCCCTGATTTCTTAGTTCGGCTAATACACGACGATAACCATAATCCTTATTAGTCACTCGTATGAAAAGAATCTTTTCTTCGATTTCTTTGTCAGGGTCTTCTATCAAGACGTTTTTTTGCCAATACATGTATGTGGCTTTAGGTATGCCTGTATAAGAGAGAAGGTCTTTTAGCTTAAACTCTCCTCGGAGGCTGTTGATGACGAGCGCCGTTCTCTCATTTTTTTACCTCGTCTTCTAAACGCAACCTCCTCAGTTCTTTTTAAAAAATGCATTCTCAATTCTTAGTTTAAGGAGTTCCTCTTCTAATTCTTTTGACATGTTCAGCACTGGTATCAACAACTTTTTTTCTTTAATTTCTTGTTTCTGATTTTTTTGTTTTATTTTTTTGTCCAAAAGTTTTCTTCCGACCTTTCTTTTGAGGTCTCAAAGCTTCAGGACCGGCAGAACGAAAAACGGCTAACCCATGCAACAATCATACTAGAATTCGTTATGCCTTCTTGAATTGCCAGTTCCCGATATGAAATCTCACTTGATAGATAAAAACTCTACTACAGAAAGTTTCTTTTCGAAAGAATATTTTTCATGCTGTCTAGAACGAAATAATCCTTTATCTCCCAAGGCTTGGTAATTAGCAACCCATTTTTTTGTATGTCGCTTCTATTGGGGCCATAGATAGATGAAAGATATCTATAGCCGCCTTTACCATTTAGATAAGCATCAACAATCTTTTTCTTAAGCTCATAGCTGTATTTAGCTGATAAAAATACCGACCTCCAATTGTTAGAATTTTTAGGTCTAACTTTTTGGGGGTCGGGTACATTAGTCGGTGGTTTTTCTTAATGAGTATCGCTTACAAAGCGTGAGGTATCTCGTTATGAATAAGTACTCTCGCGCGAAGAGTGCGATAGTGCACCTTGCCTTTTCTTATACTTCGTGTTCAAGTACCTGGAACTTGGAAACAAGTTCATGCATGATATTTGCCTGTCCGGAAAGCTCTTCCGATGCTGCAGCAGATTCTTCCGCGGTTGCGGAGTTTGTCTGGACAACGGAAGAAATCTGATCCACGCCGATTGTGAGTTGCTGTAAGCCTTCCGACTCCTCTTCAGAGGCTTTAGATATCTTACCAATGATTTCGGAAATGTCTTTTGCCTTGCTCTTTACAAGCTCCATGGACTCTACAGTCTCACTACTGATTCTTGCACCCTTGGCAACGGCATCAATGGTTTCCTCAATTAAACTGCTTTGTATTTTTGAGCCGCTTTAGCAGACTTTTGCGCCAGGTTTCCTACTTCATCCGCTACTACGGCAAAGCCTTTTCCTGCTGCACCGGCTCTTGCTGCCTCAATAGCTGCATTTAAAGAGAGAATATTGGTTTGGAAAGCAATGTCATCAATCGTTTTGATAATCTTACTGATTTCATTGGATTTTTTTCCGTGATTTCTCGCATGGCTTCCGACATTTCTTCCATTTTCTTATTACTTTCTTCGACCGCCTCGCCGGCTTCTATGCTTAAGCGGTTTGCATCCATGGACTGCTCGGCCGTTCCCTTTGATTTTTTTACAGAGATATCGTTCATGGTTGCACCAAGCTCCTGAATTGAAGATGCTTGTTCGGTAGAGCCCTGTGAAAGTGCCTGTGCACCATTGGAAACCTGTTCTGCCCCGGCATTGACCTCCTCGGCAGAGTGCTTGATTTCCGTCATCGTACGGGACAAATCCTTTGTGATTTCCCTTAGGCTAATAAGAATCGGTCTATAATCACCGGGATAATTTGTTTCATCGGATAAATCTACCCGGAAATTTCCTTGAGAAACTGCACCTAATTTTTCTCCTAAATCGCCAATAATACCTTTGACCCTGATAGTGACATTTTTCAGAGACTTTGCCAGATCGCCAATCTCATCATCTTTTGTATATCTTGACTCTATATTAAAAGTCACCGCTTGAAAGCTTGTCTCCGGCAATAGCCATCATCTTTAAAGGTGCCAAGGTTTTCTTTTACGAAGAAGTAAGTAGAAGCGATAAGGAGAAGCACACCGGAGAGGCCGATTATTACGGAAGTCAGAATCAACTTTTTGGTTACACGCTGATAATCGGCATCAGCGATACTCATTAAGCTCCACCATGTTGTGTTTCCAAATTGGGTTGGTGCAAAATAAAGTCTTCTTTTTCCACCTGAACTATTTTTTTAGCTACGGTATGGAAGGGCTTTCCTTCCTTCATTTTTTTCCGTGATACGACTAAGGTCTTCCTTGGCAGCTGCATCAGCTAAATTTTTTCCTTTTAAGGCTTCATTGGATGCATAGAGGAAATTTCCTTCGTTGTCCAGAACAGAGGTAAAGAGACTAGGGAAACGGGAATCCTCATGCTTTAAGACATTAAAGGCCGCTAAAATCAAGTTCAATGCTTACAACACCCTTAAAAATCATTATCTGCCACAATAGGATCAGAGATTGTAACAACCGTCTTAGAAGGATCCTCTTCAGGATTATATGCAGAGGTGATGGTGGTCTTTAAACTGCTTTTAGCATCGGTGTAGTAGCTTTGATCCTTATAGTAGTCATAGGCATAGTTTAAAAATATCACGAGTCTGTACACTCTTAAAAAGTCATGTAGGGGGCATAGTCCGTAACGCCCTCAATAACCTTTCCCGGCTCATAAAAAAATAGCCGACTCCGGTTATATTAGGGTTGGTTTTTATGGTTGCATACATGGCATCCATCATGACTACCTCAACATTGTAGCGGCTGGCGGGAACTGCCCGGTCTACAATTCGAGAACGAAAGGTGGTACCGGACATTTGTGTCACATGCTGCTTTGTTAGTTTATCCTCTTTTTAGATTGATGGTCCAAGGGTTCCCCGGAACTCCCCTGATTTCATCATTTTGTCCCCATACAAAGCTGATGGACTCTTTCATGCTTCCGGAAAGAGTAGTAATCTGTCCGAGAATTTCATTAGTGCTCTCTCCTGTCAGGGAAAGAAGATCGTCCATATTCTTGTCCAAATTCTTCTTTGTGGATTGGCTTCCCAAATTAACTATGGCATAGCTTAATACGAGAATAATTAGAAAGCCCAGAGTGCCCAAAATAAGAGATAAGCGAGTACTTAAGCTTGTTTTCTTCGCTTTCTTTAGCTTTGGCGTTGTTTTCGCGTCCTTCGTTTTCATAGTGCATTCCTTCCTTGTTTTTCTTTTTCCGGGGTAACCTTTTTCTCCTATATTACCCTTTTGAATGAGATAATTTTGCTACGTACAATATGTCTAAAGGATTTTTCGGCGATTTTATTTTTGATGTATAAATAAAATAGTAAATAAAGTTAAACTTTTATCAAAAAGAGATATCAGGCTTGGCGGTATTACTTTTGATGAATAAAAAAATCATTTTGAATAGAACGCAGAAAAAAATATGCTAAAAATATTTATGAAAAGGAGTTTTTCAGGAAGGAGGATAGCCATGAAAAAAATTTCTGGAAAATGGATGATTTTTTTCCCGGATAGCGTCAGCTATGCCTATCTTGATCATGAGAGCTATCTTGCGGACAGAATTTTCATTGAAAAAAAGGAATCTGCGTTAAATTTATTCGGGAAATGGAAAAGCAGAAATCCCTCTATCGAATTGTCTTTTGCAAAAGTAAAGAAAAAAAGATAAGGAAGGTTTTGAGAGAGCCTTAGGAGATTTGGAGAACGAGATTTGTCTTAAAGGCTACAGGGATTATTCCGAGTATTGCTTAGCGTTGGAGCAACAATTAAAAAAAGAGACGGAAGAGCCTTGAAGAATAAAAAAGGAATGAAATAATTCATACTTTAATGCGGGAAGCGGAAGTTATGGTAAACGAATAGGAGGAAGCTGCTTGGAAGAGAATCGAAATTTACATATAGAGAATAGTTTGGCGGAAGACCTGGATTTAGGCTCTTTAGAGGAAGAAAGCTATTTGTTGTGCAAGGAATTTATAGAAAAGGCGAAACTTAAGAAGGGGCAGATTTTTGTTGTGGGCTGCTCCACTTCTGAGGTTTTGGGAGAAAGAATCGGAACGGCTTCCAGCTATTCCACAGCAGGGGCTTTGTTCCGCGGAATCCACCGTGCAGCAAAGGAGGCGGAACTATTCCTCTGTACCCAGTGCTGTGAGCACTTAAACCGTGCCGTCATCACGGAAAGAGAGGCTGCCTTGGTGCACGGCCTTATGCCTTATCAGGTAAATGTGATTCCGAAGGAAAAAGGCGGGCGGTTCCTTCTCTACCGTAGCATACGAGAGCTTTCAAGACCCTATCGCTTTTGGAAAAAGTCCGAGCAGACGGCGGAATGGATATAGGAGACACCTTTATAGGCATGCACTTAAAGGAAGTTGCGGTGCCGCTTCGCTTAAGCAAAAAAATGCTCGGCTCCGCCCACATTACTGCGGCAAGAGTACGGCCGAAGTTTGTAGGCGGGAGCCGAGCGGTGTATGATGAAAGCTTACTCTAGGAATATATTTTGCAAACAGTTAATAAAACCCTAGATATGAATCACCTCCGAACGATTCATACATAGGAGGCTATCGTGCCGGAGATAGCTTCCATGTATGCCGTTTTCTCTCTTGAGCATAAATAACGGAAGAAGGAATATTTTAAAAAAGTAGCAAAGTAACCATATTATCAAAGCTTCCGGTCTGAGGTCTTGGAAATAGAAAAGGTAGCCTTCCAAAAAAAGGCCGGCATTTAATGCAATATTAAATAAAGTAGCTATGCTTCCAAAGAAAAGATTCGTGGGCATTTCCGGTCGGTAATATTTTACGGCAAAGAGAGAAAGAAGCGAGATGTTATAAACGCAGATCGGCTTCTTTTCTTTTCGGTAGAAGACAATGGACTTTCGGTTATAAAGAAAGACGCCTCCTTTTTTAACGAGGCATGCCTCGTAAATCCAGACATGGCTTACCGCATTGATGTCCTCCCAGGGTACGAACAGTTTCATGCCGGGAAGATAAATGCCTTCCTTTCCGATTTTTAGTTTTTTTCCCAAGTAAAAGGGAAGAGAAACGAGAAGCAAAAATCCTGTTTCCGTAGAGGGCAAAAGTCCCTCGGGCTTAACTTTAGTTTAACAACCGAAAGATCTACATCTAAGGTGTCCAAGCCCTGTCTTTTTCCGACGGTGTAAAAAAACAAAATGAGAAGGGCGAAGATAAAGGTAAAATAGCGATAATAAATGCTGTGAAAGGAAATGCCGTCTATATCTTGTTTCGGACTGTGGTTTTTATGGCTTACACTGCTTTTCATCTGTTTTTCCCCACCTATACCGCTATCTTCTTCGCTAAACACTTGCAAATCGGATTGCCTTTTGCGGAGAACTTCTCCTCGTATTCCGTCATGATATTTCCTTTGGAAAGCAGTTCATCATGGTGGAGGTCAAAGCTTTTTGCAAGAATATCCCAGCCATTTTCCTGAAAGCTCTCCAAGGAATAATCAAACAAATCCCGATTATCCGTTTTAAACTCGATATGACCGTCCGTAGAAAGAACCTTTCTCATAGAGCTTTTAGAAAGACAGGGCTTGTGAGTCTGCGGTTTGCCTGCCTTTTCTTTGGCCAGGGGATCGGAAAAGTTCAGGTAAATGGTATCGATTTCTCCTGCAGAAAAAAACTTCCGTAAGAAGCCTTGCGTCCATACTCATGTAGTAGAGATTCTTTAGGACAATTCCGGATTCCTCCTCCTTTTCACGCCGTTTAATGGCCTTAAAAAGCACGCTGTCATAGCGTTCAATGCCAATGAAGTTAATATCAGGATTTTGCTTTGCCATTTCGTAAATGAACTTGCCCTTTCCCATGCCGATTTCGAGGCAGAGCGGATTCTTATTGGAAAAAGAGTTTTTTTCAGAATACTGCCCTTTTAGCTCCTCTTTATTTTGTATTACATAGATGGAATCGGATACGAATTCCTCCGAGCCGGTAATATGTCGTAGTCGCATAATACTCTTTGAAAATGAGTTTAATAAAAATATTATTTTTTTCTATAGACGCGGATTCCCTTACTATTTATTTCTTTTTGAAAATGGCATAAAAATGACTTGGCAATTTTAAGATTTTCTTTATAGGAAGAGAAACGCTCTTATGTTATCATAAATGCGCTATTTTAACTAGAAATAAACGAGAATTTGCATACAATCCTCGTTCTGAATCAAAAAGTGGCGATGATATTGGCCTCTTAAATTTAGCGGAGAATGGAATGAAGAAAAAAATAGAGCAATAAAAAAATAGAGCAATAAAAAAATAGAGTGATGAGGCGCGGAATTTCTCTTGTGCTTCTCTCTTCAATAGTAGGTTTATCTGCTTGCGAAAAAAAGATGGGAGCGGAACAGGAAGTTGCGGCCGCATCCGGATCGGATATTGTACTAACCACGGAGGACAGTGGAGAGGAATCCTTGGCAATTGCCGCTCTGGGGAATCAATGCAAATGTTCTTCCCTCTATCGAAGGCGTGACTATTGACGGGCAGGCGGAGGAGCTTGCACCGGTGAATCTTACGGTAGGTGTAATCAATTCCGTTGTAAAGGATTTGCAGGAGCGACTTATGCAGCTTGGCTATATGGAGGATGATGAGCCGACCACCTATTACGGAGATGCCACCTCTAAGGCGGTACAGTATTTTCAAAGACAGAGTGGAATGGCTATGGACGGTATTACGGGGGTAAGCACCTGGGATGCCCTTATGTCGGACAATGCACCGCATTATGCTGCGAAACTGGGCTTCCAAGGAGATGACATTACAAAGATTCAGTATCGCCTGTATAATTTGGGTTATCTTACAGAAAGTGGACAGATTAACGGAAACTTTGATGCGGCAACCGATACTGCGGTAAAGAAGATGCAGGAGGTAAACCATCTGACGATTGATGGTACGGTAGGACAGGCTACCATCAATTTATTGTATTCAGATGAGGTCAAGGCCAATATCATCGCTCTGGGTGAGCATAGTGATATCGTGAAAAAATACCAAAACAGACTGATCGCCCTTGGATATCTCTCCGGAGAGGCAGACGGCAATTTCGGCTTGAGTACACAAAATGCGATTCGTGCCTTCCAGTCAAGAAATGACCAGGTTGTAGACGGGTACCTGGGACCGGATACCAGAAATATCTTGATTCCGACTCGGCAAAGCCTTTCGGTATGCGTCTCGGAGAACAGAGCAGTGATGTGCAGAATATGCAGAAGCTTTTGGTAAAGTACGGCTATTTGTCAAGTGACAAGGCATCCGGCTATTTTGGAGAGCTCACAAAGGAGGCAGTACTCTCCTTCCAGAGAACAAATGGTCTTGCAGCAGACGGTACGGCAGGGGCAAAGACCTTACAAGTCTTGCAGTCCGGCTCTGCAAAGTCTAAGCCTAAAAGAAGCAGAAATAACGCTAATACGGGAAGAACAAATGGCAATACGGGAGGCGGAGACAGCGGTTCCTCCGGAAGTATCTCTTCCGGTTTGGGCGAGCAACAGTATCCGGATCGGCATCTGCCCTTATTTCCATTGCCTCTTCCAAGATTGGCTCTCCCTATGTATGGGGCTCCAAAGGACCGAATTCTTTCGATTGCTCCGGCTTTGTATACTGGTGTCTTAATCAGGCCGGAGTGGGAACTTCCTATATGACTTCTTCCGGTTGGAGAAGTCCGGGGCGCTTTAAAAAGGTCGGTGCATCCGAGTTGCAGGCAGGAGATATAGTCGTTGTGCGAGGTCATGTAGGAATTTATGCCGGAGGCGGATCTGTGATTGATGCTTCTTCTTCCAATGGTAGAGTTGTGCACAGAAGCTTCTCCGGTTGGTGGTCCAGAAACTTTATTACTGCTTGGAGAATCTTTAGCTAAAAAGTATTTCCCTATGTTGATATGAAGTAAGAGAGCCTGCTCTTTTTTTGCATGTGTTTTACAGAGGGTTTCAAATTGTCCCCGATTTTTTTGGATAATCGGGGATTTTCTATGCGGAGAGACTAGACGAGAAGATTTTTTTCCCGTATGGTAAAGGAAATTGCTTTTCTAAGGAGTGTGAAAAATGAAAAAGACAGCATTGATTGTTATGGCGGCAGGAATCGGATCCCGTTATGGGGCGGGTATTAAGCAGCTGGCAAAGATTGGCCCTTTCCGGGGAAATTATTTTGGACTATTCCGTGCATGATGCGTTGGAAGCAGGCTTTGATAAGTTGATTTTTTTGTCATTCGAAAGGATATAGAGACCGAATTCCGAGATGTCATCGGAAAAGCGCATTGAAAAAAATTGCGGATGTTCATTATGCTTTTCAGGAACTGACTGCTTTACCGAAGGGCTACAGTCTTCCTGACGGAAGAACAAAGCCTTGGGGTACTGCGCATGCTCTTATGCAAGCGAGAAATATGGTGGACTGTCCTTTTGCAGTAATCAATGCAGATGATTTTTTTACGGAAAAGAAGGCTACAAGTTGATTCATAATTTCTTGATTAAAGAGAGAGCGGAATCGGATATGTTGGAAATGTGTATGGCGGGCTACCATTTAAAGAATACCCTTTCCAAAAACGGATCCGTTAATCGCGGTATCTGTAAGCTTTCCAAAGAAGGCTATCTTTTGTCCATCGAAGAGATTTACGAGATCAAGAGAGAAGAGGACGGAAGTCTTAGAGGATTGAATCAAAGCAAGGAAACGGTCTCTTTAGGGGAAGAGTCTATTGCTTCCATGAACATGTTCGGTCTTCCGGAAAGATTCCTCGACATTGTTACGGAGAATTTTCCTGAATGGCTGGATAGATACGGAAAGGAAATGAAGTCTGAATACCTTCTTCCCAGAGAAATTAACAATCTCATGCTTAGAGGAAAGGGAAGAGTGGAGGTTCTACCGGACCATGACAAGTGGTTTGGCGTAACCTATCACGAGGACAAGGCTCTTGCAGAGGAAGCACTGAGAGAGTGCATAGCGGAAGGGCTTTACCCGGAGAAGCTCTATAATTAAAAGATAGTAAAATATGGCTTTTTGTTTTTAAAAATAGGGGAAACCGTTTCCCTCTATTTTTTTATAGAGGGCTAGGAGAAGGAATAGATGGAATGCTGTCTACTTTCCGGGAACCCGCCGGGCTGAAAGAGGAAGTATTAAGAGGGGATAAAGGTGTCGGATCAAGAGCGAGAGTCTCGAAAGAGAAAACTAAAAGAAAATGTAATCTTTGGAGAAAAAGATAAAGCGGAAAGTGGAGAAACAATGCAGGAGGGGAGAAGCAGAGCATCTACTCGCAATAAAGCTATTTTTACCCCTAATATTTCTTCTTGTTTTGCTTATTGGCTTATCTATTTATTTGTACAGTAAGAGGCGTTTTTTTCTCGTCTTGGCTTGAGATGGACTACGGAGTTTTCTGATAAGGAAGGAAGCGTTGCGGAATATTTTTCTTTTGCAGACGGTGTGGTTAAGGTATCTAAGGACGGTGCATCATATCTTTCCTCTTCCGGAAAAACTGCTTTTGGAATCAGGCATATGAAATGGCCTCCCTTTAACGGCTATTCACGGCAGTTATATGGTAATCGGGGAGGAAAACGGATCGGAGCTTTATATCCTGTCCTCGGAGGGCTTGAGCGGACAGGGGGAAAGTTCTCTCCCTATCAAAAAGCTCTCCATTTCGGAAAGGGGAGTAGTTTATGCCCTCTTGGAGGATGGGGACAGCAGCTACATTACGGTATTCAGCAAAGAAGGGAAAAATCTGGATATCGGGATTAAATCAGTTTTAAGCGGAGACGGCTTTCCTATGGATTTTTCCGTGTCAAATGATGGAGAAGAGCTGTTGGTAGCTTATTCCTATTTGGATAAATCCACTTTAAAAAGCAGAGCCGTTTTTTACAACTTTTCTTCCTTGGGGAAAAATGTCGGAGCGGACCGAGTGGTAGGAGGTTTTACGGAAAATTTCACCGGAAAAATGCTGGGAAGAGTACACTTTTTCAGCAATGAAGAAAGCTTTGTGGCTTACAACGGTGGTTTGAGTTTTTCGACGAGGGTAAAAACCAGTCCCGAGGAAAAAGAAAAAAATCTGGGCAATTTTAGGAACAATAAGAATGATTGCCTATGATGACAGTTATCTTGCGGTTCTAACAGATAATACAAAAAGAAAAAGGAAGAAGAGAATTATCGACTTCTCCTCTTCCGAAAAAAACGGAGAAAAAGCTATTCGATAAAGCGCTTTCCTTTTCGGGCAGCAATATGGAGTTGAATGGAGATAAGATTTTCTTATACCAGGAGAAAAAGCTATCAGGTCTATGACTTTTAGCGGCCGTCTACGCTATAATGGAAATACGGAAGACCGCTTGCTTTATCTTCGATCCGCTTCGGACATCCATCTGGGGGGGAGTGAGCTTATCCTTTGTTTTCCAAATAAGGTGGAACGGGTCAGAATACAATAGAGGGAGAAGGACATGAATCAATATTGCGTGGGAATTGATGTTGGAGGCACAACGGTAAAGTGCGGTATTTTCACTTATAACGGGGTACTCCTCGACAAGTGGGAGGTAATGACCAGAAAGGCGGAAAATGGAAAATACATCCTCCCTGATGTGGCGGAAGAGCTGAAAAAACATTTGGATGAGAAAACCATTTCCTATGAGGATATTGCGGGAATCGGTATCGGTGTGCCGGGCCCGGTTGAGCCGGACGGACATGTTAGAGTGGCGGTTAACTTGGGCTGGAAGGATATATATCCCGCTCGAGTAATGCGTGAGCTTATGGGCGGCAGAATTCCCTGTGCAGTAGGAAATGATGCCAATGTAGCGGCTCTTGGGGAAATGTGGCAGGGTGGCGGCAGAGGCTATCAGAATATGATGATGGTAACGCTCGGAACGGGAGTGGGCGGCGGCCTTATTTTAAATGGAAAAATTGTTGCAGGAGCACACGGTGCAGGAGCGGAAATTGGACACATTCATGTTAGGGAAGTAGAGGGAGAGCGTTGTGCTTGCGGCGGAATGGGATGCCTTGAGCAGGTAGCTTCCGCAACCGGAATCGTAAAGGAGGCAGAGCGCTTTTTAAGGATGTTTAGAGAACCTTCTTCTCTTCGTATCTATGGAAAAGCTTTGACAGCAAAAATTGTCTGTGATGCGGCAAAGGAAGGGGATCAGCTTGCATACCTAAGTCTTGATTTAAGTATGCGTTCCTTGGGAATTGTTCTTGCACAGGTTTCGATGGTTGCCGACCCGGAGATTTTTGTTATTGGTGGCGGTGTATCTAAGGCGGGAGACTTCCTTTTAGATCTGATCAGAAAGCATTACAAAGAGTATACTCCGATTTTAGAGAAGAAGGCGGAGCTTGTGCTTGCAACGCTTGGAAATGATGCCGGGATTTACGGTTGCGCACGATTGATGCTTGAAAAGGACTAAATCCTTTTGCTATCTAAGGGAAGTTTGGCTGAAAAAATAGCTTGTAGACTAAGTGACTGCTTGACAAAGAATTTTACAGACTAAGCGGTGAGGAATAGTTAGAAAGTAAGAAAATGAATCAAAAGGTTCTGAAAACAATAGAATATACGAAGATTATTGCCATGCTTTTTGGAAGAAGCGGAATCTTCTCTCGGGAAGGAAAGGGCGGAGGCGCTCCTCCCTTCCTCCGATTTTTGTGAGGTAGAGCGAAATCTTTTGGAAACGGAAGAGGCGGAGAGCCGTATTCGGGTAAAGGGGCCAATCTCCTTTCGAGGGATAGCGGATATACGCCCCTATTTTTCGAGATTGCAACTGGGAGCTTCTCTTTCCATATCAGAGCTTTATCAAGTGACAAGAATGCTGGAAAACGGAAAAAGGGTAAAAGAGCAGGGCGGAGAAATAGAGGATAGCCTTTCCGCCTATTTTTGAGGAGTTGAACAGCTTAGATGAAATAAGACGAGAGCTTTCCCGCTGCATTGAGTCGGAGGAGCGTCTTTTGACGATGCCAGTAAGGAACTTTCCGATATCCGAAGAAAAGAAAAGGGGATAGAGGGGAAAAATCACGGAGGAGCTGAACCGGATTTTAAAATGATAAGCGCTCCATGCTGCAGGAGGGAGTAATTACTCTTCGAAACGGTCGCCATGTTTTTTTCCGGTAAAGGCGGAGTATAAAAATGCCTTTCACGGCATTGTCCATGATGAGAGTAGCACGGGAGTCACCCTCTTTATGGAACCCTTAAGTATCGTGCAGCTGGAAAACAATCTGAGTGAGCTCTTTTTCGTTGGAAAAAGCAGGAGGTAGAGAAGATATTACAGTATCTTACTCTAAAGCTTTCTCCGGAGCTTCCGGTCTTGGAAAAGAAATCTGGAGCTTCTTTCTCACCTGGACTTTGTCTTTGCGAAGGCGAAGCTTGGAAAGAAGATGGATGCGGTAAGACCCGCTTTAGAGAAAGACAAAAAGTTAAAGTTGATCGATGCGCGACATCCCTTGATTAGCCGGGATAAGGTTGTGCCGATTTCCATCCATGTTGGAGAAGGCTTTCGTCTTTTGGTCATTACCGGCCCGAATACGGGAGGAAAGACCGTCTGCTTAAAGACCCTTGGGCTTTTGCAACTGATGGGACAGGCCGGACTCTTGATTCCGGCTTTTTCAAGGTTCTTCCATTACGGTTTTTAAGGAAATTTATGCAGATATCGGAGATGAGCAAAGTATTGAGCAGAGCCTTTCCACCTTTTCCGCGCACATGACGAATACGGTGAAAATTCTTTCGGAGGCGGATTCCGACTGCCTCTGTCTTTTTGATGAGCTTGGGGCCGGTACGGATCCTACGGAGGGCGCGGCACTTGCCCTTGGAATCCTGCAAGAACTCTATGAAAGAGGGGTAACCACGCTTGCGACTACTCACTACGCGGAGATTAAGCTTTATGCCTTGTCTACGGAGGGAGTGGAAAATGCAGCCTGCGAGTTTGATGTGGAAAGCCTCCGCCCTACCTACCGCCTGCTGATAGGTGTTCCCGGAAAGTCCAATGCCTTTGCGATTGCAAAGAAGCTCGGTTTAAGCGAGAAAATTATTGAGGATGCCAGAGGGCGTATCGGAGAAGAGGATTTGCATTTTGAAGATTTGATTGCGGATTTGGAAGACAGCAGACGCCTTGCCGAGAGGGAAAGGTTGGAAATCGAGCAGTATAAGGAAGAAGTGGAGCGCTTAAAGGCTCGTGCGAGAGAGTCCACGAAGGGGATTGAGAAAGGCAGAGAGAAAATCCTTAACCGAGCCAGAGAAGAGGCTGCGAAGATTCTTTCCGATGCGAAGGAGACGGCTGACAGCATTGTAAAGGAAATTCGGAAGCGGGAAAACAGCGGCGGAACTTCTTTGGAAGTGGAGCAGATACGCAGCAAGCTGAAAAAAAGAAGATGGAAGAGACGCAGGCCTTTTTCCGGACAGAGTGTAAAAAGGCCCGATGCAGACCATTTCTCTGAAAAAAACCTTAAGCTCGGGGACAAGGTCAGACTGCTTAACATGCATAATGTCGTGGGAACCGTCACCGAACTTCCGGATAAGAACGGGATGTTTACCGTAAGTGCGGGCATCCTGCGGACCAAGGTCTCCTCAAAAGAGGTGGAATTCATCCAGCATAAGGAGAAGAAAGCCCCGGCTCGAAATCAAGGAAGGACTGCAGGCCTTGGAAGGTCCAAGGCGATGGGCATTTCCCCGGAAATCAATCTTATCGGAAAGATGACGGCAGATGCGCTTCCGGAGTTAAATAAGTACTTGGATGACGCCTTTCTTGCTAAGCTTCCGCAAGTCAGAGTTGTCCACGGAAGAGGTACCGGAGCGCTTCGAAAAAAATGGTGCATGAGTGCGTGAAGAAGAACAAGCATATTGAATCCTTCCGCCTGGGTGAATATGGAGAGGGGTCCGATGGTGTAACCATTGTATACTTCAAAAAAATAGAAATCGTTGGAGCTACAGAATTGTTTCGTAGATAGAATTAGTTTCAATGATCAAGATATTTTTACAGACCAATTATTTTACGGGTATACTGCTTTAGAAATATAAAGGAGGTATTGTGGCAGAAAAGCAAAGAATCTTAATTGTGGATGACGACAGCTCCATTGCGGAGCTGATTTCTCTGTATCTTGAGAAGGAGTGTTTTTCCACGAAGATTGCGGAAGACGGGGAAGAGGCACTCGGCATTTTTGAAAAAGAGGGCGCTGAGCTTTTGATTTTGGATTTGATGCTTCCGGGAATCGACGGCTATAGAGGTATGCAGAAGGATTCGTGCATACTCCGATGTGCCTATCATTATGCTTTCCGCAAAAGGAGAGACCTTTGATAAGGTGCTTGGCTTAGAGCTCGGGGCGGATGATTATATTTTAAAGCCCTTTGACACCAAAGAGCTGATTGCCAGAGTAAAGGCAGTTCTTCGCCGTTTTCAGCCGGGAAGAAGAACGGTTTCCGGCGAGATTCTCGAAGGAAATGAAAAAAAGAGGAGCAAATGCAAAATGGAAAGTACATTGCTTACTCGGATCTAGTTGTGAATTTAAGCAACTATGCAGTGCATTACAAAGGGAAAACGGTAGATATGCCGCCGAAGGAATTGGAGCTTCTGTACTTTTTGGCAAGCTGTCCCAATCAGGTATTTACCAGAGAACAGCTCCTTGATCATATCTGGGGCTATGAGTTTGCGGGCGATTCCCGTACCGTGGATGTGCATATAAAGCGCTTAAGGGAAAAAGCTTCCCGGAGGGGAAGAATGGGAAATTTGCTACGGTTTGGGGTATAGGCTATAAATTCAGGGTAGGGGTGAAGAGCTTGAGAAGGCGATTATTCATAAAAATTTTTACTGGGCTACTCCGTTTTTTTCCTCCTGTCTCTATTCTTTGTCTATTTTTACGGAGGAAATCGAGTTCAAAGCTATTTTTATAATACGGAAGGAGCTTCTCTTTATCGTGAGGTGACGAGGCTCGCAAATTACTATTCCAAAGAGGAATTCGGAAGCCTTTCCATCAGCAAAAATCACTGCGGATATGGAGGGAAATATTCGTAGCAAATCTCCTGAATGGACGCTGGTGAGCCCGCAGGGAAAGATTCTTGCCTTTCATGCTAAAGATAATATTAAAGGGGGAGAGCTTAAGGATTTCGATTTTACGAAGAATGGAGAAAAAACCTATTATACAGAGACTTTTCAGGGACTTTTGGAAGAGACAAGACTTGTTTCAAAGGCACCGATTCAAAGAGATTTCCAAAAAATAGCTTATCTCTATCTGATGATGCCTATGTCGGAAATAGAAGTACAGAAGGCGGAAATTATCGATATTTTCTTTACGGCTATGGCAGCGATATTTCTTTTTTTCACTCTCGATTTTTTTGGGTGTTTTATACCTATGTATACCGTCCCTTAAGGAAAATCACTGCGGGAGCGCTACGCTATGCTTCAGGAGATTATCAGGCTAAAATTCAGGTGGGCGGACAGGATGAAATGGCTTATCTTGCGGAAACCCTGAATTTCATGGCGGAGGAAATACAGAAGTCGGATGATTATCAGAGACAGTTTATTGCAAATGTCTCTCATGATTTCCGCTCACCTCTTACTTCTATAAAGGGGTATTTGGAGGCAATGCTGGATGGCACAATTCCGAGAGATATGGAAGAAAAATATTTGGAACGACTGATTGCGGAAACCGATAGATTAAGTAAGCTTACACAGTCCATGCTGAGCCTTAACAAGCTGGATTCAGAGGGAAGACTGAACCGCAGCAACTTTGATATCAACCGGATGATTCGACAGGTTTGCGGCAGCTTCGAAATGCAGTGCGCGAAAAGGAATCTACAGTTTTCGCTTATCTTTGCTGAGAAGAAAGAAATGGTTTATGGAGATTATCCGAAAATTCAGCAGGTCCTTTATAACTTGATTGACAATGCGGTGAAATTTTCCAAGGAAGGAACGGAGATTTGCATTCGTACGGAAGAAAGAGGAACAAAGGTATTTATTTCCGTCCGAGATCAGGGAATCGGTATTCCGAAGAAGGATTTACAGAAGATTTGGGAGCGGTTTTACAAGACGGATCTTTCCAGAGGAAGGGATAAGCGTGGAACAGGCCTGGGACTTGCCATCGTAAAAGGGATTATCAACGCACACAATGAACATATAGACTGTATATCTACAGAGGGAGTGGGCACGGAATTCAGCTTTGCTCTGCCCCTGTCTTTAAAAAGAGGAGGTCTAATCCTTGGACGAAAAAAAGATTTCATAAAAGAGAAGATAGTTGGACAGAAGGTAAACTGGAAGAAAAAGAGTAAAAAAAGGCCTATCCTTCTTTTTTACGGAGGAGCCTTCGGTCTTGGAATGTTTTTGGTTTTCTATTTTTCTTCTTCCCTTAGTTCCTAAGAAGAATAAAGTGAAAGAGAAGGAAACGGTAGCCTTTACGGAAGAACAGAGCACGGAATCGGAGAGCAGTACGGAAGAAACGGAAGCAATAGAAGATGTGGTACAGTCTGAGATTCAGAAGTTTGATTTTCCGATATCCGCCTATGAGAGTATGATGGGGAATTTGAAAAGCATTATACAGGAGGGGGAGAAGTCTCTGGTTGATGTAGAGGTATCTACCGGAGGAGAAGATCTTCTCACAGCCGGAAAGGCAAGAGGAAACGGGATTTTATTGGGAAAAAACGGAGGACAGTATTCTCATACTGTACTTAGGGTACAAGTGACAGTGAATCCGGATATCGTGTTCGTTTTTTCAGAGAGAAGGAGGTAGAGGCAAATCTGGTCTCTACGAGTAAAAAGGACGGTATTCTTATTCTCTCTGTACCACTAAGCAGCTTCTCCGATAAGGAAGCGGAAAGGCTTACCATAATGCCAAGAGGTAATTCCCGACTTATCCAAAGGGGGGAAACTTTAATCGGAATCGGCGCACCGAGCGGAGAATTATATTCCACGGAAATGGCTTATGTTTCCTATCTTTCTTATGATGTTCCGGCAGTGGACGCCTTTAGAGAAGTCATTTTGGTACAGGCTCCGAAAGCGGGAGAAGGAAATGTCTTCTTTCTAAATACTTCGGTGCTTTGGTCGGCTTTTTCCTACGGAGAGCAAGGGGAATTCCCGCAAATTTGCGGCATTTCTGATTGCTTAGAGCTTCTGGAAAAGCTCGGAAACGGAAAATCTTTAGCCTATTTAGGGTTGAAGGTACAAAATACAACAAAAAATATGATAGAATTAGGAATTCCGGAGGGAATTTATATTTCTGAAGTGGAGGAGGGGAGCCCGGCTTATATTGCAGGTATACAGGCCGGAGACATTTTAAAAAAAGGAAACGGGGAAGAGCTTACAGGAGTTAAGGACCTACAGGAACTTTTACTGAAAGAAGCCCCCGGGAGTACTTTGGAGCTGAGCCTTCTTCGAAATAATGGCAATGCCTATGTGGAACTTGCGTTTTCTTGTTCTTTGGGAACAAGATAGGAAGGAATGTATATGAGTGAAAAATATCCCTAACCCTAATCGTTTTATCGAGAATTTTAGGGATGGCACAAGAGTGAATAATGTGTATCTTGTGAAAATGAAGAACACGGCACTTACAAAAAACGGAAAAGAATACTTGAATGTTACTTTGCAGGATAGGACGGGAACGATTGATGCCAAGGTTTGGGACCCGTTTTCTCCCGGAATTTCCGAGTTCTCCACTTTGGACTATGTTTATGTTGAGGGGAATGTTGCACTTTATAACGGTGTGAACCAGTTAAGTATTCAAAGACTTTCCGTGGCAAGAGAAGGCAGCTTTTTTCCGGAGGATTTTCTTCCGGTTTCGAAAAGAGACAGGGAAGAAATGAAGAAGGAGTTTTTTGCTATGATTTCCGCTTTAGACAATCCCTTCTTAAAGAGACTATTAGAGAGTATCTTTGTGGAGGATAAGGCGTTCATGCAGGAATTTTCCTTTCATTCTGCAGCAAAAACAGTGCATCATAGCTATGTTGGAGGACTCCTCGAGCATACTTTGTCCGTTGCAAAGCTTTGTCGCTTTTATGCGGAGCACTATCAGGACTTAAATAAAGACATTCTGCTTTCCGCAGCGCTTTGCCATGATATTGGAAAGATGAAAGAGCTCAGTGAATTTCCGAGGAATGATTATTCGGATGAAGGACAGCTTCTTGGACACATAATGATCGGCTATACCATGCTTTCCGAGAAAATAGCCTTGATTCCCGATTTTCCGAATGCGCTTCGATCTGAATTTCTACACTGTATTCTTTCTCATCACGGAGAGCTGGAATTCGGATCTCCGAAGAAGCCGGCTACCATGGAAGCTTTGGCCCTTGCCTTTGCAGACAATACGGATGCAAAGCTCCAGACTATGAGAGAGTTTATCGAGCAGGGAGAGAAGTCGGGGAAGGCAAAGGAAGGGAGCGGTTGGATCGGATTTAATAAACTACTCGAGAGTAATGTGAGGAAGAGTATGTTCTAAGCAGAACAAAAGATAAAAGAACTATTTAGTGAATCAGCATAATGCTTAAACTCACATTTTACCGGTATTGAAATAGGGGCACGCTCTCGCTAACCTCGCCCAGCAGTAGTACTAAGCTTCAAGCATCGCTGTCGCTCGCTTTCAGCAAGTACTAGCGGGCTCAGATTACCCCTTATTTCAATACCGGTAAAATTGTGAGAGCGAATTATTATATTTAAATTCATGTAAAAATGTCCATTATCTTTTGTTATAGCTTGAATAGACTTGTATCTTTAAATATGGAAAGGAAAAACTTTGATTCAGATTTTCTTAGATGAGCCTCTTTTTCCATTTGAGAGTGATATTCGGGAGCTTTGTAAGGCTTTTTATCCCGGGGAGGATTTTCAGCTCCATACGCCGGAGGGGATTCGGCTTATGGAGACGACCCAAGAGGAGAAGAATGCCTTAAAGCGTGCGAAAGAGCAAAAGTCTGCCGTGCCCGTGAACAAGAAGAGCTTAAAGCGGAAGGATGCGGAAAAAAACAAAATCGAATTCTGACAGAGGAGGGATTTCCGACCCTTCTCTTTTCCGTCTGTCCTTGGATTTACGGGGAGCAGGACTTTCTTTTAGCGGAAAACGAACAAAGGATAAGTCGATTGTGAAGGCTTATCTGTATCGGATTTTAGAGAAAAAATGCGGGAGGAGTCTTCCTTGGGGTGATTTAACGGGGATTCGTCCGGTCTCCCTTGCGGGGAAACTCTTGGACGAATTGGAAGAGTCAAAAGCGCAAAAAGGACCAAAGATGCAAGATGGTCCAAATCTTCCCAATACTCCTAATCTTCCCAATACTCCAAAAGCTGAGAATGGATTTTGCATGCAGGAAAAGAAATTGAATCCGCAGTTCTTTAGAGCCCTAAAGGTGGAATATTGCCTCGAGGGAGAAAAGGCGGAGCTTTTGCATTTTCTTGCTTTACGGGAAAGAGAGATTTTACGGAGGGCGGAGGAAAGGAGTGGAGTGAAGGTAAAAGACGGCTTCAGTATTTACATTCATATTCCCTTTTGCCCGAGTAAATGTGCATACTGTTCCTTTCTTTCTTCCCCGATTGGATCCTTTTCCGACCGCATTCCGGAGTATCTTGAAAAGATTTCCGAAGAGCTGGATTTTGCACTCTATGAAATGGGAGAAAAGCGCGGAAAAACACTGCAAAGCATTTATATCGGCGGAGGAACACCGACGGCCCTTCCGGAGAAGGACTTGGAGAATCTGCTCCTTTTGGTAGAGAAAAAGCTCCTATCTTCTCCGCACGCAAAAAAATATTGGAATATACGGTAGAGGCGGGAAGGCCGGATTCTCTATCGGGAAATAAGCTTGCCCTTTTAAAAATGCATAGTGTAGACCGCATTTCCATTAACCCGCAGAGTTTTCGACAGGAAACTTTGGACTTAATCGGAAGAAAACACAGCGTCGAGTCGGTGGTGGAGCGTTTTTATGAAGCAAGAGGGCTGGGCTTTGACAACATTAACATGGACCTCATCTTGGGACTGCCTTCAGAAAGGCTTTCCGATGTGGAAGAGAGCCTTCGAAGGATTCATGCACTTTCTCCGGATAATCTCACAGTACACTCTCTTGCGGTAAAGCGTGCCGCAAAGTTAAAAACGGAGGAAAACAAGTACAGGGGTGCTTATCAGGCAGGGGCGTCTTCCGAGGAATTTCCGCTGAAAAGAAATTTTACCCTCTCTTATATCCCTTCTTGGAAGAAACGAGAGAGCCGGAGCGAAATGGAGTGGATGATGCTTTCCGCCATGCAGACTGCAGAAGAATTGTCCTTATATCCGTATTATCTTTACCGGCAAAAAAATATGGCGGGAAATCTGGAAAATATCGGCTTCAGTAAGAAAGGGAAGGAATGCCTCTATAATATTTTCATGATGGAAGAAAAAGCATACGGTTTTTCGGAGTCGGGGGCAGGAAGCTCGTCGAAAATTCTCTTCGGAAACGGAAGGCTTGAAAGAGTGGATAACGGAAAAGACTTCCGCTCTTACATGGAGCATTTTACGGAATATCAGGAGAAGAAGCGGAGAGTGCTGGAAGAACTTCGTGTATACAAAGAAATGTATGATTGATAAAAAAATAACTAGTAATTCTTAGGGCCTTAGTCTATACTAACTCTCTATAGGAATATTCCTGTGGAGAGCTTTTTAATCCGAGATAAATCCTGTGTTTGTATAGGAAGAATGCTTTTTACAGTTATGGTTTTTTATGAGCAGGCAGAGATAGAGAAGAAAGGGAAGAAGAGATGAATATTCAAGAGAAAAAGTGGGAGTTATCGGCTGCGGTTTTGTGGGTTCCAGTTCCGCCTTTGCCCTCATGCAAAGCGGTCTTTTTCGGAAATCGTTTTAAATGATGTAGATAGGGAAAGAGCAGAGGGAGAGGCACTCGATATCAGTCACGGACTTCCCTTTGCTAAGCCCATGAAGATATATGCCGGAGACTATGATGATTTAATGGACTGCTCCATTATCGTAATCACTGCCGGTGCAGGGCAGAAGCCCGGAGAGACAAGACTTGATCTTGTAAAGAAAAATGTGGCAATTTTTAAGAGCATTATTCCGGAGATTGCCAAGAGAAAAATATGAGGGAATATTACTTGTTGTGGCAAATCCGGTGGATATTTTTGACTTATGTGTCGGTAAAGCTCAGCGGTTTTTCCGGAGAACAGGGTCTTCGGTTCAGGAACGGTACTCGATACCGCCAGACTGAAAGTATCTTTTTGGGAGAGCATTTGTCCATTGATAACCGTTCTGTCCACGCTTTCATTATCGGAGAGCACGGAGACAGTGAGATTGCCGCATGGAGTAGTGCGAATGTTTCCGGTATTCCTTTAAATGATTTCTGCGAGCTGCGCGGTCATCTGGAGCATGACGCCTCCATGAAGCGAATTGCAGAGGATGTAAAGAAACAGTGCCTATGAGATTATTGCGAAGAAAGAAAGGCAACCTATTACGGAATCGCGATGTCCGTTCGAAGAATCTGTGAGGCGATTATCCGTGATGAGAAAGTCCATCCTGCCCGTTTCCAGCATGCAGCATGGAGAATACGGGATATCCGACGTCTCCTTAAGCGTTCCGGCGATTGTCGGAAGACAGGGTGTGGAGAGAGTGGTGTCAATTGATTTAAGTGAAGAAGAGAAAGAAGCACTTCAAGCTTCTGCCGATACCTTGAAGAAGGTAATCGAGGATGCGTTTAGCTAAGTTTTACATTGGCAAATATAGTGTTTTTAAGAAAAATAAAAAGGAAGATGCAGCTTTTGGAGAAGAATCCGCTAGCTGCATTTTTTTATATTGAGTAAAAACGTAGATGGTAGATAACCTATCTGTCCCACAAAAACCCAGCCAGCATAATGATGTGACACCCAAAAGTTAGACTTTTTAAGCGAAGCAGTTTTATGGTTGCTACGCATATTTTTTTATGCAGCAAAGAGGCAAAAGCCTGTATTGAACAGGTCTTAGACGGGTTATTTACCATTTACGAAAAAAATACAATTTGTAGAAATGTATAAGGAAAATTATATTTATACTTTTACTTGGCTTTTAATTCTTATTTTTCCCTGTGAGACGATGGACTATTAAATGATAATGAGAGCTGACTAGAAAGTCTCTAAATCAAGAGCGGCAAAAAAACAAGGAATAGACAAAGAGTTGTTTAAAGGTGAATGGGTTTTTAATAAACAAATGAAGGTTTATTAGCTTGTGTTTAGGTTGGTATTATTTTTGGATGATAAAGGAGAGAGTATGATGAAAAAAAGTATAGGATTTATGATGTTTTGTATCTTGCTTTGTGGCTTATTTTTTTGACTAAGTTTGCTTTTTGCTGATAGTCGTTTTTGGTGGCGATGAATTATTAACAGAGCAGCTATCTGTTCATTCTTTAAATGATTCAGTTAGCTTAGAAACGGAAGAAAATAATAAGCAATTGAAACAGTATTTAAATGATAATGAAAAATAATTTGCTATCGGAAGAGAAAGTAAATGGAGTAAGGTTATCAGACAACCCTAATACAAAATTGACTGGAGAACTAACAGAACAAATTTCATATTATTATTATGTATTTTCTGTAAAAAGATTCTAATAAGCTTCTCCTTGCAAGACTAACTTCGGAGAATAGTGATTATGCTGCAGTATTATGTAAGGTAGATGAAAATGGAAAACTGGAATCTACAGGTATATTAGGTGCTAGTGGCAGTCTTATTCAACTTAATGGTCTTCCTATTGGTAACTATGCGTTTGTAATCTATTCAATTTCAGAAAATAGAGGTCAGAAGTATTCATTTTATATTAATGCTTCAAATCCATCAGCGGATATCAAGAGTACTCCTTTTTGGTCAAGTACAGGAGATGTGACTAAGGCTATTATTGAATATACAACTGGAGATGTTTACTCTAATGGAAAACTTATTTACAACACTTCTACACGGACTGGAAGTAATCTTGAATGGAAGAGAGTAAATGAAGTGACATGGACAGGTGGGTATGAACAAAGAACACATGAGGTTAGCAGTCCGAAAATCAAGATGATTTCTAAACCGGCATCTTATAGTTCGTCATATGCTTCATCTGATTCAGTTGTTTTAATTTTTTGTGATGTAGATACAGTTTTTACTTATTTCCACTCTAAATATCAATCTGGTCCGGAACATTTTTATGATAAATCATTCATTGATACATTTGGAAGATTAACTCCGAGACCTTTGGATAAACAAGATTTTGAAGGTGGAAATGAACATATTTTTGGTTTTTGATTTGAATAGTGGAAAAAGTTATAGATTTTTATAGTCAATTAAATGAGTATTATGGAGCAGGATATGAATCAGCTCCTGAAATTAATTTTTTGTGAGTGATTTTAGAGAGTCAAGGAGTAGAAGATGAAAAATAGCAGGTATGGAGTATTTTACCGAGTATATAACAGACGGATAGAAGCGAAACAGGGATTAATCTTAAAAAAATCGTCTGATAAAGAGATGGAAAAAGATTTTGGAAAAAGAGGTCAAAAGATAGTAGATTCCTTTGCTTCTTTCTGATGAAGGGAAGAAACTTTCCGCTGAAAAAGCACAGAAAGGGACAGTGGGTAACGGAGAGGGAAAAGAAGGATCATGGTTCAATTGATTTTTCCTGAATCCGGAAAAATGGATATTTATGAGATTCTCTTAAGACAGCAGAAAGAGGTGGCGGCAGGGAGAGAAGCAACAGATGAGTTTTGGGAAAATCCGACCAATCAATGGTTAAATTTTACAAAAATATTTGGATCAGCACGGTTTTTTATGAAAATATGAGTGATGAGGATGTAAAAAAATTTGAAAATTTGCTTTTCGAAATTACGAATGGGATGGACTTTTTGACCGGTCTTCAGTTTAATACGGGATTTATTGGTGTAAGAGGATCATTTCATTCCGGACCAAGACCCTATATGTCTAAGGCGGAGGCGATTGCTTCTTTAGAAAGTTCTACAAATGCCTTGTCTTATCTTGCGGAAAAATTGCTTCCCAATGAGCAAAAAGAAGGCTTTAGTAAACTGATAGACTTATATAAAAGTCACAATGAAAAGATAATTGAGGATTACAAAAATCCATTTGAAGGGATGGAAAGAGCGATTGGGACTTAGCATAGAAAAAGGAAAGATCACTCTGCTTCTTCTTTAAAGCCGGTAGAAGAAGCGAAATACCAAAAGCATGAAAGCCAAAAATCACAAAAAAACAGATAAGGCGTATAAGGACTATTGGAAAAGCCATTTCAGAGGAATTTAGACGATATAATGAGAGTCAGGACGATGCTATTTTTAAAGTCTGTAAAAGAGATATATCTGAATTTTGTGACGGATAATACGAAGGATGTGAACTTTAGAAATTATATGATGAAGAAGGCTGAAAGTACATTTTCCCATATCGAACATTGCTGGAAGAGAATATTGGAAAATTTTTCGTAAGATTATTTTTGCTTGACAGCAGTTCTACTTCCGTGTAAAAATCCGTTCTCAACAACTGAATATTGTAAAACCGTTGAGGGTGGAGATAACGGCAATGATGCCTTTACAGAGAACCCGCGATGCTGAGAATCGGGTAAGAAACAAATTGTCAAATGGACCACTGAGGGTGCAGGGAAACGGATTTTTCCGGAGTATTCTGTAACGCGTAGGGGATGCGTGAGTTCCCGGGGATATGTTGGTATCCCTGCTAAGCGGCGCAGCGTAAGCTGTGAATCAAGGTGGCACCGCGGATAGATTATCTGTTTATTCGTCCTTGGCAAAGAAACTTTCTTTGCCGGGGACTTTTTGTATCGCCCCCTGACATGAGCACGAAGAAGCACAGAAGTGCTTTGGGAGTGCGAATGTCAGGCAGGAATCGAAAAAGCACGAAGTGTGACGATTCCGTAAATACTGTCATCTCCTTGGTAAAGAACATCACATTTACCGCCCCGGAGAAAGGCGGGAAAGAAAAAGGAGGAAAGAACGATGCAACTTAACAATGTGGATTTTGAGACTTATTTGAAGAACTACCCGGATGCAAACGGCTATTTTGGAAAGTATGGCGGAGCGTATATTCCCTCGAGGAATTAAAAGAAGGCCATGGAGGAAATTAATCATGCCTATGAAACCATTTCCAAGTCCAGAAAGTTTATTGCGGAGCTAAGAAGAATCCGTAAGGAATTTCAGGGTAGACCGACTCCCATTTCTCATTTGGAGAGACTTTCCGAGAAAGATCAATACCGTCGTACAGCTTTATGTGAAGCGTGAGGACTTAAAACCATACCGGTGCCCATAAGTTAAACCACTGCATGGGTGAGGTGCTTCTTGCGAAATACATGGGAAAAGAAGAAGGTTATTGCAGAGACCGGTGCCGGACAGCACGGTGTGGCTCTGGCTACCGCAGCAGCATACTTCGGCATGGAATGTGACATTTACATGGGGGCCGTGGATATAAAGAAGCAGGCACCGAATGTAGCCAGAATGAAGATTCTCGGTGCAAGAGTAGTAGAGGTAAATGATGGACTTGCCACGCTGAAAGAAGCGGTGGATGCCGCATTCCTCGCCTACATGAAGGAATATAAGGATGCCATCTACTGCATCGGCTCCGTAGTGGGACCGCACCCCTTCCCCATGATGGTGAGAGATTTCCAAAGTGTAGTGGGAATTGAGGCAAGAGAGCAGTTCCTTGATATGACCGGAGAGCTTCCGGATGCTATCGTAGCCTGCGTAGGCGGCGGATCGAACGCCATGGGACTATTCTCGGGCTTCCTAAATGATCCGGTGACGATTTACGGCGTAGAGCCTCTCGGGACGCGGAACTGCACTTGGCGATCACGCGGCAAGCCTTACCTATGGAGAGGAAGGGATTATGCACGGCTTTAACAGCATTATGTTAAAGGATGAAAAAGGGAGAGCCGGCACCTGTATACTCCGTAGCGAGCGGTCTCGATTATCCGTCCTCCGGCCCGGAGCATGCCTTCTTGCATGATATCGGAAGAGTAAAGTATGATGTGGTAAACTGATGACGAAACCATTGATGCGTTTTTTTACACTTTCCAGAATGGAAGGCATCATTCCTGCAATAGAAAGCTCTCATGCAGTGGCATACGGCATGAAACTTGCAAAAGAAGATGAACAAGGGCTCCATTCTCATTAACCTCTCCGGAAGAGGAGACAAGGATATGGACTATATCATCGAGAAGTACGGGATTAGAGAGTAAGAAGAGAAATTATAGGAATGAAGCTCGAACGATGAGTATAGAGCTTGAAAAAGAGACTGTAAAAATTAAAGCACTGCTTTAATTTTTTTACAGTCTCTTTTTATTCATAACAACAATCGCTCGTATAGCGTAATCTCTCGTTAAAAACCGATTGCATAAGTTCTATAGTTTTGACTTTTTATCTATTCCTCTTTAAGTTGTGGTGCATAGTTTTTCTAAGTTAGAAAAAGCTATTGACTATAACGTAATGTAATAGTTTATAGTCTTCCTTGTTAGGAGGTGCCTAGATGTATTTGATCAAATATGTTAGTGAAATTAGTGGTGTATCGGTGCGCACTTTACATCATTATGATGAGATTGGTTTGCTCTCTCCTCAAAAAAGAAAATGGTTACAGGTATTATACCGAAGAGGATATGACATTCCTGCAAAATGATATTGTTCTATAAATACCTGGGATTTTTCCTTAAAGACGATAAAAAGAATTGTTAAAAAAAGGAGGATGGGGAAGTACTATATCATCTAAAGGCACAGCTCAAATTAATGCAAAAAGAAAAAAACAAAAACTCCTAACTTTGATAGAAACATTGGAAAAGACAATAGAATCAAAAAGAAAGGAAGGTTTCCATGTCAACAAAAGAGAAATTTAAAGGGTTTACCTATCAAGATAATCAAAAAAATATAAGCAAGCTGCTATAGACCTCTATGGCCGAGAAGTGATTGAAGAGGCAATTCAAAAAGCAAAAAAAGGAAAAAGAACAAGAATTAACCAATGGATTTAATAGAATATTCTTTGCTTTTTCTGAAAAATAAGTCAAATGGATTGAGTGCCACAGCGCAAGAAAAATATACAATTAGCGGAAGAACTTCATAAACATTTATGCAGATATGCATTTGATTGCCCAATGGATGTATTTTCAAGCATCGCTTATGGGTATGTTCAGAATAAAGAATTCAAAAAAACAACTTAGATCAGTTTGGGGACGGAACAGCACAATATGTATGCGATGCCGTCCAACAATATGTAAAAAGAGCAATAGGATTAAAAAAACTCCTTTTCACTCCTTCAAATTGCGGCACTTCTTTCTTGAAGAATAAATACGGTATAATACTCTATAGATTAGGAAAATCATACGCAAAGCGGTAGGAATATAAAGCATAAAAAGAAAAAAGAATGTAAAGAATTTTCATCAAAATCAGTACTTTCATCTTGTACATTTATCCTAAGCTTCTTAGGATATTAGGCTGTCTTATAAAAGGAGGAAGAGTTATGCGTTTGAAGAAGTGGAAAGCCCGGGCTATGGATATTTTTTTACTCTGTAGCCTTATTTTTAGTGCAGTTGGAGGCTTTTGCCGGAATCAGGATGCCGTTGGCGTCTCCTGCTCTCATTGCCACCGTTTCCGGCACTGCAGGAGTTACCGCGGAAACACTGAGTGCGAAGGTTACGGAAGTGGAGAAATTCGGGAATGTGGTCCTTGATTTGTCGGAGGAAAGGCTCTATCAGGCAGGCTATCAAGTGGGAGATCTCTTGAGCCTAAAGCTGAAGGATGAGGAGCTTAGCTCCCCTTTGCACCTCTTACAGCGATGTGGATACGGGAAAGCTCTTATTCCGTGATGATACGGGGAAGAAGAGACTGCTTGTAGCCATCAATATGGGAAATTTTGCGAAGAATTACCATGTTTCCGTAGGGGATGAGCTTCGGTTTTCCTTAAAGGAAAAAGGGAGGCTATCAGGATGAGCTCATGATTCGAAAGCTTACGAGAACGAATAATCGTGCAGACTATTCCTCCGACAGCGTATTTGCAAACTTCCGGGCGGTTGTCGGAAAAGGGATGCCTCTTGGCATTTTTATACAGAAGCTCCAAACCCCATTGACAATCAATTTGGAAGAGCCGCCTATGCGGATAAGCTCTGTGAAGCCTTCGGGATTCAGACGGTTCTAAACCTTGCGGACAGTGAGGAAGAGGCGAAGGCACTTACGAAGAAGGACGGTTTTGCCTCCCCTACTATAAGAGCTTGATGGATAAGGGAAATGTGATTTACCTTAACATGGGCGTGGATTTAGACAGCGAGGACTTTCGGAAATAAGCTTGTGGAAGGCCTTCGTTTCTTAAGTCAGCATGAGGGTCCGTATCTTATTCACTGTACGGAAGGAAAGGACAGAGCCGGTTTTTGCGACTGCCATCGTTTCCGCTTTTATGGGCGCAGACCTGTCCGAACTGGAAAAAGATTATATGTTAAGCTTCGAGAATTTCTTCGGTGTAGAGGAAAACAGTGAGAAATACACGAGAATTTTCAACAGTAACCTCTATCAGTCCTTAAAGAAAATGGCTAAGGGAAAGGATCCGAAGAGCACAGATTTAAAGCTTGCAGCGGAGGAGTTTCTGGCAGCACACGGCATGAGCAAAGAAGAGATGACGGCTGTTCGGGAAAAACTGAGTAAAGAAGCGACTCTTCCTAAGCCGAGTATTTCCGGAACTGTAGAAAGTGTAGAGAAATACGGTCACTTGGAGACGGATATTTCCATTTCCGACTTTAATGCTCTGGGCTTTACACTGGGAGATATGGTTTCCGTGCAAATGGATAACGGCTATTCTTTCTATGCACCTTATGTAGACGGATACCTGGTTAACGCAGGGGGATCCTCTTGTTCGTGCTTATCACGGAAAAGAAAAGATTGCGCTTTGCATTAACTATGGAAAATTAAATCAGGTGGCAAAGGCGGATAAGGGTACAAAGGTAACACTTTTCCTGCAGAAAAAGGGAGCTTATCTTGAACAGTATGCTATCCGTAAATTAACAAGAAGTAATAACAGGGCAGATTATGCCAGTGATGAAATCTTTGCAAACTTTAGAAATATCAAGACTAACGGAATCAAAAGGGCGTTCTATACCGTTCTTCCAGTCCCATCAACAATGAACTCGGTCGCGCGGCAATCGCGAACAAGCTTATGGAAAAGCACGGTATCAAGACGGTTGTAAACTTGGCAGACAGTCAGAAAAATATTGACTCCTATCTTTCCAAAGAAGATTTTCAGTCTCCGTATTACAAGAGTCTTTTGGACAGCGGAAATGTAGCGCTTTTAAATCTCGGCTTAAATTTCCGCGCGGTAGAGTTCAGAAAAGGCATTACGGACGGGGCAAGATTTATCCTGGAGCATGACGGCCCTTATCTTTTCCATTGTACGGAAGGAAAGGATAGAACAGGCTATATGGCCGTATTCTTAGAGTCCTTAGCCGAGCCGATGCAAAAGGAAATCAAGGCGGACTATATGGAAAGCTATACGAATTTCTTCCATGTGAAAAAAGGCACAAAGCAGTACAAGCTGATTGAAGAAGATGTTATCGGCATGATGGAATCCATTTCCGGATCCAAAGACATTTCGAAGAAAGCCTTACAGGAAGGTGCGATGAATATGCTTCGGGACTATGGCTTTACGGAATATGAGATACAGGGCTTAAAGGATCGGCTTGCCGGAAAAGCCTATGTGGAGCCGACAGTAGACGGTAAAAACGCTGCATAAACGAGGTATCGCACGCTTTATGCATGATACTCTTTATGAACAAGATGTCTCAGGCTTCGCCTGCAGCGCTTGTTAAAAATGAAATGTGATAAAAGTGGGGTGTCATAGGGATTATGACACCCTTTTCTTGCACATTTTCCGAACTTTCTATATACTCTACAAAAATAAAAATGAGAGGAGTGAGGAGCTATGGGATTTACACTGTTACATCGATTACCGTCTGCGGATGAGGTTAGAAAAAGAGTATCCCCTGTCAGAAAAGCTTACTGAGATAAAAAGCAAAAAGGGATGAGGAAATTAAGGCGATTTTTAGAGGAGAAAGTAAGAAATTTCTTCTCGTTATCGGTCCCTGCTCCGCGGATCATGAGGATCCTGTCCTCGAGTATTGCCATAGACTAAAGGAAGTGGCAAAGGATGTGGAAGATCGGATTTTTATTGTACCGCGAATTTATACGAATAAACCCAGAACTACGGGTGAGGGCTATAAGGGCATGCTTCATCAGCCGGATCCGGAGAAACGCCCCAACTTAACCGAGGGAATTTATGCGATTCGTAAACTCCATATGAAGGTTTTGGAAGAAACCGGCTTTTTCTACGGCGGACGAGATGCTTTATCCGGATAATCTTACTTACCTTTCCGATATGATGAGCTATATTGCAGTCGGTGCGCGTTCGGTGGAGAACCAACAGCATAGACTCGTGGCGTCCGGTATTGATGTGCCGGTGGGGATGAAGAATCCAACCTCGGGAGATCTCGGAGTCATGCTGAACTCCATCTATGCGGGACAGCACGGCTATGAATTTATTTTCCGGGAATGGGAAGTGAAGACAAACGGAAATCCCTATACGCATGCGATTATGCGAGGCTCACAAAACAAGCACGGGCAAATGCTTGCGAACTACCACTATGAGGACTTAAAGCTCTTACATTCTCTCTATGAGAAGAAGGAACTCTTAGCATCCCGCGGTGATAGTGGATACAAACCATTGCAATTCCGGAAAGAAGTACAAGGAGCAGCTTCGTATTGCGCATGAGGTCATGCATTCCAGAAAATATTCAACAGAACTGGCCCATTTTGTAAAGGGGCTTATGGTAGAGTCTTATCTTTTTGGAGGGCTCCGCAAAGGTGGAAGAGCATATTTTTAGGAAAATCGATTACCGACCCCTGTATCGGTTGGGACGATACTCTACGCTTAATCTCCAATATTTACGACTACCAGAGCCAGACAAAGTATTGATTAGAAGTGAATAGGAATGAAGGCTTTTTTTCGGCCTTTTTACGTTTTCTTGCACTTTTATTTCTCTTCCTATATACTTTTAAGAGCTCAAAGGAAGGGGGGACTATGAGTTTTTCGTTTATAAATCATTTACCGACAACGGAAGAGGTAAAGGAGAGGTATCCCCTGTCCGAGGCGCTGATTGCAATGAAAGCGAAGAGGGATGCGGAAATCAAAGCCATTTTTTCAAAGGAGAAAGCAAGAAGTTTCTCCTCGTTATCGGCCCCTGTTCCGCTGACCATGAGGATCCCGTCTTGGAATACTGCCAACGCCTAAAGGAAGTGGCAAAGGATGTGGAAGATCAGATTTTTATTGTGCCGCGGATTTATACCAATAAACCTCGAACTACGGGGGAAGGCTATAAAGGAATGCTGCATCAGCCGGATCCGGAAAAACGCTCGAATCTTGCAGAAGGGATTTATGCCATCCGCAGACTGCATATCCGAGTACTGGAGGAATGCGGTTTTTCGACTGCCGATGAGATGCTGTATCCGGACAACCATACCTATCTCGATGATGTGCTCTCCTATGTGGCAGTTGGGGCTCGTTCCGTGGAAAATCAGCAACATAGAATGGTGGCATCGGGGGTGGATGTACCGGTAGGGATGAAAAATCCTACTTCGGGAGACCTGGGGGTGATGTTAAACTCGGTTTATGCTGCAGGGCACGGCCATGATTTTATCTTCCGGGAATGGGAGGTAAAGACCGGTGGAAATCCTTTAGCCATGCCATTATGCGCGGTTCCCAAAGTAAACACGGGCAGACGGTTCCGAATTATCATTATGAGGATTTAAAGCTTCTGCATTCTCTTTATGCGGAAAAGGAACTTCCGAATCCGGCGGTCGTGGTGGATACAAACCATTGTAATTCCGGAAAGAAATACAGGGAGCAGCTAAGAATTGCACAGGAAATCATGCATTTTAGAAAGTATTCCGAGGAACTGAGAAGCTTTGTGAAGGGGCTTATGGTGGAGTCCTATCTTTTGGAAGGCTCCGCAAAGGTGGAAGAGCATATTTTAGGGAAAAGTATTACGGATCCCTGCATTGGTTGGGAAGATACGCTGCGTCTCATTTCCAATGTCTATGAGTATCAGGCGCAGATTCGATAATGCTGATTTCATTGAAAGAGAACATGAAGTAGCGGGTATATTGCATGGAAGATACGAAAGTGTTTCATTGCAGGATAGAACGATATAAATAGAGATTTTATCTGGAGGAAAATATGGGTGTATACGAGGAACTGCAGGATAGAGGCTTAATAGCACAGGTTACGGACGAGAAAGAAGTCCGCGAGATGGTAAACAGCGGAAAGGCGATCTTTTATATCGGCTTCGATCCGACTGCGGATTCCTTCATGTAGGGCATTTTCATGGCGCTTTGCCTGATGAAAAGATTACAAATGGCGGGAAACCGACCGATTGCCTTAATGGGTGGCGGAACGGGAATGATCGGAGACCCTTCCGGAAGAACGGATCTTCGAAAGGTGCTTACCGTAGAGGAAATAGACAGTAACATTGCCTGCTTTAAGGAGCAGATGAGCCGTTTTATCGATTTTTCCGAAGGGAAAGCCATTATGGTCAACAACGGGGACTGGCTTCGTAACTTAAATCTCATGGAGTTCTTACGAGAGGCGGGACCGCATTTCTCCGTAAATGAGATGCTGAGAGCCCGTTGCTATGTGAACCGTCTCGCAAACGGACTTTCCTTCCTGGAATTTTCCTATATGCTCATGCAGGGATACGACTTCTACCGCCTCTATGAGGGACTACGGCTGCAATATGGAGTTCGGCGGGGATGATCAGTGGAGCAATATGCTTGCCGGAACGGAACTTATCCGTAAGAAACTCGGAAAAGATGCCCATGCGATGACCATAACACTCCTCACCAATAAGGAAGGAAAGAAAATGGGTAAGACCGCAAGCGGTGCGGTTTGGCTTGATCCGAAGAAGACGAGCCCGTATGACTTCTATCAGTACTGGAGAAATGTGGATGATCAGGATGTAGGAAAATGTCTTCGTCTCCTTACCTTTATTCCGATGGAAGAAATTCGGGAAATGGACAAGTGGGAAGGAGCGGAGCTCAATAAGGCAAAAAGCTGTCCTTGCCTTCCACTTAACGGAACTCGTGCATGGCACGGAGGAAGCAAAGAAGGCGGAAGAGGCGGCGAAGTCTCTCTTTGCCGGAGCCGGTGCTTCGGCGAATGTCCCGAGCTATACCCTTTCCAGGGAAGAATATGTGGATGGCGTGGATGTCTTAACCCTTTTTGGTTCTCACAGGCCTTGCTCCTTCCAAGGGAGAGGCAAGAAGAAATGTGCAGCAGGGCGGTGTAAGCTTTAGTGGAGAGAAGGTTACGGATATCGGAAGAGTTTTCCGTCCTGAAGAGCTCTCCGGAGAGCCCCTTTTACAAAAGGGAAAGAAGAGCTTTGTGAAGATATTATTCTAAATTGAAGATAGTGGAGGAAGGCGAGCAGCCTATCTTCTTACAAAAATATTTACAATATAGGCTTTCGGGCCTGTCTTTACTTGCATAGTAAAAATATAGTTATAATTTCTCCAGAGTTGACAGGATGTCGGCTCTGGTTTTTTTGAGCTAAAAAAACAGTTTTATGCGGACGATTTAGTCCTACACATTCATCATAAATTTGGATATAGACAGACTTATATTACAGGAGTATATATGTTTAAAAAAAGTTATTTTTTCTTTTCTGCTGCTAAGCGCGGTTTGTTTCAGTTCGATTTCCTTTGCGGCGGGAAAAACGGCCGATTAATATAGAAGAAACTTATGTTGACGGAAAGGTAAACGATCCGGTAACGAAGTCGGCACGCACAGCCTATATTTTTCACAGAGAATCCCAAGCTCTCTTTTGATCTTCCTGAAGGGAAGAAAGTAGAAATCGTACTTTACTGCAACTCCTATGTTGAAAGCGAAGACAGGGGAATTCGTAATCGTATGATGAAGAAGTGCGTTAGCGGAGGAGAAAAGTTCAGTCTTCTTCCCGAGGAAACTTATCTTAGTGCGAAGGAAGACGGCAGCCTATACAATACGGCAGACCATTGCTATGTACTTCGAGTTTGTGAAGAGGGATCGGATCAGTTTGAAGAGTATTACTTTGGTATTGTAGAAGAAGATATTTTCAAGGACTATCAAGAGAAGGCGAAAGAGAAAGAGCTTCTCTTCAAGCAGAGATTGAGCCAGTATGGACCTGCTGCAGTAAGAAAAGACTAAATAAAAATAGTAATTTTCGATAGATCGAGTGTGAAGATTACATATTCGGTCTATGATATTTAGAGAAAAATACTTAATAAAAATATAAAATATGTCGATAGATCTCAGCATTCTAATTCTCTATGAACGGTAAAAGAATTTTTGCTTTCATACTTATGCTGATGATAAAGGGTTATAGGACAAAACGTAGTTGATGAAAACCGCTCTACAGCCAGATAAATAAAGGCTGTAGGGCGGTTCAATCTTTTTCAAAACAACTTTGATGGTGGACAAAACGTGTTGATAAAAATGCTGTAAGTCCTTGTGCAGTAACGACGTTATGAGGGTTTAATCTTCCTTGAAACCATACTTGGAGGAAGATGAAATGAATCAAATAAATTGCCCTATTTGCGGAAAGAAATGTGTTAAATCAGGAAAGAGACCAATGCCGGCTCTCAAAGGTGGTTATGCAAAGCATGTAAGAGTTCTTTCACGCATAAGATTGATAATAACTCAAAGGAATTGAAGAGCTTTTTAGAGTGGCTATTCGGCAAAGATGCACAATCCACTATGCCTGAGAAGGAAGAAGTTTCAGAAGAAAACTACTAAATTTTTGGGATATATGGGCAATGCCGCCTAAGATAGAAAGCCCTGAGGATGTCTTTATTTTTGGATGGAATATATCTGGGCGAAAGGCATGTATACTCATTTGCTGTGATGCAAAAATGTACTGGGATGGTACCTCTGCAGATATGAACATGCGGGTGCCTGGATCGCTCTTATGAAGCGTATAGCAGAACCAAGAATGGTTGTTTCAGACGGGGAACCGGCTTTGGAAAGGCACTAAAGCAAATATGTCACTAATGCCACATCAAAGGTGTATATTTCATGTGTTCTGCCAAGGAAGCGTGTATACAACTTCAAGGCTAAATACTTATGGCGGGTATAGAGCTTTATTCTCTGGCTAAAGATCTCTTAAAAAGTATAAAATGAAGGTGAAACTGAAAAACGCTTTTTGCAGACTCGAGTTAAGAAAATATCGGGAATTTCTTAGTGCAATGACTATAGATGAGTATGGGAATAAAAAGACCAACGCATGAAAGAGTCCTCAAAAGGCAGAAAGATCCTTACTAAAGACTCATTCGAGAGAATACTCTATTTACATATCTTGATGATGAATTCACTGCCAGTTTTTCTACACCATCAACGAATAATAGAGTGGTATTAATTGCGTCTTTAGGGAAATGCTAAGAAATCTAGAGGGTTATCGATAGAAAGAAGAATAAAAGCGGTCTTCTGGTGGTGCTATATGCACTCTCCGGAGCCGCTTTCTCGTCTGAAATATTGAATATAATGCCAACTGATAAAAAGCATCGTAAGGCTTTATAAAAAGATGAATGAGAAGCAAAGGTTAGAAAAAAGCCTTTCCATTTGGGGTGATGCTATTGTATGGAGTGATCTCCTAAGGTGAATAAAACATTTGTTGATTGGGATTAGCCATATCAACACGTTTTGTCCTATATCTCTGAAAAACCGCTCTACAGCTAGATAAATAAAGACTGTAGGGCGGTTCAATCTTTTTCAAAACAACTTTGAGGGTGGACAAAATGTGTTGATAAAAATGCTGCATGTCCTTGTGCAGTAACGAGTTATGAGGGTTTAATCTTTCCTTGAAACCATACTCCTTGGAGGAAGATGAAATGAATCAAATAAAATTGCCCTATTTGCGGAAAGAAATGTGTTAAAATCAGGAAAGACCAATGCCGGCTCAAAGATGGTTATGCAAAGCATGTAAGAGTTCTTTCACGCATAAGATTGATAATAACTCAAAGGAATTGAAGAGCTTTTTAGAGTGGCTATTCGGGCAAAGATGCACAATCCACTATGCCTGGAGAAGGAAGAAGTTTCAGAAGAAAAACTACTAAATTTTTGGGATATATGGGCAATGCCGCCTAAGATAGAAAGCCCCGAGGATGTCTTATTTTTGGATGGAATATATCTTAGGGCGAAAGGCATGTATACTCATTTGCTGTGATGCAAAAATGTACTGGGATGGTACCTTCTAGCAGATATGAACATGCGGGTGCCTGGATAGCTCTTATGAAGCGGATAGCAGAACCAAGAATGGTTGTTTCAGACGGGGGAACCGGCTTTTGGAAAGGCACTAAAGCAAATATGGCCTAATGCCAAGCATCAAAGGTGTATATTTTCATGTATTCTGCCAAGTAAAAGCGTTATACAACTTCAAGGCCAAATACTATGGCGGGTATGAGCTTATTCTCGGCTAAAGATCTCTTTAAAAGTAAAAATAAAAATGAAGGTGAAAACTGGGTAAAACGCTCTATAGACTGCTACAGAAATATCGGGAATTTCTTAGCAATGACTATAGATGAGTATGGGAATAAAAAGACCAACGCATGAAAGAGTCCTAAAGGCAGAAAGATCCTTACTAAGACTCATTTCGAGAGAATACTCTATTTACATATCTTGATGATGAATTAACTGCCAGTTTTTCCACACCATCAACGAATAATAGAATAGAGGGTGGTATTAATTCGCGTCTTAGGGAAATGCTAAGAAATCATAGAGGGTTATCGATAGAAAGAAGCAATAAAAGTCGGTCTTCTGGTGGTGCTATATGCACTCTCCGGAGCCGCTCTCGTCTGAAATATTGAATATAATGCCAACTGATAAAAGCATCGCAAGGCTTTATAAAAAGATGAATGAGAAGCTGTAATAGAAAAAGCCTTTCCATTTGGGGTGATGCTGTGTATGAGTGATTCTCCATAAGGTGAATAAAAACATTTGTTGATTGGGATTAGCCATCAACACGTTTTGTCCTATATCTCTGATTTACTGATTGTGAGTAGCCATCGACTAGTTTTTGTCCAATAACTCCATCTCTAGCTTTATAGAACAATAACTTCCAGTCCCCGTTCCTAATCTGTAAGAACTTGTAAGAGTATTCCGCTAGTATTCTTTTCCTAAAAATCGTAGTATGGAGAGGCTTTTGATGTATAGAGGTGCTTCTCGAAATAGAAAGAAGCTCCTTTATACCTTTGACTTAGAGTAGGGAGAGCTAATTAGCTTTGCTTTTTGCTATGGAGCACTTTACAGTATAGAAAGGATTTTTAGGAAGTATGAGATTATTGGGGAAGAAAAAGTATAGGGTTTTTGAGTGCCCTTGCGATGTCGGCATTATTTTCCTTCGCAGCTTTTGCACATTCCGTTACGGGAAAGATCCATGATGTGAAGATTACACAGGACAAGGAAAAGCATTTCTCTGACGGTAGACAGTAGCGGAGACAGTACAGGGACTGACGGATCAATTTACATCTTTGAGATTAAGCCCTATCAAAATGATTTTGTCGGGTAGAAGAGACTTTCTTGCAAAAAGGGAAATATAGGAAAAGAATCAGAACTTTAGCTTTACCTTGCATGCAGGTCCCGGAGAGCTTCGTCTCTACAGCGCCTTTGTACCGGCGGTTAAGGTAAACGGTCATTATGAAATGATTTCCGATAGACGCTATCTCGAGAACCCGGAGATTGTGGCGGAGAATCAGGATCAGGCACTGAATCCGGGAAAGAAGGGACTTCGTGTGGATCCGAATATTTTTGGACGATGCCTTAAGCTTAAACATCAAGCATGCCGGCGTGGATATTCCGACACAGCGTTTTCTTCGGTAACGGCATTTCTTACTACATGCAGAGTAAGACTATAAGATTAATAAAGAGTTGATTGATCAGCTGGATGCCGAGGTTGAGCGGCTAAAGTCAATGCTGAGGGTGGCGGTTACCGCTATTCTTCTCAATGCTTGGAACAGAAACAGTTCCGAGTTAAACCCTAAAGGGAGTAACGGAGCTTCCGAAGGAACAGGCTGTGTACTATGGCTTTAATGTGGAGTCTGAAGCGGGCTTTAGAGCTGTTAAGGCTATGGCATCTTTCCTTGCAAAGCGTTATAACGGAAAGAACGGACATGGGAAAGATTACGAAACTGGGTTAGTCGGGAAATGAGATTAACAACCAGTACTGGAACTATATGGGGAGACTATGATGTTTCCGCTTATACAGTTCGCTTCCAAAGGGCTTTTCCGCGTGTTTCTATACTGCAATGAAGTCGGTTTCGGCAAATGATAATATCATGTTCTCCCTTGATCACTACTGGAATATGTTTCCTGAAGCGGCTCCTGTAGGAAAATACAAGGGTAAGGATATCATGCTGGCCTTCCATAACTATGAGGTAGATGAAGGCTATATGGACTACGGCCTTGCGCTTCATCCCTATCCCTATCCGATGACTTCTCACCGTATCTTTTGGGACGATGATAAGACAGGAAAAGGTAAATGATCAATAGATTCTCCTGTTGTGAATTTTTAAGAATCTTCATGTGATTACGGACTTTATGCAGCTCCCGGCTATGCGAAATCAAAAGGGAGAAGTACGAAAGATTTTTCCTTACAGAGGAAGGCTTTACCAGTATTCAGGGAGGAAAGGACAGAAAGACGGAGCAGGCTGCAGCGGTAGCGTATTCTTACTTTATTGCAGATAACAACCCTACATTTCCGCATACCTTATGAGTAGAGCAGGAAGACAATGAAGATGAAACGAAGCATGGCTTAGCCTTTGGGACTGTCCAGCATAGTAAACCATAAATGAGTTCCGAAAGCCTGCACATGAAGTTTTTAAATGGATTGATAATCCGAATGCAACGGAAGGAATAGCCGACTTTGCACGAGCTGTCATCGGAATAGATACTTGGGATCAGCTGATTCCGAGCTTCCACTTCCCGGAAGAGAAGCCGAAAGAAGCGATATCATTAACTTACTAAAAAGATGGATTATAAATAACTAAGAGATAGCAGAATCCATTAGCTGGAGTCTTTTTAAGTGAAATATCCTGATTGATTGGAGACTGAGAGCCCATTCGGAAGATATTTTTTTATTGAAAAGAAGCTATGATATACCGTAACAAGCCCCGCCATACCCTTTTAAGAAAGTTGTTCGAGGCCTCGGTACTTGCAGAAAACGAGCGAAGCGAAGTTTGATGCTTAGTACCGTTAGGGCCGGAGCCGAGCGAGAGCGTGCTTTCGCGAAAGGGTATGCGGGGCTTGTATTATACATCTGCAATGAAAAAGCTTACGAACGGACTTCGAACCGCCGTTAGGGCCGGAGCCGAGCGAGAGCGTGCTTCCCTGAAAGGGGTATGGCGGGGCTTGAGTTCTATGTTTTTCTGCAATAAAAATGCTTCCGGGCGGACTCGAACCGCCACTACCGGCGTCGGAGGCCGGGCTCTATCCTTAAGCTACGGAAGCATAGAAAAAAGTATAAAACAAAATCTAGCGCAATGCAAGAAGGCATGATCAAGAAAAACGAGATTTTCAAAGAGTATAGCGCCTTGAAAATTTCTTTCCATTTTGCTATAATGAAACATAATGCCAATATAGCGGAGGACTGGAATTTTATGCAGGAAGATTTTTGACGAGGATACGATCCTCTATAATCAATTTACCAAGGCGGAGCGAAGAGTGGCGGATTTTTATCTACAGAATCCGAACAAGGTATTGTTTATAGTCGATTTCCGATCTCGCGGAAACCTGCAATGTGGGAGACACTTCGGTCTTCCGTTTTTGTAAGACGATAGATATGAAGGGCTATCAGAGTTTAAGATGACTCTTTCTCTTTCCATGCGGGAGAATCAGAAAGAAGGGAAATATTGCTGATAATGGAGATCAGCTTGGGAGACAGTATCTCAGAGCTCGCAAACAAGGTTTTGAAGGAAACAATCTCCTCTATACAGGAAAGCTTCTCTCTTTTTGGATATTAATGAAGTGACAAGAGCTGTTGATGCCCTGTCCAAGGCAAAGAGAATTCTCTTTTTCGAGTCGGTGCCTCAATGCTTACGGCAATGAAGGCAATGAATAAGTTTCATAGGATAGAGCCGAGAGGTGTATTGCTCGGAAATGGTAAGCCAGCAGCTTATGAGTGCGGCAACAATGGAAAAGGGAGATGCGGCGGTGATTTTTCTCTATTCCAGGGGCGACGAAGGACATCGTGGAGATTGCAGAAGCAGGCAAAGGAAAGCGGAGCAAGCATCATTTCCATTACCCGCTTCCAAAAAGTCCGCTCTTACGGAGTATACCGACATATTACTTCTTTGCGGTGCAAATGTCGGCTCTCTTCAGCAAGGCTCCACTTCGGCAGAGATATGCACAGCTCTTTTGGTGGATATTATGTATACCGAGTATTATCGGAGACATTTTGAAAAGTGCAGTCAGGTTCTGGAGAGGACCAGCAGAGTGATTTCGGATCGAAATTAAAGCTGTACTTGCCTACTGTGCATTAGCTTATTTATTTAAGCCTTCTCTTAGCTCTGCAATCTTATCTCTATACTTTTGCCGCATCTTCGAAGTTCAGCTCCGTGGCTGCGGCACGCATTTCTCTTCGAAAGCTCTCGAATCATCTTCTCGATTTCTTGCTTGGACATGGATTCCAGATCCTTGGAAAGTCCCTTGTCGTCTTCATCTAAAACTCTGGAAATGGCTATCAGATCCCGCACGGCCTTTTTTAATGGTGGTGGGGTAATGCCGTGCGCCTCATTATAAGCGGTCTGCAGGCTTCTTCTTCTCTTAGTCTCGGAAATCGTGCGTTCCATAGAGTCCGTTATCTGGTCCGCGTACATGATGACATGACCTTCCGCATTTCTTGCTGCTCGTCCCTACGGTCTCGTATCAGGGAGGTTTCGGAACGGAGGAAGCCTTCCTTATCCGCATCTAAAATAGCTACCAGCGTAATTTCCGGGATATCCAGACCTTCTCGTAAGAGATTGATTCCGACCAGTACATCGAATTTATCCAGTCGCATATCTCGAATGATGGCTGCACGCTCCAGTGTATCAATGTCGGAGTGCAGGTATTTTACGCGCACATGGTTCTCCTGCAGGTATTTCGTGAGATCCTCCGCCATTTTTGGTTAAGGTAGTAACCAGAGCCTTGTTCTTCTTCTCCGTCTCCTTATTGAGTTTCAATCAGAAGATCGTCAATCTGCCCCTTTGTCGGGCGAACCTCGATTTCAGGGATCGAGGAGTCCGGTCGGTCTGATGATCTGCTCGGCACGAAGAAGCCTCATGCTCCGCCTCGTATTCTCCCGGGGTTGCGGAAACAAAGAGCATCTGATTGATTTTTCTTCAAATTCGGAGAAGCTTAAGGGACGATTATCAAGAGCGGAGGGAAGACGGAAGCCATAGTCCACGAGTGGTTTTTCTGGGAGAGGTTTCCGTTATACATACCGCGAGATCTGGGGAGGCTGATGTGACTTTTCATCCACGATGATTAGAAATCATCAGGAAAATAATCGATTAAGGTATAGGGGGCTCCCGGGCTTGCAAAGTTCAAAATGTCTTGTATAGTTTTCAATTCCGGAGCAGACACCGGTCTCTCGAATCATTTCCACATCAAAGTTTGTGCGTTCCGAGATTCTCAGTGCTTCTAAAAGCTTGTCCTCCTCTTTAAAATACCGTACTCGCTCGTCAAGCTCGGAAAGGATATTCTTGCAGGCGATGCGGAGTTTGTCCATGGGGATAACATAGGGCTTGCCGGGAAGATCATCTGTGTGCTCAAGCTTTGCCTTGGCTTTCCCTGTCAGCACATCAATTAACTGGATTTCTTCTATTTCATCTCCGAAAAATCACCGAATCGCCTGCTCTCCTTCGAGAAGCCGGAAAGATATCCACGGTATCTCCCTTTACACGAAAAACAACCTCTTCTAAAATCCATATCATTTCTGGTGTATTGGTTTCGATGAGCTTTCGAGTAAATCGTCTCTGTCTCTTTCCTGTCCGGGCGAAGAGAAAGTGCCATGTTGAGGTATTCTGTAGGTGCTCCCAAGCCGTAGATACAGGAAACGAGGCAACGACAACCACATCCTTTCTTTCGGAGGGAGGCCATAGCGGAGTTTCTGAGCTTATCGATTTCATCATTGATATCCGAGTCCTTTTTCGATATGAGGTATCGGTACTGGGAACATAGGCTTCCGGCTGATAATAGTCGTAGTAGGAAACAAAATATTCAACTGCATTTTCCGGAAAAACTCCTTCATTTCGGAATAGAGCTGTGCTGCCAGTGTCTTTATTATGAGAAATGATGAGAGTCGGCTTTAAGACGCTCTATGACATTGGCCATGGTAAAGGTCTTTCCGAGCCTGTTACACCGAGCAGTGTTTCGAACTGGTTTCCTTCCTGAAGTCCCTTGTACCAGCTTTTTCGATGGCCTGAGGCTGGTCTCCGGTCGCACTGTAATCCGAATGCAGTTTAAATTCCATTTTTCTCCTTTTTAAGATGCTCCGTTTTGCGGGTTTAGTCATAGATTGAATTTAGTGTATAAAAGAATATCTTGTTTAGTGCTTCTACTCTAAGTTCTGCTGAAAAAGAAGGCGGTGAAAGACTGTTGAAAGATTCTCTTTGCAGTATGGCTAGTATAGCAAAAAGCATACGAAAAATAAAAACTCATGTACAATGGTTTTGCAAGAAGGAATGAAAAGAATACATGGTCGGAAATGATTTTTGAAAAGAGCTTTTGTATAGCGGCTTTTACGAAAAATGAGAGGGGTAAGATATGGGATACAAGATAGCAGTTCTTCCCGGAGACGGCATCGGTCCGGAGATTATAGAGGGAAGCGAAAAAGTTCTTTGTAGAGTGGCCGATTTAGAGGAGTTTTTCTCTTGATTTTTCGGGAGGAGGATTTCGGTGGAGCGGCGATAGATGCTGTAGGAGAGCCTCTTCCGGAAAAGACTGGAGAGCTGTAAAAAGAGCGATGCGGTGCTTATGGGGAGCATCGAGGGAGTGGTGGGAGTTTCTCCTGGTACAAGCTTCCCGTGGAAAAGCGGCTGGAGGCGGGACTCCTTCGTTTAAGAAAGGAACTTGGGCTTTTGCAATCTTCGCCCGCTAAGCTTTTATCCGGAATTACGCGCCGCGTCTCCTTTAAAAGAGGAAATCATAGGAGAAGGCTTTTCCATCATGATGATTCGAGAGCTTACAGGAGGGCTTTTATTTCGGGGAGAAGTCTCTTACCGTAGAAAAATCGGGGAAGAGGTGGCAAGAGATGAGCTGATTTACCGTGCGCATGAGATTGAAAAGAATTGCGGAAATTGCTTTTCTCTTGCGAAAGAGAGGAAGGGAGAGCTTGTTTCCGTGGATAAGGCCAATGTCCTCGAAAAGCTCCCGCTTTTGGAGAAAGATTTTTAGTAAGAGAGGGATGAGGGGAGCCGGAGATAAGGCTTAGCCATGCCCTTGTAGACTCTATGGCCATGCAGCTCGTTCGAAATCCGGGGAGCTTCTCCGTGATTGCTACGGAAAATATGTTCGGAGATATTCTTTCCGATGAAATGGCGGAGATTACAGGCTCTCTTGGCATGCTTCCTTCCGCATCTTTAGGAGAAAAATGCTTTTGGGCTCTATGAGCCGAGCAGGGCTCTGCACCCGGATATAGCAGGGAAAGAATATTGCGAACCCTCTTGCGGCTATTTTTGTCTGCCTCCATGCTGCTTCGCTATTCTTTAAAAGGAGGTAAAGGCGGCTGAAAGAGTGGAGAGAGCCGTGGAAAATGTGCTGAAAAAGGCTATCGTACCAAAAGACATTTCTCCCGAAAAAGAAGAAAAGGGACTTAGCCTTCTTTCCTGCTCGGAAATGGGAGACGCGGTATGCAGGGAACTCTGATACGGTCTTACTTGCGAAGCGTGAAAGGAAGGAGAAGACGGAAGTCTGAAAGTCTAAAGTCTGAAATTCTGAAATTCTGGAAATTCTGAAATTCATGCTAAAAGTCGTAGGGAAATAGAGCTTGCCTGATTCCCGCCCTTCCGTATAATGATAGGCGTGGATAATAGATGAGATTTCCTTCGGAACAGAGTTTTTCTCTTCGGTGGAAAAGGAGGGTCTTCTTTGTGCCGAAAATCGGAAGTTTTTTTCTTTCGAGTTCTGAAGGAGAGTGGAATGGATAATAAGGATTTTAAAGATGGGGACAATGGCGGCTTCTCCAATATGGGACAGACCATACTCATCATTTTAATAGCGGCGACAGTGACTTTTTATTTATTCTCTGGCGCAGCGCTTTACCGGTAGGGGAATGAATCAGGAGCTTAGTTATAGCCGATTCCTTTCTATGGTGGATCGCAACCTCGTGGATAAGGTAGAGTGGGGAGACGGACAGATTACCGTTTACCCGAAGGCCGTATCGAAGAATGTGGACGGGGCGGCGGAAGTGCAAGGAAAGGGTCAGGAGAAGAAAAGGGAAATGCAGGAGCAGCCTCGTTTCCTTCGCAGCAGGAGAGGGTGTATTTTGTTGTGCCTGTCAATGCGGATGCGGGAGAAGCTTGTAGAGACTCTATCTTCATAATGTAACGATTATCAGAAAGAGACCGGACAACTCCGGCTTTATCTTACAAATCGTGCTCAGCGTGGTTCTGCCTTCGTCCTTCTCTTCTGGTTTATGAACGGCATGGCGAAGCGTATGGGCGGCAGTGGAGGCGGCATCATGGGTGTCGGAAAGTCCAATGCCAAGATGTATATCAAAAAGGAAACCGAATCAGCTTTAAGGATGTTGCCGGAGAGGATGAGGCAAAGGAAAGTCTGGTGGAGATTGTGGATTTTCTGCATAATCCTGCGAAGTATACCGCAATCGGAGCAAAGCTTCCGAAGGGTGCTCTTCTGGTAGGGCCTCCCGGACAGGAAAGACTCTTCTGCAAAGGCTGTGGCGGGAGAAGCACAGGTTCCGTTTTACTCCCTTTCCGGATCGGATTTTTGTGGAGATGTTTGTGGGTGTAGGTGCGAGTCGTGTGAGGACCTGTTTAAACAGGCCGGTCAGACGGCTCCCTGTATCATTTTTATTGATGAAATCGATGCAATCGGAAAGAGCAGAGATAACCGCTACGGCGGAAATGATGAACGAGCAGACCTTGAATCAGCTCCTTTTCCGAAATGGACGGCTTTGATGCTTCTAAGGGAATCATGCGGTAATGGAGCGACGAACCGCCCCGAGATCTTGGATCCTGCGCTTCTTCGACCGGGGCGTTTTGACCGAAGAATCATCGTGGAAAAAGCCGGACTTAAAAGAGCAGAGATAAATATTCTTAAGGTGCATGCAAGGATGTAAAGCTGGACGATACGGTGGACTTTGATGAAATTGCCCTTGCAACGAGCGGTGCGGTGAGGGAGCGGACCTTGCCAATATGATGAATGAATCCGCCATTACCGCGGTAAAAGCACGGAAGAGAAAAGGTGAGCCAAAAGGACCTTTTTGAGGCAGTGGAGGTTGTGCTTGTCGGAAAGGAAAAGAAGGACAGAATTCTTTTCCAAGGAGGAGCGTAGGGATTGTTTCCTATCATGAGGGTAGGCCATGCGCTTGTTGCGGCGATTCAGAAGGACTCCGAGCCGGTACAAAAGATAACCATAGTGCCGAGGGACTATGGGGCTCTCGGTTATGTGATGCAGGTTCCGGAGGAAGAGAAATACTAAATACCAAGTCAGAGCTTCATGCTATGATTGTGGAATTTTTAGCGGGAAGAGCGGCGGAAGAGCTTGTTTTTGAGACGGTAACGACAGGAGCCAGCAACGATATTGAAAAAGCAACGAAGATTGCGAGAGCAATGGTCACCAGTACGGTATGTCCGAGAAGTTCGGTCTTATGGGGCTTGCCCGTCAGGAAAATATGTATCTTTCAGGGAAGAGCGGTTCTGGAATGCGGAGATGATACGGCTACAGAGGTGGATACTGAGGTTTCCCGTATTTTTAAAGAATGCTACGAGGAAGCCAAAAAGATTCTTTCGGAAAAATCGCTATGCCTTAGATGAGATTGCCAAGTTCCTTATTGAAAAGGAAACCATTACCGGTAAGGAATTCATGAAGATTCTTTCCGATGTGAGGGAGAAGGAAGCTTCTTCATCGGAGGAAGGAAAAGGAAATCTCGAATAAACGAGATGTTGCACGCTTTTACGAGCAATACTCGTTATAAACATGATCTCAGGCTTTCGCCTGCACCACTTGATTAAGAATAAGAAAAAGGTCCGGTAGAATGTTCTATCAGACCTTTTATCATTCTAAACGAGTATCGATTATAACTGCGATATATCGTTGAAAAGTGCACTGCTTTTGAAAACAGCACGCTATTCTTTTTCAAATCAGACATTCCACAATATCTGAAACACCACAAGAGAAGAGCATGCAGATTTGTCTAAGGCTTTCCATGAGACCGGCTGATTCTTTCTTAGGCGATTGAGAAGCCCGGCTGAAAGCTTTCCTTCATGAATAAGGCGGTATTGACTCACTCTTTTTCTTCATCAGTTGCCAAAAGGGGCATAACTAATCATATAACCTGCCTCTCTACTTTTGGACAACAAGAAGATTTCTACTTCAAATTTAGTGTAGCATGGTCGATTTTTATTTCGAAGAAAGGGGATAAATGTTAATTCTCCTAATATTTTGCACTATTTTAATCCTATTCTATATTTATTCAGAGTGGGAAAGAAATCAACTTAAGACGGAATACTATACCATTTTTCCGAAAAATCAAAAAAAGAAATGTCGCTTTGTCTTCCTTACGGACTTACATGAGAAGGAATTCGGAGAGAAACAGCCTTCTCTTAGAGAGAATTCAAGCTCTTCATCCTGATTTTATCCTCATTGGCGGTGACTTTCCTATCAGCCATTCGTCGGAAGAGACAGATATTCGGGATGAGGGCGGAAAAGGGAAGCTCATTACTAAAATCTTCTTAAAAGGAATATAAAGTCTATTACTCCTTCGGGAATCACGAGGAAAAGCTTCTAATAAAGAAGGAGGAAAAGGGCATGGTTTCCGCTTTTAAAGGAAGCGCTTCAAGGGTGTGGAAATTGTGGACGGTAGAGGAATTCTTTTGGAAGAGGACCTCTTTCTTTGCAGGCTTTCCCATGGATATTTCCTATTATCAGCCTCTGCTTTTTCAAAAAGAAGAAGCCTTTAGAGGAGGAATTTAAGAAAAATGGGAGATGGCACTTTCTTATGAAGGGGAGAGACGAGAAGATTCCTCCGTCTTTTCGTATAGCGATGTTGCACAGCCCTTTTTATAAGGAAGAGGGACTGTCTTTAGGAGTGGACCTTCTTTTATCCGGTCATTTTCACGGTGGAGCGGTGAGGGATTCCGTTTTTGGCCTTTATGACACCACAATATCGTTTTTGTCGGAAAGCCCAGAGGATTCTTTAAAAAGGGAAACAGTATTATTTTTATCAGTAGAGGGTTGGGGACTCATACGATAAATGTAAGATTGAACAACTTTTCCGGAGCTATCGATGCTTTGACTTGTGCCCGGAGGAAGAGTAAAATCAATTGGTTATTGATTTTTAAATTTGAGTATTTCTTTAGTGGGTAAATAAAGAGTATATAAAAATTGCTTGCAGGAGAGAGAATGTTTGAAGAGAGGGATAAAACTATTTCTTATAAATTGGATGCGTTTGAGGGGCCTTTGGATCTTCTCCTGCATTTAATTGAAAAATAAAATCAATATTTACGATATCCCTATTGCGGAGATTACGGAGCAGTATCTGGAAATATGCAAATCGCCTGGAGGAAGAGGATCTGGAGATTGTTTCCGACTTTCCTGATCATGGCGGTTACTCTTCTGGAGATGAAGCTAAAATGCTTCTTCCGAAGCAGGAAGAGGATATAGAGGAGGTCGATCCAGGGAAGAGCTCGTGCAGAGGCTTTGGAATACAAGAAGTATAAGCAAAATGAGTAAGCTTCTTACGAAAAGGAAGAGTCTGCACCGCTTTCTATTCGGAAGGAGCCCAGTATACCGGAAGAGGTGGAGAGGTACAGTCCTCCTTTGGACTTAGTCGAGTCTACTTAGGGAATTGATTTACTTCGCCTTGAGAAACCATGAAGGAGATTCTACGGAGGAAGGAAGACAGAAAGGATACTCTCGCTCCAATTTTTGGAAAGATTAAGAGGGAAAAATCAGTCTTGAGGGAAAAATCAAGGATGTACTGGCTTATGCAAGGAGGCATGGGCGCTTTTCCTTCCGACAGATGCTGAAAAACAGCAAGGGAAGAAGTGAAACGGTCGTAAAGCTTTCTCGCTATTTTGGAATTAATGAAAATGGGGAAGATTTGTCTTACTCAGGAAAAGGCATTTTCCGATTTGGATATAGAGCTCTTTCCGGAAGAAGGCGGGGAAGAGGGCGATAATTTGGACCTTGCCGGAATAGAAGAGTTTGACTAAGATGGTAATTCATAATGAGTATCGCTCAAAGCGTGCAGTATCTTGTTTTTAAGAATGGAAAATGGGGGAAATATATTGGAGGATTTAGGACAGATTTCTTTGCCGGTTGATCTGGAGGAAGAAATTTTGGAAGAAGATAAAGCTTCGGCTTAAGGAAGAGGAAAATCTCGTAGAGGCTTTGCTCTTTTCCTTGGGGGCGCTCCGTTTCGTGGAGGAAATCGCCATTTGCCTTAACATGGGAAAAGGACGGCGCGCTTCTTGCCGCGGAGCGTTTGAGAGAAAGGTACGAGGAGAGGCAGGAGGGGCTGATCATTAAGAAGCTGGAAGACCGCTATCAGATGATGAGTCATCCTAAGACCTATGAGGGCTTGATACGGGTGGTCAAAAGTCCCAGAAAAGCCGGCACTTTCAGATGTCGCACTGGAAACGCTTTCCATTATTGCCTACTGTCAGCCGATTACCAAGGTGGAAATCGAGGAGGATTCGAGGAGTAAAAGTCGGATCATGCCGTGAATCGCCTGGTAGAGTTCGGGCTCATTGAAGAGGTAGGAAGACTGGATGCTCCCGGAAGACCGATGCTTTTTGCAACCACGGAGGAGTTCTTGACTCGCTTTGGTGTGGATTCTCTGAAGGGAATTGCCCACGCTTCCCGAGGGAATGGAGAAGCTTCTAAAGGAAGAGGTGTCAGAGGAGCTGAAGGACGGCTTTCGGCTTGGAGTTTGAGGAAGAGGAGAAAGCGGAGGCAAAACGAGGCTTAGAAAAGGCGGAAGAGAAAGAGGATGATATGAAAGAAGAGAGGAAGATACAGAAACTGAAGAGAGATTGCATAGAAAGCGAAGAGGAAAGAAATAGAAATAAGGAGGAAGAGCAGGAGGAAGGAATGCAGAGAGCCCGGAAAACTAGGGCAGGTTCGTTTCTGAGGAAGAAGAGAGTGATTCGTTCATGGCACTACCTGGCGGAGGACGAGACATGAGACGCGAGACATGCGACTGCAGAGCACGCACGAGATTTGCATGGCGGGAAGCAGATGCGGATGAGCAGCAGGGAGCAGAGACGTCGGAATCCATTATAGAAAGAAGTGATGAGGTAGAGCTTTTGGCCATGGGAAGAGAACGAAGAAGAGTGTCGGGAAGATGAGGCTCCTGCACCAAATTCGTATCAGAATAGAACCTGCCGTAGAACTTGACTATAGAGAAGAAGTCGGAAGACAGAGAAATGCCTGGATGAAGGGAAAATGGAAATGGAAGAAAAGATAAAGATTAAGTATCATGTGGAAGAACTGGAAAAGTTACGCTATATAGACGGGAAAAAGTGATTGGATTGATCTTCGCGTTGCGGAAGAGGTCAAAATGAAAGCCGGAGAATTTCCGCCTGATCAGTATGGGATTTCCATTGAACTTCCCAAAGGCTATGAGATGTGGATTGTGCCCAGAAGCTCCGCCTTTAAAAACTTCGGGATTATTCAGACTAATTCCATGGGGGTTGTGGATGAGTCCTATTGCGGAGATAATGATATTATCAGGATGCCGATTCTTGCCATGCGGGATACGGAGATTCATGTCAATGACCGTATCGGGCAATTCCGCATCATGCAGCATCAGCCTGTAGTTCAATTTCGTGGAGCTTGAGCATCTTGGAAATAGTGACAGAGGGAGGCTTTGGGACAACCGGAAAGTCCTAAGGCGGAAAAAGTAAAAACGGAAGGAGAGTGTAAGTTATGTTGAATAAAAATTAGTCGGGGGTACTTTTTACTGACGATGCTTAGCCTATCCGCTTGCAAAAGTGAGGGTGAAGGCATATCGTATGGAAGGCATCAGCGCTTTAGAAAAGGGGAGACGCGGAAAAAGGCTCTGGAGAACTTTGACCTTGCACTGGAAAAAGAGTAAGGGAAGGGTGGGAAGCCTTCAATTTGACATTTTATCGTATAAGGTGGAGGCGGAGATTCATCTTGGAAAAGCTTAAGGGAGGCGGAAGAGGATTTAAAGAATGTGAAGCGCTTTCGGGAAAAAAACTATGAGAAGCTGCAAAACAGGATTGATGCAAAAAGCTCGTCTATTCCGCCGGAGAAGCTTTTAAATGAAGATGATGTGGATAAAGCAAGAGCTTCTCTTGATGAAGCGAAGGAAAAAGGGACTCAGTGCAGACAGAGAGCTGGAGTTTAATGAAGCCGTTTATCTGGAAAAAAACAGGGGAATGGCAGAAGGCCTATGATGCTTTTTCGCAGTATTGCAGCAGATATCCTGAGGATGAAAAAAAGCGTCCAGAGAGTTGAGCTTTTGGAAAGCCGCAAAAAGCCCTGGAGGGAAACACCGCCCTATCTGAAACTATGAACAAAGCCGGGAAGCGACATAATCGCTACAAGAGAAAGTACCGTGTAAAAAGAGAATTTACGGCAAAGCGGCATAATCGCTATATTAGAAAATATAAAATAGAAATGGAAAAAGAAAAAGAAGAAAAAAATGAGCTTAGGGATAGCATGTAGATGAATAAGCTGTGAAAGGATGCAGAAATTGGAGAAAAAGGCAGTGAAAAATAAGTCAGTGAAGAATAGGGCAGGGAAAAAGAAACGGCAATCAAAGAAAAACTGATGGAGCATGAAGATCAAAAGAGAAAGAACAATGTAGTAAAAGAGGAGGCCGTTATGGCAAGATATCAGGATTTGTCGATAGAGGAACTGGAGAGTTTACGAAAGGAATTAAAGCAGAGCTATAGAGAATACCAGAACATGGATTTAAATCTGGATATGAGTAGAGGTAAGTCGAGTCTTGATCAGCTGGATTTAAGTAACGGCATGATGGATGCCTTGAACAGCGAAGCGGACATGTACTCCTCTGACGGCTTTGATGTGCGAAACTACGGTGTTTTTAGGCGGAATTGCGGAAGCAAAGGAGTTGCTCTCCGACATGATGGAGAACAATCCGGATAATATCATTATTTTCGGAAATTCTTCCTGCAGATGTGATGTACGATTCCATTTCCCGTTCCTATACCCACGGCGTTATGGGAAGTACACCCTTGGTGTAAGCTTGATAAGATAAAGTGGCTCTGTCCTGTACCGGGCTATGATCGTCACTTTGCCATCACGGAGTATTTCGGGATTGAAATGATCAATGTGCCGATGACGGAAAAAGGCCCGGATATGGATATTGTGGAAGAGCTTGTGGCTTCCGATGAGAGCATCAAGGGAATATGGTGTGTGCCGAAGTACAGTAATCCTCAGAGGGCTACAGCTATTCCGACGAAAACGGTTCGTCGCTTTGCAAGACTGAAGCCGGCTGCGAAGGATTTTCGTATTTACTGGGACAATGCCTATGGAATGCACCACCTCTATGACCATGATCAGGATTATTTGATTGAGATTTTAGCGGAGTGTAAGAGAGCCGGAAATCCCGACCTTGTCTATAAGTTTGCGTCCACTTCGAAGATTTCCTTCCCGGGCTCCGGTATTGCCTCCATGGCAACCAGCTTAAACAACCTTGAGGGATATCAAGAAAGCAGATGCAGTATCAGACCATCGGCCATGACAAGGTAAACCAGCTTCGTCATGTTCGCTTCTTTGAGGACATTCACGGCATGGTGAACCATATGATGAAGCATGCCGATGTGATTCGGCCGAAGTTTGAAATGATTGAATCGGTTTTTGAAAAGAATTTGAGCGGACTGGATATCGGAACTTGGACTAATCCGAAGGGAGGATATTTTATCAGCTTTGAGACATTGCCCGGTTGTGCAAAGGCGGTTGTGGATAAATGTAAAAAAGCAGGCGTAAAGATGACTCCTGCGGGAGCAACCTTCCCCTATGGCAGGGATCCGGAAAGACAGCAACATTCGTGTTGCGCCGACCTATCCGCCTTTGGAGGATCTCCGTATCGCAACCGAGCTTTTTCTGCCTTGTGGTAAAGCTTGTGAGCGTAGAAAAAGCTTTTGCAGAGTAAGACGGCAGGACAGTCTTCCTGCACTCTCTAAATAACCTGAAAGAAGGCTCTGAAGACTTTACGCTTTTTCGTCATAAAAGATACTTGCTTTTGTAAAATACGGGAGGCCTATTCTTCCTCTTCCAAAAGCTCGGAGAGAGATAGAATAGAGCTTCCCGCTTTTTCTTTCCATGCTTTTACACAGTGTATTGGCATTTTCTTCGCTGGGGGACACTTAGCTTAATTTCACAAAGAAGGTCACGACTTTCTCTGAGTTCAAGCTGTACAAGGTATTCCCTCATTTTCCTTTTTGGTAGTCTGTGTGGATTGCGGCTTCATTTTGCAAACGGAACTTATTCTGGCAAGAAATTGCTCCATGTCTTCTTTGGCAAGCTTTAGGGATCTCATCCTCAAAGAACTTCAGTGTTTGCTTTCCTTCTTCCGTAACCTCATAGCGTGTTGTGCTTTGTAGCTTTTTTGGCTTCAATTAAAAGAAGCTTCGACCAAATCGGAAATACATTGCTGTAAAGTGAAATAGGGTAGTATATTCATTGTCCAAAAAGAAACCGCTCAATTGACTGTTCGTCAGCGGGTAATTTACGGAATAAAGAAGATAGAGAATCATTAATTTATATTGAGTTAAGGCTTCAGTCGTCATGGTTTATCCTTTATAAAATCTTTTGCTTTTCTTTCTGAGAAGGCATTTGCCGCTGCAGAGCAGCGCGTTTATGAGAATTACTGAGTAAATAGTGTAGCAGATTTCCCTGCAATAAGCAAGAGCGGTAAGAATAGGAATAGAGAAGAGGGGTATGGAAAATTCTATCTTTTTAGAAAGGCCTTCCTGTGCTAAAATAGAGCCCTATGGAGTGTTTTGCGATGAAAGAAAAATAAAACAAATTAGCAAGAGGAATCGTGGATCAGGAGAAGCCCTCCACCCATTTTTCACTCGAATTTATCGAAGGGAAAATTCCTCTTTCGGAAAAGCAAAACCTTTGAGGTTTTTATACAGTCTCTTAACGGGATTCCTATGCGTGGCTTGGTCTATTGCAGGAGGCTTTTATTACTTTGCATAAAAATGCCTTCGGCGGAGTGCGGACGAAGAGTCAGCTTACAGTGAATACGGAAGGCATGGAAGAGGAAAAAGAGCTTTTCGGAGAATTGAACTTTGTCTATTTAGGGGAGAAAAGCAGATTCCGTATCATTTTGTATTGGAAAAATCGCCTTCTGGCAAGTCAAATCAAGGAGCTTCGATGACTTTTCCGTGCTGAAGAGACTTTATGAAATGGATAAGAAGGCGGCTACTCGTCTTTTTGATTATCGGGATTTTCACTCAGCTCCCATTATGCAGAAGCGGAGAAGCTTTACGAGATGCTGAAGCCCTGCGGAAACAGAGCACTGGCATTGGAAGAGTTTCTGGCTTATTTTCGGAAAGACCGAAGAACGGGATGAATCGTCAAAAGCATGGTCTTTGCTCCGGAAAAGAAGGAGGAACAGCACTTGGATTTTCCTTCCGGTACATGAGCCTTGAGGAGAAAAATCACACAGTGTATTCGAAGAGGAGAACGCGAGAAGAAGCATTTTCTTTATATAAAAAGGGAGGAGGAAAATATCAAGCTGACGAAGCTTTTATGAAAATCTTCTCTACTCCATGAAGAAGGGCTATAAAGAAGAGCTCCCGAAGGCTGTCTACCTCTATTTTCCTATGAGTATCAGGTGGAAGAGGGACTTCGTTCCGCTCTTTACTATAATATTTTACAAAAATTTCCAAGAAAATTCGGATATCTATCTTCGTTTTTGCCGCGCAAATCAAGGCCTACGCCGTTGAGTCGTTTCTTATGGGGAAGATGGATGAGGAGCTTCCGTTTATCTATCGAAGATGATTCTCCCGACATGGTGGATGAGAAAATGGCGGAGATATTACCGCATATTCTTCGCTCTTATAAACATGTTGTGGAGGATAAAGAGATTGAAAAGCTGTGGTGACTGTCTCACCCGGCTTTGAGAGGAGAGGAAATTTACAGCCTGACGGAGGGAGAGCCTATCTTCCCATGCCGTACGAGGATATGATTCTTCTCTTCCAGGATAATATGGAAATCGCTATACGCGAATCAATTATCAGTAAGACCAAGGTTTTTGAGGGATCAGAGCTTGCAAAAGACTGGAGGGCTTCACCGATTCCGATCCGCATCTTCTTTTGGAAAAAGAGCCATGAGCTTGGAAGGTGCAGGAATCAAGTCGGAAGAGGATCTGGAGTTTATGGAAAAATGTTTTCCGTAATCCCGGCTTTTTCGACTGCCTTTCAGAATGGAGGTGCTCAGCACCATTCTTTCTTATCATAGAAGGCAAAAGAACAGCATTTTTCCATGAAGAAAATCTGCAGTTCCTCTATAGGCTTCCGGTAAAAGCGATGAATCGGAAGGAAAGGAGGATTATCTCGCAGCGCTTCTTCTTCGCGGCAAAATGGATATAGCCTTATCCTTTTATAAAGAGAATTTGTATTTAAAGATAGACAAGGAGCTTCTTTCCGACTTTGCCTATGCGGCTTATTCTTTAGGAGAGCCGGAAATAGCCCTTTCTCTTGCCTATGCAGGCTTTTCGTGAGCATGCTGTACAGGACAAGACCTTAGAGCCTTCTTTGCTAGAAAGAGTGGAACAGTAGCGGTGCGGAAATGTACTCTATCCTAAAGGGGAGAAAGAGAAGAGAGGAGAAGGGAGAGATTGATTCCTCCCGTCTCTTGAACATGGCGGAACGCCTGCTTGCACAGTGCTTGTTTACGGAAAAGAGAAGAGAAACGGAAGAGGCCTTTTTCTTTATACAGGCGGTTTTCCGGAAATGATGCAACACTGCTTAAGGCCTTTCTTACCGCATATACAAGCTCCATTTTCCTGTATCAGAGAGGGAGACTGCGGAGTTTACAACACTTTGTATGAGGGTGGTGAGAGGAGAGAGCTATAAGGAGAGAGTTCACTATTTATCTTCTGGCTTTAAGCTATTCTTTCTCGAAACAGGAGAGCTTAAGTGAAGACAGAAACAGAGCTTTTAAAAGAGTATTTTACCGCTCCTTTTGGAGAAAAACTATATTTTTGCTATACCAGAGTTTGGCGAAGTTTGTTAGCTTGCCGAAGGAAATCATGGAAAAAACAGTCGTGGAATACCATGGGAAGGCAGAGGAAAAACCTTATTTTTCCGTACGGGCAGAGGGCGAAAAAGGATTTCCACAGAAGAATTGCAGCATAGCTATCATGGAATCTATACGGCATCCTTCCTGCTTTTCCCGGGGAAAGCATGGAGTACCGCTTTACCTTGGGAAAAGGAAGAGAAGCTTCTTATGAATCTGTTCTGAAAAAGGAGAGCATGATAGAGACGGAGGGCGAGTCTTATACCGCGCTTTGCAAGATGTCCAAGCTCACTTATGGAAGGGGATATAGAGGCGCTTAGACCTCTTGATGGAGGATTACGAGGAAAAAGAGCTGGCTCTTAGTCGCGTATGGAAGATTAGGAAGGAAAGAGGGAAGAGGTACAATTGAACATAATCAGGAATTGCATTAACGGATGAATATACGGATATTTCCTTGCATAAAGAGGAATTCACCTACCGCTTTCCACGCTTCTGAGCCGGGAACGAGAGGAGACCGCTTTTTATATCAGGGGAGGGAAGCTTATAAGAGAAATCTGGATGGCAGGGGTAATCCTCGTTGACAGGGTTACTTTCCCTTTTAAAAAAAGGGAACTGCGACTGGCGGATGACTGCTATTCGGCAGCAGAGCTTTTGGGGATTTTTTTGGAAAACCTGCTTTTGGAAGGGAAAAAGAGGGTGGAGGGAAGAGAAATACCGAAGGAAGAGGAGAAGCCACCCTTGTGCTTACGGTAAGGGAAGCGGAGCCGACTTTATGAGCTCTCTTTATGCTCTCTTAAAGGAACGCTTTTCCGCGCAGTATAAGCTAAGCTGATTAGTCATGCGGAGAGCTTTTGCACATTATATTCTAAGACAGGATAAAAATTCTATCATCGTCTGGTGGGGAATGCTTGAGTTTTTCTTCTCAGGTCCTTTACTACTATGAAATGCAGGTTTCAAGGGAAGCAGAAATTATGCCGTTTCTGCAGGGAGAAGCACAGCCGGATGCTCTGTCCTCCGGATTTTGGAGGATCCTAGGGGAGGAAGATGACTGACCAGGGTACTTTCGGGCCTTACGGATCGTATTACCAAGGGAAAGGTTTACAGTGCCTTCTTTTTGGCGGAAAGGGCTTTGAAAATACGGAGATTTTTCCGAGTTTATGAAGAAAGATTCTTCAGGGGGAGACGAGTCTGTGTGGAATCCTTTCTTTTCTCTATAGGAGCTATGGAGTACGGAAGACTTCTCGCAAAGGGGAGGAAGAGGAATATCTGCTTCTTTGTGACACAAGACTGAAGCATGACTTAAGTATTCGAGTTTCTCAGAAGGAGAGGAATATCCATTTTACCTTACTAAGGCAGGGGATTCACAGGCTTAAGGAGGAAAAAGGACATTCACCTTCTTATAGATAAAGAGGATTATATTGATTTTTATGTGAAGGATTTAAGCGGAGTCAAGGGAAAGCAGTATCGGATGAGTCTGAAGACCTTTCCGGAAGAGAAGAAGATGTACCAAGCTTGCTGCTGGGAGTGAAGTTTTTAGGAAATACCGCGGTAAATCTGAAACTTACGGATTTTAGGTTTTGGAGAGCTATGGAAGGGGACTTTTGAGTCCGTTGAGGAAAAGCATTCCGCTGGGAAAGGAGTAAAATGGCACTGATCTTATGCCGCGGGAAGCAAAATTTCCCTTTTATTATGAAAGACTGGATATCCACCTTTACTCCTTGGAGGAGCTTGGTTATGCGCTGGGAGAATTTCCTTTGCCTTATTCCGGATAACTTTGTGAATGTAGAGCTTTGCGAATGGCTGATAGAAGGTCTTTCAGAGAAGGAACTCGGTGAAAAGCTTCTGGATTTAAAGGCTATGGGAGAAAGGGAAGAGCGTTTACTTTTTCCGCCTTATTCGGGAAACAGGGATATTACACGGAAAAGGAAGTGGATGAGCTTATGCTGGACTTCAGAAGACTGAACGGCTTAAGTGAGCGGATCGTAAAGAGAGATGGGAGACAGCTTCTTTTCTCTCGGAAAATATGGAAAGGCCCTGGACGCTTATCAGGATGCCTTACATTTTGAGGAAAACGGAAGAAGAATCCGTAAAAATCGGAGAAAGCTATATTTATACAAGAGAATTTCGAAGAGCGGCGGAGAGCTATAAGAAGCTCTATAGAGAAGAACCTATGATAAAATGGCGGCAAGAAAGTTGTATTTTCTTTCAAAATGTGCTTCCGAGGGATAAGTTCAAGGAGGTTTTTACGGACTTGGACGAGGAAGTGACGGAAGGCTGGGAAAGAGAATGGCAGGAAAAGCCTTTCTGCCGCAAGGAGATCCCTCGGAGTTGGAAAAAATCGATGCTTCGTATAGAGAGGGAAGGGATGCATTTCTTTCCTTTGCAAGGGGATAAAATTGAGCTTTGGAAAAATGAGATTCGAGGAAGAGCCTAGGGATAGGAGGAGTAAATGAAAAGAACTGGCTAAACAATATAATCCGGAAGAGGTAGAAGACAGAATATATGAAAAATGGTTAAAGGGAAATTATTTTTTCGGCAAAAAGTAAATCAGGCGAAGAAAGCCCTTTACCATTATGATCTCCTCCCAATGTTACAGGGGCAGCTTCACATGGGACATGCGCTAGATAATGCTTTGCAGGACACCCTCATTCGCTTTAAGAGAATGCAGGGGCTTTGAAAAGCACTCTGGCAGCCGGGGAACAGATCATGCCGCAATTTCTACGGAAGTTAAAAGTGATCAATATGCTGAAGGAACAGGGCATAGATAAGCATGATCTCGGAAGAGAAGGCTTTCTAAAGAGGCATGGAAGTGGAAGGAAAAGTATGAGAAGCGAATCGTGGACCAGCTCCATAAGATGGGTTCCTCTCCGGATTGGAACAGAATTCGTTTTACCATGGATGAGGGCTGTTCTCATGCGGTTTCTGCAGAGTTTTATCCACCTCTATGAGAAAAGGATATATCTATAAAGGGTGCGAAATTATCAACTGGTGCCCGGTTTGTTGTACTTCCATTTCCGATGCGGAAGTGCTGCATGAGGAGAGAAGGTTCTTTCTGGCATATTCTTTATCCGATTGTCGGAGAAGAGGAAAGTATGTGGAAATCGCAACAACTCGTCCGGAAACTCTCCTTGGCGATATGGCGGTTGCCGTAAATCCGGAGGATGAGCGTTACAAGGATTTGGTAGGAAAAGAGCTGAAGCTTCCCTGACGGACAGAACGATTCCCGTTATTGCCGATGAGTATGTAGATAAAGAATTTGGAACCGGCTGCGTAAAGATTACTCCGACATGATCCCAATGACGCTATCGTGGGAGAACGCCATAATCTTAAGGTAATGAACATCTTAACGGATGATGCAAAGATTGATTTACCGGGCTCTAAATATCACGGCATGGATCGCTATGAGGCGAAGAAAAGCCATGGTTTCGAGATTTGGAGGCTCAGGGGCTTTTAAAGAAGGTGGTACCAGCATATCCATAATGTGAGAATTCATGATCGCTGTGGGACTACCGTTGAACCAATGGTGAAACCCCAGTGGTTTGTAAAAAGATGGAAGAGATGGCGAAAGCCTGCCATTGAAGCTTTAAAGAGGCGGAGAATTGCAGTTTATCCGGAGAAAATTACGGAAGACTTACCTCCACTGGCTTGAAAATATTAAGGACTGGTGTATTTCCAGACAGATTTGGTGGGGACACCGGATTCCCGCCTACTATTGTGATGAATGCGGAGAAATGCTTGTTAGCGAAAGTATGCCGGAGCTGCCACGAAATGCAGCGGAAAGCATTTCACACAGGACGAGGATACCCTGGATACCTGGTTCTCCAGTGCCCTTTGGCCCTTTTGAAACTCTGGGCTGGCCGGAAGAGACCGAGGGATTATCGTTATTTTCTATCCTACGGATGTACTGGTACCGGCTATGACATCATTTTTCTTCTGGGTAGTGCGTATGGTTTTCTCCGGCATCGAGCAGACGGGAAAAGTTCCTTTCAAAAGGTACTTATTCACGGACTGGTTCGAGATGATCAGGGAAGAAAGATGAGTAAGTCTCTCGGAAACGGTATCGATCCTTTGGAAATCATAGCGAGAATACGGTGCAGAGCGCTTCCGAATGACGCTTCTTACCGGTAATGCGCCCGAAACGATATGCGTTTCTATCATAGTAGGGTGAAGCCAGCCGTAACTTTATGAATAAGGTTTGGAATGCATCCCGTTTCCTGTTTATGAATTGCAATGAGGAAGAGTGCAAAGCTCTTAGCGAACTTTTTCTTCTGCTACGAATCCGAGTCTTTCCGAGCTTTTAGAGAAGGTTCCGGAGAATCTGGAGATGGCGGATAAGTGGATTCTTTCCAAGTTGAAACAGTGTTGTAGCGGAAGTGACAGAAATCTGGAATCCTTTTGATCTCGGTATCGCTCTGGATAAGAGCACAGAGCTTTATCTGGGAGGAGTTCTGCGACTGGTACATCGAGATGAGTGAAAGCCTCGCCTCTACAACGAGGGAGGAGAGAGTAAGCGCCTTGCTCTATGGACTTTATTAAAGGTCCTTAAGACTTCCGTAAGCCTGCTTCATCCCTTCTGTCCCTTCATTACGGAAGAAATATATGAGACGGAGAAGTCTTTATTTAGAGAAGATGAGAAGCCTCTTATTATTTCGAATTCCCAGAAATTCACGGGAAACACTGGATTTCAGTATCGAAGAGAAAGAGATTGAGGAGATTAAGGAGGCGGTTCGTGCCATCCGTAATGTCCGTACGGAAATGAATGTACCACCCTCTAAAAAGCTACAGTTTATCTCGTTTCCGAGGATGAAGCGTTAAGAAAAACGTTCCAACATAGTAAGGTTTTTCTTTGCTACCCTTGCCTTTTTGCGTCTGATGTTATAATACAGGAGAATCAGGGACGGTATTTCCGAGAATGCCGTATCCGTTCTCATTCGAAAGACAAATCTCTTTATTCCCTTCAGCGATCTTGTGGATATTGAAAAAAGAGCGCGAGAGACTGGAGAAGGAAGAGGCTCGTCTCCTGAATGAAATAAAGCGTGCAGAAGGAATGTTGAAAAACGAACGCTTCCTTGCCAAAGCTCGAAGGAGAAGGTAGAGGAAGAGGAAGAGAAGCGCAAAAAATACAGAGACATGTTAGAGCAAGTTCGAGAGAGAAAGTCTACACTTTCTGATATTTCAACCTTCCTTTTTAAGACGGGAGGTTTCATGAAGAATTTTATAAAACTTTGTTTATTTTCCTTTTGCTCTTTTATTCTGCTTCTCCACAGCGAGTTTGGCAGAGGAGAGAGAGGCGAATGAGCAGGAAATTGCAGCAGTAAAGGCAGGCAAAGTTCTGCATACAGCTGGGAAAAACGGCGGAAACAGCTGGAAAGCTTTTTGTACTTGGATACAAAGGCAAGGCATGGAAGTACGCAAAGGACCGTTGGGTTCAAATCGGGAGCCACTTTTTATTTCTTTGATGCAGAAGGAAATGCGATGGAAGGCTGGTTTTTCGGACGAGGGAAGTGGTACTTCGCCGAGTATGACAATAAACAAAGAAACAAGGAAAAATGCCTGTAGTGTTCTTATGGGATGGGCTTCCATTCCAAATGAAAAGGGTTTACCACAGCTTCTATTTTTACGAAGGATGAGAACGGACGCCCGAGCGGTATGCTGCAAGGCAATGCAGAGCACTATAGTGCCTTTACGGTAGAAGGGCAGCAGGGTTTATTTTGATGACTTAGGGACACGCGGATATGCGCTCTCTGTTTCCATAACGGTGCCCAAGTTCTCCGGAAAGGGAGTAGGATGACCGTAAGAGTTTGTTCGGTTGGCAAAAATCAAAAGAAAGTTTTATAGAGAGGCACTTTCCGAGTACGGAAAGCGCCTCTTTAAATATTGCAAGCTGGAAATGATTGAGGTTGAGGACGAGAAAAACGAAGGAGGGGGCAAGTCCACGAGAGGAAGAAGCGGTTTTAGAGAAGGAAGGGAAAAGGCTTTCTGGAAAAGATACCGGAGCGCTCCTATGTGATAGTGCTTGCCATCAAGGGCAAGGAATGGGATTCCTTGAAATGGCAAATAATCTGGAAAAAGCTTTTTGTGGAGGGAAAGAGTGACTTAAGCTTTTCTGTGATTGGAGCTCCCTCAGGCTTAGTGAAGAGGTTTACAAGAGCGGACTTATCCTTAAGCTTTTTCAAACTGACATTTCCCCACCAACTCATGAGAGTACTTTTATTGGAACAAATTTGCTAGATGTTTTCGTATTAATTCAGGAGAACCTTATCATAAATAACAGAAAAAAACGACGAATAAAAAGCATTTTTATAAAAGCATTTTATCCAAGCTGGACAAAGATTTTTATTTTATTGGAAAAATTGCTGGAATTTCCTCTTTGAAGATGCTAGAATTTTTAGCAGAAAATTGTCCGTGATAAGCTGCTGATTTTAGAACTTTTTCGATAGTCCTACAGAAGCTTTGCGGGTGTGAGATTTTATAGATTAAAAAGAAAGGAGGAAAATGTTTCAGTCAGGCACTTATGTGGTTTATGGCTGTAAGGGAGTCCATAAGATTCTGGGAACGACGCATCTGAATCTGGACGGAGTCGAAGGATCAGGAATACTATGTTATGCAGGCTGTAAAGAAGCCGGATGGAGCGGTCTATGCTCCGGTGGAAGCAGGGAAAACCAATATGCGTTCGGTTATGACGAAAAGAACAGGCGGAAAGCTTTCTTCATACGGCGGAGAGTATTCATGCTTTATCGTGTAAAAACCCCGAAGCAAGAGAGGAAAAACTGCCGTGAGGGAATCAAGAGCTGTGCTCCGGACGCGCTTTTGCAGGTAATTAAAACCGTTATGGAGAGAAGGGAAGAAAGGGCCAGGCAAGGCAAGAAGCTTACCCTTTTGGATTTACACTTTATAGAGCAGGCAGAGGATATCCTTTATGAGGAATTGGCGATTTCACTGAGTATTTCACGGATAGAAGTGGAAGAGAAGATTCGTGCTTATGCATCCTAAAAACGGAATATGAGAGGGGATAGGGAAGGGAATCCTTATCCCTTTTTTTCTATTGCCATAAACCGTGCTTTTTCGTATACTGTTCTGGTGTTTTACGAGAAAGGAGCTTGTTTTTATGGCAGAATAAAAATATCAATGAAGGGATACGCTATATTGTGGTGGGAGTTCTTACCACTGCGGTTAACTATATTTTTTTACAAGGGCTTTTGATCTTTTTGGGGAAAATAGGAATTAGCCCCGTTATGTCCTATAAGCTTGCTTATGGGATAGCTTTGTTGCAGCAGGTTCTCTTCGCTTTTTGCCAACAAATATATGGTTTTTCGAAAGAAGAAAGGAAAAACTTTTCCAAGAAATTATATCCTTTTTCGGCTGAGGATAGGCTCCGGTGTTGCGAGCTTTTTACTGGTACTTTTGGTGGATGTTCTGAGGCTTACGCACTACCGCGGGATGGAGCTTTAAGTTCTGTAATTAATCTTTTTGTGAATTATATCAGAAGTAAATTTTTATATTTCTATAGATGCCGCTTCTTACAAAGTAAGGAGCAGCTCATCAGATATGTAGTTACCATGTTTTAAGGCAGCGGAGAAGGTCTTTACAAGAGGGGAAAAGATGCAAAAAGCGAATTCAAAAAGAAGATTGGATGGCTTTTTGGCTTCCTCTTTTCTGTATGTTATTGATTTTTCTAATAAAAAGGATATACCCTTCGGACAGGAGAGCTTTTTAAGGACGGATCTCTATCATCAGTACGCTCCGTTTTTAAGAGAGTTTCAGGCAAAGCTGCAAAGCTTTGCCCTCAATGAGTTACAGCTTTCAATCTTGGATTGGGGAGTTAATTTTACCTCCCTTTTTGCTTATTATTTAGCACGAGCCCGCTCAATTTCTTTGTCTTCTTTTTCGAAGGGACTTGTGCTTGAGTATATCAGCTATTTGATTGTCTTGAAAAATTGCCCTCCTGCGGTATGACTGCTTCTATCTATTTCAGGAGACATTTTAGAAAGGGCGGATATTTTTCCGCTATTTTCGGAATTATATATGCTCTTTCCGGCTATATCGCCGCGTATTCCTGGAATGTCATGTGGCTGGACTGTCTTATTCTTTTTCCCCTCATTCTTTTTAGGCTTGGAAGAATTGATGGAGAGAGGAAGACCTCTTCTATATACCGTGAGTCTGGCTCTGTCCATTCTTTGTAATACTACATCAGCATCATGATTTGCCTTTTTCTTATACTCTACTTTTGTTTCTTTTATTTTTTTGATGAGAGAAAAAACAGTACGAGAGTTGGGACGGCGGGTAAGAGATTTTGCCCTTTACTCCTTTCTTTCCGGAATGATGGCTGCCGTTTTGCTTTTACCGGCTATTTTTGCTTTACGCTTAACTGCTTCTGTAGAGTTTTCTTTTCCGAAGACCTTTAGCCAGTATTTCGGAATCATAGATATGATGGCAAGGCTTCTTCCTTTGTGGAAACGGAGCAGGGGCTTAAAAGCATTGGCCGAATATTTATGCCGGAAGTCTCAGTCTCTTTATTTTTGCCGCTCTACTTTTTCGAATCCTGCAATCAGCAGAAAGATGCATTTACGGCTTCTTTTTGCTCTTTTCTTTTGAGCTTTTTCTCTGAATATTTTTGAATTATGTCTGGCATGGCTTTCATTATCCGAACAGCCTTCCTGCAAGACAAAAGCTTTATTTTTATTTTTCCTCTTGCTGACAGGGGAGCGGAGTGGTTTTTAAATCGAAAAATACAATACGAAGAAGGATCTGTACTGTTGCTCTTGCTCTAAGCTTCTTCTTTGTGATTCTTTGCCAAAAAGCTTATCAGTGAGCCGGCATTTTCATTGGTCCGTGTTTTTATTCCGCCTTGGCATTTATTTTTCCTCTATTATCTTCTTTTCTATATGGAGAAAAAGGGACTTGAGACTTAGGCTCAGTAATCTGCTCCTTTTGGGAGCTTTGTTTTATTGAGCTGACCGTCAACATGGCAGTGACATCGGTAGTCACAACAAGTCGTTCCTCTTATTTGGCAGGGAAGAAAAAGAAACGGAAAAAGCTTCTAAAGGAAATAAGAGTGGAGGACTCAGATTTTTATCGCCTTATTCGGCAAGATGCTAAGACGAGAGGATGACGGGGCTTTAATGCAGTATCACTCTGCAACAATTTTTCTTCTACTGCTTACGGAAATATATCGAAATGCTTTAAAAAGCTCGGCATGGAGGCTTCTACCAATGCCTATTCCGTGGAAGGCGCGACTCCCCTTATGAAAATGCTGCTTAGTATTAAGTACGAAATTCTGAAGGGAGAACCTCGCTACAGTAAGGAGCTGGGGCTTTCCTATCGAATGGGAGAAGCGGAGTATCTTCTCTATGAAAATGAATATGTGCTCCCCCTTGGCTTTCTTTTAAAGGAGGATGAGCTTTCTGATTTCGATCTTAATGCCGGGAATCCGGCGCTGGTGCAGAATTCCATAGCCAAGGCACTGGGAGAAGAGGATATTTTAAATCCGATTCTTGGAAAAATGGAGTCGAAATCCTATTACTTCACTGTGGAAAAATCCGGAGATGTATATGTTTATGTGAATAACAGTAAGGTAAAGGAAGTCAAGGCTGTTCTTCCCAAGAAGGAATTGAGCTTTGAGGATGTAAACAGAGGCTATTTTCTTTCTTTAGGGTATCTTGAGGCAGGAGATCAGATCGAACTGAAAATCGCAAACCGATTCGGAAAGTATGGATGCTACGGTATATCGCTTTTCCTTCGATGTTTTGAAAAAGCTGGAGGAACGCTTGTCTAAACGCTCTTTAGAGCTTACAAAAATGGAAGGATGGATATCTTAAGGAAAGCTTTCCGCGGCTTCTGACGGTGTATTATTTACTTCTATTCCCTACGATCCGAGCTGGAAGATAAAGGTAGACGGGCAGAAAATAGAAGCAAGAGAAATCTTCGGAGGCTTTATGGGGATTTCTTTAAGTGCCGGAGAACATGAAATAGAGATGCGATTCGAGCCGGAAGGGTGCCCGCTTTGGTTTACTACTCAGTATAACTGCCGTTCTTTTTCTTAGTTCTTTTTCCTTTTTCTAATGGGGAGAGGAGAAGGACAGAGAGTATTTTAAGAGGCGAAAGACGAAAAAGCGCAGAGCCTTTCAACGGAAAAAATTAAGTCTAAGCTGAAGAAAGCCTCACGGAAGAAGCAGAAGGAGAGTAAGGGAAGGAGTGTAAAGGAAGAATGAGATGCGGAAAAAGAAGCTAAGGGAAGTTCAGGAGGCTACTTTAGGGGAAGAAAAAGATAGGGGGAGTTTTTGGAGGCCTTATCCTCCAAAGCGCCAGTGCCCTCAGGAGGAGGAGTAGCAGCCCTTTCCGCCTCTCTTGCCTTTTCTCTTGCTCTAATGGTGGGCAATCTTACCCTAGGGAAGAAAAAGTATGCGGATTATGAAGAGAGACTGAAAAGTCGCATGCAGGAATGGGAAGAAGGAAGACGGCTTGCCCTTCGCCTTGCTAAAAGCGGACGAGGGAGGTCTTTATCCCGCTTTCTAAGCTTTACTCTATGCCAAAAGAGACGGAGGAAGAGTTTACAGGGAAAGAATGGAAGAGTGCTTAGACCATGCTTCTTTGGTGCCTCTTGAGCTTCTTCAGCTTTTGCTCAAGCACTGCGGAGAGCCTGCTTGAACTTGCTAAAGAGGGCTCTAAGCTTGCGGTATCCGATGTGGGAATAGCCGCCTCTTTTCTTAACTGCAATGCAGTGGTTCCGCTTTGAATGTCAGAATCAATACTCATTTGATGCAAAATGAAGAGAAAAAGGGAAAAGAAAAAAAGCGGTAGACGAAGCTTTGGAAGAGTTGCACGCTTTTGAGCAAACATATCGAGAGGCCGAAAAACAGATTTAATTTGACGCGTTGAAAGATAATTGGAGAAAAAAGAAATAAAATAATAAGTTGAGAAAAGAAATAAAAACAATAAGTTAAAAAATGAGATAAGAGAATAAGTAAGAGAGAAAGAATTGGGAAAGGAAAAGTATGGAAGAACTGAGAGGAAAAAGAAATCGTAGAGGCCATGCGGACGGAATGTCTCAGCTTTGCCCGGGAGCATGCCTGCATTCCGAGTCTTGCCGTGATTAAGAGTGGGAGATAAGGAATCGGACATAGCCTACGAACGCTCTATCAAAAAGCGTTTTCAAGACTTCGGTCTTGAGGTAAAGGACTACCATTTGGAGGAAAATTGCAGTAATGCGGAGTTTCAGGAGGTTTTCCGCTTTTTGAATGAGGACCCGGAAATAGACGGCATTTTGGTTTTCAGACCGCTTCCTCTTCAGATTGATGAGGAGGAAATGCTTTCTGTAATGAAGAAGGAGAAGGATGTGGACGGGGTGACAAGTTCGAATCTTGCAGGGCCTTCTTTGCAGGATCCGGATGCCTTCGCGCCTTGCACGGCGGAAGCGGTAATGGAGCTTGCAAATACTATAAGATTTCGCTTTCCGAAAAGGAAGTCTGCATAATAGGCCGTTCTCTTGTCGTGGGGAAACCTCTTTTCCGTTCTTATGCTGAACGCCGATGCTACGGTAACCGTCTGCCATTCCAAGACGGAAAATATCAAAGAAGTCGCGAAGCGGGCTGATGTTTTGGTTACGGCAATCGGAAAGGCCAAGGCGATAGGTTCTTCTTACTGTAAGGAGGGGCAACGGTCATCGATGTGGGAATCAATGTGGATTCCGACGGGAATCTTTGCGGTGATGTAGACTATGATACGATTAAGATGGTAGCGGAAAAGTTGACGCCGGTTCCGGGAGGTCTTGGCCCTATCACAACTGCAGTACTTGCCAAGCATGTAGTGAAGGCTTATCAGTCACTGCACTAAATTCAATGCAAAGCCCGGGGCGTAGTGTCTTTCCGGGCTTCATAGTATAATTTACAGTCTAGTTGAGTGTTATTTTT
>BNJT01002781.1_pt1 | contig 103229 bp, 126 predicted proteins | sample 8540491 | NCBI WGS metagenome assembly BNJT01 (sample SAMD00202455, study PRJDB9452) | human saliva metagenome | host: Homo sapiens | reverse complement strand
TTTTAATAGTTTTTCATCAAATAATACAAATAGCATTGGGCCGCCAGCCATAATCACGTTTTAAAACAGCACCTATAATTGAGAAACGAAAAAAACTAATTGATTAACAAATCGACTAGTCTCTTCTCCTGGGTAGATCCCATATATGTATTCCCCTGATTTCTTCATGCGGTCAGATATTTGCTCTCCACTCATATTAACAAAAGCAAAGGCGATGCTAAAAATGAATAGAATAACAATATACATATAGATCCATAGGGGTTTTCCAATTGTAAATTGAGCTGAAAGTTCAGCAAAAACAGCATGATTCGGAAAAACAGTTTGCAACAATAACAGTAAATAGCTTGGTAAACTTAGAAAGGTCATGACATACATATAAGGCATTGCTCCGGCTGGATTCAGCATAATGTCAAAATAAGAATACCGTTTAAAACGATTATGAAGGCCGATTTTATTGACTGCTATACGATAACGAGCTCTATAAAGAATTGCTACGAGATAAGTAAAGATGATCCCCATTAGAAGGATTGGCACTAAAATAAACCACGGAAGATGAATCGTTCTAGAGGACTCAATTAAATCATAGGGGATATTTAAGACCATACTCGTAATCAAGATGAGCATAGATCCACCGATACCAGCAGTCGCATTTATATCTGATAACCATATTAAGAAGAAAGCACCAGCTACCAAAAGACAAGTATTCATAATAATAATCAAAATACTGGGTAGCTGTGATTGAATTGGTAAATTTAAGGAGACAGCTAACGCTTGTATCAAAGCGATAAATAAGGTCAAATACATCTGACGTCTATTTTGAGTTTCTATAGCCCCATTATTTAGTCCTAATTTTTTTTGAAAAAGAAAAAGATTTGCCATAAAAATCATACTAGACATCCACGGAGATAATCCAACTGAAAATATGGATAAACTGCGAAGATTCCCTCCTACAATCGCTGTTGAAAAAAAGCTAGATAAGCAGCTGATCCGCCTAAAAAAATCTCGATTATTTACATCAACAAATGGTAATGTCAAACGACTTCCTAACACATAAATAAAAATGAAAAAGAGAGTCAGTAGACCTTTCTTTTACTATAATAGATGAAAAAAATAGTTTTTTTCATGAAAATTCCTTTCCTATTCCCAATCTTAAAATAAGGGAAATTCTACAAAAATACCGATTTTCTATTTTTTTGTCAGTCAGAAAAATCTTGCTGAACCAATATCTTAAAATTGAGTTTTTAGAGTTTCCTATAAATGCTTACTTTACTTCTACAAATGCTAGCAATATTTCCACAAGATAAGTCAGATAAGCAAGATGAGAATTCTCACCAATAGGATTGACAATGAAGTAGTAAAAACTAAATTTCACCCGAAAGACTTACATCTAAAAAAACTGTCTAATTTTTTTTCAAAGATACTATCACTCTTCATCCATTTTTTTCGATTAGGTAGATCATTTCTTGATATCTTCGATAGATTTCCGTATCTTTCATGTCACAAGTATAAAGCTTGATAACTTCTAAACTTTAGTGATTCCAGAAGAGAATCTCTATAAATATCTGAGTACAAACCTTTTATCGTAACAAGACACAGTCGTTCTACTAAAGTATCCAGTACATCTTCTAATAATTTTTTTCTGTAATAGTTTGGATGACCGATCCGCCTCTTATCCGATAAAAAAATATAAACATTTATTAATATAAACAAGTCTTGAGGATTCTAGAAACAATTTAATATTTGTTCTGGTATCCTCAATTAACTACCTTTTTGGAAAGCGAATCGTACGAAACAATTCCCTTTTAAATAGTTTTGCCCATGGATTTGAGTACGAATTATCTTTCATTTCTAATTTGGGTAATTCTCTAATAAACTCATCTGACATCCAGATACGCTCATAATATTCCCCTATAATCGGAATATTATAAACAGATTACAAATCATCGTATTTTTATATAGGTTGATAGAGCTATATCTGCTCCTGTCCTAGTAATAGCTTCATATAAATCCGCTAGAAATGTTTCCTTTAACCAATCATCTGAATCAACGAAGGTAATATATTCTCCTTTAGAATGTTCTATCCCATAATTTCTCGTATCAGACGGACCACTATTTTCTTTTTCAAAGTACTGAAAGCGTCTATCTTTAGCCAAATACTCCTTACAAATATTTGCTGAATCATCTGGCGAACCATCGTTAATCATTAACACTTCGAAATTAGTGTATGTTTGCATCAACAAACTATCTAAACAAAGACGAAGATATTTTTTTCCACATTATAAATAGGAACAACTACGCTAATTAACTCTTCTTTCATCTAAGTCAACTCCTTATTATCTATCAAATTATCTATTTTAAACACCATATTTTCAGGATAAGAGTGATCACAAATAAAGGAACCTCTCGACACATTATGACAAGTATTATCAAAATCAAAAATAGTTTTTCTAAGACGATAAACTTCATCGATAATTTTCGCAATCTATCCCTCATGATTGATAGATTGCTTTCGTTTCCAGACTTATATTTCTCTCTATTATAAAAATTGATATTAGAAGATTGAACCCTCTAATGGATAGTTTTTTTCTTGAAGTCTGATCTCTAAAAAATCATTCCATAGCCCTACAATTCGTTCCTCTAGGTAATCACGAGCCAACTGATAAGAATTTCTATGAAAATCTGTCATATCCTTAGATGACAATTCAACTAATCGCTGAGCTAAATCCTCTACTAACTCCTGTTCACTTCTACCATCAAAAGGAACTAAATAGCCATTTTTCCCCATCTTTGATGAACGTTGCATTACCATATCGAACATCAAACCCAACAATGGACAATCCTGCTCCAACAGCCTCCATCAATGTCAAGCCAAAAGTCTCAGTTACAGATGTTGTTAGATAAGTGCTATGTTTTATGTATTCGTCATCTAGTTTCGTATATCCCTTCAAATGAATATAGTCCTCTGCCGAATATTCATGAATCAACTCTTTTAATCTACCATATTCCATCCCTTGACCAAAGATAGAAAAATCAAAATTCGCACCCTTTTGATGTGCTAAAACAACTGCTCTAATGGCTAAGTCTACTCGCTTTGAGTAAATCAATCTTGAAGCTGTCATGATTTTTTGTGGTTGTCTAAACTGGTCTGTATATTGTAAAGACTTCAAGCCTCCTACTGGAATAGTATAAATTTCAGGTGCTTGTTGACCTTCTTTTTGAAAAAGATTCCTTCAAAATTTCTGCCTGTAACTTCGTAGATGTAATCATGAAGTCAAAACGATTAGCATACTTTACAGGATAGTAATATTCATAGCTAAAGGGTTGTTCTCAAAAGTATGCTCCGAATGAAATACCAAACCTAGTTTTGCACCTGATGATTGTTCCAATAACGGACGAGCGAAATCAGTATTCGAGGCCCTATCCATAATTACAATATCGTCTTCTTTTTAAGTTAAGATTATTTACAAAAATTTCTATAAACTCTTCTTGTGTCACTAGTCTACTATCGTTAAATATATAATAACGTTTCTTCTTCAGAACAATCTCCTCTATGGCAACACTTCCATCTTGATTATGATAAACACGTCTCCCTAGTTCAGCAGAAATTTGATTATTTTGATAGTTCAATACAAAATAATCGGATACTAATTTTTATGTAGAATACGTTTCTCTTTTTAGTAAATATCCTTCTGAAAAGTAATCCACATACTGAACCTTATCTAAATAATACTTGCTATATCGAAAAAAACGATGACTTCTCCATTGTCTAGTTTATAAGATTGACCTTCGTCAGAACTATCAATTTGCTGTGACTTTTCCAATCCCAAAAGCATTTCCATCTCACTCGAAGAAAGAATGGGTTCTGCAGCCAAATGATCCGTAAACGAAAGTTGAGCGAAAAATAAGCTCATTGTATCGATAGCCTTTTTGACAAAAAAATAATCTAACTGATCACTATTTGGCCAATGGGTAAAAAAACAAAATAGGTCTCTATGCCTAGCTTGCGAAACATTTTAAGGCGATGTGCTTGTGCAACATCTACTCCATTTGGTTCAAATCCTAGCAATAGATTAAAATTATAAACAGTCACATTTTTCTCCCATCTATCAAACAAAGTACGATAATCTTCTAATCTAGCTATTTCTAATTGCTCTGATTGTCGTGCTAGAGTCTTCCATAAAGTTGTGGGCAGTTTAAAAATTTGACGCAAGTTTTTAACTAGAGTATCTACTGTGTCACAACAAGTTTCAAGTTTTTTTATATTTTTCATGGTGAGTTAGATGATGCAAAGTATAAAAGCAATATACCTTTTTTTCCACTGCACAAGATGAAGACTCAAAAATTTCAATATCATGCTGAATATCTAAATAAAATGTACTCTTATCTAGTAATTCTTGAAAAAGTCATAGCTCATTCCTGGATAAAGATATAAGTTAGAATAAACAGATAGATTTGTAAGTCTGCTACCCATCTCTGTTAATGCTCCTACATGAAAAATCAATTTCTGGGAAATGAAGCAGCAGTTCCTCCAATCCTTCTATCCATTCAGAGTTCGTAATAATCATAGCCTGCGGTTTAACTGGAACTGGTCTATCCAAAGCACAACCATATAGATGTTTATAGGGAGAATCTTCAGAAGATCTAGGTGACAAGACTAAAACCTGACTAACTTGATCTGCAACCTTATCAGCCTCTGTTTTATCATTTGCCAAATAATAGTAATTATCTTTTTTTGCTTGATGGAAGAATAGAGAGCACTTCTTCTCCTAAAATTAAAAATGTCTTCTCCCTCTGCTATCTCCTCTAATACTTTGATAAGAAAGAAGTGACGGTTCGGATAAATTATCTGATTTGTTTGATGACCAAAGTAAGCTATTTTATCTTGTTGTAACCATTCTACCAGAACGTCTCTTCCATCTGAATTATAAAAAGTTCTCAAGACAGTCTTTTCTTCCTCATCCAAAAAATCACGACAAATTCTCCAACCATAAGCGCTATAATAATCTATCCAGATGCATTTCCCTACTTCATCGTACCAGTACACTCTCGCAATAGTCCGATCTGAATGTGGCTGTCGAAACTGAATTCTTGCTTTCTTTTTTTACCTTTATCATAAACATAACCTTCTAAACCATCTGTCGTTATCTCCCAGTAAGGGGGCAGAGGTAGATTGTTAAAAAGAGAGGTTGTCCCTCGTCTTTTCATTAGGAAGTATGTCAGTGCTGTTGACTCCCCTTGTTCAAGACTATCGAAATTGTCAAAACAATCACTATAGAATACAGTTACTGACTTATCTAACTTTTTGAAAAAAATGTCTTTAATTTTTTTGCACTCTATCATCTGTTCTCTTTGCAATTATAAACATATTTTTTTCTTTTTCCCACTCTCTTGAAAGGATCTAGATCTTCTCTTTTTACTCGTCAATAGGTTTCACTGTTCTGCAAACCTGCTACTTCTAATTTTTTTCAAGCGCACGAGTTACTCGACAATGATATGCGCCACTGTCCTGAATTGTCTTTATAAATATAATTAAATCTGAAATCTTGTTCTAGATATTTTTTTGACAAATGCTAGACGAATCATCTGTTGAGCTATTGTCAACTAAAAATGATTTCTAGTTGTTGATAAGATTACTGTTTGATACTGTTTAAACAGAGGTGCTACATTATAGATGGGTACAATAAAAACTGATTAAAGGTTCTATTTTGCATTAATTTTCCTTACTTTCTAAAGTATCTAAATAGTTCTTAATATGCTGAATCATTCCTTGAACATCCTGGTTTTCAAAAACATAGTGAGATATTTCATGTGCATGATTTGTCGCTTGGAAAGAATAGAAAGGAATTCCCTTGTCTACTACTTTTTGGATAATGTTATAAATCTCACCCTCATAGTTAATATCTAGATAAAAATCTAACTGATTGAAAACTTTTTCATGTGTCAAAGGATCAAAGCACGGATACAGAGTAACATTTTTTTATATTTTTTTCTAACTTTATAACATCGGGAGCAAAAGTAGCAGTGAGCCAAAATATTAAAATTCACTTGCGGGAGAGCTTTTTAATCAAATTCTCTACTTCATGCAAATTCACTGTATTCGTGTAAATAGCTGTTTGATAAGGAGGTTTTGAAACAAGAGCACTCCATCCCTCTTTTGCAGGATATTTTCTAAGTAGAATATCCTCCCATGACAATCCATAGTAAAACCACCATTCTTCTCTGAATCGATTAAAATGATGCTGGTGCCACGGTTTCAATCCTGTAGTATAGTGAATGACTGCCGGTTTTCCTCTAAAAAAATTCATACCAAGCCATGTCTCCAAGTAAGAATTGTTGGCTATCTGACCCCACTTGAAGGTTATAGGTTAGAGGAAGACGGTACCACTTATCCTGAAAAGCAAGATTTAAGATTCCTTGATCTCCATAGACCTCATGATGGTGTTGAGCAGTCAAATCAAACAACTGCTTGACCACATCTTCCTCTCTCCACCTTTTATTATCTATCAATAATAACCCTGAATTAAAGCCTTCTGATGTTGTCGGTAAATCCTCAACTGCAGCAACAGGATAACCTTGCATATCCAGTTCAAATAGTTCTGATAAATCCTGTGTTACAATCATATCACTATCCAAGTACAAGGCCCTATCTTCTACGACATGATTCGGAATTAAATAACGAAAAATAAGTAGCATAGTTTAAATGTTCCGTTGGAAGTTTATAATCTTGAAACATAGCCGAAGAACATCTAACATTTATAATCTCTGAATCTATTTTTTCAAGATGGTTCGCTACTAACTGAAACCAGTCAGTAGGGATATCTTCATTTAGGATATAAAACTTAATCTGCTTCATATGGCTACATATCGATTTAATCGTTGTTTCTAAATAACTCACATAAGCTTGATTTGCCGCAAGAACAATTGCCTTTTTTTATTCATATATACCCCTTTATAAATTTTATTTTGACTAAAAATTACAAAAAAATAAGTTAAACTCTGCTAAATAAATCTGTTTATTGCAAACAATTCCTATCAAATATAGATCGTATAGATTATAGATGTTAATTTGGAAGTTTTACTTCCTCCTTTTAAATGAACTATTGTATCCGAGTATTTACATTGATGATATACAACTTCATCCCGTTTGAAATACCTAAATCATCAGGTTAAGTAAGAAATTTTTAGATAAGTAATAAAAAAATTTAAAAAAATCGTTTGAAAAAAACTAGATAGTTTACAAGGATTCTATTTCTTTTGTTAGCTATAACTAGTTAAGAATTTTTGAAAAAAATACTGCTAAAGTCTACCTGTTTATGTAGTCCGTTTCACCTCAACAAGTCGCTAGATTGTTTGTTTAAAGCTCGCTAACTAGGACTATCTGGATTCACAAAGAATATATCAATAGTCTGCCCGTAGGAAATAAATAGGTTTCCAATCTAGAAAAACCCTTCACATATTGTCACTGAAGCATTTATAGAACCATCGTGTACTAGATATAATTTTTATAACTCTGATTCAAAAACAGTTTGAATGCACTCTTCCAAATAATTTTTCCACATTATACACAGGTATAACAATACTAATTAAATCTTCCAATTCTACTCCTTTATACTTGGTACCAAATTATTATTAATTATATCAAGAAAAATGATAATTTCATTTTTAAAAATTTCTACTATATATTGTACCATTTTTTTATGTCTTTTCACAAAGCATGACAACAATAGAATCTCACTTTTTAAAGAACATAAAAAAACCTCCAAAAGCTTAAAAACTTTTTGGAGGTTTTTACGATACCTAATTAGTCTATTTTGGGCTATCTAAAACAAGACTTATTCTTCATCATCACGCTTACGACGTTTAGCCACTAAACCTAATCCTGTTAGACCTGCTACAACTCCGAGAAGAGCATTTGTAGCTGAAGCTGTTGTTCCAGTATTTGGAAGTTGCTTACGAGTCTTAGTTGTGCTAGCCTGAGGGGCTTGACTAGTTGAAGTTGAATGAATCACTGATGTCGAAGCACTTACACTTGTTGATGCCGAATGAGGCATTGATGTTGAGGCGTTTGCACTTGTTGAAGTTGAGTGAGGCATTGATTGACTAATGCTTGTTGACAATGATAGTGATTGTGATACTGATGTACTAATTGAATCCGATGTAATAATACTATCAATATCTAAGCTATCAAGTGACAAGCTTTCTGGCATTCCCTTACTTGTAACAACAGATGTGCTTGTACTTGCTGACGTGCTGGCACTTGTTGAGACTGAGGTACTTGCGCTGGTTGAAGCTGAGGTGCTTGCTGACGTACTTGCACTTGTTGACACTGACATACTTGCTGATGTGCTTGCACTTGTTGACGCTGACGTGCTTGCCGATGTGCTTGCTGAGGTACTTGAACTTGTTGAAGCTGACGTGCTGGCCGATGTGCTTACGCTCGTTGAAGCAGATGTACTTGCTGACGTGCTGGCGCTCGTTGAAGCCGATGTACTTGCTGAGGTACTTGCACTGGTTGATGCTGAGGTGCTTGCACTTGTTGATGCCGATGTACTTGCTGACGTGCTGGCGCTCGTTGAAGCCGACGTACTTGCGGACGTGCTGGCGCTGGTTGAGGCGGACGTGCTTGCTGACGTGCTGGCACTTGTTGATGCCGATGTACTTGCTGAGGTACTTGCGCTCGTTGAAGCCGACGTACTTGCGGACGTGCTGGCACTTGTTGATGCTGAGGTGCTAGCCGATGTGCTGGCGCTTGTTGAAGCTGATGTGCTTGCTGAGGTGCTTGTCGAGGTACTTGCTGAGGTACTTGCTGACGTGCTGGCACTTGTTGACGCTGACATACTTGCTGACGTACTTGCTGAAGTGCTGGCGCTCGTTGATGCTGACGTACTTGCTGAAGTGCTTTGCGCTCGTTGATGCTGACGTGCTTGCTGAGGTGCTGGCGCTTGTTGAAGCGGACGTGCTTGCCGATGTGCTGGCGCTTGTTGAAGCGGACGTGCTTGCCGATGTACTTGCGCTCGTTGATGCCGACGTACTTGCTGAAGTGCTGGCGCTCGTTGATGCTGACGTACTTGCTGAAGTGCTGGCGCTCGTTGATGCAGATGTACTTGCTGAGGTGCTTGCTGAAGTGCTGGCACTTGTTGAAGCCGACGTGCTTGCCGATGTACTTGCGCTCGTTGATGCAGACGTACTTGCTGACGTGCTGGCACTTGTTGAGACTGAGGTACTTGCGCTCGTTGAGGCTGACGTGCTTGCCGATGTACTTGCGCTTGTTGATGCTGACGTGCTTGCTGAGGTACTTGCGCTCGTTGATGCCGACGTACTTGCTGAGGTACTTGCACTTGTTGATGCTGACGTACTTGCTGAGGTACTTGCGCTCGTTGAAACAGATGTGCTTGCGGACGTGCTGGCACTTGTTGATGCTGACGTGCTTGCCGATGTGCTGGCGCTCGTTGAAGCTGATGTGCTTGTCGATGTACTTGCGCTCGTTGATGCAGATGTGCTGGCGCTCGTTGAAGCTGATGTACTTGCTGATGTGCTGGCGCTCGTTGATGCTGATGTACTTGCTGACGTGCTTGCACTTGTTGATGCAGATGTACTTGCTGAGGTACTTGCGCTCGTTGAAGCTGACGTGCTTGCTGACGTACTTGCGCTCGTTGAAGCTGACGTACTTGCTGACGTGCTGGCACTTGTTGACGCTGACATACTTGCTGATGTGCTTGCGCTCGTTGAGGCTGACGTGCTTGCTGAGGTGCTTGCGCTTGTTGAAGCTGACGTGCTAGCAGATGTACTTGCACTTGTTGAGGCTGACGTACTTGCTGAGGTACTTGCGCTCGTTGAAGCTGAGGTGCTTGCTGACGTGCTGGCGCTCGTTGATGCAGATGTACTTGCTGACGTGCTGGCGCTTGTTGAGGCTGACGTGCTTGCCGATGTGCTGGCACTTGTTGAGGCCGACGTGCTTGCTGACGTGCTTGCGCTCGTTGAGGCTGACGTACTTGCTGACGTGCTGGCGCTTGTTGAAGCTGACGTGCTAGCAGATGTACTTGCACTTGTTGAGGCTGACGTACTTGCTGAGGTACTTGCGCTCGTTGAAGCTGAGGTGCTTGCTGACGTGCTGGCGCTCGTTGATGCAGATGTACTTGCTGAGGTACTTGCGCTGATTGAAGCTGAGGTGCTTGCTGACGTACTGGCGCTCGTTGAGGCTGACGTACTTGCACTTGTTGAAGCTGACATACTTGCGGACGTGCTGGTACTTATTGAGGCTGATGTGCTTGCTGACGTACTTGCACTTGTTGATGCGGACGTACTTGCTGACGTGCTGGCGCTCGTTGAGGCCGACGTACTTGCTGAGGTACTTGCACTTGTTGAGGCTGACGTACTTGCTGACGTGCTGGCGCTCGTTGAAGCTGACGTACTTGCTGACGTGCTGGCACTTGTTGATGCGGACGTACTTGCTGACATGCTGGCACTCGTTGAGGCGGAGGTACTTGCTGATGTACTTGCTGAGGTACTTGCTGAGGTACTTGCTGACGTGCTTGCTGAGGTGCTGGCACTTGTTGAAGCGGACGTACTTGCGCTCGTTGACGCTGACGTACTTGCTGAAGTGCTTGCGCTCGTTGATGCTGACGTGCTTGCTGAGGTACTTGCTGAAGTACTGGCACTTGTTGAAGCGGACGTGCTTGCGCTCGTTGATGCTGAAGTGCTTGCTGACGTACTTGCGCTCGTTGATGTCGACGTACTTGCTGACATGCTGGCACTTGTTGAAGCTGAGGTACTTGCTGAGGTACTTGCTGAGGTACTTGCTGAGGTACTTGCGCTCGTTGATGCCGACGTACTTGCTGACGTACTTGCGCTCGTTGATGCCGACGTACTTGCTGACGTGCTGGCGCTTGTTGAAGCGGATGTACTTGCTGACGTGCTTGCCGATGTGCTGGCGTTCGTTGAAGCTGATGTGCTTGCCGATGTACTTGCGCTCGTTGATGCAGATGTGCTTGCACTTGTTGAAGCTGAGGTACTTGCTGAGGTGCTGGCGCTTGCTGACGTGCTGGCACTTGTTGAGGCAGATGTGCTAGCTGACGTACTTGCACTTGTTGATGCGGACGTACTTGCTGACGTGCTTGCGCTCGTTGAAGCTGATGTACTTGCTGAAGTGCTGGCACTTGTTGAAGCAGATGTGCTTGCGGACGTGCTTGCGCTCGTTGAAGCTGAGGTGCTTGCCGACGTACTTGCGCTGGTTGAAGCTGACGTACTTGCTGAGGTAATTGCTGACGTAATTGCACTTGTTGAAGCAGATGTACTTGCTGATGTAATTGCACTTGTTGAAGCCGATGTGCTTGCGCTCGTTGAAGCTGATGTGCTTGCTGACGTACTTGCGCTTGTTGAGGCAGATGTACTTGCTGAGGTACTTGCGCTTGTTGACGCTGATGTGCTAGCCGATGTACTTGCTGAGGTACTTGCCGATGTGCTGGCACTTGTTGAGGCCGACGTACTTGCGGACGTACTTGCGCTCGTTGAGGCTGAAGTACTTGCGGACGTACTTGCACTTGTTGAAGCTGAGGTGCTTGCTGACGTGCTTGCTGAGGTACTTGCACTTGTTGATGCGGACGTGCTGGCACTTGTTGAAGCCGAGGTACTTGCTGACGTACTTGCGCTGGTTGATGCGGACGTACTTGCGGACGCGCTGGCGCTGGTTGATGCGGACGTACTTGCTGACGCGCTGGCGCTCGTTGAGGCTGATGTACTTGCTGACGTACTTGCGCTCGTTGATGCCGACGTACTTGCTGAGGTACTTGCACTTGTTGAAGCCGACGTGCTGGCTGAAGTACTTGCGGATGTGCTGGCACTTGTTGAGACTGAGGTACTTGCTGACGTACTTGCGCTCGTTGATGCCGAGGTGCTTGCTGACGTGCTGGCGCTCGTTGATGCTGATGTGCTAGCCGATGTACTTGCTGAAGTGCTGGCGCTGGTTGATGCAGACGTACTTGCTGAAGTGCTGGCACTTGTTGAAGCGGACGTACTTGCTGAGGTGCTTGCGCTGGTTGAGGCGGAGGTGCTTGCTGACGTGCTGGCGCTCGTTGATGCTGAGGTACTTGCTGACGTACTTGCGCTGGTTGATGCAGATGTACTTGCTGACGTGCTGGCACTTGTTGATGCTGATGTACTTGCTGACGTACTTGCACTTGTTGAAGCGGATGTACTTGTTGAAGCGGATGTACTTGTTGAAGCGGATGTACTTGTTGAAGCGGATGTACTTGTTGAAGCGGATGTACTTGCTGACGTGCTTGCGCTTGTTGAAGCGAATGTACTTGCACTTGTTGATGCTGATGTACTTGCTGACGTACTTGCACTTGTTGAAGCGGATGTACTTGCTGACGTGCTGGCGCTCGTTGAAGCCGACGTACTTGCTGAGGTACTTGCACTTGTTGATGCTGATGTACTTGCACTTGTTGAAGCAGATGTGCTTGCTGACGTACTTGCTGACGTGCTAGCAGATGTACTTGCACTTGTTGAAGCTGACGTACTTGCTGAGGTGCTTGCACTTGTTGAGACTGACGTGCTTGCCGATGTGCTGGCGCTGGTTGAAGCTGACGTGCTGGCTGACGTGCTGGCACTTGTTGATGCGGAGGTGCTAGCCGATGTGCTGGCGCTCGTTGAAGTCGATGTACTTGCACTTGTTGACGCTGACGTGCTTGCCGATGTACTTGCGCTCGTTGAAGCCGATGTGCTAGCCGATGTACTTGCGCTTGTTGATGCAGACGTACTTGCTGAAGTGCTGGCGCTCGTTGATGCTGACGTACTTGCTGAAGTGCTTGCGCTCGTTGATGCGGACGTGCTTGCTGAGGTGCTGGCGCTGGTTGAAGCTGACGTGCTTGCCGAGGTGCTCGCACTTGTTGAAGCGGACGTACTTGCTGACGTACTTGCACTTGTTGATGCTGACGTACTTGCTGAGGTACTTGCGCTCGTTGAAACAGATGTGCTTGCGGACGTGCTTGCACTTGTTGATGCTGACGTGCTTGCCGATGTGCTTGCGCTCGTTGAAGCTGATGTGCTGGCGCTCGTTGAAGCTGATGTGCTTGCCGATGTACTTGCGCTCGTTGATGCTGACGTACTTGCTGAAGTGCTTGCGCTCGTTGATGCTGACGTGCTTGCTGAGGTGCTGGCGCTGGTTGAAGCCGACGTGCTTGCGGACGTACTTGCTGAAGTGCTTGCACTTGTTGAAGCAGATGTACTTGCTGACGTGCTTGCATTTGTTGAAGCAGATGTGCTAGCCGATGTACTTGCGCTCGTTGAGGCCGACATACTTGCTGACGTGCTTGCACTTATTGACGCTGACTCAGAACGATATTTCTTGTCTGAAACAGTTTCATCTTGACTATAGACCGTTGGTGCATATGGTTGACTACCAGATGTTACTTTAGCGTTATCTTTATAATAAACTGTCGCAACACCATTATCACTTACATCAATGCTAGAAATACGATCACGACCGTTCGGAGTCACTTTATCATGAGCTTTTCTGATTTCTTCGCGAACTTTTTCCTTATCAAATTCTGATAAACGATTCTTATCCTTAACTTCAGTCAAGTCAATCGCAGGTTTTTTTAAACAAGTTCTGCAACTGATCTTGTTGAATACGAATTTCTCCTACATCAACACTGTTCTCACTAGGATCTGTAGCCGTGAGCCAACGACCCCAAGTGTTTCCTGAACTCCACGCAAGATCTGCATTAGTAACCGCATTGATGGTAGAGGTAGTCTGGTCATCATTCGTTAAGGTATTGATAATGTTTGTGATAGGACCAATTCCCCACTTAGGTGTGTTTTCGAAGAAGTCGGTCAAATCTGTTCTATTACCATAAACCTTCAGTGTAACCAATTTACCACTATTATCTTTACCTGTATAAGTAATCTGAATCGTGTCTCCAGCAAAGAACAAGTAACGACCGTTGCTGTCTTTCTTTGGTTCTTGACCATTAACTTTGACAGTGTACGTGATTGTTGGTTTTACACGCTCTGGAGAGATTGTTCCTGATGCAACTTCTGAGCTCAATCCAGCAACTGTTGATTTAGCTGTTACATCACCTGTCGGAAGGAGACCGTTGTTGCCATCATAGACTTTCTGCAAATCAGCGGGTTCAAAGGTTACGCTTGTTTCATTATCTTTAGCAGTCTTGGTGAATGTATGACCAGCTAATGTTAATGTTACAAGGGTTCCAGGTGTGACATTGGTCACAACAATCGAACGATTTGGCAAGCCGCCAGTTTCATTAGTAGAAGCAGCTGAGATAACTGGTGCCTGTGGGTTGACCTTAATAGTTACGTCTACTGTTCTACTATTTCCAGGAGCTCCACTATAGGAACCTTTCGGAAGAGTGATTTTTACTTTTCGTGTATAAACTCCTGCGTTTGCCAGCATAGCATCATCAGGAGCCTGATCCCAACTAAAGGTAGTTCCTGTTGGGAAGGATACACTTTCATTCGAATTTTTAAGTGCCTCTCCTGGATTCGCAATAATATTTGCTAATGGAGCCTTATTCCCCACAGTTGTAACATACTCCTGTTTAGCTACAGGATCAACAACTGTATAATCAAAGCTTGTCTCACTTGTCAAGGCTGGATTGCTAGAAGATACCGTACCAAAACGACCGTTTGGATAAGAAGCAATTACTGTATAAGTTGTACTATGACTCTTGGCATCTGAGCCAGTAGTATTCCATACATCATGGAAAAGCGGTGTCCCAACAGGAGTAACTATCTCAGTTCCTTGGTTATTTACTTTATACTTATAAGACCAAGTTACTATCCCTTTTAATCCTGGTTCATCTAGGTTTGTATACTGTCCAATAGTTCCACCAATGTTATTCGCCCAGAATCCTCCTGTAACTTTATCACCAGGAAGATCTGACTTGAAGGCATAGAATTTACCTGTCACACCATTATAAGTTTTAACTTCAACTTTTGGATAAACTTTGTAATTATAGGATAAATCTGTTGTAGAACCATCTGGGTGAGTGACAGTCAATATAGCTGCACCGCTGCCATTATGGTCTCCAGCTTCAAATGTTGGCGCCTTCTTCCAGCTTACTGTTGTTCCTGTAGGAAGAGGTTGATCCCCAACTGCACGTACAAAGTTTGCTGGTGTAAGGTTTGCTAAAGTTTCATTGCTAACTGCATAGAAAGTATCCGCAACTTTTTCAACTCCATACTTCACTTTTGGTGCAACAGTATTCGTTGTGCCATCTTTGTAGGTAATCGTTACAGTACCATCGGTAGCAATACTATAATCACTAATGCGGTTTGCCGCCTGAGGGTTTGCTGTTTTCACTGCAGCAAGAATCTTAGTACGTTCATCATTTGTCAACGCATTTGGATTGGCAACTGCAATAGCGTTAGCAGGTTGAGCTCCTGGGAATTTATCTTTCAATTTTCCTTGCGCTACTACAGTTGTTACTCTACCTGTATTATCTGATAGGTCTGTAGCATTAGTCCCACGAGTCCATTTGTTTGTATCGTTATATTGGACATTTTCTCCGTAAGTAGCAGTATACTCTAGCACTTTTGGATTTGTTGTTGAAGCCGTAGTAGGTGTATCCTTGATACCTGGAGCAGTATCATTTGAAGCATACCCATCTTGGAAAATACGACTGATATCTGAAGTTCCATCGTTTAATTTCAGAGTTTTAATCTTACCACTATTATCTTTAGCAGTTAAAACAACTTTAATCTCATCTCCTGCAAAGACTTCGTAGCCACTGACTCCTGGGCGAACATTATTCTTAATCGTTTGTTTTTCCCATTGGCCAGTCTTATCGTTCTTGATATAAAGTTCAAAAGTTACTTCAGGTGCAACAGTTTCCTTGGTAATAGTTTTTAGTCGCTGTAGCTGATTCCAAGGTTTCATTTACACTAGTACCAGGATTTTGGAAAACCTTACTTTGTTTAACAGTTACGTTACCTGTTGGAAGGAGACTGTTGTTTCCATCATAGGCAGCCTTCAAATCTGTCGCAGTAAAGGTTACACTTATCGCATTATTTGGAGCAGTCTTCGTGAATGTATGACCTGCCAAAGTCATAGTGACAAGCGCTCCAGGTGTTACATTTGTAACAGTGATGGCCTTGTTTGGAAGTCCTCCTGTATTTGTTACTTGATCATCAGTAATTTGAGGTGCTTGAGGATTGACCTTGATGATAACAGGAAATGTTGCACTGTTTCCGGCAACCGATTGAGAACCTTGGGGTAAGGTCACACTAACTTTTCTAGTATAGAATCCCGGATTGGCAACCATAGCGTCATCAGGAGTTTGGTCCCAACTAAAAGTCGTACCTGCTGGTATTGCAACTCCAGCATCAGAGTTTTTTTGAGTGCATTTCCTGGATTTGCAATGATGTCTGCTAGTGATGTCTTGTCACCTGCTGTTGTAACATATACCTCTTTGGCTACTGGATCAACTACGGTATAGTCAAAACTAGTTTCACTTGTCAATGAAGGATTGCTAGATGATACTGTACCGTAACGTCCATTTGGGTAAACAGCTTTAAGGGTATAGGTTGTATGGTGACTAACAGGTTCTACATTCACTACCTCTTTAGTTGTGTACCATACTTCACCAAAAGTTGGGGTCCCGACATCAGTTGTTTTTCTCAACCCCTGTGTTATTTAATTTATATTTATAGGACCATTTGGTTCCTGCTGGCAGTTCATTAACATTGGTATACAACAAGAATCTCTACCATAATTATTAGCCCAATCTCCTCCAGGAACTTTACTTAGCTTATCACCTGTCGTTCCTTTTAAAGGCATAAAAATTGACCTTTCACACCATTGTTGGTTTTGGCTTCAACTTTTGGATAAACAATATAGTTGATGGTTACTTCTGAAGTTGATTTGTCTGAGTAAGTTACTAGGGCAGTAGCTGTTTGATTTCCAGTTGCAGTTGTAGAGATTGGAGTTAGCCACTTAATACTATGGCCAGTTACGGCCGGTGTTGAGCTATCAACAGGATTGATAGTCACAAAGTTATTTACAACAGAGAGATCTGATGTGGTTTCACCTTGTACCGTATAGATGGTTGGAACTTTTGCAGTTGCATTGTAAAGTTCATTTTGTTTGAGTTTATGGAAGGCGTAGGTAATTCCTTGCTTTCCTTCAATAACTCTGACAGTATTTCCTGACACATAGCCTCTTGCAGTTGCAACGTTGGTGGCTTTTAGTTGATAACCTTTAATGTTTAGGTATTGTGAAAGATCAACAATTGTACCCGCAGGGTGTTGAATGCGAACTTCATCCTTACCAGGAATTTCATTGCCCGTATCTGCATCAATGAATCTCACTGTAACATAAGCACCTTTAGCAGAATATTCAAACCTTTCTAGTCTGAACTGTTGCAAGTTGTATGCACCGCCTGTAGAGGCAAAAAGAGCTAGGGATAACTCTTCCGGATTTCCAGCGTTATCCAATAAACTTCTTTTAGTATTCTCGTTCTTAATCTGGTTTGAATTAGGATTCCCTAGTACGTCCGCATCACTTGAAACTGCAATTTTATCAGATTGCAGATTCATGGTCCACTTCTGACCGTTATAGGTAACAGATCATGACTTTTTGTTTTACCGTCATAAGATACTTGGTAATCTTTGAGAGAATTATCCGTTGGATTTTGATTCAACTTAGCAAATGATCGTATTACTGGATATACACTCCCTTGAGCCGCACGATTTGAACCGTTGTAGTTATAGATATAACCACCAAAGGCGCCACCGCCTCTTACACTCCCTGGGTCGGAAGATGTTTTATCAATGGAATTAGTTTTGCTAGTATTGTGATAGGTATCCAACTTAAAAACCAAAGGAACCTTTGAGGTTGTCCCCTCCCATACCGAGAGAGCCACCTGAACCATTATGTTGCTTTCCTCCATTACCAATAACTCCAGGTTCAGCCGTTGAAAATACTGTCGCAATCCCATCGCCACCTGCGTGCCCATTATCATGGCCTTCATAGGCATCTCCAAGATTGATCTTACCTGTCAGAGTAAAACTTTCAGTCATATCAATCTTATTCTTCAAGGTATAGGAGCCGGCTTGCCCACCAGCCCTTTGTGTTAAAGTTACCGTACCATTGCTTAGATTTGCATTCCCTGCTGTAGCAAAATATTCTGCTTGATTTTCATTCGTTACAATTATTTTGGCCCTGGCAGTGTATGAAGCAGTTCCTAAAGAAGCATTCGTATCATAGGCCCGCAAGTCATTTGAGCGAGTCAAAGGTTGACCTGTACGGTAGTCACGCGCCCCAGAACTTGCACGAAGAACTGTATTTACTACAGTATTACGTGTTCTAGTAACCTCAGAAATAAGGGTGTTAAGGTCAGCGTTAGGATCTGTCAAAAGCATTTTGAATCGTTTCAATCGTAGCATTTCCTTTTAGAATCGCAGTTTCAGCACCCTCACGATTTCCCAGACGACCGAGATAGGTTCCAATCTCATCTGAAAGACTCTTGAGTTTTTACTTGCTCTGCTCGTTTTTTGTCAGTCTCAGTCGCAGTGACAACACCTGTCGCTACTGTTGTCAACATATCAGCAGTATTGCCATTGACTTTATCAGAAACACCTGCGCTTGCTGAAGCAGTATTCAAGTTAGCTGGGGTCGATCTATAAGTAATAATAGCTCCATTTTTTATCTGCTACTTCTTCTGTTTTAGAAGGCTCGCTAGCAACACTCTTACCTGTTGAATTTGTAACTACAGAACTAGTAGAACCAGTTTCTGAAAGACTTTCCGAACCGGAGAGTAACTCAGAGCTACTAGTCGAAGCTGAAGTAGATGTTGAAGTTGAAGTCGAGGCTGAGACTGACACTGATGCAGATGTACTTGCAGACATTGATGAAGACAAGGACTCTGACAGCGATTGACTTTCAGAGACTGAAACACTCTCACCAATAGACTGGGAAGCAACATCTGAAGCTGGACTCCCTTGATTTTTCTTGTCCAACTGTCCCTAGAACAACTTTATCTGTAGTAACGAGCGTGCTATCTGTTTCAATTACTTTTTCAACAGCAGTTTGTTCATTGGCATGCACCTGAGTTTGAACAACAGCACCTCCACCGATAACCGAACCAGCTGCGACTATCCCCCTAAGGACATCTATTCCACTAATGGTGCAGAAGAACGTTCTTCAACAACCTCTGTTGACACTTGAGCTGTGTCAACACCCCACGAATAACTTTAAACAAGCCAAATAAAGACGTTGAGGCACGCAACCAATGTTTTCCTGACTTAATCAGTTTATAGCGAGTTATACGATCGGTTTCTCTATATCGTCCTTCTTGACGTCTAAAAAAACATGTTTTTCTCCTTAAGTTCACTATTTTATAAAAACAAAAATACCAAAACAATATATAAGATACACACTTAATTTATAGGAATATTTTTCCTTAATATGTCAACTGATGGTGTATGCCATTTTTTTGATAAAGAGCTATATCTATAACACTTTAGTATAGCACATTTTTAGGTTACCTTGTCCAAAGATTCGACAAAAAAACATTATTCCATTTTCTAAGCTTTCTCATCAGTTATTGAGAATTTTTCGTAAATCTAAGGTTTCGTTTTTGTGAAAATGAGATTTTTATTGCACGTCCCATCCTGTAATTAGCTATAAAAATTCTATAATGAGATCTTAAACATCTGACAAAAAGCCGCCTGATTGGGCGACTTAATTTTTATAGGGAGATTATTATGAAAAAGTTTTAGGAGTATGAGTTAAGGTCTTTTTAACTTATGAGACAAGTATACAGCTCCTATCTTAAAGTTTCCTTAAGTATTTTTAACTGTGAGATTTTTCCATTTTTCTCGCCAGTTTTTCTTAGATAAACGCTTTTGATAGAGCTTCATTCGGTCTTGATTTTCTAAAAAATGAGGAGTTGGACGAACTTGAAAGTTCAAAAAATATCTTCCAAACCATAAGGCGCAAAGAGCTCTAAAGTTGCGTCAGCTTGCAAACAAAGTCCTACTGCCGTGCAACGTTCAGGATATTTACTCATGGCATCGCAGGAATTCCTATACGGTTCCGTATGGGGACTATGCTGATGCATATAGACTTGATTTTTTAACTCCCATTGGTACTGGGGAAAGTTCTCTCTCAACTTGCTCTCTAGAGCTAGCGTTTCTTCGTAACTCACATCTCGGTCAAAGAAAATCACATCCACATCTGTTTCACGGTCAAAGGCTGGCTTATCTGACAAGAGATTCCAGATAAAATTTCGGACCGAACCAGCCGCCAACCAGGAATCTTTCAACTCCAAGTCACGGATGATGGTCAGAATAGCCATCATGTCAGAATTATCTCTGAAAGAGTCTAAGATTTCAGTCTTATTTTTCAATATATTCATACCCCAAATGTTCATAAGCCTTAGCTGTCGCGACCCGTCCTGAACGAGTTCGCATGATAAAGCCTTTCTGGATCAGGTAAGGTTCATACATATCCTCTACCGTCTCACGCTCTTCAGCGATATTAACCGAAAGAGTTCCTAGACCGACAGGACCGCCACCGTACATTTCAATCATGGTACGGAGAATTTTCTGGTCTACATAATCCAAACCTTCATGGTCTACATCCAGCATGGTCAAAGCCTTATCCGTAATCACATCATCAATCAAGCCATCGCCCATAATCTGCGCAAAGTCGCGCACACGCTTGAGGAGACGATTGGCGATACGAGGAGTCCCACGACTACGGAGGGCCAACTCAGTAGCTGCCTCGTGAGTGATTTCCATCTCAAAAGATATCTGCCGTCCGCTCGACAATCTCTGTCAAGTCATCATGAGCATAATACTCCATATGACCAGTAATCCCAAAACGTGCACGAAGGGGATTCGACAGCATCCCTGCTCGTGTCGTCGCACCAATCAAGGTAAAAGGTGGTAATTCTAGATGGACACTGCGACTACCTTCTCCCTGCACCAATCATGATATCGATGTAAAAGTCTTCCATAGCACTGTAAAGCACCTCTTCCACCGACATAGGGCAAGCGATGAATCTCATCAATGAAAAAGAACATCTCCTGGCTCCAAGTCATTCAAAAATCGCTACCAGATCACCGGCTTTTTCGATAACAGGGACCAGACGTTTGTTTGAGATTGACTCCCAGTTCATTGGCAATGACAAAAAGCCATGGTTGTTTTCCTGAGACCTGGAGGGCCAAACAAAAAGAACATGATCCAGCGCCTCGTCACGCATTTTTTTGCTGCTTCAATAAAGATTTGAAGTTGGTCTTTAACCTTGTCTTGACCGATATATTCACGTAAATATTGGGGACGAAGAGTACGTTCTACCAACTCCTCATCGCCCATGATTTCATTATCTAAAAATTCTACTCATGCTCCTATTATAGCAAAAAAATCCAGCCCATCAAACAAAAAAGCCACCGAATTGGGTGGCTCCTGAGTTTAGTACTGATGTGGTATAATATTTTACGGCACTGATACACCGCCTACGAAAGGAGGTGAAATAGCCCATGATGGAACTAATCCTTAAAACTATCATCGGACCAATTGTGGTCGGTGTCATTCTTCGCTTAGTCGATAAATGGCTAAACAAAGAAAGATAGATAGTGTCAAAAAAAGACCCCAAGCTTAATGTGGAAGTTAGCTTGGGGTCTTTTCTAGTCCATAATATAGAACTAATCCTTAATTCCCTTATATTATCCCACAGTTCGAGAATTTTGTCAAAGGTTTACTCCCTTGTCCAATAATACTTTCAATATTTAGCGAAAGTTAAAAATCATCAAGGAACAACAAAAGATTACATCACTATCAATGAACATGGGCGCTCATCAACTCAAATTAGTCAAACCAACATTTTAATCCACTAAATAAAACGATAGACTTACATATGATGTACCACTTCTTCACGACTCAAAGCATTATTGCAGGAGTCCCACTTGAACAATTAAGTCAGGCGCTAGGCCATACAAAGGTTTATATGACGGATCGTTATAATCAGGTTGAGGACGAATTAGCTGAAGCGACAACAGACCTATTTCTCAGTCATATTCGCTAAAAAGTCCCCGCCAATTCCCCGACCAAAATCCGAAAAATACCGGAAAATATCGGAAAATTATTTTTAGGAAATTCCCAAAAAGCCTGAAATAGAGCCAAAAAACTCCACCTGATTGGGTGGAGTTAAGGGAGATTATTATGAAAAAAAGAAAAGTTTAGGATTTCTATTAAATAAAGTTAGGAGGTCTTTATTTAATGATTACATAATACACAAGCAAACTTAAAGTTAGCTTAAGATTTTCTAGTTTTTAATTTTGTTCAAAAAAATAATAAATACTAATTAAAAAAATTGCTAAAAGCAAACAAGAAAAAAAGCCACCGAATTTGGTGACTTCTTTAGGGAGATTATGATGAAAAAAAGTTTTAGGATTTCCATTAAATAAAGTTAGGAGGTCTTTATTTAATAATTACATGATACAGGATAAGACTTAAAGTTAGCTTAAGTGAAAAAAGATTATTTTAATTTTTTTCGGTCCACCAAAATCATACCCTGTACACTGAAACTAGATAAGGCTTTCAAACCCCAGAGAACGATAGAATCCCAAGGTTTTTTTCTGTTTGTTCTGTCGCTAGTTGTACTTTGGTAGGTATCCTTATAATCGGATAAAGCCTGCTTCATCAAGGTGCTGCCAATTCCTTGACGCTGATAGGTAGGGCAAGACGATCAAATCCTGGACAAAAACCGAAGAAAAAAACCGTCTCCAATCAAACGAACTCAGACCAACGACTTCCTCACCATCACGCGCTAGATAAATGGCCAGTGAATGAGACAAAGCCTGGGACAACATTTGGGGCTGATTTGTATAATTTGCCCAACCAACTGCCTGGTAGAGATGCAAAACGTCATCAAGTGAAACAGATGTTTCTTTTGTAATCTTAATCATAGCAAACCTTTCTAACATTCTCTAAGGGATTTCAACTGTTCCCCATTTTCATCAAAATTATCTGGACGCAACCACGCTTCAAAACGAAATTTAACCCTTGGCCAGTCCTTATCAATCATAGACATCCAGTCCGTGTCTCTGGTACGCCCTTTATAAATAACAGCTTGGCGGAAGGTTCCTTCATAGACAAAGCCCAAACGTTCTGCTGCTTTTCTAGATGGAAGATTGAGGGCATCGCACTTCCACTCATAGCGGCGATAGTTAAGCTCTTCAAAGACATAACGGGCTAATAAAAACTGGGCTTCTGTCCCCATTCTTGTGTGCTTGAGAGCCGGAGAAAAGGTCACCGCACCAACTTCAATCACGCGATTAGCTTGGTCAATACGCATGAGAGAAAAAGTCCCCAGCGCCTTTCCAGTCACTTTATCGATAATCGCATAATAGAAACGATCCTTACGCTCAAGCATCTGCTTCAAAGCTACGATTAATTCTTCGAGATTTTCTACTGGCGGTTGAAAGAGATAGGTCCACATCTCTCGAGGTGATTCTGGACCATAAACAGCCAGCAAATCCTCCGCATGCTTTTTCTACTGACAGAGCTTCGATAATCGTATACTGTCCCTTCTATCCGTACAAGTGAAGGCAAAACTCCAGGTGTGTCGTCTACAGGTTCACCAATCATCTGACCATATTCATTTACTGGCATAGCTTTCTCCTTGTCTCACACTTATAAGTTTAAAGATGTGAATAGTATATCACATCTCACAGGTAATCTACAAAAAATCCTCCAGTTTATGGAGGATTGATCAAATATGGAAACGAGTGAGTTAATGCCCCTTGTGCTTCTCTCTACGTTTTTGCTGTTTGCGTTCGAATTTCTCTTGTTTGAGCAATTGTTTTTGGACACTAGATTGATGTTTTGAAATCTTTTTCCTTTCCTCATACTGCAACTGCAATAGTTCTTTCAACTTGGAAGAAACTTTTTGATTTACTTGTTTCCTCACCATTCGCTGTAATCGTTTAGGATTCTTGATTTTTACATGTTGCTTAACTGTAGTTTCTGGACTAAAAGATAATTGAGTAAACTGAGTCTGTAACATCTCTAGAATTTCATCATCTTTTGGCTCCTGACCAAATGTCACACGACAAACTTGATAAGTTTCTCGATACACTTGTTCGAACAAACCATGCCAAAATCCATCTTCAAAATAAACTGTCAATCCAATTGAAATTGTTTCCACGACAGCACCTCCTTAAATCTATCCCTAAGAATGGACAACCAAGGAGGAAGGTTACTGACAGGCTTGCCTGCGTCTGGACTACCAACCAGAACTGTGTTTTTATCTTAGTTGGAACTATTATAGCATATTTATAATCTATTTTTATTTCTTCTTCAAATGCCTATCAAAAAAATGAATCGTAGCTAGCCAAGAATCCTTACCTCTCTCATCAATAAACGCCAATCTTTTTCGATAACGGTGATTTGGTTGATAAGCCACTGTCAACATGTGACCTGTTTCATGATACTTTTTAAATGTAATGTGGTGTCCTTTATAATCTGAGACGATATCATCAATTGCTGACGAGGCATCCCATATTTCATCAACAGTACTTCCGAGCAATAAGATTGGTGAATGCATTTGACCAATATCTATCTTAGCAGTACGATCTTTAGGGAAGCTTTTTCTAAAAAGTTTGCTAAACAGATAATCTCTAAGTCGAAACTTTTGATAGGGAAGTTCTCTTTGCAAATACGTCCAAGAAGAAGTATGGGAGTTCCATTTCCCTTTTATCCCTTCATACACCACATCAGAGGGTGAATTTAGTACCAAACATTGAACGTCATTAAAAATGCTCTCCTCAGCTAAAACTAACTCTGCTCCCTTAGAACGTCCATAGATTCCAATTCTTTCACTATCTACTTGATGATGCTGACGTAGATAATCCTTTGCTTCCACAAGGCACTCTAAAGGAATACGTTCCAAATGTTTTGGCAACCCCTCTAAACCAAAGTAGGCAACTGCTAGGCAAATATAACCTCTAGAAGATAGAAGCTGAGCTATATTCTGTGCCTTTTCAATCCTTCCTTCACTACCGCTCACAATAATCAATGCTGGTGCGTTTATTGCCTTTTTATCATAAAAGAGTCTCCCTTGAAAATGTTTCCCGTAAATATCTTGATGACTAATTTGCGAACTCATATAATGTCTTGTGAAAGTTCTCTTTGCGACGACAGTATTACCTTGTATAATTTTGATTTCCACAAAAAAGTGATCTAATAAGGGAATTTTAGAAAGAGAGTTTGGAAGTTTCTTTTTCCTATTGGTCAAGGGTTTGGCATTAAAGAATAACCCCATTGTTGCAATATCTTCATAAGAGCCAGAACAAGATGGAGTTTGTGAAATATCAATAATACCATTCTTATCTGATACAAAAGTCGCTGTTGATTTCCATAAAACATCATGAGCTAAAGCATAGGAGCATTGATACAATAATAATCAGATAAATACATTTCGACTCGATAGGTTTCTCTTGGTTTTAAGCCATCGATGACAATATTAAAAGATTCGTCTGCTAAATCAGACTCTGAAATCAGTTCAATTTGTATATTCATATCTTCCTCTTTTTTGTTAATATAATTAACAATATAGTTTTAAAATTACCGTGATTTTTACCACGGCAATTCTTGCCATACCTGTTCAACATCATCCATCAGTTTCATAACCATTTGAAGATCCTCCTCACTATAGTTTCTTAAAACTGAAAAAAATGGCCTTTTCAATATGTTCTTGCTGCTCTTTATGGATATTAAAAAAACTTCAACACCTTTTTTTGGATAATATCAGATATTTATTTTTCATTATCCGGTGCAAATTCAAAAAGTAACGAGGTCTTTCTTGGTTAAACGTCTAACACTCTGAGTAATGGCACTCCTAGATACTTCAAGTAACTCAGATAATTTCACTAGATTCACTAGGCTGATGAGCGACCTATCAGGTCGATCAAATGGACTTCATTAATAGTGATTGATTTATCAATACTGTTCCTATGCTGAGCTTTTTTTCAACTGTTCAAAAGCTAAAAGCAAAGCTGTTAAAAACGATTATTAAACTTATGCAGTTCTTTTTCTTATTCATAGCGCCTCTCTTTTGTTAATGATATTAACAAAAATACTATTTATTGTCAAGCTGAGCCTAAAAAATCCTCCAGAACTTAGCTCTGAAGGATTCATTTTTATTTCACAACAATGTTTACAAGCTTAGTTGGCTTCAATAGTCCAGTGGACTATTGAAGGTGGTAGATAGGGCTAATAAACTCGTTATTTAACGACGATATTTACGAGTTTATTAGGGACACTAATCACTTTCACAATTTCTTTGTCATCGATCTCTGCCTTAACTTTTTCGTTAGAGAGAGCGACTTCTTGCAATTCTTCGCGTGAAAGGTCTTTAGCGACCATAAGTTTAGCACGGACTTTTTCCTTTGATTTGGACAACGATTTCGACTTCGTCTTCAACCAATTTGCTTTTCGTCCCATGTTGGCCAAGCCACGTAAGAGATAGACTCACCTGTTGCTGCGACTGTTTGCCAGAGTTCTTCTGCCAAGTGAGGTGCAAATGGGGCTATCAATTGGATAAAGCCTTTGGCGTAGTCCACATAGAGTTTGTCTTCCTTGTTAGCAGCGTTGACAAAGACCATGAGTTGGGCAATGGCAGTGTTGAATTTCATAGACTCGATTTGCTCAGTAACAGATTTAACGGTTTCGTTGTAAACCTTGTCAAGAGCGCCATTGTTTTCCGCAACGATTTCTTTACTTGTAATCAAACGGTAAACACGGTCAAGGAATTTACGGCTTCCTTCCAGACCTTCTTCAGACCAAGCGATGGAAGCATCAAGTGGTCCCATGAACATTTCATAGACACGAAGGGTATCGGCACCGTATTGTTCCACCACATCGTCTGGGTTGACAACGTTCTTGAGGGATTTAGACATCTTAGCTGGTGCTTGCTCCAACTCTTCCCCTGTTTCCACATGGAAGAAGGAACCGTCACGTTTTTCAACCTTATCAGTTGCCACAAGAGCCCCACGGTGGTCACGATAGCTAGTTCCCAAAATCATCCCTTGGTTAAAGAGTTTTTGGAATGGTTCTTTCGTCGGAACAACACCGAGATCATAGAGGAATTTATGCCAGAAACGAGCGTAGAGCAAGTGAAGAACAGCATGCTCTGCACCACCCACGTAGATATCTACTGGCAACCATTGTTTGAGGAGGTCCTCATCGGCCAATTTCTCAGTGTTATGTGGATCAATATAGCGGAGGTAGTACCAGCTTGAACCTGCCCATTGTGGCATGGTGTTGGTTTCACGGCGACCTTTGACACCATCCTCACGAGTCACTTCAAGCCAGTCGGTCAAGTTAGCTAGTGGACTTTCACCAGTACCTGAAGGGCGGATATCCTTGGTTACTGGCAAGACAAGTGGCAATTCAATTTCTGGAACAGCTGTCGAAGTTCCATCTTCCCAATGAATGATTGGAATTGGCTCACCCCAGTAACGTTGACGGCTAAAGAGCCAGTCGCGGAGGCGATAGGTAACCTTTTCTTGGCCACAGCCTTTTTCTTCCAACCAAGCCACAATTTTAGCAATGGCGTCTTCTTTATTCAATCCATCTAGGAAGTCAGAATTAACATGAAGTCCATCTTCTGTGTAGGCAGCCTCTTCAACGTTTCCACCTTCCAAGACTTCTACGATTGGTAGGTCAAATTGTTTGGCAAATTCCCAGTCACGTTGGTCGTGGGCAGGTACAGCCATAACAGCACCTGTACCGTAGCTAGCAAGAACATAGTCCGCAATCCAGATTGGAATTTCCTTACCATTGACAGGATTGATAGCATAAGCTCCAGTCCAAACCCCTGTTTTTTCCTTGGCAAGGTCTGTACGAGCCAAGTCTGATTTAAGGCTGGCTTGGTGTTTGTAGTCCGCTACAGCCTCAGCTTGTTCAGGTGTCGTGATGGCATCTACTAGTTCATGTTCAGGCGCCAAAACAGTGAAGGTTGCACCAAAAAGTGTATCAGGACGTGTTGTAAAGACAGTGAATTCCTTGTCAGTCCCTTTCACTTTGAAGGTTACATTGGCACCAGTTGATTTACCAATCCAGTTGCGTTGCATATCCTTGATAGATTCTGGCCAGTCAAGGTCATCCAAGTCATTGAGCAAGCGCTCTGCATAGGCAGTGATTTTAAGCATCCATTGGCGCATTGGTTTACGGACAACTGGATAGCCACCACGCTCAGATGTTCCATCTGGAAGAACTTCTTCGTTGGCGATAGCTGTTCCCAATTCTTCAACCCAGTTTACTGGCACTTCTGCTTCATAGGCTAAGCCTTTTTCGTAAAGCTTAGTGAAAATCCATTGCGTCCACTTGTAGTAGTTCGGATCTGTAGTATTAACTTCACGATCCCAGTCGTATGAGAAGCCAAGCGCATTGATTTGGCGTTTGAAGTTGGCAATGTTTTCTGCTGTGAATTCCGCTGGGTCATTTCCTGTATCCATAGCGTATTGCTCTGCAGGCAAACCAAAAGCATCCCATCCCATTGGGTGAAGGACATTATAGCCTTGGGCACGTTTGAAACGGCTGAGGATATCAGTCGCTGTGTAGCCTTCTGGGTGTCCTACGTGAAGACCCTGCTCCAGATGGGTAAGGGAACATGTCAAGCGCATAAAACTTAGGTTTTGAAGCATCTGTTCCTGTCTTAAAAGTGTGATGGTCAGCCCAGTAGCCCTGCCACTTAGGCTCGATTTCTTTATGATTGTAAAAACTCATAGCGTCTCTCCAATTTTCGTGATGCTCCTATTATACCATTTTTAGGGAGAATTCGTCTCTTTCTTTTCAACTCTTTTCTCTTTTCACCTTGCCTTCCATTTTTAATACTGCTATACTTACTTTAGTATGCTCTTTGTAAGAGGTAATTTATGGCACATTCTTTTTAAACATTCTCTCCAGAAAGAAATTCTTCACCGTAGTTCTTTGGCTGCTTTGGCGACCTCGTTTTTACTCCTCATTCTCCTGTTTGGTTTTTCCTATTTCCTGCAAAAGCAACAACTCACCAAGGATACCCAACAGATCGTCCAGCATATTCGCGACATGAAACAAGCGAACTATCAATTACTGGAGACCATGAATCAAAAAAATGGTTCCAGAATTTTTAGAGGGTAAACACACTGACCGAGAACTCTTTAGTCTATTTTATGAAACAAAAGCTCAACTGAAACTCAGTTCTGATTTTATCATCCTTGACGACACAGGAGAACTTCTCTTTAGTACCAATCGCAACCATCAAGAAACTATTTTAGCTCCTTATTATTTAAAATTGTTAATTCAAAAATCCGATTCAAGGAAATATTACAGAAAAAGGTTGCTTTGTCAATAGATAAACAACATTACGCACTCTTCATTATGCCTATCGTTCAAAATCAACGAGTTAAGGCTTATAGCATTTCTTTTGTAAATGAAAATGAATTTGTGTCCAGTATCCCTCTCATCAATTCAAAAATACGCCATTACAGATACTTTTGGAAATATCTACTCTAGCAATACCAATCAATTTACTCAGTCAACTCTGGAAAAATTTGATGAAAAAAATTACTCCAGTCTAAAAACTCATTGGTATGTTGAAAATCCACTTCTGATTGAAAAACGTAAAATTGAACCGATTTTCTCAATCTACACCTTTCAATCTTTCTTTCCCATTCCGAGTTTACTAGGGCTTGCTTCTGTCTTAACACTCTGTATCTTTCTATTATACTTCTGGCAGGCGAGACGAATTGCTTATAAAATTGCGACGCACAATGCCGGGCCCTATTGAAAGTCTAGTCTATCAACTGCAGGAAATTCCTAAGAAAAAGGACAAGAAACTGATCCTCCAGACAGGAGACGAATTTGAACTGATTGCTGAGAAAATCACCGATATGCTCCAAGAGTTGGATGAGCTCCATCAAAAGATGTTGACCATTGAGAAGGAAAAAGTGGATTTTTGAAAGAAAGATGCTGGAAGCTCAGTTTAATCCTCACTTCCTCTACAATACCTTGGAAACCATTAAAATCACGAGTATGATTGATGCTAGTATTACTCAAGAACTTATTCAAAATCTCACGCGCATCCTGCGATATAGTGTAACTGAACTAGAAAAAGAAACGACTCTTGGGCAGGACCTAGAAATTATCGAAGCTTATCTGAAAATCCATCAGATTCGATTTGAACATTTTTCTTATCAGATTGACTGTTCTGAGAGTCTGTATTCCCAAACTATTCCGAAACTTTTCCTATTACCCCTTGTAGAAAATGCTCTAAAATACGGAAGGCAGTATCGTATCGACCTTGCCATCTCTATCCAAATCACTCAAGAGCAGGAAGCACTGATCTTTATCGTTAAGGATAATGCTGGTGGTCTAACCAAACAAGAACGTCTACATATCTTAGAATCTCTAAACAGTCCACATACACAGCACGGTATTGTCAATAGTTACAAACGATTGAATAACTTTTTTGAGAATGTCGAATTGGATTTAGGAGTGAACCCGCAAGGTGAAACCTGGGTAAAATTTGTCACGAAAGGAAGAACGCATGTTTAAGCTAATCATTGTCGAAGATGAACACCTGATCCGAAAATGGCTTGAAATTGCCGTTGACTACTCAGCCTTAGGTATTCAAGTTGTTGGAACTGCAAGTCACGGACAAGAAGGCATGGAGTTAATTCAAAAAGAGAAACCACACATCGTCCTGACAGACATTATAGTCATTTAGTTTTAAAAAAGCACTCTAAACATTCAAAGATATTTGGGACTTCCCTTAATAAATCTGTCACTTTCTTTTTCAAGACAGCCCAAGCTTGCTCAATGGGATTCAAATCTGGTGAATAAGGTGGTAGAGGTAAGAAGAAGTGTTTATCTTTTGACGCAAATTTCATCCAAAATCTTCTTGGGATGAAAACTAGCATTGTCCATAACAATGACATGAGGTGTCTTCAAAGCAGGCAGGAGTTGCGTTTTGAACCACTTAACAAAGAAGTCGCTCGTCATGCTTTCCTTGTAAATCATAGGAGCTATAAACTCTCCATCTACTTGTCCTGCAACAATTGAAGTCCTCTCAAAACGCCGTCCATTAATCTTTTCATAGACTTTCTCTCCTCTAGGAGCCCGTGCATGAGAACGATAGAGGTAGCGGTCGATTCCTGTTTCGTCAATATATACGACTGGTAAATCTTTTAGATTATCCAAAATATCAAGAAATTCAGCGACTTTCTCTGGATCTTGTTCCTTAAAAGCTAGTCGTCTTTTTTTAAAGTGACATTGATCTGCTTTAAAGCTGCCCATACTGAAGGAACAGCACAATCAAAATGTGCCGCAATTTCCCGTAAAAAAGCATCTGGATGAGCCTCTACAAAGGCCTTCAACTCCTCCAAAGGAATCTTTTCGGCTTTTTGGCGACTCTCTTTTTCCGCTCTAAGTGTCCTTGTTCACGTAATTTCTTTTCCCATGTGAAGAGAGTTCTGACGCCAACATCAAAAAAACTTTGGATGCCCTCGACATGGCTGTGTCCCTCTTTGATGTAATTTAATGCTCGTTGTTTAAAAATCTGTACTATATGCCATAGCTTTTATTATAACATGTATTTTATAAACTAAGTAACTATACCATGCCCATCATGGATGCTTTTTATGATGTTTGAAGCGACTCGTTCACTCTCTTATGAAAAAGTGATCCTCTCTGGTTACAATGATTTCCAAAATGCAAAAAAGGCTATGCAATTCGGAGCAGTAGACTTCCTTCCAAAACCCATAAACGTCACTGAATTAACAGAGTGTTTAGAAAAAATAACTTTGCGCCTCAAGATGGATCAACACCAAACCAATCCATTTTTTACATGACTACCAAGCCTTTGTTACCTCGCTTCAAAAAATCAATCCTCAAAACCAATTGATTCAACAAATTCTCGAATTTGTCCACCAACACTACTACCTACACTTTACCATTTCTACCATTGCAGAGAATCTAGGCTATAGCGAAAGTTATCTCTACAAGGTTATCAAAGAAGATTTCCCTATCACCTTGAACGAATACATTCTTCAATATCGTTTAAAAACAAGCCGTTGAAAAGATGAGTCAACATCCTGATTCCCCTCTTAGCCAAATCGCTGAAGAAGTCGGCTTCTCAGATTATAAATATTTTGGTAAAGTTTTTTTAAGAAATACTTTTCATATCTCTCCTAAAGAGTTAAAATCCATTGGAAGAATAGTTTAGACACTGTTCTTCTTTTTTGTAGAGAATTTTACCCCATTAGGATAGAATTTTAGGTTTTAAAAGCGCTTTCATTACTTTACAATGGAGGTAACAAAACTATGGAGGTATCCATCATGAAAAAGAAATGGATGTATTATGCTGCGTGTGGACTTGCTATTTTGGGGCTTGCTGCCTGCTCTTCTGACGACGCTTCAGGAGAAAAGGCAACTGAAAATGGAGGAAGCGATACTCTAGTAGTCTACTCCCCAAACTCAGAAGGATTGATTGGAGCAACTATTCCTGCTTTTGAAGAAAAGTATGGTATCAAGGTTGAACTCATTCAAGCAGGAACAGGTGAACTCTTTAAAAAACTAGAATCTGAAAAAGAAGCCCCTGTGGCAGATATCATCTTTGGTGGTTCCTATACCCAATATGCTACCCACGGGGAACTTTTTGAAAATTACGTATCAACGGAAAACGATAATGTAATCAAAGAATATCAAAATACAACTGGCTACTCAACTCCTTATACATTGGATGGTAGTGTTTTGATCGTCAACCCTGACTTGACTAAGGGGATGAATATTGAAGGTTATAGCGACCTCATCAAACCAGAACTCAAAGGAAAAATCGCAACTGCAGACCCAGCCAACTCTTCTAGCGCCTTTGCTCAACTAACAAACATGTTACAAGCTGAGGGCGGCTATACAGACGACAAGGCTTGGACTTATGTCAAAGATCTCTTTACTTTGATTGATGGTAAAATCGGCTCAAGTTCATCTGGCGTTTACAAGGCTGTAGCAGATGGAGAAATGGCTGTTGGTCTTTCATACGAAGATCCCTGCAGTAAAACTTCTAAACGACGGAGCTAACATCAAGGTTGTTTATCCAAAAGAAGGAACTGTTTTCCTACCAGCTAGCGCTGCCATCATTAAAAACGCTAAGAACATGGAAAACGCTAAGAAATTTATCGATTTCATCATTTCTCAAGAAGTCCAAGATACCCTTGGTACAACAACTACTAACCGACCAGTTCGTAAAAAAATGCTAAAACTAGCGAAAAACATGAAACCAATCGAACAAATTAAAACACTAACTGAAGACTATGATTATGTCATCAAAAAAACAAATCAGATATCGTGAAGAAATACAACGAAGTCTTTACAGATATCCAATCTAAACAGTAAAAAGAGGTTAACTATGAGTGAGATTAAGATTATTAATGCCAAGAAAAATCTATCACGATGTAGCTGTTATCGAAAAATCTAAAGTGTGACCATTCCTAAGGGGAGCCTTTTTCACTCTCCTTGGGCCTTCAGGCTGTGGGAAAAACAACCTTTACTTCGTATGATTGCAGGTTTCAATAGCATCGAAGGAGGAGAATTCTACTTGACGATACTAAAAATCAAACAACATGGAACCCTAGCAAAGCGAAACATTGGGATGGTTTTCCAAAACTATGCAATTTTCCCACATTTGACAGTGCGTGATAACGTTGCATTCTGGACTCAAGCAAAAAGAAAGTTCCAAAAAGATGAACTCATCGAAACAAACCAATAAATACCTTGAGTTGATGCAGATTGCCCAGTATGCTGATCGTAAACCAGATAAACTTAGTGGTGGTCAGCAACAACGGGTTGCCCTAGCACGTGCCTTAGCTGTTAATCCTAACGTTCTCCTCATGGACGAACCCCTCAGTAACCTAGATGCCAAACTTCGCTTGGATATGCGTCAGGCTATTCGCGAAATTCAACACGAAGTTGGAATTACAACTGTCTACGTAACTCACGACCAGGAAGAAGCTATGGCTATTTCTGACCAAATTGCTGTTATGAAAGACGGAGTTATCCAACAAATCGGACGTCCCAAAAGAGCTTTTACCACAAACCAGCAAAATGAATTTGTCGCAACCTTTATTGGTAGAACAAACATAATCCCTGCTCGTTTGGAAAAAGCAAGCTGATGGAGCTTACATCGTCTTTGAAGATGGCTATTCTCTTCGTATGCCAGCACTAGATCATGTGGAAGAACAAAGCTATTCATGTCAGCATTCGTCCCTGAAGAACTTTATCCGTGATGAAAACGGACCAATCGATGGAACAATTACTGACAGTGTCTATCTTGGACTTAAATACTGAATACTTCATTGAGACAGGATTTGCTTCAAAAACTTCAGGTAAGTGAAGAATCTACATTTGAAGAAGATTTGAAAAAAAGGAGATCGATGTTCGTTTGCGTATCAATACTCAGAAACTCAATGTCTTCTCTGAAGATGGTTCTCGTAATCTCATAAAAAGGAGTCAGCCATGGAGCGTAAAAAAACTAAATATCTGGACTGCGTCTTCCTTCTTCATCTTTCCTTACTTATCTTGTTTTTTTCTGGTCTATCCCAATTGTTACTGTACTAAAACAGGCACTGAGTACATGAAGGTCAGTTTCTCATTTAGAAAATTTTGTTACATTTCTTTAGCAAATCGTACTATTCTGAAACACTTATCAACAGTTTCAAGGTTTCTGTAACTGCCACCGTTACTTCTGTCGTTGTGGGTACCTTGCTAGCTTATCTTTTTTCAATGTATGACTTCAAGGGAAAGAAATTTTTACAAATCTTGATTATCATCGCATCCATGTCAGCTCCTTTGTAGGTGCCTATTCTTGGATTCTATTGCTTGGTAGAAACGGGAGTTATCACAAAGTTTCTAACCAACACACTTCACTTGCCAGGTCTTGACATCTACGGTTTCAAAGGTATTGTGCTTGTCTTTACACTTCAACTCTTCCCTCTCGTCTTTCTTTACGTAGCTGGGACTATGAAGAGTATCGACAACTCCTCTTGGAAGCTGCTGAAAGCATGGGATCTTTCGGCTCTAAAACGAATTGTAACAGTCGTTTTACCTCTCTTAGTTCCCAACTTTACTAGCAGCAGCACTCCTAGTCTTTATGAGAGCCTTCTCGGACTTTGGTACTCCGATGCTGATTGGTGAGGGATATCGTACCTTCCCAGTCTTGATCTATACACAGTTTATCAGTGAAGTTGGAGGCAACTCTGCATTTGCATCTGCCTTAGCAATTATGGCTATTACAATCGCCCTAGTTATCTTCCTCATCCAAAAAAAGTACATTTCAAATCGTTACAGCTTTCAGTATGAACTCGCTTCATCCAATCGAACCTAAGAAAACGACAAAAAGGGAAAGATGGCTGCTATTTATGTGACTGTTTATGGCATTATCTTATTCTCTGTATTACCTCAAGTTTACTTGATTTATACATCATTCCTGAAAGACATCTGGTATGGTATTTGTCAAAGGATATTCACTAAATAGTTATAAGACTGCCTTTTAACCGTATGGGGTCTGCTATTTTTCAATACCATTCGTATCCCTCTCCTTGCCTTGATTCTAGTTGTTGTCTTTGCGACCTTCATCTCCCTACCTTGCAGTTCGTAAACGTAACCTATTTACCAATCTAATCGATAGTCTTAGTATGGTGCCTTATATCGTGCCAGGAACAGTTCTCGGTATTGCCTTTTATCTCTTCATTCAATACAGGTCTCTTCGGAAGTGGCTTTCCTGATGATTACTGGAACAGCCTTCATCTTGATTATGTCCTTATCTGTCAGAAGACTTCCTTATACTATTCGTTCTTCAGTTGCTAGTTTGCAACAAATTGCTCCTAGTATCGAAGAAGCTGCAGAAAGCTTGGGAAGTAGTCGTCTCAATACCTTTACTAAAATCACAACCCCAATGATGCTTTCAGGGTATCATCTCAGGAGCAATCCTATCATGGGTAACAATGATTTCAGAACTATCTACTTCCATTCTCTTATATAATGTTAAAACTAGAACAATGACCGTAGCTATCTACACTGAAGTACTTCGTGGGAATTATGGTGTGGCAGCAGCCCTATCTACTATCCTCACTATCTTGACAGTTACTTCCTTGTTACTATTTATGAAAATTTCTAAAAATAACAGCATTACGCTCTAGTTTTTTTCCTACTAAAACAGCCAAATTACTCTGGCTGTTTTTTTATATCTCTCACTGTTTGATTTTCCTGAATCATCATCTCGATAATATAGCCAGATTTCTTTATCAGTAGGACATGATCTTAGCTAGTTATATAGATGCAAGATGAGGGCTTTTTTATGGTAGAATATAGGAAAGTGCTTTCTCAGAAGGAGGAAAATATGGACAAAACAAACCATCGCTGTTTTAGGCCCTGGTTCTTGGGGTACTGCGCTGTCACAAGTTCTTAATGACAACGGACACCAAGTACGTATCTGGGGAAATATTCCTGATCAAATTGATGAAATTAATACACAACATACTAACAAACGCTATTTTTAAGGATACTGTATTAGACGAAAAAAATTGTTGCCTATCATGATTTGGCAGAAACTTTGAAGGGTGTTGATGCTGTCTTGTTTGTGGTGCCAACCAAGGTGACCAGATTGGTAGCTCAACAAGTGGCTGCTGTTTTGGATCATAAAGTGGTTGTTATGCATGCTTCAAAAGGGCCTTGAACCCAGATAGCCACAAACGTCTTTCAACCATTCTAGAAGAAGAAATCCCTGAAGAATTGCGTAGTGAGATTGTGGTTGTATCTGGTCCCTAGCCATGCTGAAGAAACGATTGTACGTGACATTACCTTGATTACGGCTGCTTCTAAAAGATTTACAGACTGCTCAATATGTTCAAAACACTCTTTAGCAACCACTACTTCCGTCTTTATACCAATACGGATGTGATCGGAGTGGAAACAGCTGGTGCTCTTAAAAATATCATCGCTGTTGGGTGCAGGGTGCCCTTCATGGACTTGGATTTTGGTGATAATGCAAAAAGCTGCTATTATCACGCGCGGGTCTGGCAGAAATTACTCGTCTGGGGGTTAAACTTGGAGCAAATCCATTAACTTACAGTGGTCTTTCTGGGAGTTGGGAGATTTAATCGTTACAGGAACTTCTGTCCACTCACGTAACTGGCGTGCAGGAGATGCTCTTGGGCGTGGCGAAGCCTTGGCAGATATCGAAGCAAATATGGGAATGGTCATTGAAGGTATTTCAACAACCAAAAGCTGCTTTACGAATTAGCACAAGAACTAGGAGTTTATATGCCTATCACCCAAGCCATTTACCAAGTTATTTATGAAAAATGTTAATATTAAGGATGCCGTTTCTGAACTCATGAGCAATGAGTTCAAGGCAGAGAAACGAATGGTCTTAGTCACCGTTAGAAAGGATGCTCATGAAGCAAAAAAGTTAGAAAAAGCCGTTATCCCTGCTGCAGGACTTGGAACTCGTTTCCTACCTGCTACTAAAAGCTTTGGCCAAAAGAAATGTTGCCAATCGTCGATAAACCAACCATCCAGTTCATCGTTGAAGAAGCTCTTAAGTCTGGAATTGAGGACATTCTTGTGGTAACAGGAAAGTCAAAACGTTCTATCGAAGACCATTTCGACTCAAACTTTGAACTAGAATACAACCTCAAGGAAAAAAAGGGAAAAAAACTGACCTTTTGAAACTAGTTGACGAAACAACTGGTATGCGTCTTCACTTCATCCGTCAAACACACCCACGTGGACTCGGAGATGCCGTCTTACAAGCCAAAAGCTTTCGTCGGAAACGAACCCTTTGTGGTTATGCTTGGAGATGACCTCATGGATATCACTGATGACAAAGCTGTTCCATTGACCAAGCAGCTCATGAATGATTATGAGAAGACTCATGCTTCTACTATTGCCGTAATGCCTGTCCCACACGAAGAAGTTTCTTCATACGGTGTTATCGCTCCTCAGGGAGAAGGAAATGACGGCCTTTACAGTGTTGAAACCTTCGTTGAAAAGCCAGCACCTGAAGACGCACCAAGTGATTTAGCTATTATCGGTCGTTACCTTCTCACACCAGAGATTTTTGGTATTCTTGAAAATCAAACACCAGGAGCAGGAAATGAAATTCAGCTAACAGATGCTATCGATACTCTCAACAAAACCCAACGAGTATTTGCTCGTGAGTTTAAAGGTTCTCGTTACGATGTCGGAGACAAGTTTGGATTCATGAAGACTTCCATCGAATACGCTCTTAAACACCCACAAGTCAAAGACCACTTGAAAGGACTACTTGATTAATCTTGGAAAAAAGAACTTTCAGGAGAAAAATAACAATTTGTCAAAAAGTCAGATTTAACTTAAATCTGGCTTTTTTGATGTCTAAATTTCGAACTCCAATCCCTATCCAAAGCCCTGTTTTAAGCCTAATTTCTTGTAAGAGATGCTTTTATGGTATAATAATAAAGAGTGAGGAATTCTATGAACAAACATGTAACAAGAATCAAACAAAAAGGACTGGCCTTACTTGGGTCTCTAAAATTAACAATTTCTAAAATGAATACAAAGAAAAAGAGTGGAAAAAATTCTAAGAAGAAAAAGCAAACGCAAACACCATTCGATTTCTGGACTTTATTTGCAAAAATTTTACTTGGAATAAAGGCAACTTTTAACACACTTTTCATCCTAGCTTTTATTGGCGGTCTCCTTGGAACAGGGGTTGCCTTGGGGTATGCTGTTTCTCTCTTTGATCAAGTTAGTGTCCCTCAAACAGAAGATTTGATCAAAGCAGGTCAATAATATTTCATCTATCTCAGAAATCCGCTATGCAGATGGTTCCATGATTAGCGCTATCGAAAGCGATCTACTTCGCACATCTGTATCATCAGATGCCATTTCAGATAACCTCAAGCAAGCTATCGTTGCAACCGAGGATGAACACTTTGCAGAGCACAACGGTGTTGTTCCTAAAGCGGTTATTCGTGCCAGTCTAGGAAAATTCATCGGACTTGGTTCTTCCAGTGGAGGATCTACCCTAACACAACAGCTCATCAAACAACAAGTGGTTGGTGATGCTCCTACGCTTGCCCGTAAAGCCAGTGAAATCGTTGATGCCTTGGCCTTGGAAAGAGCCATGAGCAAGGACGAAATCCTAACCACCTATCTCAACGTTGCTCCTTTTGGTCGTAACAATAAAGGTCAAAATATCGCAGGGGCTCAACAGGCTGCCAAAGGGATTTTTGGAGTGGATGCAAGCAAACTAACCATTCCTCAAGCAGCTTTCCTAGCAGGTTTACCACAAAGCCCTATTTCCTACTCACCTTATGAGTCTACTGGTGAGATGAAGAGCGAGGAAGATATTGAACTCGGTATTAAGCGCTCCAAAAGATGTTCTCTACAATATGTATCAGAACTGGAGTCCCTAAGTCAAGGAAGACTACGAAACCTACAAGGCTTATGACATTAAGCAAGATTTCTTGCCAGCAGAAAATGCTAGCGTTACCTCTAAAGGCTTCCTCTACTTCACTGCACTCGATGAGGCTACCAAGATTATGTATGATTATCTGGTGCAAAAAGGACAATGTTTCTGACCAAGAACTACAGAACGAATCTATCCGAAAAATCTTATCGAGAATTGGCCGAAAAAAAGAAATCCAAAACGGTGGTTACCGTATTACAACTACCATCGATAAAAACGATTCATACTGCTATGCAAAAATGCCGTAACGAAACTACGGATACCTTCTAAATGATAGCTCGGGTCAACCTGAAGTTGGGAATGTCTTGATGGACAATCAAACTGGGGCGATTTTAGGTTTTGTAGGTGGACGAGATTATCAGACCAATCAAAACAATCACGCCTTTGATACCAAGCGTTCTCCTGCCTCCACTACCAAGCCACTATTGGCCTACGGTATTGCTATCGATCAAGGGCTTATGGGAAGTGCTAGCATCCTCTCAAACTATCCAACAAACTTCTCTAACGGAACTCCGATCATGCATGTCAACAGTCCTGGAACAGCCATGATAGACCTTAAAGAAGCTCTGAATTATTCTTGGAATATTCCAGCCTACTGGACCTACCGAATGCTCCGTGAAAAAGGGGTTGATGTCCGTTCTTATATGGAAAAAATGGGCTATGAAATCCCAGAATATGGTATTGAAAGTCTTCCTATGGGAGGAGGAATTGAAGTTACTGTAGCCCAGCATACCAATGGTTACCAAACGCTAGCTAACAATGGTACCTATCATAAGAAATACATGATCTCTAAAAATTGAGAAAAACGAGTGGTGAGGTTTCTCTATGAACATCAAGCTAAACCCATTCAAGTTTACTCTAAAGCCACTGCAACCATTATGCAGAGTCTATTAAGAGATGTACTTTCATCCCGAGTCACTACAAGCTTCCAAACGGATCTGGCTTCTATCAATTCCAGTCTAGCAGGTGCTGACTGGATCGGAAAAACTGGTACAACCAATGAAGAAGGGGATATGTGGCTAATGGTCTCTACTCCAAGATTAACCCTTGGAGGCTGGGTCGGACATGATGACAACAGCTCTCTAGCCAAGGGAGCTTACTACCGCAATGCAAAATACATGGCTCATCTGGTAAATGCCATTCAGAAAGCAGCTCCTTCTGTTTGGGGGACAGAACGATTCAACCTTGATTCAAGTGTCACTTCATCTCAAGTCCTCAAATCAACTGGTCAAAAGCCAGGAAAGGTGACTATCAATGGGAAAGAAATTAATCTGAGCGGAGAAACAGTGACTAGCTACTGGGCAAACCAAGCTGGTGCTCCGACTACCACTTATAAATTCGCTATTGGTGGAAGTGATGCTGACTACCAAAGTGCTTGGAGCACCATTTTAGGAAGTCTGCCTAAAGCATCTTCTTCCTCATCAAACAATAGCAGTAACAATAACAATAACAACAATAACAATAATCGTAATAATACTTCTAATAGTAACGGGAACAGTAATAGTAGCTCTAGTTCCAATAGCAGAAGTAGCAATCAACGGCGCTAACTAAACAGCACAATTATTGAGAGTGGGAGAAGAAATGATTTTTCTCCACTCTTTTTTTCTTTTTTTCATTTCATGGTACAATAGCAACATGAATAAATATCAAAAAAATATTTTTAAGGGAACCATTTATTCTCTCCTATCTGGCTTGATCTGGGGGATCTGTGGAATCTTAGGAGAGTACTTTTTTTCACATTATCAAGTCTCTTCAGGGTGGATTACTTCTATGCGTCTACTCGTCGCAGGTAGTTTCGTAATCATCTTATCTAGCCTTAAACTCCGATCCAAGCTTTTCGATATCTGGAAAAAAATCGAAACAATTACCTTCCTTTTCTCGCCTATGCTATCTTAGGGATCTTCTCTGTACAATTTTTTTCTTTTTATCTCTGTGTGGAGTACTCCAATGCTACAACTGCAACCATCCTCCAATTTATCAGTCCTGTCTTCATTCTTATCTACAACCGCATTATCTACAAGAAAAAAAGCTTCTAAAAAAAGCGATCTTCTATGTTCTGACTGCTATGCTTGGAGTCTTTTTGATGGCTACCAGAGGCGATTTGTCTAAGCTATCCATCACTCCTCTTGCTTTACTGACTGGACTTCTCAGTGCCCTAGGCGTCATGTTCAATGTCATCTTACCCCAACGTTTCGCTAAAAAAATACGGTTTTGTGCCAACTGTTGGCTGGGGAATGATTATCGCTGGACTTTTTAGTAATTTTCTCTACCCCGTTTATAAGATTAGCTTCCAGGTTGATGCCATCAGTATCTGTATTTGTTTGACTATTGCCTTTTTGGGAACTGCCTTTTGCCTTTTTTTCCCTATCGATGAAGGCCGTCTCTCTCGTTTCCCCATTGGTGGTGTCGGTCGTTAGCGCAAGCGAACCTCTATCCTCTGCTATCCTCAGTGTCCTTTTCCTTGGCATGGTTCTGGATGGTTTCTTGGTACTAGCCATGATTTTGATTATCGTTCCTATGGTTTTCTTGTCCATCGAAGAATCTAAATCCAAGAATTAAACACCTTCTTTTAACACTTAAGGCTTCAAAATTGAAGCCTTTTTTGGTAGAATAGTAAGCATTACAAAGAATGAGGAGACACCTATGACTGCTACAAAAATGAATGCACAAGAAATTATCCAATTTATCGCAAATGCTGAGAAAAAGACAAGTGTAAAAGTGACCTTTGAGGGGCAACTTGCTGGAGCTATCCCTGCTTCTGTTATCAAGCTTGGAAATGTTCTCTTTGGAGACTGGAAAGATATCGCTCCACTTCTTGAAGGACTTACAGAAAACAAGGACTATGTTGTTGAACAAGATGCTCGTAACTCAGCTGTACCTCTCCTTGATAAACGTGATATCAATGCTCGTATCGAGCCAGGTGCTATCATCCGTGACCAGGTTGAGATTGGCGACAATGCTGTTATCATGATGGGTGCTGTTATCAATATCGGTGCAGAAATCGGATCTGGCACTATGATTGATATGGGAGCTATCCTTGGCGGACGTGCTATTGTCGGTAAAAAAATAGCCACGTTGGTGCAGGTGCTGTTCTTGCAGGCGTTATCGAGCCAGCTAGTGCTGAGCCTGTCCGTGTCGGTGACAATGTTCTCATCGGTGCTAACGCTGTGGTTATCGAAGGTGTTCAAATCGGTAGCGGTTCTGTTGTTGCAGCAGGGGCTATCGTCACTCAAGATGTTCCAGAAAAATGTTGTGGTGGCTGGGGTCCCAGCTCGTGTTATCAAGGAAATCGATAGCCAAACCCAACAAAAAACAGCGCTAGAAGATGCGCTTCGCACCTTGTAATTAGTAACAGAGGCGGAAATATTTCCAGCCTCTTTATCGTATCAATAGAAGGAAATTAACTATGTTAGATTTGATTCAAACTCGACGCGATCTTCACCAAATTCCTGAGATTGGTTTAGAAGAATTCAAGACTCACGCTTATTTACTCAATGTTATTGAGAAATTAACAGCTGGTAAGGATTTTGTTCAGATTCGTACCTGGCGAACAGGTATTTTAGTTTACTTGCAAGGAAGTCAGCCAGAACGTACCATTGGTTGGCGAACAGACATCGACGGACTCCCAATTGTTGAACAAACAGGCCTTCCTTTTGCCTCTCAACACCCAGACCGCATGCATGCTTGTGGGCATGATTTTCATATGACCATTGCACTTGGAAGTCTCGAACGTGCTTTAGAAAAACAACCAAAAAACAACCTCCTCTTTCTCTTCCAACCTGCAGAAGAAAAGAAGCAGGTGGTATGCTCATGTATGAAGATGATGCTTTTGGCGACTGGTTGCCTGACCAATTCTATGGACTTCATGTTCGCCCCGACTTAAAAGTTGGACAAATTGCGACCAATACTCATACACTCTTTGCTGGAACATGTGAAGTTAAGATTCGCTTTAAGGGTAAAGGCGGACACGCTGCCTTTCCACATGAAGCCAACGACGCTCTGGTTGCAGCTAGCTATTTTGTGACCCAAGTTCAGTCGGTTGTCAGCCGTAATGTCGATCCTATCGAGGGAGCTGTCGTCACTTTCGGTGTTTTTCAAGCTGGTACAACCAATAATGTCATCGCTGATACAGCCTTCTTGCATGGAACCATTCGAGCTCTTACACACAGCATGAGCCTCTTGGTACAAAAAAACGTATCAAAAGCTATCGCTGAAGGTGTAGCAGCTGCTTTTGATATGGATGTGGAAGTCGAACTCAAACAGGGAGGCTATTTACCAGTCGAAAACAACCCTGAATTAGCCCAGGAATTAATGACCTTCTTTGATGAAAAAGAGGGAATTGAACTAATCGACATCGAACCTGCCATGACAGGAGAAGATTTTGGTTATCTTCTCTCCAAGGTTCCTGGTGTCATGTTCTGGCTTGGAATTGATAGCCCCTATGCTCTTCACCATCCTCAGATGAGTCCTAAGGAAGAAGCTCTAGCTATCGGTGTCGAAGCTGTATCAAGCTTCTTAGCAAAGAAAGCTGCGGAGTAAACTATGAAAAAAAACATTCGCAAGCAGGTCTTACAAGAACTCAAAGTCTCTATCTAAAGAAGAAAAAGCAGAGCATGAACGATTGGCTCACAGATCGACTCCTTCAACATCCATTCTATAAGGAAGCAAAAACCATCGCTACTTACCTGTCTTTTTCCCCATGAATTTCAGACAGCTAGAACTCATCGAACAAGCTCAAAAAGATGGGAAAGACTATTCTCATTCCCAAAAACCTATCCACATGGGAAAAATGGACTTGGTTCTATATGAACCAGAGAAAGCTCGAAAAGAAATTCTTTTTGGACTTCTTGAACCACAGGGGGAAGCTATTGTCTTTGAGCCGTCTCAGATTGACTTGATCCATGTTCCTGGATTAACTTTCAATCCTTCTGGCTATCGGGTTGGCTACGGAGGTGGCTATTACGACCGCTACTTGGAGCATTTTCCCAGGCCATACCATTAGTACGCTTTATCCATGCCAGATTCAGGATTTCCAACCTGATCACTACGATATTCCAGTTGAGGAGGTACTCATCTATGAAAGAGATTTTTTTGATCGTCGTTATCCCGTCACGAGCTTCTTTTCTCCTCGTGACAACCCTAGTTTTTATCACTCATGTTTCTAACTAGTGGTTTTCAATTACACAAGCGCAGCCACCTTGTATAAATTCGGAGCTGTTTATCCCCCAGCAATCAAGGCCATGCCTGAACAAATTTGGCGCCTATTCTCAGCAACCTTTGTCCACATTGGCTTGGAGCACTTTTTAGTCAATATGCTATCCCTTTACTTCTTGGGGACGTCAGATGGAGCAAATCTTTGGCTCTAAAACAGTTTTTTTCTTTATCTACCTTCTATCAGGTATGATGGGAAATCTCTTTGTCCTCGTTTTTAGTCCCAATGCCATTACTGCTGGTGCTTCAACTGCCCTCTATGGTATGTTCGCTTCTATTGTCGTTCTCCGTTATGCCTCACGCAACCCCTATCTTCAACAGCTCGGTCAATCCTACCTCTCCCTCTTGGTCATCAACCTAGTAGGAAGTGTTTTAATGCCTGGGATCAGCCTTGCTGGACACGTAGGTGGAGCTGTCGGTGGCGCATTACTAGCTATTGTATTCCCAGTTCTAGGGCGAACGAAAGATATACAGCCCAGGCCAACGTGGTCTAGCAACCCTAGCTTTCATTGCTTTATCAGCCTTGATGCTTTTTTTGTGGGCTTGTCCTAAAATAGTTTCATCTAGGGAGTATCTTTATTTTCAAACAAAGATTAATTCACTAATCTCATATATAAAAGAAACTCTGAAAAGCTTGTTTTTATTAGCTTCCCAGAGTTTCTTTTATTTCTAGTTTTTAAAAATCAGACGGGGATATAGATTTTTTATCAATTTGATTGGATTTTTTTATAACCCTTCTTTCATGGCAAAGTAAGCACGCACTTTTGGTGCTACTTGCGTTCCAAAGAGTTCAATGGCTTTGAGAACTTGATCATGTGGCATTGAACCAAGTGGTAGGTGCAACATAAAGCGATCCAAGTCCAAATCCTCAATCATACGAATCAACTTTTCTGCTACCTGGTCTGGATTTCCCACAAACATAGCGCCATTTGGACCAACTTGCTCCAAATATTGCTCATAGGTCATCTCCTGCCAGTGTGGACGGTCTTTGGAAATCGCATCCACCACTTGCTTGGTCGGATGGAAATAATCTTTCACTGCCTGCTCGCCATCTTCAGCAATCCATCCCCAAGAATGTGCTCCCACTTTCAAGTCTTTGTCAGCATGACCGGATTCACTTCCAATCTCACGATAAGCCTGAATCAACTTTTTAAAATAGCGAGGATTGCCACCGATAATCGCATAGACAATCGGTAAACCAGCCTGAGCAATCTTGACTGTTGACTCTACATGACCACCTGTCGCCACCCACAATGGCAATTTGTCCTGAACAGGACGAGGATAAACTTCTTTTCCAGCAATACTTTGGGTCAATTCTCCACGCCAGTTCACCTTGGTGTTTTCATTTGCTAGCTGGAGCAGGTCCAATTTTTCATCAAAGAGGGCTTCATAGTCTTTCAAGTCATATCCAAACAGTGGAAAGGACTCGGTGAATGAACCACGCCCAGCCATAATCTCTGCACGACCGTTTGAAAGGGCGTCGATGGTCGCATATTGTTGGAACAAACGAATTGGATCCATACTAGAGAGAATGCTGACGGCACTGGTCAAACGAATCTTCTTGGTATTCACCGCACCAGCTGCAAGGACAATCTCTGGAGCTGATACCGCAAAATCCTCCCGATGATGCTCCCCAATGCCATACACCTCCAATCCAACCTTGTCAGCCAGCTCAATTTCTGCCACCAACTGACGGATTCGTTCATCATGACTGTAAACTTGTCCAGTCCCCTCTAAGGCTGTTGTTTCACCAAATGTTGAAATTCCTAATTCTACCATACGGATTACCTCGCTTTATTTTTAGTTAGTGGGTATTTTATCACTAGTCAGTTATAGTTGCAACGAATTTGCTCATTAGAAAAGGCCTTGATTAAGTAGATATTTTTAGTTCCTTGTGTGGCGGTGAGAGGTGAGGGTAAATCGTTGTAAAGACGATACCATCTATATCCCTTGCAACATTCTCTTCTGTGATGGTGAGAGCTTGGTGATGATTCTATAAGAAAAATGAGATGAAAAATCATCTCACTCTTCTTATTCTTAAAATCCATTATTGTCACTGAGTTTTTTTGAACCAGTGGCCTGATTTTTCAGACGGCGTTCTTGCGTTTCAAGGTCAAGCTCGACTAAACCATAACGGTTTTTGTAGCTGTTGAGCCATGACCAGCAATCAATAAAGGTCCAGATCAAGTAGCCTTTACAGTTGGCACCGTCTTCGATAGCACGATGTAGTTCACGAAGGTGACCTTTGACAAAAGTCGATACGGTAGTCATCCTGAATCATGCCATTTTCACGGAATTTATCTTCACCTTCAACACCCATACCGTTTTCAGTTAACATCCACTCAATATTCCCATAGTTTTTCCTTGATGTTTTGGGCAATGTCATAAATTCCTTGCTCGTAGATTTCCCAACCACGGTGCGGGATTGATCTTACGACCAGGCATGACATAAGGCTCATAGAAATGCTCAGGGCAAGAGTGGGCTGTCAGGATGCTTAGCAAAAACGCGGCGCCATGACACGCAAAGGTTGGTAGTAATTCACTCCTAGGAAGTCAACGGTGTTCTCACGAATGAGTTCCAACTCTTCGGCTGTGTATTCTGGTAACAAGTCATGCTCAGACAAAATCTCCACCAACTCTTCTGGATAAGCTCCTAAAACAGATGGATCTAGGAAAGATTGTGCCTGAAAGAGGTCGGCAATACGAGCAGCCTTGACATCGGCAGGATGCTGGCTACGTGGATAGGCTGGTGTCAAGTTGAGGACTATCCCAATCTTAGAGTCTGGTAAGATTTCATGACAAGCCTTAACTGCAAGAGTGCTGGCTAGCTGGGTATGATAGGCAACCTTAACTGCCGCTTTGGCATCTACCTTATGAGGGTAATGGGCATCATAGAAAATAGCCGAACTCTACAGGAACGATTGGTTCATTGAAGGTAATCCATTGGTCCACAAGGTCACCGTAGGTCTCAAAACAGAAACGAGCATAGTCTTCATAAGCCTTAATAGTTGCTTTATTTTCCCAACCATCCCCATCTTCTTGAAGGGTGAAAGGCAGGTCAAAGTGATAGAGATTGACTAAAAGACGAATGCCCTTGGCCTTGATGGCTTCAAAGACCTGACGGTAGAAAGCCACACCTTGAGGATTGACTGCTCCACGACCCTGTGGGAAAATACGTGACCACTGGATAGAAGTTCGAAAGGCTGTGTGGCCAGTTTCTAACAATAGTTCGATATCTTTTTCCCAGTTTTCATAGAAGGTCGACGTCTTATCTGGGCCAATGCCATTGAAGTAACGGTTGGCTCTACTTGGTACCAATAATCCCAGAGATTATCTCCCTTGCCGTCACCAGACACTCGTCCTTCTGTCTGTGGTCCAGAAGTTGAGGAACCCCAGACAAAATCCTTTGGAAATTTTAGCATAGCACTACCTCTTTTTACGCTTTTAATGTTTATACTCTTCGAAAATCAAATTCAAACCGCGTCAGCTTCCATCTGCAACCTCAAAACGGTGTTTTGAGCAACCTGCGGCTAGTTTCCTAGTTTGCTCTTTGATTTTCATTGAGACTTACTTTCTCTCATTATACAGAAAAAACAAGGCAAAAACTAGTTACATTTTTGTCTTGTTTTTCTTCTGATTATAGATTTTATTTATTTGTTAGGATTTCAAGAGTTTCAAGCAAGTTATCTGCGTGAACTTCGATTGTATCTCCTGTCGCCTTGATCTTCACTTCTACGATACCGTCAGCTGCTTTCTTACCAACAGTGATACGGATTGGAAGACCAATCAAGTCGCTATCGCTGAATTTAACACCGACACGTTCGTTACGGTCATCTGTCAAGACTTCGTAGCCTTTGTTGACCAAGGCTTCTTCGATACGATTAGTCAATTCAAGAGAGTCTTCGTCCTTGACATTAACTGGAATCAAGTGCACATCAAATGGTGCCAATTCTTTAGGGAAATTGATACCCCAAGCGTAACGGTATTCCCCTTTAGGCGTTTTGTTCACAAAGAGGCGAGCGTGTTGCTCCATAACCGCTGAGAGGAGACGACTAACACCGATACCGTAGCATCCCATGATGATTGGCACAGCACGGCCATTTTCATCCAAGACATCTGCCCCCATACTTGCTGAGTAGCGAGTTCCCAGTTTAAAGATGTGACCGATTTCGATACCACGCGCAAAGTTAAGAATACCTTGTCCGTCTGGAGAAATTTCACCTTCACGAACTTCACGGATATCCACATACTCGGCAGTGAAGTCACGACCTGGGTTGACACCAGTCAAGTGGTAACCATCTTGGTTGGCACCAACAACAGCATTGCGGCTATCTTGTACCTTGCGGTCTGCGATAATCTTGACATTTTCTGGAAGATCTACTGGGCCAAGTGAACCAAAGTCTGCTCCCAACAATTCTTTCACTTCTGCCTCAGTTGCAGGTTCTAAGAAATCTGCTCCAAGATAGTTTTTCAATTTGACTTCATTGAGCTGGTCATTGCCGACAAGTAGTGCCACAACCGGCTCCTCATCTGCGATATAAACCAAGGTCTTGATTGTTTGCTCTTCAGAGACATTCAAGAAAGTTGCCACTTCATCAATCGATTTGACACCTGGTGTTTCCACACGAGCAACTTCAGCTTCAGTCACAACACGGTTGCTTGGTTTGTACTCGTTGGTTGCCATTTCCAAGTTAGCTGCATAGCTTGATTCACTTGAGTAGGCAATGGTATCTTCACCAGAAACCATCCATTTCAGCAATTCTGCCTTTGATTTCTTCTTGCACTTGATCAGGAATCTCGTCAAATGATGCGACAGACTTATCTAAAACTACCCAACGGTCAAGATCTGTACGAGCAGGTGTGATGGCCATAAATTCTTGGCTATCCTTACCACCCATAGCTCCACCGTCACCGATGATGGCTTTTAAAGTCCAAACCACTACGAGTGAAGATACGCTCATAGGCTGCCTTGTACTCATCATAAGTTACATCCAAGCTATCGTAGTTAGCGTGGAAAGCTATAACCATCTTTCATGATGAACTCACGCGTACGAAGAAGCCCATTACGTGGACGTTTTTCATCACGATACTTAGGCTGGATTTGATACAAGTTCAAAGGTAATTGCTTGTAAGACTTGACAGAATCACGGACAATAGCTGTGAAAGGTTTCTTCGTGAGTTGGCCCCAAGATAAAGTCTGACTTCTCACGGTTTTTCAATTTGTACAAGTCCTCACCGTAAGTTTCATAACGACCAGATTCACGCCAAAGATCTGCACTAAGAAGGGCTGGAGCCAACATCTCAACAGCACCAATCTTGTCAAACTCTTGACGCATGATCTTCTTAGCTTTTTCGATAACACGGTTAGCAAGTGGTAGGTAAGAATAAACACCTGCTGATACTTGACGAACATAACCAGCACGCAACATAAGGGCGTGACTGATAACTTGAGCATCGCTTGGCATTTCGCGAAGCGTTGGGATAAGCATTTTACTTTGTTTCATAATGACTCTCTATTTCTTAAAAGAAGGTACGCATGATGTCGTTCCATGTCACGGCGAGCATCAAAACGACCATAATGACAACTCCGATCAGAGTGACATAGGTTTCAATTTCTTGTTTTAGTGGTTTGCGACGAATAGCTTCAATGATGTTAAGCACGATTTTTCCACCGTCGAGCGCAGGGATTGGAATCAGATTGAAAAATCCCGATATTGATGGAAATCATAGCCAAGAAGTACAAGACATTTTTCCAGTCCGTTCTTGGCAGCATCGCTACTTGCCTTAAAGATAGCAACAGGGACCGCCCAGCTTATTCAAATCTGGTTGAAAGATCAAGCTTTTCAAAGCATTGAGAATTCGCAAGGCTGAATCAGCTGCAGTCGTAAATCCGCCCATAAACATAGACCAGATATCTGATTTGAGTCTCGGTTGAACACCCAAGATATAGCGCCCTTGGCTTTCTTCAGGTGTCACACTCACTTGTTTTTCAGTGCCATTTTCAGAAACCGTCACATCCAAAACGGGCGCTGTTTTGTCCTTGGTTTCTGCATCAACCGCCTGGATCAGATCTGACCAGTTTGAAATCTCATAACTTCCGACCTTAGTGATTTGGGCCGTATTTTCAACTCCAACCTTAGCCAAAGCGCTATCTGGGATAATACTGAAATTGTTCGTTTGCGTATCACGAACGCCACCTTGCATAAAAATCAAAATCCAAAAGACGATAACTCCTAAGATAAAGTTATTCATAGGACCAGCAAAGTTGGTGATCAATTTGCCCCAGACAGTCGCATTTTGATATTGGACGTCTAGGGGAGCGATACGGACTTCCGTTCCATCAGCTTCCACAATGGTTGCATCATGGTCAACTGAGAAAGTCTTTTCCTCTTCCAAGACCAAGCCTCTAATAAAGAGTTTATCCTCAAAATCAAACTGAGTGACCTGCATGGGTAAAGCAGTCTGGTCAACCTTTTTCCCAGAGAGATTGATACGCTTGACCTTACCATCCGCTGCCAATGTTAGACTTGCAGGGGTTCCAGTCTTAATCTCTGTCGTATCTTCACCCCAACCTGCCATACGAACGTAACCACCCAGTGGCAGGAGACGAATAGTATAAGCAGTCCCATCTTTTCCGATATGGGCAAAGATCTTGGGACCCATACCGATGGCAAATTCACGAACTAAAATCCCGGACTTCTTAGCAAAGTAAAAAAATGCCCGAACTCGTGAACTACCACGATAATCCCAAAAACTAGGATAAATGTTAGTAATCCTATCATTTAATTTCTATTTACCTTTCCTTAAAAATAAGCCAAAGAGGTGCATAATCGGGAAAAACAGCTAGCATGCAATCAAAAACGATCCAGTACCCCACCATGACCCGGGATAAACTTGCCTGAGTCTTTGACACCAAAGTGACGTTTCATAGCACTTTCGATCAAATCCCCCAACTGACCAGCTATACTAAAGAAAAATAGCAAAGACCATCATTTTGTAAATCCCATAAGGTAAAGCAACGGTACTATCAACTAGCATAAAGATTAAGGTTACGAGCATAGCAGCCAAGATACCTCCCATAGCACCCTCTATGGTCTTGTTAGGAGAAACTCTCGGAGCCAGCTTTCTCTTACCAAACTTCATCCCTACTAGATAGGCGCCACTATCGGTTGCCCAGACCATACAAAAGTCCCAAAAAGCGCCTTATCCAAACCTGCAATACGAGCATCGACCAAAGCATTAAAGCCAAAGCCAACATAAAAAAACTCATGGCAATCGGAAAAAAACAGCATCCTCAATGGTATAGTTTCTTTTGCTAAAAACCGTTGCTCCTAGCAAGATGAGAATCACGACACTATAAGCAACAACGTTCCCATCCACGGGCAAAAAAACTTCAGGTAGTTTTTCCAAAGGAATAGTCAGAAAAAAAGGTTGCTAGTAAAGTCAAGAGTCCCTTCAGGAGTCATGGTATTTAACCCCTTCATGCGAAGCAACTCATGGACTCCCAACATAGCCACAAGTCCCATAGCAATCTGGAGCCATAAGCCACCAATCGCCAAGATTGGGATAAAAGATAGCCAAGGCCAAGATAGCAAAAAGGGTTCTCTTTTGTAAATCCTGTATCATAATATCTCCTAAACTCCTCCAAAACGACGGTTGCGACGATGGTACTCGATGATAGCTTCTTTCAAGGCATCCTCATCAAAGTCAGGCCACAAGACATCCGTGAAATAGAGCTCGCTATAAGCAGCCTGCCAAGGCAAGAAATTACTCAAACGAAGTTCACCGCTAGTCCGAATAATCAAATCAGGATCACGCAATACTTTTGGCAAATGACCCGTAAAGAGGTATTCCCCAATCAATTCCTCGGTAATATCACCAGGATTGATCTTAGCATCTAAAACATCCTGTGCAATCAACTTGACCGCTTGTGTAATCTCAGCTCGTCCACCATAATTAAGGGCAAAATTGAGAATCAAAGCCTGTATTTAACTTGGTCAACTCCTCTGCCTTTTTCAAGGCATCAAAAGTCTGCTTCGGCAAACGATCAGTCTCCCCAATCATTTGAATCTTCATGTTCTTCTGATGCAATTCAGGAACAAACTTATCATAGAATTCAACTGGCAGGTTCATGATAAATTTGACTTCCTGATCTGGACGGGCCCAGTTTTCAGTTGAAAAGGCATAGACTGTCAAGGCTTTGACGCCCATATCACTAGCAGCAATCGCTACCTTTCTTAAAGCATCCATTCCAGCCTTATGGCCAAAGACTCTCGGTTGCATCCGTTTTTTAGCCCAACGGCCATTCCCATCCATGATCACACCGATGTGATCTAGCACCATTGTAGGGGTTTCTGTTGCTTTATCTTTTTTTAAAAATCCAAACATGATTGTATTCCTATTCAAAAATCTATCATTTCATTATACCATATTTTTCACTTTTCTTCTATTATCATCCATTATTCTAAGGCGAAATTTTCCATATATATCCTGCATCTCCAGTATATCAAGCCTTGCAATTCCTAAAGAAAGTTGATACAATAAAACCATAGAGATTCAATCCTTGTTCAGTCACAGGGATTTTTTATTGAAAGGATTTTATCATGTCAAAGACACTCCAACGTAAAAAACAATTAAGAAACAGCCTTCGTCGCTCAGGTGCTTTTTCAAATACTGTAAACAAGGTTGTCGAAGAAACAAAAGAAAGTCGTGAAAACATGCTGAAAAAAAGTGGCAAGTGATGCAGGTAAAACTGTCTCTAAGAAGGTTGAAAAAACTGTAGAAGTAACTAAAGAACAAGCACAAAAAGTTGCTACTTCTGTAGAAGATTTCGCAGCCAACTTAGGTGGACTTTCAGTTGACCGCGCCAAGACTTTCTACGATGAAGGCATCAAGTCTGCTGCTGACTTCAAAAACTGGACAGAAAAAAAGAACTCCTTGCCTTGAAAGGAATCGGTCCAGCTACTATCAAGAAATTAAAAGAAAACGGCATTAAGTTCAAGTAATCTTTCTTGTTCCTTGCTTTTCCGTCAAAAACTTGTTAAAATAAAGCCATTAGAGGTGTTTTGAGTCCCACATTTTACAGAAAGTGGCGGTGCTGAGAAGTCCACAAATGTGTCAAAACTGGTTGCTAATGGATGAAAATGAAATAATAATGTCTTTTTGTTTTAAAGACATAAGTTGCGGGCAGCTGCCCGAAATTGGGTGGTACCGCGGATTAAACACATTCGTCCCTGTCAGATTGATGGCAGGGACGATTTTTATTTTAGACCCCTAGTCAAAGGAAGTTGTCATGAAACAATCTTTTAAAACCAGCAAACTCTACTATGGTTTTCCAATCTTCATCTTGGGTATCAGGACCAGAACTTTGGGCACAATATCACGACCTGCAGTTCCTCTTATAGCCTGGGTGATTGGCTGGTCATCGGTGTTGGTGCTGAGGAAAATGCGGCTGACCAGATTAAGCATTACCAGAAGTTCTCTGTGAACATCCCTGACGAAAACCTCATGCTCCAGATGGAGCAGGCTGGCTTTATCAGCCATCGGGAGAAATTAAAACACCTAGGGCTTGACTACGAGATTTCTGAACGAACTCAGGCACCGATTTTGGAGGCTTGTCCAGTCGTATTGAACTGTCAGGTAGATCGGATTATCGAGGAAGATGGCATCTGCCATATCTTTGCTAAGATTATTGAGCGACTGGCTGATCCAGAACTCTTGGATGACAAGGGACATTTTAAAAATAACCGTTTTGCGCCGACTTACTTTATGGGGGACGGCCATCAGCGCGTTTACCGTTATCTAGATAACCGAGTCGATCCTATGGGGAGCTTCATTAAGAAAAACGAGGAAAAAGAATGACAAGAGCTGAACTTCCAGAACGAATCGAAACGGAGCGACTGGTCTTACGAGTACGTACAGTGGCGGATGCTGAGGATATCTTTGGCTATGCCAGTCGTCCAGAAGTCTCTTACCCAGCAGGGTTTTCCACCCTGTCAAAACCTTGGAAGATGAGATTTATTACCTAGAACATATCCTTCCCTGAGCGTAATCAAAAAGGATAATCTCCCAGCAGGCTATGGAATTGTGATTAAAGGGCCCGATACAATCATTGGTTCTGTCGATTTCCCCATCGCCACGAAGATGATGTGCTAGAGATTGGCTATACCTTGCACCCAGACTATTGGGGGCGCGGTTATGTTCCTGAAGCGGCGCGTGCCTTGATTGACCTAGCTTTTAAAGAACTTGCTCTTCACAAGATTGAATTGACTTGCTTTGGCTACAATGTCCAAAGTCAACGAGTTGCAGAAAAACTTGATTTACCCTTGAAGCTCGTATCCGAGATCGCAAAGATGCCCAAGGGCAATCGCTGCGATGATTTGAGATACGGCTTGCTGATGAGTGAGTGGGAGGCGGATTGATGCATGTTTTCATCATTGGAGCTCCAGCCTCAGGGAAAATGACCATTGGTCAAGAGTTATCTCGACTGACAGATGCTACACTATTTTATAACCATCAAGCTATTGATTTTGCACTAGAAATTTATCAGGACTTTACAGAGGAGATGTGGGAATTTGTTCGTAGCGTTAACTTTTCTTTTCTTGGAACAAGCGCCAGGCATCATCGGTCGGTGATTTTAACAGGTGTAACTGACTTTTCAAACCAATACCATCTGATGTACTTGAAGGATATTCAAGATTTGTTAAATGAGTATCATCAGCAGATTCTTTTTGTTGAATTGGAAACAAGCCTTGAAGAGCGCTTACGTCGAAATCGGACGGAGAATCGGTTGAAGTATAAACCCTTGAAACGGTATTTTGAGGTATCTGAAAGAGAGATTTTAGAGACTGATAAAACGAATCAACTTAATTCTCAAAAGCAACCGAGTGCTCTTCACCACTACCATAAAGATTGATAATACGAATCTGTCCGCAGAAGAAGTTGCAAAGCAGATTCAAGAAAAAATGAAAACAATAGAGAAAGGACAAACACATGTCTAAACAGCTTCCACCTAAACACCCCCATCCTATGTTGAGGCTGGTCGTTAACAAAACAACTTCAAGAAGATGTTCTCAAGACTCAAGGAGTTCAAAAGTCTAAAAACTTTTTAATCACGATTTCCACCACTAAACGTAACTAAAAAACTCCACCTTGCTTTACGCTTTGGGCACAACCTTCAAAAGTCAACGAAGCTGTGAGAAAGTGGGTTTCCCATTAATGCTTATACTCAATGAAAATCAAAGAGCAAACTAGGAAGCTAGCCGCAGGCTGTACTTGAGTACGGCAAGGTGAAGCTGACGTGGTTTGAATTTGATTTTCGAAGAGTATTATATCTCTAAGGTAGTTGAGATAGGTCCTATTGAAGAATGAATTAAAGGAGAAATAGATGCCTAAAAAGAAAAATAGAAAAAAAGAATTAAAACGCCAGCAAAAGTTGGATATCAAAGTTATTTCTGAAGAAGAGGCTGCTTGGACAGAAATCATGGCCAAAAATCCAACTTTTGTAGAACGTCGGACCATTCAAAATTTCGATGAACTACATACAGCAGTGATGCAATATGCTGATGAACACGGAGAGTATCCAGATGTTCAGCTAATCAATTACCAACTAAAATGGAATTTTTGACTGGCATGAAGATCATGCTTTATTTAGAGAAGCCATGCATACTCCGAATACACAGAAGCGAAATAAACTGTTAAAGCAAGTTTTAAAAATCAATCCAGATTATTTTGCTGCTGATTTCCACCTATTCTTATCAGAAGTTGAAGATTTTGATTTGCCAAGCTTTAAAAAAGTATTGGATTTTGAAATTCTAGTTTTAGAAAAATGGAAAATGAACGGATACAATAGTTGGAATTATTTTGAAGCACGCCCTATCCTGTCTGCTCTTATGTTTCTGATTGAATATTATATGACGGAGAACTTAAATTATAAGGCTTTAGAATTGATTAATCTATATTTGAGTAAGCGACCAGAACGTTTTCCTCCTAATTTTGTCTTCTGTATGCTTTCCTTGTATCATATTACTGGTCAGGAACTAAAGGTTGAACGTTTCTATCGTGAAGAATTAAATAAAGGGAAACGGGATGATACCATTCTTATTCATGCCATCATCTCTGCTTTTTCTCAAGGGAAAAATTGAGGAAGCCAGTCAGCTATTTGCAAAATTAGTGGAAATCAATGATGAAGCTGTTGAATTCTTTATAGAGGAAGATTGGCAATTCAAAGTTATAGATATCGAAGACCAAGAATGCTATTGTCCAAATTCAGTTGAATCGTTACAAGCTAGTTTGTATCCTCTATTTGATTATTTACTAGAAAATATTATTTTAACAAAATTTCTAACAAACGAGGCCAAGAAGTTCCGTCGTAAACCAGTATTTTCGAATCATTCCAGTATGATAAAAAATTTATCCAAGGTAAACGACTGGTACTCCTTTATGAGCGAGGAAAAAATGAAGGGAATCCGGATGGATCTTGTTCATATCTTTGTTGAAAATGGGATTCGTAGGTCTACAGATTTCAAAAAATGGACCGAAAAAGAAGTTCTCGCTTTGAAGGGAATTGGTCCCGCTACCGTTCAAAAACTGAAAGAAAACGGTATACAGTTTAAGAACGAGAAGTAATTGTTTATTGAAGGGAGGAGGTGGAATTGGCTTGAATGAAATTTCTAATTTCATCCTGTATACTACACCCAATGGCGACGTTCAGCTAGATATTCTTTTACAAGATGAAAATCTTTGGTTGACTCAAAAAGGTCTTGCAGAGCTCTTTGGAGTTGAACGAAGTGTCATTTCAAAGCACTTAAAAAACATTTATGATAGTGGTGAGTTGGATAGAGTGTCAACCTGTGCAAAATTTGCACAGGTTCAACAAGAGGGAAATAGAACTGTTCGGCGTGAACTTGAATATTACAATCTGGATGCTATCATTTTCAGTTGGCTATCGTGTAAATTCCAGCAAGGCTACTCAATTTAGAATTTGGGCAACCAAGACTTTGAAAGAATTTATCATCAAAGGTTTTATTTTTAGATGATGAACGCTTGAAACAAGGACAGACAGTTTTTCGGACAAGATTATTTCCGTGAACTTTTAGAACGAATTTCGCTCTATTCGTTCTAGCGAACGCCGAATCTACCAGCAAATTACGGATATCTTTGCTGAATGTGCCATAGATTATGATCGAAACTCAGATATTACTAAAAACTTCTATGCTATGGTACAAAATAAATTTCATTATGCAATTACTGGAAGTACTGCTGCAGAAATTATCTATCAGCAAGCCGATGCTAGTAAAGAAAAAATGGGATTAACTACTTGGAAGAATGCACCTGATGGACGAGTTCTCAAATCAGATGTAACGGTAGCCAAAAATTATTTGCAAGAAAAAGAAATTCGACAACTAGAGCGAACTGTTACAGCCTATTTTGATTATATCGAGAGTTTGGTTGAGCGCCGTAATACTTTTACAATGCGAGGATTGGCAGATAGTATTGATCGCTTTCTATCTTTTAATGAGTACGAAATTTTAGAAGGAAAAGGAAGTATTTCCAAGAAACAAGCAGACTCAAAAGCCATCCAGGAGTATGAAAAATTTAACCGCACTCAACAGATCATATCAGACTTTGATAAACATATTATGAAGATAATGAGAAAAACACAATGAGTTGAATCAAAGTTTATCTCCTACATACTAATTTTTATTTAAAGATATTAACTAGAAAGGACAAACACATGTCTAAAGAACTTTCACCTAAATACAATCCAGCCGAGGTTGAGGCTGGTCGTTACCAAAAAAATGGCTTGATGCGGATGTTTTCAAGCCTTCAGGCGATCAAAAGGCTAAGCCTTATTCAATCGTCATTCCACCACCAAACGTAACGGGGAAACTCCACCTCGGTCACGCTTGGGATACGACTCTCCAAGATATCATCATCCGTCAAAAACGCATGCAAGGCTTTGATACGCTTTGGCTTCCAGGGATGGACCACGCTGGGATTGCAACTCAGGCTAAGGTTGAGGAGCGCTTGCGTGGCGAGGGCATCAGCCGTTACGACCTTGGTCGTGAGAAATTCCTCGAGAAAGTCTGGGAATGGAAAAATGAATATGCGACTACTATCAAGGAACAATGGGGCAAGATGGGACTCTCTGTTGACTACTCTCGCGAGCGTTTCACGCTTGACGAAGGTTTGTCAAAAGCAGTTCGCAAGGTCTTTGTGGACCTTTACAAGAAAGGCTGGATCTACCGTGGTGAGTTTATCATCAACTGGGACCCAGCAGCTCGCACAGCCCTTTCTGATATCGAGGTTATCCATAAGGATGTCGAAGGTGCCTTCTACCACATGAACTATATGCTAGAAGACGGTTCACGCGCCCTTGAAGTTGCGACTACTCGTCCTGAGACTATGTTTGGGGATGTTGCGGTTGCGGTCAATCCAGAAGACCCACGCTATAAGGACTTGATTGGTAAAAATGTTATCCTTCCAATCGCTAATAAATTGATTCCAATCGTTGGGGACGAACACGCAGATCCTGAGTTTGGTACAGGTGTCGTAAAAATTACTCCTGCTCACGATCCAAACGACTTCTTGGTTGGTCAACGTCACAACTTGCCACAAGTCAATGTTATGAACGATGACGGAACCATGAATGACTTGGCCTTTGAATTTGCAGGCATGGATCGTTTTGAAGCTCGTAAGGCAGTCGTTGCTAAGTTGGAAGAAATCGGTGCTCTCGTTAAAATCGAAAAACGTGTCCATAGCGTTGGTCACTCAGAGCGTACAGGTGTTGTGGTTGAGCCACGCTTGTCTACACAGTGGTTCGTCAAGATGGACCAATTGGCTAAAAATGCTATTGCCAACCAAGATACAGAAGATAAGGTAGAATTCTACCCACCTCGTTTCAACGATACCTTCCTCCAATGGATGGAAAATGTCCATGACTGGGTAATCTCACGTCAGCTCTGGTGGGGCCACCGAATCCCTGCTTGGTATAATGCTGAGGGTGAAATGTACGTCGGCGAAGAAACCCCAGAAGGTGACGGATGGACTCAAGACGAAGACGTCTTGGATACGTGGTTCAGTTCTGCCCTTTGGCCATTCTCAACCATGGGATGGCCTGATGTCGACTCAGAAGACTTCAAACGTTACTTCCCAACGTCAACCTTGGTAACAGGTTACGATATCATCTTCTTCTGGGTGTCTCGTATGATCTTCCAATCATTGGAATTCACAGGCCGTCAGCCATTCCAAAACGTTCTTATCCACGGTCTCATTCGTGACGAGCAAGGACGCAAGATGTCTAAATCTCTCGGTAACGGGATTGATCCGATGGATGTCATCGAGAAATACGGTGCCGATGCCCTTCGTTGGTTCCTTTTCAAACGGTTCTGCACCAGGACAAGACGTGCGCTTCTCTTATGAGAAAAATGGATGCTTCATGGAATTTCATTAACAAGATTTGGAACATCTCTCGCTACATCCTCATGAACAATGAAGGCTTGACTCTTGAGCAAGCAACTGCTAATGTGGAAAAAGTGGTTAATAAGGAAGCTGGAAATGTCACTGACCGCTGGATTCTCCACAACCTCAATGAAACCATCGGAAAAGTTACTGAAAACTTTGACAAGTTTGAGTTTGGTGTTGCTGGCCACATCCTCTACAACTTCATCTGGGACGAGTTTGCGGACTGGTACGTCGAGTTGACCAAGGAAGTCCTTTATAGCGATAACGAAGAAGAGAAAGTCATCACACGTTCTGTTCTTCTTTACACTTTGGACAAGATTCTTCGTCTCCTTCACCCAATCATGCCATTCGTGACAGAGGAAATCTTTGGACAAATCTCAGAAGGTTCTATCGTCACAGCGGAATACCCAACTGTTAACCCAGCCTTTGAAGACCTCGCTGCTCACACTGGTGTAGAAAGCCTTAAAGACTTGATCCGTGCTGTTCGTAATGCGCGTGCGGAAGTAAACGTAGCTCCAAGCAAGCCAATCACTATCCTTGTTAAGACAAGCGATAGCGACTTGGAAGCTTTCTTTAACAGCAATGACAACTACATCAAACGCTTCACAAATCCAGAACACTTGGAAATCGCATCAAACATCCCTGCACCTGAACTCGCTATGTCAAGCGTCATCACAGGAGCAGAAATCTACTTGCCACTGGCAGACCTCCTCAATGTCGAAGAAGAATTGGCTCGTCTCGACAAAGAACTGGCTAAATGGCAAAAAGAACTGGATATGGTCGGTAAGAAGCTCTCTAACGAACGCTTCGTAGCCAACGCCAAACCAGAAGTCGTCCAAAAAGAACGCGACAAACAAGCCGACTACCAAGCTAAGTATGATGCGACCGTAGCACGTATTGATGAGATGAAGAAGTTGGTGAAATAAAGAAATTTTAAGCAGATTCTGAAAATTAATATCAGTATCTGTTTTTTTAGTTGATTTATGGTAGAATGAAAGGTAAAACGAAAAGTAATAGGAGGCCGATATGAAAATAAATGCAGTTGATTTATTTTGTGGTGTAGGCGGTCTAACGCACGGTATTCAGCAGGCGGGTATCAATGTTGTAGCTGGGTATGATATTGATGAAAAAAGTAAATTTGCGTACGAGTACAATAATGATGCTAAATTTATTTTTAAAAAGATATAAAAGGAAATTGAAGATGACGAAATTTTGGGATTGTATCCATCAGATACTGACATAAAAGTACTGATTGGTTGTGCTCCTTGTCAACCATTTTCAACGTACAGTCATAAATATCAGAATAATGAAAACACAATAAAGAAGATAGACCTTTTGGATTGTTTTGGTAGACAAGTTGAACTTGTAAAACCAGATATTGTATCAATGGAAAATGTTCCTCAGATGCAAAAAAGAGAAGTATTTCATCGTTTTCGTACTTTATTAGAAAAAGAATGGCTACAAGGTCACTTACAAGGTAGTGTATGCTCCGGATTACGGAGTGCCTCAAACAAGAAAAACGGCTACTTCTACTTGCGTCCAAATTCGGAGATATTTCGTTAATTGAACCAGAGTTCAATTCAGACACTTACCCTACTCTTAGAGATACTATAGGAAACTACCTGAAATAAGAGCGGGAGAAACTTATGAACATGATCCACTGCATAGAAGTAGAAATTTATCAGATTTAAACTTAAAAAGAATAAGACAATCTAAAACCAGGAGGAACATGGAGAGATTGGGATGATGACCTTCTTTTTAGAAGCATATAAAAAAGGACAGTGGAAAATCTTTTGGGTCAGTATATGGGCGATTAGAATGGAACAAGCCTGCTAATACTATTACAACTCAGTTTCCTGGAATCGGTAATGGTAGATTTGGTCATCCTGAACAAGATAGGGCTTTAAGTTTACGTGAAGGGGCCCTTTTTGCAGACTTTTCCGTTAAGTTATGAATTTGTTGACCCTAAACAGGGTAGAAATTACCCAATATCCCAAGTAGCGTTACAAATTGAAATGCAGTACCACCTAAATTAGGTGAGATTATTGGTAAAAAGTATTATAAACCATTTGGAGGAACTTGATGAATTCTAACAAAGTGTACCCTATACGTATTAGTCCTGAAATCTTGGAGCTTTTAGGACCCAGTCTTTATACAAATATTTATTATGTATTAGCAGAACTTATTGCAAACAGTTATGATGCTGATGCAGAAAATGTATGGCTTGATCTATCTGGAGACTCTATTATTATAGAAGACGATGGACATGGTATGACTTATGAAGAGACAGTTAATAAATATCTTGAAGTCGCAAAATCAACAAGAAATACAGAAGCCGAATCAAAAAGTAGAAAAATTCCAGAGACCTAAAAATGGGCAGAAAAAGGAATTGGAAAGTTGGCAGCCCTAGCAATCTCAAGTGAAGTTAGAGTAATGACAAAATCTATTGGAGAGCTGTCTGGTTTTACGTTAACGAGAAGTGTTCCAAAAGATGGTAAGTTATTACCAATTAAGGATACTGATATACATTTTGATAATATATCAGTATCTGGAACTAGAATTGAAAATGCTAAAATCAGAATTTCAAATCCCAGCAACTTCTATAACTGTGAAAAAACTTATCTAAATTTTTCCCACAATTGAGTTCAGATAAGAAAAAAATCCTTTTTATTATTCACATTAAGGGAAAAGATAAGAAAACATTAGTTGCTGATAGTTTTGTTGACTCAGCTAGCGACAAGTTTGGATTCCCTTTTGATCATCGGCAATGATACATACAATATTATAGATAAATTTAAAAGAAAAATGCTCCCAAATATGCTAAAGAAAATATCCGGGAAGAAAAAGAGAAAAAAATCGCCTATTCAATAATAAATAAAGATGGAAAAAGAAGTTGATAGAGTTTTAAAAATCAAAGGATGGATTGGAACGTATCATACAACACGTGGTTTAAAAGCTAAAGAGTCAACAGATTTCCCCGACAACTTTTTAGCAATATATTCTCACGAGAAGTTAGGTCAATTTAATGTTTTAAATGAAATTGGACAGAATCGATTGAATGAAGTATATGTTGTTGGTCAATTATATGTTGATGAATTTGAGGAAACTTCGTTACCGGATATGGCTTTGAGTAATAGGCAAGGATACAAAAAGTGATGATATTCGCTATCAAAAGTTCATAGAAGAATCCGGAAAAAATACTTACCCAAGTACTTCGATTGAAAGAAAAAGCTATCAAAGCAAAGAAAAAAAATAGTGACGAAAGTAAAAGAAAGAAAAAAATTGATGCGGAAAAAACAACTTAAAGAAAGTGTAGAGTCCACCATTGCTTACATAGACTCTGTTAAACAGAGTGGTAATTTAGATATAAACGTTGCTAATAAAGTTTTAACAGAGATGGGTATTAAAAAATTGCAACAGATCAAGATACAAGAAAAATATTATTGAGTCATACTAGAAGTGATCAAAAAAATTAAATAATATCATATATGGTTTACTTTTTATTAAATGGTTTCAAAGATAATGAGATTATATACACAAGTGACCCAGAGAATAGATCAGGCGTACCACATGGTTCAAATGTTTTTGATTACCTTAGAGAATTCTTTATTCAAAGCTACTCACAGAAACAAATCTACGTATTATATATTTACTCAAATAAAACATGTAAAAAGTCCAGGTGTTTTTACAAGAAATTGGTGCTGGTTGGATTGTCAGAACCGAACATGGGATTATTAAAGCTGGAACTGAAAAACCAGAAGCGCCTTTAAATATAGATAAAGTATATCCAACTGTCTATATTTCTCCGAATCAAGATGAAGTTTATACAACTGAAAATCATTTCCATGTATTGTTTGGATTAATTAGATCAGTATGTGAATTGTATAATAAGGAGAGCAAAACTTATGAAGCAAATAAAGCATATTTTTGAAGATTTAGGTGGCCAGATTATTTCTGAAAGTAAATTAAGTATTCTATTAGAGGAAAAAAATAAAATGAAAAAAATCAAAATCAAAGCATATAGATATAGTTCAGTCAACTATTACTCGTATGGCTCAAAAATTCATTTGCCATTAAAGGATGGACCATCACAATATTAGTCGGATTATTTGTTTTTTTACAAAATGATAAGTTTAGAAATAATATATTTATTTATCTAATTCCAATCATATTTTTTGGCTATTAGATTCATATTACTTATGGCAGGAACGTCTTTTTAGAAAAACTGTATAACGACATAATTGCTAATGTAACAGAAGAATCTGATTTATCAATGAATGTTACACAGTATAAAAAAATACTGTTAAATTTTTATAGTTCATTATTCTCGGTAACAGAAATAGTGATTTATTTACCCCTATTATTAATTGTATTATTACTTTCATGTAATGGAAGCTGATAATTTGGAATAGAAACCAGCTTACTACACAACAAACCCTCTAAGTTTCGAACCGACCTGAGAAGTACAACATTGCAGCTTTCTTCTCAGGTGTTGGGGGAATTGAGTTGGGATTTGAACAGACCAACGAGTTCCGAGTGGTGTATGCCAATGAGTTTGATAAGTATGCATGCTAGAATTATTCATTTAATCAAACCATTCATCCAAAGGACATTCCAGATGAGTTCATGGGATGTTGGGTATAACTTATTGTAAATGCTTTTTATAATTTAAAACAGTTCCTACTAAATTTCACCCTTTACCGATGACGCGGAAAAATGAATTGAAAGGACATTTCTATGCAACCAACTTACAACATTGACAATCCAAACTTGTCTTATGAAGCTAAGCGTGATTTATGGCAGATCGGTTTTGGTCTACAGAAAGTTGATAATCTAGTGCCATCAGCGTATATGGAATCTTTGGCTGAGAAACAGTCCCGGGGTGAACTGACTTACGAGCAGGTTTATGAAGATGCAACGGCTTATCATCATACTATTGATGCAAGCACGGAGGAGGCAGACTTGGTTTCTCTTCGTATAGTGGAACTATTATCTCGAAGAGGCTTTAGCTTCAGTCCTGCAACCCTACTTGCTATTCATAAGGAATTGTTTCAGGATATATTTGAACCCTCTATTCCAGTGGGGCAATTTCGTCAGACCAATATCACAAAGAATGAACCTGTTTTGAATGGTGAAAGTGTTGTGTACTCTGATTTCTCTATGATTCAAATGACCTTGGATTATGATTTTAATCAGGAAAGACAAGTTGCATATGCGACACTAACCCAGGCGGATATGGTTAAACAAATTCAGCGTTTTATTTCAGGAATCTGGCAGATTCATCCATTTCGCGAAGGAAATACTCGGACGGTAACGGTCTTTTTGATTCAGTATCTTCGTGAGTTTGGTTTTGATATTGATAATACACCATTTCAGCAACATGCCAAGTATTTTCGTGATGCCTTGGTATTAGATAATGCAAAGATTCTACAGAGACGTCCTGAGTTTTTAACAGCTTTTTTTGAAAATCTCTTGCTTAGTGGTCAAAACGATCTGTCTTCAGAAAAGATGTATCTAGATTTAGAACTTGATCTTTCAAAAATCCTGATACTAAAAATTTCAGGAGAAAATGAAATAAATATTTCTACAATTAAATGCATAGTTATTTCATGACAAAAAAATCTCTTAGATCCATTTCTAAGAGATTTTTTTACTTTTCTTTCTCCCTCACAACCAGCCTTCTTCTTCGGCAGTTTTGGCTGCTTCGGTTCGATTGCTGGCGCCTAGTTTTGGAGAGGATATTGGTCATGTAATTACGGACGGTACCGTTTGAGAGGTAGAGCTTGTCCGCAATTTCTTGGTTGGACAGCCCCTGTGCTACTCCATGCAAGACAGCAACTTCCTGCTCGGTCAAGGGATTGGGATGGGTCATCATGACTTCCATCAGCTCTGGAGAATATTCCTTGCGTCCCTCTAACACCGTATGCAGGGTTTGCATGAGTTCAGCGATGCTTCGCTCCTTCAAGACATAGGCATCGACTCCTGCTTTGACCGCTCGTTCAAAAATAACCTGGGCGTTTAAAGGTCGTAACGATAACCACCTTTGGTTTCAGGCACTTCTTCTTTGATCCACTCGAGAGCTTCCAGTCCCAGTCTTGACTGGCATTTCGACGTCAAGGATGGCAATATCTACTGCTTCTTTCTCCAAAACCTCGATAGCCTCGGCTCCATTTTTCGCCTGCAGAACAGTCTCCACATCTGGTTGAAAGCTCAAGAGCTGGCACATGGCGTCTCTAAGCATACTTTGATCTTCTGCGACTAATACTTTCATCTACTTTCTCTCCTTATAAGGCAGATGCACGCGCACCTCTGTTGGATGTTTCAAACTGACCAGCTCTACTTGACCTGAGAAGGCTGCTGCACGGTCTCGGACTGTGTGAAGTTCATTTCCTTTTACAGTTGCAAAACCTTTCCCGTCATCTCTGACTGTCAGGACCAATTCCTGATCTGTACGTTCCAGTTTTAGATAGGCTTTTTCAGCTCTGGCATGTTTGATGATATTGGTCGCCAGTTCTAACAAAATCATAGCAGCCGTCGACTCTACATCCTGGGTCAAACTAGCCTTGTCCAATTGATTCTCAACTTGAACCTCAATCCCAGCAATCTCCAGCATCTTTCTTTGAACAGTTTCAAGCTCTGATGCTAGGGTCCTTGATTTCAGATTTTCCACGATGGTTCGCACTTCATTCATGGAATCTTTGCTGATCTGGTGAATTTCTTTTAATTCCTTTTCCACCTGTGGATAAGCCTCCATCTGAAATAACTGCAAGGCTAAATCTGTCTTGACACTCAGCATAGCAAAGGTATGTCCCAGACTATCATGCAAATCCTGACCGATACGACTGCGTTCATTTTCAGCAAGCAATAGATTTATCTGGGCATTTTGCTTAGCCTGAGCTTCTTTCAAATCCTCCACAATACGAATCCGAACCAAGCCAAAAGTCATTAAATCGACAAAAGCAAGAATTACAAGTAGATAGAATAGATACTCAACTTCGATTCTCTGAAAAATCAAAAGTTGGCCCAAAACAAGGACTTGAGCAAGAAGAAAAGTCCAGACATGTAAAGACTTTAAACCACCTACGTTGAAATGATAACTTAAGAGATTGGATAGGAAAAAGAAAAACCAGATATAATTAACAGCAACAAAGGCAGTATTCCCAACTACATAAGTCAGCATGATCCCCCAGAAAAGCCAAGATAGGCGCTGGCTCTTAGTTGTTAAAATACCCAAATACGCCACTACAAATAGAATATCAATCAATAAATGCCAGGCAGAAAGCCACCCAGTCACTACAGGTAGGATGGGGAAAATCATAAAAATCAAACTGGCCCAAAACATATAGTGTATGCTTTTCAGTCTTTCAAGCATTAAGCATTCTCCTTATGACCTTGAAGGTAAATGGTCAAACCAAATAAAACTGCTGAAAAAACAAGTAGATAAACTGTGGCTGATAGATTGATGCCACCCTCATTTAAGAAGGTCTTGATCAATTCCATCAACTGATAGCTTGGTAGACGCTTCCCGATTGCTTGCATCCAGTCTGGAAATAAAGAGACAGGCATCCAGAGTCCGCCTAAACACAGCCAAGCCAAAGTAAAGAAGATTGCCCACGACAGACATCAACTGACTAGAAGGTAAGAGAGTCAAGGTCAAGCCAAGAGCTACAAAAGGCTACACTTCCTACTATCAGCAAGAGCGCAGCCCCAATCCAGTTTTCCAAGAGACATATCCACACCTCTGACCAAGTGCCCAACTGAGAAAAACAACCAGGATTGAGACCAAATAATCAACCATCATACTTGTTATCTTTGATAGATAATATTCTACCATATTTACAGGGCTATGACGTAATGTTTTCTGCCAGTTGTTGATTTTATCGGTATGTAAAAACAACTGGGAATGAAAAAGATAGCTGTCGACATCATGGAAAAAGCCGTCATGGAGATGAGGTAGTCGCGCATAAAATTAGCCGGTCCCACCTGGTGTGTCCTGGTACATGCCTGAAAAAGAATAAATAGAAGGCTGTCGGCATCCCTACGGATAATAGATAATAGACTAATTGTCGTTTGGTCAATAGAAATTCTATCTTGTTTAGTGCGATCCATCGTTTCATCTTAGTCATCTCCCTTTTGTGTTTCTTCAAAGATTGTATCCAGCAAGCTACGGTTATTGACTTCAATTTCTTGAATCCTACATCCTGCTTGCACTAACAGTTGCCAAAAAGCATCCGCTTCACGTGTGACTACTTGCAGAGCATCTTGTTTTTGTGACCAGTTTTCAACCAAGTTAGACTGCTCAACGACTTCCTTGTAAGCTAGAGGAAGGATAAAGTGCTTTTCAATCTCCTCACTGCGCATGGCTAGAGGTGTTGTATCGCGAATCAACTCTCCCTTTATTTCAAGACCAAGATCCGGTCCGCTGTATGCTCTACCTCTTCGATATAATGGGACGAATAGAGAATGGTGACTCCCTGCGCTTTTAAGAGTCCTGGACAATTTCCCAAAAACGTTGACGGGTAGAGGTATCCATGGCAGCAGTTGGCTCATCTAAAAAGACAAGCTTTGGTCGCCCAATCAAGGTCAAGACAAAAGAGAAGAGACGCTTTTGCCCACCTGACAATTTTTCTGCGAATTGCTCTTTTTGTTGCTTGTCAAACTGCAATAGTTGATCGATTTCCTGGTTGCTCAAGGGATTTGGGTAAATGCTTTGAAAGAAAGCAATCAACTCTTTGACCTTTAATTTCTGAACGATGACATTTTCTTGAGGGAGGTAGGATCTTGTGTAGTCTAACTGAGAACTCGTCACTGGCAAGCCTTGGATGGATACTTGCCCGCTTGTGACCAGTTTATCTCCAAGCAAACAGTCCAAGAGTGTGGTCTTCCCAGCACCATTGGGACCAATCAAGGCGACGCATTCACCTTCAGCTACCTCAAAGGAAATATCCTTCAAAATAGCCTTGCCCTTGATGTTTTTATTTAGGCTTTCTACCTTAATCATGTTCATGATATTCTCCTTTCAACCACTCCTTCCCCATCGGAAAGGCGATAAAAATCATAAATCCTAGACCCCAGGCACCGCGAATGACTTGGTGAAGGAAGGCTTGATCAAACCAACCTGTAAACATTTCTACCAACCATACCACTAGTGATAGTCCAATAAAAAGATAGAGAATCGCTTTTTTTCATTTTTTTCAAACTCCTTTTTTTCACATCTGAGACCAATTTCAAACCTTCTCGGATCAACCAAGACATGATTCCAAAGCTTGCAAATAACTCCCAAGGAAAAATGATAGAAAGCCTTCGTCCAATCCTGAGAACATGAGATAAGTCATGACTCCTGCTGCTACTAAACTCATTGCGACAATTACTTTATGTTTCATTTTTTCTTCCTCCATTTGATACATCTATTATAATTCTTTGAAGGTTGTGTCACTAGAAGCTTCTGTCATGAGGAGATATGACAAATGTCACAAAAATGATGGAATAAAAATTACAGATTGATGATGTCTAGCACCAGTCAGTATCAGCTCAAAAAATCATTGTAAACCAAAAAAGATCGGGAATCTTTTCCCGACCTCTGTCGTTTTCTATTTAATTCTTATTCCACACTGAAAAGGTATGGATATACTGGTTGTTGACCGTGGTGAATTTCTACTTCGACATCTTCGAATTCTTCTGCGATTTCTTGGGCAATTTGGTTAGCCAATTCTTCGCTTCCATCTTCACCGATATAGAAGGTTACGATTTCACTGTCTTCATCCAACATATGTTTCAAAGTTTCAGTCAGAGTTTGGTGCATGTCAGGGTTTGATACGAGGATCTTACCATCTACCATACCAAGATTGTCATTTTCGTGAATTTCTAGACCATCGATAGTCGTGTCACGAACGGCTGTTGTTACACTACCGCTGACAACATCGCCAAGAGCTGCAGTCATGCGTTCTTTATTTTCTTCGATAGATCTTGCTTGGATCGAAAAGGCAAGAAGACTAGTCAATCCTTGAGGAAGGGTACGAGCTTCTACCACCACTGCTGGTTGTTCCAATACTTCTGCGGCAGATTGAGCTGCCATAAAGATATTTTTGTTGTTTGGCAAGAAGATGATGTTGCGAGCATTGACTTTCTCAACAGCCTTGATAAAGTCTTCTGTCGAAGGATTCATGGTTTGGCCACCTTCGATGACATAGTCCACACCTTGAGCACGGAAGATGTCTGCCAATCCTTGACCAGCTACTACTGCAATAAGGGCATATTCTTTTTCTTCAGCTGGTTTGCTGACTTTGAGCTTCTTTTTTTCCACTTGTGCTTCGTGTTGGTTACGCATGTTATCGACTTTAACCTTGACCAAGCTACCATATTTGAGACCTTCTTGCATGACAAGACCTGGATCTTCTGTATGGACGTGAACTTTAACGATTTCATCATCGTTAACAACGAGTAATGAGTCCCCAAGGTCATTCAAGTAGTTACGGAATTCTTCGTAGTCAAACTCTTTAGCATAAGTTGGGACCTTGCTTTAAGGGCAACCATGATTTCTGTACAGTAACCAAAAGGTGATATCTTCTGTTGCCACATGTCCAGCAACAGACTTATGGTGTTCTGCATTGATCATTTCACCCATATTGGCTGGAGTCGCTACAAAGTCCTCAGAAGCGCTATATTCACCAGTAAGAGCTGAAAGGAAACCTTCGTAGATGAAGACCAGACCTTGACCACCTGAGTCCACAACGCCAACTTCCTTCAAGACTGGAAGCATGTCTGGAGTTTTAGCAAGGGCCGCTTTAGCTCCTTCCAAGGCTGCACGCATCACTTCAACTAGCATCATCTGTCTGCTCTGCTTTTTTTTCTTAGCACCGATGGCAGCACCACGTGATACAGTTAAGATAGTTCCTTCAACAGGTTTCATAACAGCCTTATAGGCTACTTCAACACCAGATTGGAAGGCAAGAGCTAGGTCTTTTCCCTGTTAACTCTTCTTTTGTCTTGATAGCTTGTGAAAAATCCTCGGAAAAAGCTGAGAAGTGATAACTCCAGAGTTCCCACGCGCACCCATCAAACAGACCTTTAGCCAAGATACTTGCAGCCTCACCAACAGTTGAAGCTGGTTTGTCTGCTACTTCTTTGGCACCATTTTTCGATAGTCATTCCCATGTTTGTTCCTGTATCTCCGTCTGGAACTGGGAAGACGTTTAATGAATTGACATATTCGGCTTGCTTATTTAATCGAGTAGAAGCAGCCTGGACCATTTCTTGAAATAGGCTTGTAGTAATATTTGACACGATTATTCTCCTGCAACTTTGATATTTTGAATGAAGACATTCACAGTCTGAGCAGTGATTCCAAGTTGATTTTCCAAACTAAAACGTACACGCTCTTGGATGTTTTTTGATACTTCGCTGATTTTTGTTCCGTAGCTCAAGACAGTGTATACATCAACTGCAATGCTACCATCTTCAGCCGCTTTAACAACTACACCTTTAGAATAGTTTTCCTTACCAAGAAGGGCTTGGAAATTATCTTTGAGGGCATTTTTACTAGCCATACCGACCACACCAAAAATCTCAGTTGCTGCTCCGCCTACAACAGTAGCAATCACATCATCTGTTAGTTCGATTTGACCATCTTTTGTATTAATTTTTACAGTCATCTTTTTTTACCTCAACTAGTTGATACTCTATTTTATCATATTTCAGCCCAACTGTAAAAGCAGAATGATGTAGCATCGGATATTTGCTTGATTTTTTTCAAATGATTTTCGAGCTGTCGAGTAAAAACAAAAAAAGACCCTGTAGGTCTTTTTCATGTTTATTAAACGCGTTCTACTTTTTCCTGATTTCAAATGCACGAGCTGAAGCCCAAACTTTTTTTAGGTTTACCATCGATAAGAACAGTAACTTTTTTTGAAGGTTTGGTTTTACGGCACGTTTTAGTTTGGTTCATCGCGTGTGAACGGTTGTTTCCTGATACAGTCTTACGACCTGTAAAGTAACATACTTTTAGCCATTTGTGTTTTCCTCCTATTAGATCTAATATAGCGGATGTGCTAGCACCACATACCGTACTATGTTATCACACTTTCTCCATTTTGGCAAGGGAATTGGAAGATTTGTTTGTGTCTAAATTTTTGGGAACAATCAAATATCCTTATAACTCAATAATAAAGCGAGATTTTTCAGACAAAAAAACTGGAAAAAGTTCCTCACTTTACCCCAGCCCTTGACTATATTGCACTATTTATGCTACAATATTGTTTGACTGATTAAGCAAAGTGTGTGTTTTGTCTTAATCGGTGGTGTAGGAGTTGCTGCTTCTACACCTTTTTTTCGTTTTTTTATTTACTTTATTATTGTAACACACATTAGACAAAAAAGCAACTGTTTTGCATAAAAACATGACAAAAACACCTCTAAAAATTCTCTTTTTTAGAGGCTTTTGTCTGCCTTTTTACATCATTTATGTCCTCTTTTTCTGATAACGGCTCCGTGTGGCCTATGGTTAATACGAAATCCTGCACCTAGTCCCGTTACCCTAAATTCTTCGTACTCTTGTCTCCAAGCTCCAAAAAATAGCTCATATAGCTGATCAGTTCGTTCAATAAGAATCATCCTGGACATAGTACAAGCTCCTTCGATGGACCAATACATTCCTCGATGTTTCATGCGATAAGTTACCTTTCTGTGCTGGCTCTCCATTACCCCGATACCACGAGAGGACAATCCTCTAAGTTTAGGCGATCTAGTATCACAGAAATTTCTTAACAATTTCTTGCGAAAATTGTAAAAATTATCAAGAGACTCCTGACTATCTATAAGAGATTCGACTGTATCTAGTACGGTCTGAAGCTGCCCTCTATTGTGTTGTTGGATAGCCTTAAAAGCCAGATTAAGTAGCGTAGATGGGTACGGCTTCAGGAATCTTTTTAGTTCTTCATTGACATGGTAAGCATCCCAAAAATGCTCGTGACGTTTAATTCGTAAGGCCTTCTTAATTTCTTGAAATATTCTTCGAGTATACCCTTTACCATTATCCGAATTAGTGATAAGTATAGTTTGGTCAGTAATCTCAAAATGATTGTAGAGATAGTCTATCAATTCTTCCTTTGCTTGTTCATGGCTTGTATGGATAATTTCATGCTTATTCTCCAGTACATACCGATTCTTTCCAATCTTCTTTGCTCCTGTATGAATCAGAAAGTGTGCTAAGTCTGTATTACGCCGTTCATCATTACTTGATGTTGTCTTGACTAGCACACCATCCCCCTCCAGGTAGATTTTTTCTGCCTGGATTTTTTTCGGTTGCTCATCGCATCTAAAAAGTCGATAGCGTTCCCTCTCTGAAAAGAGTCTACCTGCCATTTTTACAGACTTCAACACAGCATCCTTTGTTATCTCTAGACGATAAGCCATCTTAACTGTTCGACAAACTTCACGGTAGGATAAAACAGAAGCGTGTTTTGCAATGTGAAAAATCAACTCAGGAGAATAACGTATATACTTTTCTAATCCTAGCCACTCATCTACAGGATAACAGGTTCTCTTTCCCTTGCGCCAGCGATTTCTAGAAAAGGTTATCTCTCCAAATGTAAAGACAACCGTCCTCTCTATACTATCTATCCTTTTATACCCCTTCTGTCTCATGGAGGGAGCTATCTTCTCGTCATAATCTCTTACTCGCTTCAGGAATTGTTGCTCACGTTTGCGATCTCAGTTCTGCGACAAATTCTTTTTTTCATCAAATCTAAACATACTCTCTATTGTACTGAAATCATAATAAAAAAAGTATAAAGATTTTTAGTTCAGGGGTTCAAATGTTTTTTTGTCAGCAAAAATAAAAAGCCTTCCCTTATTAGGAAGGTTGTTGATTATAATTATAATTATATTTATAGCGATAAACTTTCGATTAATTTATCAAGGTAATCTGATGCAGACTTTGCGCCAGCTGCTTTAGCAATTTTATCCAATTTTTTCCGATTGCTTGGTTTTAACGTAAACTGAAATTGTTTCTTGCGCTCAAAACTTTCAAAGCTAGCTACATCTGAAATCTGCTCAGGTTGATGGGTTGCTTCGATAATCTGCGAAATCTCTTTTTCTTTTTGGTGTGAATGCCATGACAATCTCCTTCTAATTATATTTATAGTTGTATTTGTATTTATAAATATAATTATATCGTATCATAAATTTTTGAAAAAGTCTGCTCCAGCTCAGCGAAAAACTTTTTGTGTTTTTGATAAAGCTCAGGATTCTTCTCCATATCTGCAATAGAGATTTTATCGATTGTGGAATGATTGAATAGCTCTTTTGCTGGTACAATTCCTAGAAGGTTATCTGTTCCCTTTTCTTTAGCTTCAAGTCCCAGGGCTTCCAGTAACTCTCTTGATGACCCATAGTTTGGTCGAATCATATTTGCTAAGAAATATAACTCAGCAGTAATGTATGATTCTCTTGTGCGATAGTCAATTACATCTTTTCTGAATGCTTCTAACCGAGTTGATAAATTGAATTTGGCATTATAACCAAACTCTGAAGGAGTCAAGGGACTAATAATAGCGTGACTGACCGCAACAGCATTTTTTTAGTAGCTGTCGCAAAGTCTGGTCTACAATCAATCAAGATATAGTCAAACTGATCCAACTTCTTCTTTTTCGTAGTTATCCTCTAGCCAAAGATAAAGTAGCATATTTTTTTCTTATCGCTGTTCTCCAGATCTCGTTCTACCGTGTCAAGTTGAACCGATCCTGGAATTAGACTGATATTTTTCCTTGACTTGCTTAATATCCACGTCACCTCCTTTGAAGGCATTCGCAATCGTATTCTTGCTTTCGTAAATATTGTAGCACTGAGTCAAATTACACTGATGGTCTAAATCTATAAAGAGAATGTTATGACCTTTGCGAGCCAACCATTCTCCATAATTAAATGTCAAGGTTGTTTTTTTCCAACACCGCCTTTAATAGCGGCAAATGTGATAATCTTCATTCTATTTCTCCATCCCTTTCTCTATATTTCTATTATACCATTATAATTATATTTGTCAATATGTTTATAATTATATTTATAATTATTTTTTTACAATGAAGTTTCTCTTTCCTTACGCTGCTCCACATTTTTTTCTCAATGTCTTGATGCAGCTTATAATCTTTTGTAATTGCTTCTACTCGCTGATACAAAAGCCTGACGCTCAAAGGTCGCTTCTTTAATAAGTTTATCAATCTCAGTTTTTTTCGAGTAGTAGGATCTACTCTCAAATCTTTCAAAATGGAAATAGCTAGTTTAACTTCTTGAGGATTGTTTTGATTCCAGTGCAAGAAATGCAGACTGAATTTTTATTAAGATCACCCAAGCGTTGATCTAATTTATCAAGCAAGTTATCTACTTCTTCTAGTTCCTCTTCAAAACGATTTAGCAATTCATCAAATTGCTGTCCTTCTGTCACTCCATGAGCAGATAGATAATTATATTCACGAACAAGCTGATCCAAACTAGAGATTTTCGGATTTTTTTCCGGACAATCATTTCTCCGTTATCATACGACAACTGAGAAGCGACTGTTTCTCCCTTCATGTACCGATTTTTATCAGCGTGTTCAGGATTAACAAAATAGTAGAAGTCATTTTTTCTGATAAAAATTTCATAAGAGCCATCTTCTGCTTTTTCAATCTGATGAGCTGGAATAAGAATTGTTCCCATATTTCTAATCCCAAATTCCATTTCAAGATAGATCCCATTTTTTGTTTCTTCCATCACCTGCCATTCTTCAACTGTGATTCTCATTTCAAAATCATCTTCTCGTTCCGCAACCATTTTTTCATATTCAGATTTAATTTCATTGACAGAGAAGGTCACCTCGTTACCAACTAGTCTCTCAGAAATTTTCTCCAAAGAATAATTTCCTTTTTTGGATAAAGTACGATCCCGAACATTTCTTGTTTGATCTTGGTCAGTCAGACGATATTTAATTTCCTTCCCTAAAGTGTCAACAACAAGATCTAAAAGCTTTGGCCTTAGATTTAAAAAATCTTCTAATGAGGTCGAATGTTTTTAAAAAGAAAAATCCAAACGAGATTTAATCTCATAGCGAAAAAGAATTTTTTTTACGATATGCATGATACGATTTTCGATTAGTCCATAATTTATCTTTGAGGATTTTAGCTCCAGCTAAATCCGCATACTTGTTTGAAATATTGAATAAGCTTCTAGCAGTATTTTTTTCTGCCAACGAAATTTTTTTTAAGGTAACAGAGTTAGTTGAATTGAAGATAATGTGATTATGAATGTGTCCCTTATCCATGTGAGTCGCTATGACAAATTCGTGTTGTCCACCAGTTAATTCTAAAAATTGTTTTACGGCCAATCTCATGAATTTCTTGCGGAGTCAAATCATCTTCAGGAGAAAAATGATTGAATGATATGATGAGCTAAAAACTCGATTCGGATTTTGAATATCATTTAATTCTTTTTGTCCCTGATCGTTGAGCCGCATTCTTTTTTTGTCAAAAGAAATTCTTCTGTGGCTGTGCTAGCATCTGTAATTCCATAAGTAGATACCAGTTGCTTGACTACTCGGCCATCTTTAACTATTGCTGGAAATTCTAGTTGCTCATCTTGTTCTAAGAAACTCGTTTTAGATGGATTCTCAATATAGAGTAAAGCATTATTTAAACTTTTTGTATCAGTCAGTTCGACCGTCTTTTGCTTCATCCTCAATATATTTTTGTAGCTCGTCCTAAAGAAGCCACTCCTTTTATCTGAAGAACTTTTGTTACAACCATCGCTCTTGTTCCTTTGTTTGATTTTCCTGTCTTTTGATAAATTGATTGACGGTATCTTTCAAATATTTCTGCAATTCAAGAATCTGACTCAATTCATTTAGACTGGCCTGATCATCTTCATTCACCTTTTTTGCGACCTGGTTAATATTGACCCCTATCCGATTTATTTCCTTACGCAATTCTTTCAATTCTTCAAAATTTAAGATTTTGACCTCGCCCATAATCAACATGATTCGAGCAAAGGCATTAAAATTTGTCATTCCAGATTCTGCAACCTTTGTTGAAATAAATCGTGCCTCTTCTTCCGTCAATCGAATTTTCTTCTGAATCATTCGTTTTCGTTTTTCTCTATTGTTCAAAAAAAAAATCTCCCTTCCTCTGACTTTTTCGCTTGAGGGCCCAGGGCCCCTTTTCTTCTGGCAAGATTAGCACTTGGGTCCCCAAATGCTGTTTTTAAAAAGGTCAAAAATGGTCAGGGTGCCACACCTGACCATTCTTGACTTTTTAAATTTTTGGGGAAATCCCCAATCCCCTAATCCCTGCAAGCAGGAATTTATTTATTTCGAGGAGAAAAGTTTGATTAAACTTTTAAAGTTTCCAACAGAAAATCCATCCCATCAAGCAACTTCATTTTTAATATTTCATCTCTAAGTCGCTCAAATCTTTCGTCACTCATTTCCTCGATTTCTTTAAGCGCAACTGGATACATTTCTGCTTCTTCTAGTTCATAGCTTGTTTTAATTCGCATATCCCTACGAAGAATGTAGAGACATTCTTTACGTGAAATGTGCTGATTAACTTCATTCACTTTGGGCGAATCTGTAGCCTCATCCTCAAAAAATATCTCCATCAAAAAATCAAAGGTTTCTTGTTTTAGATTTTCAATCATCTTCTGTTTCTCCTTTTTTGTTTTTCTTTCTGCGGGTTATCGCCTCCATTATTGAGGGCTGCTCAGGGACTTTTTTCCTTCCACCAGCTTTACAGCCTCCGCCTTTTGACTACCTAACTGCTCAGATTTTTCTTTTGCCTGTTGAAGTTTATCTGCAAATTTATCTTTCTTTACGCTTTTATTTTTCACCAGTTCTAACTTGGCATTCATCCGATCAATCAAACTTTTTGCTTCTTTCTGAACAATCTGCAGTTGTTCTACCATATCTTCAAAGCCATTTTTATCCTTCGCCCAGATAGCTAAATATCCAAAACTGTAACTACTAGTATCAAAACCAAAATGATTAGCTACGACATAAGCTACACTTTCAGCTTGTAGTTCTTGCTTACGATATTGGTCATCACCATATTGTGCATTCGTTCCTCTATGTAAATCTGAGTGAGCCATTTCATGAAAAATTGTTTTTAGAATATGTTCTTGCCCCTTTAATCCTTTTGAAATGACAATTCGATTTTCATCTGGAGAGTAATAACCATTTGCGCTTTCTTTTTTAATATCTTCAAAACTGATAGGAACCTGATTATCCATCGAAACTGCTTTGGCTGCTCGATACAAATCTTCATAATCCTTAACAGAACCAGTCAATTCATTAATTGCTTTTGGCAATTCTTTTCCTTCGGTTTGAGAGACATCAAAGACATTCCCTAACTTGAATCGAGTAACTGTGACTTCCTTATCTTCCATTTCATTCTCAGATGGAGAAAAACTCAACTCATTTTGATTAGCAGAAATCTTAGTTTTTACTTGATACGGAACCCAAATTTTCAGAGCTTTAGAACCCTTTTTGACTGTTCTTTCAAAATCCGTTTTCCATTTGTTAAAACTTGCCACTTGGGAAACATTAGGATTCTGCATCTTCAGCAAATGAATATTGTTGAGTGAGTAGTTGTGAAACTTACTCATCGTATCCAAGAACGATCTAAACTGTTCTGAGTCCAAATAGTTCTTCATTCCCTCTTTCAAATGCTCAGCCAAAGCTTTTGTATCTTTATTTGAAATCAACTGGGAAATAGTTTGTTCTGATTTTTTAGTAGCAACTGCTTCGGTAATAATAGCTCCTGCAGCCACTTCAGCATCTGTCCTTCTTTCTCGATCTTCCTGCTTTTTATGAAGGTTAGAAGCAGCATTGTATGGATCTGTTCCTTGCAACATCTCATCAGAATTGGAAATACCATCACCATCCAAATCACGATCCCTCTCATCTTTTTCGGTTATACTGATAAATTTTTTTCGTATGGATTATCTTGTGTATTTTGTGAATTCTTGACTTGTGTTTTTTCAAATTCATCTCGGATATTTTCGATGGTTTGTTCAACTCTTTCTGATAGATCTTTAATTTCTTTTTGCCATTTTTCTACAAGTGCTACTTGTTCCATTGGAGAATTCTTAACCCCCAACTTCTCAAACCAAGCAGATAAATTTTCGACCTCAACACTATCCATTCCATCAAAAGAAATAAATCCTAGACGACTATCATGACTACTATCCGAAAAACCAATCGGACTATTTTCTAACACTCCGTAAGGTACTTGAGATAAAAGTTGATCTGCATAAGGAGTATCTTCCAAAGCGTAACTGAATTGGGAAATATCTAGTTCACTCGCCAATCTCTCCAGATGATACTGATTGAATAATGCCCCATCTATCTTCATCAACTCTGGATGCTCTCGCATTTCTCGTGTACCAAGTCTTTCTTTGTGAGCGATCGGGTTAATCTCATCCCCAATATCGTAACGAATACCATCCTGAATCAGTTCACCATCAGGGCTGTACAAGGCAAATTGAACCTTTGTAAATGGGGGATAGAAAGCACCATCTACCTGGTTCATTCGATCACTTACACTCGTATGATGTTTGTCGTAATAGATATTATTTTGCTTATATAACTCTTTTGCAAAAGACTGATAATCAATCAACGCTGTTTCGCTAAAAGGTAAAATTGGCCCACCATCATGCTTTTCTGCCCATTGGAGGCGAACATTGTAGGTAGTCCTTTCTTTTGAGAGTTCTTCATACTGCTTATTTTTTAAGACAGATAATATTTTTTTGCCACCATCTTGAATATATTCCTCATTGATTGAAAGTTGCTCAATGTGTCCTTCTCTTTCTCTATAAACACCTAGAATGATCTTTTCATCCAACGATTTAACATTAGTTGCAAGCTCTCCCTTGAGTTTCATAAGAGATGCTGGAATTTTTTCATCTCCAATATCTTTAAACAGTAGTAAGAAATCTTCATCTTTTGCCTTAATAGCTTCACTCATATTGAGATTGTGAAGTTTTTCAACACTTCTCAAATCATCTAAAACAAAAGATTGTGGATCTAAAATATCCCGTAACATAGGAAGAACCTGCAATTTATTCTTAATTGCGTCACTAATCAATATACCGTCATAATGTCCCTGACCATTTGCAATATCATCTAGGAAATCTGCCGCTCCCTTTCCCTCTTCAAAAGGTCTGATCCCTGAAAGATGGATAAAATTATCCTTTTGAAAATTCACCTGAAGTACATTCTCCTCTCCATGATCCGTATAAACAAAGCTGATCTTACTATCAGCCACTTCATTTAAATACCAGAACGCTGTACTTTGGATAGACGGCGCATATTGATTTAAGCGTCTTAAATCCGCTGGTGTAATCGGATGATAATTCGCTATTCTCCGTTGCACTTTATCATAATTTGTGCTAAACTGTAAGTAAGGATAGGATGATGTCGGGTGACTGGTAACAGTTTGCTCAAAGGTACTTGTTTCAAGTACAGGTGAGGTACTGCCTTCAGCTTTAGGCTGTAAAGAACCCGTGCCGCCACTGGTCCTATCATTCATTTGCTCCTGAGAACTCTCAGGAGCTTTTTCTGTGCTCTGATTTTCTTCCAGCGCTCCATAAGCATCTCCACCAGGAGTGGAAGGCTTTTTAAAAATTACCGTTTTATCTCCATCAATGACCATCTGTTTTTTAGGTTCCACTGAAAAGCTAATATTATGCCAGTTCTTCTTCAGCCATTCTGCATCTTCTGGGGATAAATTACTAGTATCTATGTTCAATTCAGAACTCTGATCATCTTCTAGAACTACTTCATCTTGCTTTTTTTGTTTGGACAGTAACTTGTTTACCACCTCTTTTTCCTCCTCCGTTTTAGGAAGATATTGAGATGATTGTTCAAATTTTCCTTCTTCTGTCAGTTCTAGAGCTACAAAACGTAGCCCTTTTACAAAGTAGATATTTGGATGTTTAGCCCATTGTTTGACCTCTCCAGAATCAATTATAGCTTGTGTTTCCGGTTGAATAAGGACTCTATCAGCTTGTTTATGACTGTTTACTAAATCATCTTCATGATCACTACTATTCCTATACAATTCTGACATAGTATTTTCTCTTCCTCTCTCTTGATTAATAATTGTTTGATATTCTTGACGGACTTCTTCCCTTGTCAATTGCCTATCTGACACAAAAGCTTTTACATCATCTGCAGTTAGCTCTTGCGCTTTTGTAAGAGCTATTTCCTTCTCAAAAAAGCCCTGGTAATGCCAGGACTTTCATCTGCTGTGTAAACGTGCGCCAGCTCCGTAGGAGCTTCATTCCCCCTCTTCAGGAAATCATTCCAATCTTCCTTCTCCTGGTCTGCCTGAATAATAGGGGGAATCGCAATATTTACCGGAATCCCCTTATCCTGCAATCGAGTGATAAAATTCTGTCCTGCAGCATCATTATCTACAGCCAGCGTAATCATATCCTGATGCTGGCCGTCTTTGAAATAATCCGTTGTGTTGACGACAGTTTCTAGAGCTTTTCCAGTATTCTGATCTATTTGATAGGATTTATCGTTCATCTCTGCATACAATTCCATAAAACGTCGGCTAATGATGCCCTCTTTGACCCCATCCATAGCAACTAGTCGGACATCTTGAAGGTTATCTTTATGAAGTTCATAATAACTCATTAGATCGATTGGAGCTTCCGCAAAGACTAAACGCTTGGGCTTTCCAATATCCACTGAAAAAGCCAAGTTGGCCGTCTGAGTTTCTCATAATTTGTTTTAAGCGACCACGTTCCGGATAGTGCACTCGATTCTCTACTATCCCCTGGAGACTGGCGCCAGCTAAAAAGCCCGTGTTGTCTTTATATTTAAAGACAATCACAGGCTCGAAATAGTCTCCTTTTTTTCGGGTTGCCTCCGCTATACTCCCCTGGCTAATAAAGAAATTAATCGTATCATCTGAAAGGCCTCTGTGCCTTTAAATAACTTCTAGAGACGCTGAAATCCTGATTCTCATATCTTTCCAAATTATAGTAAAATGGCTCTTTTGGAGCCATCTGATCTTCTGAATTAACTTGCTTAAATTCTCCAGTTTCCAAAAAATGCATCGCTTCTTTGTAAGAAACTCCTTTTATGGATTGTACTAACTGAATGACATCCCCAAATTCTGATCGAGAATTCCAATGAAAGTCATTCTTCCTTGCATCGATGACAAATGAATCGTGTTCTGTCCATGTATAGCTATAGCTCCCCGTGCGCTTTAACTCCATTCCCAGCTGTTCCGCAACAGAAAGGATAGATAGATTTTTAGCCGCTTCTTTAGTTAATACCATCTCTTGTCTCCTCTACAATGAAAATTCTGGCCCTTCTTTTTCTGCCACTATATCTTGTGTCTGATCTTTCTCAAGTTCTTCAGTTTCTACAAAAACGGTTTAAATCAGGAATATGAAGTTGGGCTTGTTTTAACTTATCATGAACTAACAAGTTCTCATCGATATGATAGACTGCTTCCTGATGGCCATTAAATCCTTTCTCTAGATCAATATCATCAAAGCGGATAACAGCCAACTCTGTCAAACTTCCCTTATACCAAGCTCCAATCTCACTTTCAAGATAGAGCTGAACTGATTCTCTATCTTCCGCATTTGTATCTCGCAAATAGGCCAGTTCCCAGCTTTCACCCTGAGAATACCCAGTGACTTCTTGAACAATTAGCTCCTGATTGTTAGTGCTTAAAATCCGATTAATATCGTCTAAACGGGGAACTAAGATTTCCTGAGCTAGAGAGACTGCTTCTGTACGATAGTCGAAAAATTCATATTGTTCTCTATCTTCTACATAGTTCCTAACAAAGTCTGAATAATGAGGGAAACGCTCCTGAAAACTAGGCGAAATCATTCCAAAGATATAGGCTTGTCTTAATGTTTCAAACTGGGCTATTTGATAATATGAGGGATCGAGCTTGCCCTCTTGATTCAACAGTTCCTTGATATTTTCTGGAAGTTGAATTGGCTCTGAATCTGGCCAAGTTTTCTTAGAATAGTTGATTACTTCTTCGTAGAGAATCGTATCAATCTCTGAATTCTTCATTTCAAGCAAAGCCTCTACAATTTGAGCTGATTCTGAAAGATTGGAACGATAATCAGTAATCAAGCCATCTTTACGAATCTCCCACTCCTCAACCTGAGCATTTTCTGAAGTTCGTAGTAACAATACCTCCTCAGCTTCCAGATCAACTCCAATAACCTGATCACCATTTGGTAGCTGATCCATCTCCAATTCCTGGATTTTAGCATCTAATTGATTATTAACCTGAAGCAAGTCTTGCTTCAAATGAAATAATTCTTCTGCATTGGCCTTTAATTCCTCAAAGTACTCTCTGGAGATTTTCACTGGTCGAACCAATAAATCTTTCTCTCGTTGCTCTCGAGGGTAGGAAAATAAGTAGGGAGCAACTTCTTTGAAATCCTGGTAGTTCATCCATTTTATAGATTCTGTAACAATCATATTCTGGACATCGATGACATCTGTATGAGGAGTAATCCAGCCAGATAAAGCCAACTCTTTTACTGCTTCAGATAGGGGGTAAGAAGGGATATGTTCTAAAATCCCCTCAAAATAACCAATCCCTCGAGCAGTTTCTTCCTCAACTTCACGCTTCATTCTCTTAAATTGTTTTTGTGGTAATGTATTCATTGTTTTTCCTTTCATTTTTTGAAGTAATATGTTTTAATGTTATAATAATTGCTAGATAAACTCTTAAAGAGATAATTTAATATTAGAAACAAGAGGTAAGATATGTCATACACATACCCCGAAGCATACAGCATTGAATTAGGATACAATATTGAACCAATGGATGCTTACAATTTATCTTTAGCTAAAATATTGAAAAACAAGCATAATTTCCAATGTGACAAAAATTGCCCATTTGGACTTACACTAATAAACTTTGGTAAGTCTCCTTATACAAAGGAACCGCATTTCCGAACCAGTAACTTTGACCAAGTACATTCAGTCAATTGCCCCGTAGTACAAAATCGATATGAGAAACGGGCTCAAGAAACAACGATAGAAGAAAGTTATACATTTGAACGGGACAAAAATGCAGTTAAAGTAGATATTAATTTGGTGACAGCTACATTTACAGAAATAACTGATTCATTAAGAACAGAAGAGCAAGTCTCAACTGAAATAAGGTCTAAAAAATCTACTACTTCTAATCACATAGCGAAAAAGACCTTCAATAGTCATGTAAAATCTCTAAGTCGTCTGGTTCAACTTTATAAAGAGTTTAAATCCGGAGAAAAATATACCTTTTTAGATTCTTCAGGAAACAAATTAAATCTTGACTTGTACTTTCAAAATTTAGATAATAACTCACTCATCAACGAGCATGAAACAAAAGTTTACTATTCAAAAGCTACGGTTCGATACGTCAAAGCTGCTCAAGAAAAAGATTCTTATTTTTTAATTAGAATCAAACAAAAATGTCAAATCGACAACTTAAGAATATCTCCAACATTCATAATTAATGAGAGCCTAGCTAATCAACAAGGAGTCAAACAAAGACTAGAAACTTTAAAAAAGGCTGCAAAAAAATCAAAAGAACTCACTATTTATTATCTTGGGCCATTTAAAAAATGCAAAAACAGTTATATAAATGCTTCCATCCCACATGAAAAAATACTAAGGCACATTGTGCTCTCTAGTTCTTAGTTTCTATATACCCAAGTTCATCTGTAGAAAAACCAACAATTTTATAGAAGCCTATGGCTCCAAAAATTTCTAATAAATGAGCTTCCGCTACCCTTTTAGCTGTATTAAAATCACGAAAAAAACCTGCATGAGCAAAATTTTCATGCCAGGTTATTTTTTCGCCTTCCTGATGCAGCCACACATACTGATCCCAATTTATAGCAATTAAAATGCAATAAGAGTCATAAAATTCCATTAGATTTCCTTTCTTTCCTAAATTACTTCAAGAGGAGCAGCAGCCACTTCCTCAATCCCGATATAAATAACATTTTCTTCCCCAACCTGGTCTTTCCACTCATCAATATCGCTTAGATATCGCTTATAACGATACCAGTTGTCATCGTTCGGGCCATTACTTAAGAGGTAGGCTCTTGGATGCGTGTCCAGGTTAAATTTTTTTGATCTCGAAAAAAACATTTTTGTTTAGATAGGAAGAGCAGGGCTTCTGTTGTTCCAATTGTAGCAACCTCATGCGGTGTCAACAGTTCTCGACCAATTTTAGAGTTCTGCTTAGAGCTGCTGGCATTTCTTCCTCTGCTCTCACTATAATTCTGATCATTTAAAGTTTGCTTCCCTGATCGTTCAGATAGGTACTTAAGCGTGTCTAAGTCATTGGAACCTAAATAAAGAATAGCACCACAGTTATTGATAATCGTCTTCGTATTTTCTTTACCATATAACACTTCAATCTGACTTTGAGATTGTACCATCATCTTGATAGAAATCTCTCGAGAACGAATAACTGAGATAATTGGTGGTAAATTAGGAATCTTCCCAATCTGACCAAACTCATCCGCCCACACCTGTAGATGCAATAAGTCTTCCTTGGTCTTTGTTGGATGCTCACCTAATATAACTGCATCTGCAGTTTTTTTATTAGCACATCAAAAAAATGGTACTAAAAAGAAGTGCAGATAAGAACTGGTAAGCTGGATCCACTTCTGGAATATGAATAAAAACTGCTGTTTTCTCAATATTCCATTTTTCAATCTCCAGCGTATCTTTTTCAATAATCTTTCTTAGTTGCTCATGATCAAATACTGAGAAAGTTGTTGCAAAGATAGCATAAACAGAAGCCCGTGTTTGGCCATCAAAGTTTTTATTGAATAGATCCCACTGCCTACTAGCATAATTCCCTGGGCTTCTTCTCTCCAGGTCTTCAAACATCAATTCAACAGGACTCTCCGCTTCTGGATGATTTCTTCTCAATTCTCGAATCATATCTGTAACCTGTCCTAAATTAGGAAGATAGTGATCGATCTGACCATCAAAATAAAGATAGCCAATTAAAGAACGCATCAGGAGTTTATTGGCTGCTGGCCAAAAAGGATCACCCTCATGACCATTTTTGTTGAGAGACTCTGTAATAGCTTCTGCCACTCGGTCTATATCCATTTCATTATGAATATATCTAAAGACGTTGAAACCATCTGAATTCAAGAAAGTAATCAAATCAAAAATCTTCATCTTATAGCCTTTTTCTACAAGTGACTTCCCTGTTTCATGAATCAGAATCCCTTTGGTATCTGTGGTTACAAAACTAGAATTGCCTTGTAAAATATTTGGTTTTACAGCACTACGAGTCTTTGAATCCCCTGTACCACCATACACCAAAATATTCTTATTGATCTGATTTTCAAAGCTCAATCGGTTATTAAATAGTCCCATCTGGCTATTTTGAGTGAAAATCATATTCTTTTCAGGTTCTTCATCTCGGAATCTCATCAACTCTTCTTTAGTTGCAAAGCGAGCTGATCCATGTTCCTCCCCATACCTGTATGTACCTGTATCTGTTACTCTTAAATACAACAGAAAAGCAATCAAAAACCCACTCATACCAATCAATAAAGAAGTTGATGTGAATTGAAAATCAAACCAAGATTTATCGCCCAGATGGTCGCTCATCCAGTTAAGCTTTCCAAGACCAAATACATCCGTTACTGAATCGGTATCTGGTGCTAACAGCCACAGTTTAAAAAGCCAATGAAATAGATAAAATAGGCCTAATCCTAACAACAAATATGGTCTAAGTCTCCGTTTCTTCTTTTCTGTAATCACTTCATTTTCCCTCCAATCTGTGGTTCGATATTTTCCGGAAGAACAAACTCCTTCGTATGAATGTTTACCTGGAGAGAGTTAATTTTCTCTTGTTCAACTGCTTTAAAATGTTTCAATTTTTCCTCAAAAGAAGTCGTTTTTCCATTTTTAAGGTTTCGCTCATTGAATCCTTTAGGATCTCTTGTGATGCCTTCTAGGACATCCTTAAAGGCTTGTTCAACAACACCTTTATCTTTTGCATTAAAAGCAAGGGTTGTCTTTCCATCTGGATGAGTATAAAAAGAAAAGCCAATCCCGTATTGGCCCAGTTCTTTTCGAACTGCCTCGAGATTGACTTCATTATGTAGTAATTGCTGGACTTCTTTTGCATCTGCTGTTGCCATGAATTTATTCCAGTCTGTATCACCAGTAAAGACTACATTCTCTCCTCTGGCTTGATACATTTCAACTGCTTTAGAGCTCACCAGGAAGAGTCCTTTTAAGATTACTTCTCCTGTCACAAGAGTTGCCCGTCCTAACTGGGCTACAACTTGTTCTTGTTCCATTTTAGCTCACCTCTTCAATTTTGAAATAAAGATCCTTCAATTGAGTAGCTTGAGAGTCTTTCGCAAGAATCTGTTGTTGCAACTCATCGATCCTATTTTGGCACTGAGCAATTTCCGCATTTGCTTCCTTGATAAAATCTTCGTTAGATTTGATTTTATTTAATAGATTGCTTATAAGTAACCGTCTGAGCCTCAAAGCTATCAATAACCTCTGAAGGCACATTTACTGCAGCTGCATGAGAAAGAGAGAAGGAAGATTCAGCCCTTTGATTAGGAAGCGTTTTATTCCCTTTCTGACTAAATGTAGCAACAACTGGTGCTACTTCTTCTGTAGCTGCATCCTGTGTATTTTCATCTTGTGAAGGTTCTACTCGTTCTTCCTCATTTTCATCTAATCTACTGAAATGATCTGTAGTCCATTCACTAGAAGAATAGGTAATTTTATCTTCCAAAGGCGCTTCCTCTCTAACCTCATCTTTAGGCTTCTGAGAAACTAGTTCAGCAATTCTTTGACGGGCCATATTCGCCTCTTTCTTCACCGTTAAATCTTCTAGCTTAGGATCTGGTTCTGGTTGGAATTCAGGTTGAGGTTGAGGTTCTGGGATGCCTTGTGAGGACTTCTTTTCTTTATGTTTTGCTAAAAAATGAAGAAAACCTTTCTTTTTCTTCCCAACACTCGTACCAAAATTTTCCAGCAACTGATCAATGATTCCAACAAAAGGTATTTCAAGCCTCTCTTCTTGTAAGATTTCACCTTCAGAATTGAGTGAATAAAGTCGATAGATTCCGTTTATTTTATTACTCTTCATTCGCTCATTGATGATTTCTAGCCTTGATAACAACTCATCTCGGTACTCAAATGTTTCCTCTTGATTAGTCAGTTGATTGATAATTTTATACATGGTTCTCTCCTTGGTTACTTGATAAGGCTGGAAGAATGAGTTCCTTCATTTCCTGATAGGATAAGCCACTTTCTTCTGATAGTGCCACAAAAAGCTGCGCTTCAAAATCTTTTTCTTGATTTATGTAATTCTTGATTTTTTCATCTGCTGCTTCTTTTTGACGTTGCGCTTTTTCCTTCTCTCTTCTGACTTTCTCAAGCTTAGCTTCAAGTTGTTCTATTTTTTTATTCATTCAATTCTCCTTATTGGTTACTACTGGTTGCGGTTGTTTGTTCAGAGGATGTAGATGTTGTGGTTGATGAAGAGGATACTGGAGTCGAGCTTGAACTGCTAGTATCTGAATAGGTGCCTATACTTTGCCCTTTTGCCTCAGTCAGGACAATAGGCTCAATTTTATTGACCAATAGTTTACCTGATTGTTCTACATAGGTCAATCGAATAGTAGCCTTAGTGATACCAGTAAGCCCCTTAGAATCTCGATTATCTTTTTCTGCTAAATTTGTGCTAGAATATTGAATCTGAGCCAACGCAACTTTATGTGTTTTATCAATGTAGATAGAGCCTGATTCATAAGATTGGTCAACCACATATCCCTTATAGGTCTGGTTAACTGGCTTTTGTTCTTCTTGAATGGTTTCCTGATACATAGAATCAGTCATAAAAGGCTTATAGCGTGGACGATTCTCTTCTAAATCCTTTTTGGTATAGTAAGCAATTAGAAAGTCCTCGACCTGCTGTTCAGTAAGAGATAATTTTTCCTGCTGTTTCTCTTCTGGTTTTTGCTTTGCCTCTTCCTGAACTTGACTATTCTGTCTCAAATTCTGTTGTACTTGAGCAATAGAATAGCCCAGGATAATACATAAAACGGCAGCGACTCCGATAAGGAGTCCCTTTACCATTTTGATTAACTTTTGATTATACATTCTTTTCCTTTCTTATTTAGGGGTAACAAAATAGATGCCTGATTGTGGTGTCAAGGTTCGCCAAGTCGTTAGGTATAAACCAGCAAAGTTCATTTCTGACATTAAGAAGCTACCATCACTATTAACATACTCACAGAATCCAAGGTGACCATAGATTGGTGATGCTCCAGCTACACCATTCATGAATACAACTGCAGAACCTGGTTTAGGAGTTGTTGAAATTTCATATCCTTGAGCTTGACCACTATCAACCCATTGATTAGCATTGCCTAAATAGGGATAAATTCCAATCCCAATCTGCGCAAAACGGTTATAGACATACCAAGTACAATTTCCTAGTGCATAGGCATTACCTGGATAACCTTGACCCTCTAGAATTGCTTGATCGGTAGGGAGTCCATATGGAAGTTTGTCTTTATACTCTGCTGGAACTTGTTGGCTCGAAACTCCTGTTGAACCTCCTCCTTTATTTTTTAAGAAATTTAGCCATTGACGAGCTGCAGTTTGTCGTTCTAGAAGCTTATTACCTGGTACTCCCAGCCAAGCATTCAAAAAATCCTCTGCAAGAGCTTCTACGGAACCTGTTGAGGTTACAATTCTTTTAAAAGCTTCTCGTCTAATTGGATCATCTGCTTCTAATAGGAATTTAGTTTGAACTTCCGCAGACCAAATATCTCCATTCATATCTTTTGCAAAATTCCACAATGAAAGAGCACGAGGTCCAGTAAATTGGCCAATCCCAATCCCGATATAGTGTAAACCATTGACCATGTATCCTCCTTTATTTAAACGAAGATTCGGATACATAGCTTGGAAGGCATCCCAGTTACCAACTAGATTTTCTGCAGTTGGCTCTTTAGCAACTTTATCAAATTGATTATTGGTTAGAAAGTCTGTTTCATAGCGTTTAAAAGTGATGGAACTTTCAATATCAAATCCTCCCAAAACGGCTGCAATCCCTTCATCGGTTGCCTCCGGTATATTTTTTTTGATCGCATCTGCAAAAGCTCTCGCACGTTTTCCTTTCTCTCCAGATGTTTCAATACTACTCACAACAGACGTTGCTTGTGTGTACTCTACACGCTGGAAGTAAAGCCGACATTGACATAAGTCCAACTCTTTTCAACATTACCATCTTTATCTTTCTTATTTGAACGATCAGGTTCTAGTTTTTGATAATAGACCGTTTGATTTCCTTCAGATGCTACCTTTCCAATGATATCTCCAGATTTAACATGATCTCCTGTTTTGTAACGAATCGTATCTACGTTCTTATACAGAAACTTGGAATTCTCATCACTGATTTCTAGATCATTACCATTTACTTCGACTTTCCCATCTAAAACAGCTAGTAAAGCCTGTCCACCTGTGGCCTGCAAAACAGAACCATTAAAGATTTCCTTCGTAGTTTTATAACCAAAACGCTCAATAATCTGAAGGGGAGCTTCTGATTCAGGCTGATCTTCTGTATAAAATGGATTGTCTAGCTCTTGTAGCAACATATATTTTCCGCTATCTCGAGCAATTTCTAAGAGTTCTTTATACTCTTCTAACTCATCCTCACTCAACTTGTAAAGGTCATTTTTAGTATAAAGATCTTCCATTGTTTTAAGATTATCTTTATCCCCATTCAAATTCTTCCATAAGGTATCTAAGTATAGTTTCCCACGAGTATTTTGCGAAAAATACTTGTTCCCGTCTATACGAAGTTTATCTGAAATATCATCATACTTATAATTCAAGTACAAAAGCGGATCATCAATTTTTGTCCAATAATCTACCTTATCATTAGATTTTTCACGATCCAATTTTGAAAGATACAACCAAGTATCATTCATATCAAACTCATCTTGACGGGTAATTCCTGAACTACCAATACCAAGTATTGCCAGAAACAAAAGCAGACCAAAAGCAATCAGATAAGCCTTAAAGCCAAGCGGATTTTTGATAATAGCTTTAATCGGTTTAGAACCAAAACGATAGACCTTTCTAGCCTTCTTAGCAGCCTTCCCTGTCTTAGAAGCAGCTAAGCGACTTCTATAAGCCTGTATCTGTCGGGATAACTTCCCTTCCCAAGAAAACTCTTTTGGGGTTCGAGTGAAGCCTCTTCCATTAGCCTTATTATAGAACCTATTTCCTAGGCTATAGCTTGATTTAACAACTCCTTGACCAAGCTTACCACTATATTTCCCAATCGTTTTAATACGTTTTCCTTGAATCTGAATATCCTGATACTGATTCTTAGTTCGTGCTATATCTGAAAGGGTATCATCCTGATGAGCCGTAGAACTAGCCTGTTGATTAGCAACTCGTTCTACAGATTGTTTGGCTGCACGAAGAAACTTCTTCTTCCGTGATCCACCATTAGCCTCTTGAGCGACTTTAAAAGTTCTTTTAGAAGTTTTTTTCTCCAGTTTCGCCTTATCTAATTCCTGCTTAAGGAAGGCTTGTTTTTTATTGTTCTTATCCAATTCCTGCTTAAGAAAGCCTGCTTCTTGATTTCTTCTGGACGAAGGGCCTTCCCTTCTTTCCGAAGTTCTCTTCCCTGTTTCTGGATATTCTTATACTCTTTTTGGATTTTTTTGACTTTGGCTCTTGAAGCTCTAAATTGTTTATGACTATTCTTAACGATGCGATTCGTAGAACTTGATTGTGACTTTAGCTCTTTCATTCGCATAGCACTATCTTGTTGAACAGTGCGGTAATTCTTCCGGACTGTTTCCAGCTTCTGATCTATCTTATGACCGATTGTTTTTGGTCTGCCTTTCTCCTGATCCATAGTGAGACTCCTAAGCGTCTGTTGCAACTAAGTTATATAACTTAGTATTCTTAGGTATTGGATTTTCAAATGGCACTACAACTGGCCCTGCTACAATTAAGCCAGTACCTTTAGCTTTTGGTCGAGCCAAGTAGCGAATCTGTTTGTCAGTCAAGTTAACAATCTCTTTTAAGATAGCCAAATCCTGGGGTTTTTGTTTAAGTAAAATCATGAACTCGCTGTTTGAGAGCAATTTTCGACCTTCTTCAACAGCAGCTAGAGTTTCTACGTTCTGGGTAATTCCTGTTGGAATCGCACCGTATTTCCGAATACGTGAATATAACGTAGTAAAGAAGTCTGCTTGAGCCTTATTTTTAAATAGAATCTGCATCTCATCAAAGTAAACCCATGTAGTACATTTTCCTTGATTCTCTACAATTTGATTCCAGATATAATCCTGAATAACCATCAATGCGAACGGCTTCAATTTGTGCGACAACTTTTTCAGATTAAAGATAACAAAGCGATGATTAAGATCCACGTTTGTATTGTGAGCAAAAATATCTTGAGAACCTTTTGTATAGGTTTCTACCGCCAAAGCTAAATCTTGAGCTTCTGGCTCTGGTTGTTCCATCAATACCTGGTGCCACTCTTTCAGCGTTGGAGTGGAATCATCTGTCAAATAGCGCTCATAAGTCACACCTGTTACCCGGTCAATAATCCCAATCTGTGCATCTGTTACCTCAGATAGAATCGATTCAAATAATCCCATCAACAAGTTTGCTTTATCTCCAATCGGATCGTCATCCTCATCGTCCAAACGATCCAGATCTGGTAGATCTAAGAGATTGATATGTGTTTTAGAACCAATCGAAATATCCACCATCTGAGCACCGAAAGCACGACCAATATCAGAATATTCATCTTCGGGATCCACAATGATTACTCGATCTTCTGGATATTTCAGCAAAGTTGGAATAACCTCTCCACCCTTAATCGTAGTAGATTTACCAGATCCAGAGGAACCGAGCACAACACCTGAACCCGTATTCAGATCACGTTTTCGATCCAGTGTAATGATATTATTCGATAACTGATTTTGTCCATAGTAGCGAGCAAGTGAGCTGTCAGACTTCAAATCCACGTTAGTAAAAGGGACTTGTGTAGCTATATTAGCTGTAGTCATCTTTCTCATGAAATTCTTCTTCACATTTACGAAGCACTCGCCGATAGGTAGAATCGTATTTAAAGCCTCTTCCTGGTAATAATAGAGGTCTTCAAATTCTACCCCTAGCTTCCGTCCAGCACGCTTAATCTTCTGCTCATTACGTTGTAGTTCTTCCTGGCTATCTGCCTTAAAATAAACTGCAATTAAGCCAGAAAAGATTTTCTGATCATACTCAGTAATCTCATCTCGCCACTTCTTGGTAGCTTCTGAGATTTCTTGGTCACGACCAGCAACCACCGCATCATCGAAGATACCAGATTGAGCAGCCTTACGTTAGAACGTAGCTTCCCAATTTCAGCATCTGTTTCTGCATCGTCAATCTTTTCTAAGATTTCAACATTCTCATAGGGCTCTGCATGGATAGTAATGGCTAGTTCAAATCCCAGTGTTGTTAAATCACGAATGAGACGATCAGACATCCAGTTAGGATATCGGTGGGCATAGAGTACCTTGGCCCAACTATCATCAATAATCATTCGTTTTTTTCTTGAAACTCAATTCGGTTCGGAGCGATAAATGATTTCGTTGATAACCCAGAAAGAGCAATTTCTCGATAATCAAAAGTTGACATACGGGTTTCCTCGTAATAGTTCAGAAAAGACCTTCAGACGATCCAGACCATTCATTTCCTTAAATGTAATATCAGCTTCCTGAAATTGTGTTCCTAGGGAAACTCCAATATCTTGTAGTAACAACTGAGCCTGTTTTCGATCATCAGCGTTCGTTGAAATGGTCACATACTTATGTACCTCGAAGTTGTTAGCGTGTGTCGTAAATCGCTCCTTGATCATCTCATTTAGCTCTTCACGATAGTCATCGTAGCCATCGTTTGTTTCTTCAAACAAGATATTCTGTAAGGAGTTATCCGATACTCTACGGTTAATTACTAAGAGTTGATAGTTACTGCCCTCATCCAGTGAATTAAGAGCATCCATTGTTGTATCGATGATGTTCTCTTTTTCAGCTTGTTGAGCAGTTGAGTAAGAAGCATCCCCCAGCATGAAGCTACGAGAATACTTCTCACGTGCAATGTGCATTAATCCATCTTCATGGAGCAGCGTATAATTGATGGTATTTTGAGTCGTAGGTTTCATTTGACGACGCAAGCGCTCAATTCTTTTCTTTTCTGCGTTTTCTAGTTTTTCTCTTTTGCTTTTGAATAAACTCATCTTTCGTATACATTCCTACCTTTCCAAATTCTGTCTCATAGGTTCTTTGTTGAATTCGGAAAAAGAAATTGATTTTTTCTTTAATCCGCATTCTTTTTGTCATGCCTGTACCGTACATTGCCCCAGGAACTACAAATATAGCATCCCAAAGATAAATGTACCAATCAGGCAAACCAAAGAAATAAATAGTAATTGTCCCTGAGACAGCTATTACTAAACATACGTAGAGAACAATCATTCTACCTGTTAATCCAAATAAAATAGGTCTGTCCTCAGTTTCAAATTCTCTTAAAAATTCTGATCCAATTTTTTTCAATTATTTTCCTTTCATATAAAATAAGATCGATCAATTCTAGACATGGATTACACTCCTAAAAGTTGCTTAGCTTTTCGACTAGATCCAACCATTACAAAAATATAGATAACCCCCTTAGCAATTGAAGCAAAGGCTGTTCCCCAGGAATCACTGGAACCAGTCGTAACCTTTAGGATATCTGCTGCAACGATCGAATCATATACAACAGAAACAATAATTAGGATGACACCAATAAGGGCAGAGGCCGCAAAGTATTTCAAGAAATTAATCGTAACAGATCGTAACGAGTCCATCATAAAGAACGCTACTAACAATGGAGCTATAGCTTTAAGCATATACAAATCTAAGTAACGTAAGAAAACAATAATCCCTAGAATAATGTTAGAAACTTTACTGACAATAAAGCCAACAAATCCAATAATTTGTTTTTCAAACCAACCTTTTCCCACCAGAAATATTTGAATCAATGGTCGTTGTGACTGTTGGTGCTACATGAGCAATCACTTTCACAACAATATTAAGCAATTCAAGAATAGCATCACAAATTTGGGATGAAGCAGAGATCATAATGAAAGCAAATAAGTATTTCATTAAAGCCTCTAACCAAATCTTCTGTGTTAATGCACCTCCCCTCGACTTGACCATTTGAGACCATGATGCCATTTCAAACCAGAAAAAAAGACCTAAAAGGATATACCCAATAGGTCTGACTGCATCAGCCATCATATTTACAGCTTGATTTGTAGCAGAGCTATAACTAGAAAGAGAGCTTGTTAGCTCTCTAATATCTAAATTCATAGGCTACTCCTAAAATTTTAGTTGGGATAGTGATGCAACGACTGCTGCGGCAATACCTGCAGAAGCCACGGCCAAAAATGCACCATTAATCATAGAATCAGAACCATCATCTTGTCTTTGCTTATCTTTATTCTTCCTTCCTTGGATATAGTCAACTGAACCATTCCAGATCCAAATAAGACCTGTAATTGTTCCAACTACGCCTAGACCAGTAATAATTTTTGTAATGATTTCCATTTTGTTTTACCTCTTTTAATTTCATTTTTATAACAAAAGGCACTGCAGAGATTTCTACAGTGCCAAACACAATACTATTTTTATAATTCATCAAATTCTTCACGATAAATCGTCCGAACAGTAGCTACTAGAAGAGTAAGTACAATCATAATCGGAGCTTCAATATGTGGATATGGGAAAAAACTAACTGCCCCTTTGGGAGCTTCAAATATTTGACCAGAAGTCATCCATGGTTCAGGGGACCAACCCATAATATTAGCATAGTACCATCCAAGAATAGCTGATAAAAATTTTTCACTGGATTCTTTAAAAAGATAGTGTATGCCAGTTAACAATGCAAGTAACACAAGTGTCAGGCATATCTTTCCTATAATCCAGAATAAAAACATACCGACAGCAGATTTTACAACATTAATACACCAAAGAACGATATAAAACGGAGCTGTAAAAATTCTAATGATAGCTACCCATAACCAGGAAAAATCATTCCCAAATTTCATAATCCTACTCCTCCACGATTTACCGTTATTATACCATAAAAATAGCTTATTTCAAAGGTTCCTAGAGTATTCTAAGCCTCTTTTTTCTTGCGCTTGCTGTAGAGCAAGCCTGTAGCAACACTTCCCATTGCTAGAGCAGCCAATAGTAAATCTGTAGAATCCTTCTCCCCTGTTGAAGGCAAGCTTCGTTCTGGTTGTTGCGGATGTTCTTCAGGAGTTTTTGGCTCTTCTGGAGTATGAGTCACAGCCGTATTGGAAACAATTTCCACACCGCTAACTGTATGATAGTAAGTATTTTCTACTGTTCCTGACTGAATGCGTGTCATTTGTAGATATACTTCTGCTTGAAACTCTGATGTCTCTAAAATTGACTTCAAGAAAGTATCATCAAAGCTAATATCTACTTTACCTTTAGCCTTGTCTACTACTTGACTGGTGAACTTAGTTAATTCATCACCAGCTTTGAATTTTTGACCGTCACTTGTTTCAAAATCTACAGCAGCAAATACCTTGTAAACACTCTGATAATCATCATGTGTTTCATCGTAGTCATCGCTAAATTTATACTCAAATAGCTGTTCTGAGCGATCTTTTGGCACTAGTGAACCAACTAATTTGTAATTAAATGTTTGATTCAGTTTGACCTCTTTTCCATCCAAACTTTCTTTGCTTAGATGGTCAATCACTACATCTTTCTTCGGTTCAATCTTCGGAACATTATTAACTACTGTTTCAGTCACATAGGCCATACCAAAATCAATTTGATAAGCTGTATTTTCATACTTACCTCCTGTTTGACCCAATTCCTTCTTAACAGTCATTGGATTAGTAATCGTCAGAACTTCTCCAGTTTGAACGTAGGTCTTGTAGAATTCCTCTGGATTCTCTGCCTCAAATACTTGAATCGCTCCTTTCGGAGTGAAATTGCTAGACTTCAAGGCTTCTTGTACACCTGATGGAGCTTTTTCTAGACTTTCATAAAGAGCCATTTTCAAACCTTTAACCACTTGACCTTTAGAATCAGTCACTTGAACACCATCTTGATTGATCGTAACAGCTTCTTCTGGATAATCATCAACAATGTAGAAGCCTTTACCAATACGATCTTTATCTACTTCAATGCCCTTGTATTGGCTATAATCTGCAGTTACCTTGTAGTAGTTTACAGATCCTGCCAAGACTTGTTTCCCATCGATGTCGACACCTGCCTTGTTCAGATTCTTCTTGCTCGGTTTAACAGTAGGAACATTATTTACAACTGTATCAGTTTGATATCCGTTACCAAAATCAACTTGGTAAGCCGTATTCTCAAATGATTTTCCTGTATTTCGCAGTTTCTCCTTAGTTACCATTGGATTAATAATTGTAACCGATTTTCCTGATTTAATATACTGGTTAAAATAAGCTTCTGGATCATCCACTAAAAATACTTGGAAAGCACCCTTGGGCTTAATTTCAGAACTAGCAAGAAATGCTTTGACCTTATCATTATCAACGGATTCAATAGAATCATACTGATACACTGAAATACCAGAAACTTCTTTTCCTTCGCTATCAATATAACGAATATCTGATTTATTAATAGTCACTGCCTCTTCTGGATAATCATCAATCGCACCAAAGCCTTTTAGAATAGCAGATGGATCTGCCTTTATTCCCTTATACTGATCATAGTCCAAGGTTATATGGTAGTAATTTGTTGAACCAGCTAGAACTGTTTTTCCATCAATAATAACACCATCCTTATTATGATTGTGTTTAAGAGGCTTGATTAAGTTGTTATTTGGATTGTCTGGATCATTCGGTTTACCTGGTGTTGTTACCTTAACAATATTTGAATAAGACTCAAACTCATTGTTTAAGTTCAAATGGAAGTTATTCTTATAGGTTGCACCATCATTTGTTACTGTACCGTAAACCTTAAGAACTGGTACAGTATATGCTTTAGTTAAATCTGCATTAACTTTAGCTAACCCCTCAGACTTCAATACACCTTTTAACTGATGTTTAGACCTGTTGTAAGTCACTGTAAAATCTGAATTTTGAGCAATTGTTTTCGCTAAATCAAGGAGATACCCTTGAGGTAGGTTATCTGTTAATTCATAAATCGTAGTTTCTTTACGGTTCGCTGCGAGAGGTTTAGTTTCAAGTTCCCAAACAACCTCAGAGAGTTTAGGTACAGATGAATTATTTACATTTGTACCCCCAGAGTTCTTAACTAACTTTTCTACGGTCGGGGTAGTTCTCAAGCGAGTATACGTAACCTCAACACTTCGTGGTTCAATCTCATTAGGAACAACACTTAACTCAGGTTTAGGAGGTTCTTTTGGCAAAGGAACCTCACCTGTATCAGGTACTGGTGGAATTTCTGGTAATAACGGCTTAGGTGTAGGTTTCTCAATAGATTTCTTATCCTTTTGAATTAAGTTTAGTGGAGTTGGTGTTTTTAGTGGAGTCGGTGGAACTAACGGAGTAACTACCGATTTACCACCCCATAATGTAAAACCATACGCAGATTTGAAAATTTCATGATCTGATGTCGGAGCTTTACCTGCTTGTGCATCAGATTTATGCCAGTACTCTCTGTATGCTGCGGAGGCAGACTCTGAATAAGGAGTTAATCCCCAATCTGCATTAGCTAGGTACTGAATACGGTGACGTGTACCCTTACCTGCACTCGCATATGTCCCTGATGGTGCACTTCTATCAGAGTCGTTATCTCCATAGATAGGGTCTCCCTTTCTAAAGCGATTTAACCCACTAGCGTCATCGTGGTCAACTACCCCTGTTGTGTATACACCTGCCCAGAAAGTTTCTCCTCTAACAACTTTCTCTTTTACATTAGAACCTGGTGGGTTTAAAACAACTCCAGTAGAGTTATCTCCATAAGTATAACGGTTCGCTTGGTTGAAGTCTAAGTCTGAGAACATGTTTACTAATCCCAAATTCAGTGGTTTCTTAGTTTTCTCATCAAAGAAGTTAATATCCCAATCTACATTTAAATAATTTTGAGCATGTAAACCAATAGAAGATATACCTGTACCTGAATTTTGGTTCTTATTCCACCATACCCACAGACGAGTGTAAACTTCTGGGTTATTTGGTAGCTTATGTTCTGGGGTAGGTGTATTTCTAGAAACAAAAGATGCTGAGATAATTTTACCAGTATTCGTTGTACCTATGTTATGTAACGTAAATTTGGAACCTTGCTGAATACCTCTAATAATTTTACCACCGTAAGAGCGGACTTCGTCATTAACCGAGCGTGTATCCTCTTGCAGTTTCTCATCTAACGACATAGTAGTTGCAGAAGTTGCACCTAATACCCCATTTACCGTTTCAAGCGTTTTATCTCCATCAAATATAGCAGTCAACTTAGAATAGTAGTTCATTGAGCCTCTTTTTGACTCATCAAAATCACCAACTACCTTAACGCCATTAACCTCCCCTTGAAGTTAAAGAATTGTACTCAGCAACCTTCTTCTTGTACTCTGCTAAATCTTTCTCGTATTTCTCACGAGCTTTTTTTGATAATCACGCATATCATCATTATATTTAGCCGTAGCTTTAGCATTTTTCCTTATCGATCTCACTATTCTTAGCGTTTAACTCAGCTAAAGCTTTCTCATAAGCAGCTAAAAGCTTCTTGGTTAGCTTTTAAGAATACCTTCGTTTTCTTTTTTTACGAGCTTCTACTGCTTTCTTATAAGCTTCTTTTTTTGGCAATGTTATTTTTTTACGAATCTCTTCATTCTTACGCTTTGCTTCAGCTAAATCCTTCTCATACTGAGCTTTTAGCTTTGTTGTAAGAGTCTTGCTTCTCCTTGTTCTCAGTAATAATCGTTTTAATCTCTTCTTTACGAGTTTCTACTTCCTTTTTGTACTTCTCAGACTGGTCTACAATAGTAGTTGCTTGCTTGTCGTAACTAGACTCAATCTCAGCAGTTTTCTTAGCTAACTCATCAGAATTAGTCACCAAACCACCATCAACTTCAGTTTCTTTTACAATTAGACCTACTTCTTTTGCAGCAGATACCGCAGATTCTACTTTTTCTCTACCCACAGTAACTTCAACAGAACCTGTTGATTTTTCTGCACTACCTTGGTCTTTTGTAGAATCCACCGTTGGGGAGCCTTGTAAACTTTTTGCATTTGTAGCAGGATTTGGATTCACTCGTTCATCTGCTCTAACTGGACTAGTCATCAAACCTAAAGCAGCTAGACCAAGAATTACTCCACACGTTCCCCATCGTCTTGTTTTTCGGATTGATCCGAATGCTCTTGTTTCATTATTGAATTTCATGATTTCTCCTTAATTTTTAATATAGTATTCAATATTATTTGCTTTCGATATAATTTTAAGGAGCTCTCGCCCTAAAATATATAATTTCCATTTCTTTCTCCAACAAAAAAGTCACCAAGAAACCTTGATGACTTTACTTAATTTAATTTTCCTTAGATTCTCGTTTGATTTTCAACAAACTTAAAAGTGAAATAGTTACCATTCCAAAGAACCAAAGACTAGATGATTTTTCTCCTGTCTTAGGTAATTCATTTCTTGCAGCAGGTGCTTGATAGACTGGATCTTTGACTTTTGCAACTTGATTATTAACTTGATCTTGCACATACTTTACAATCTTGCCATTTTGAATCACTGGAATCGGATGACCTCCAGCTTGCTCAATACTTGCCTTCTGAGCCTCTAACTCTCTTTGATGCTTAATTTCTTGCTGTGCTTCCAGATAATCACGATAAGCCGCCAACAACTCTTCATGAGCCTCTAATACCTTTCTTTGTTCTGCTTTTGCAGTTCCTAGTTTTGCTAGTGCTAATTCTAGAACTGATTTCTTTTCTTTCAAAACTTCTTGAGCAGCTTCAAGATTAACTTTTGCCTTTTCTAAGAGCTGAGGAGCATTCTTCAAAACTTCCACTCGCTCTTTTGATGCTTTCAAGGCTTCCGTTGATGCTGAAAGTATGGCTTGGCGATTGAGGATAAGTTCTTTAATTCGATTAAGTTCACCTTGTTTAGCAATCAATGCCTCTTTCTCAGCAATCAAAGCTTCATTCAGCGATTTCCATTCAGTTTGTTTTTCAGCTAGTTTATCTTTAGCTAATGCAAGTACTTCACGTTTGTTTTGTACATCCGCATTCAACTGTTCCAAAGCCTCTTGCGCTTGTTTATTTTCTAATCCAGCTTTTTTAAGGTTTGCTTCTGCCTGCTTCAACTTAGCTTCTACTTCTGGAGTTTTTAAACTAATATTCTGAATCTCATTACGATTAGTCACTGCATTTTGCGCAGCATCTTCTGCTTGAGTATATTCTGTCTGTGCTTGTGCTTTTCTAGCTTGAGCATCCTTATGATTCGTTTTCGCAGTCTCATAAGTATCCTGAGCCTGTGCCACAGAATTTCTAGCTACTTGAATTCTTTCCTGAAGACTAGCTAGATTGTTCTTAGTATCAACTTTAACATTTTGATGGAAACCATTTTTCAGCAAATCAATTGTTTTAGAATCTGTTCCAACATAGTGCATCGCAATCAACCCAAGACCTGTCTTTCGAGTTGCTACACCGATATACTGTAGCGTGACTGACTTACGATCAAGTCCTGCAAAGTTTAAAGCATGACCCCAATCAGCATGCTTATCATAAAACAGCATCATAATAATATTGTTGTATGCCTGTTGTTTCAGATCAGCTAATGTTACTACATCATCTGCATTTTGAAAACCTATGTTTTCAGCAAGCAGACCTTGATTACCTTGATTTAAACCAACTTCTTTCGCAACAGTGTTCAAAGCATCTAGGTCATGGCCGTACTGATTAGTAGATAGTTGAGTTGCTTTCTGTGCCACTTTCTGCATATCTCGATTCACTAAGACTGGAATATCATCTGTTCCCATCAATCGACGGAAATCATTAATCAAATGTGCATTGAAAATGGCAAGTTCATCTTGTACTTCAGCAGATAAATGATTGACATCAACAATCACAGTCTTTTTATCTGCTTCACTCTGCTTAAAATGGAGAGTTTGGATTACCGTAATAAGTCTCACCACCATCTGGCGAGCTAAATCCAGCAGCAGTCATTCCTTTCTTGGCAATTTCTTGTAACTTATTTGAATTTTTCTTCAGTGGGGTTATTGAAGTAATCCTTTAAAAGCTTCTACATAGCCAGCAGGATAAGTGATAGAGGTCGTTGTCAAACTATCCAGAATACTTTGAGCCTTAGATAGATTCTCTTTAGCTACTTGATACTGATTTTCAGCGTTAATAACTTGAGTGGTTGCTTGATCTAGCTCCTGCGCTTTCACCAACCTAGTTGCTTCTGTACTCGTTACCTCTGCTTCTGCCTGTTTCAGTTTAGAAGCACGTTGATCATCTGCTTTTTGAGCAAGTAGCAAATCTTGTCGAGCTTGTGATTCAGCTTCTTCGCTCATTTCTAAGTTTCGCTTAGCTGCTTCAGCATTGGCAACAATGCCTGAAACTCCAGTGCCGTCTAAAATAGCTTGTTTTTCAGCTACAATTTGTTTTGCATCTGTAACTTCTTTTGTTTTGGCATCAAGCTTTCTCGTAGCTTCTTTGACATTTGCTTCCTGAACAGTAACATTCTTTCCAACTAGCTTTTGTTGCTCTTTAGAAGTGGATAGTTCTTCTTGAGCCTTCTTCTCAGCAGCCTCTTTTACAGAAACATCTTCTTTTGCATCCTGGATATTTTTAGGAGTAGCTTCCTGGACAGCTTTCTCCGCTTGAGCAACAGCTTCTGTAGCTTCTCCAACTACTTTCTCAGCATTGTTCACCTCATTTTGAGCTGTGTTTACAATCTCCTCACGTTTTTTTACAACTGTGTTTGTCTGATCCACATTTG